>Ga0081539_10005563_pt1 | contig 12761 bp, 10 predicted proteins | sample TabmetS4T2R2_FD_71023 | JGI IMG/M metagenome (GOLD analysis project Ga0081539, IMG submission 71023) | Tabebuia heterophylla rhizosphere microbial communities from the University of Puerto Rico - S4T2R2 | ecosystem: Host-associated > Plants > Roots > Rhizosphere ...
GGTGGGGGCGGACCCGCCACCCCGGCAGGCGTCCGGGTGAACCCGGCTCCGCCGTGATCATGCAATTCCCGGACGCCCCGGCAGCGCGAGGTGACCCTTGACCGCCGAGCGCGTCCGGGAATTGCATGATCACGGCGTGGCAGTGGGAGGAAGCGTCCACGCCGGGCCTTCCGGGGTGTCCCGGACCTCGACGCCCGCCGCCGCGAGCCGGTCCCGGACCAGGTCGGACGTCGCGTAGTCGCGGGAGTCCCGCGCGGCGGCGCGCAGCTCGAGCAGCGCGGCGACGAACGGCCCGACGACGTCCCGCGGGTCGCGGACGCCGTCGCGGGCCAGCTCGCCCAGCGTGGTGATCATGGCCCGCAGCGTGCGGCGGGCGTGGTCGGCGTCGTCCACGTCGGTGTCCGAGGACCAGGCGAGGATCGCCGCGTCCAGGTCGAGGACGGCGGCCACGCAGCCGTCGGCGTCCCGGGCGGCCAGCGCGTCGTCGAACGCCCGCCGCGCGGCGTTCGCCGCCGACCGCAGGGACGGCGGGTCGTCCGGCCCCTCACCCGAGCCGCCCCGCGCCGCGGCGGCACCCGCCACCTCGCCGGCCACCTCGCCGGCCACGTCGCCGGGAAGGTCCGCCCCGCGGAGCATCGCGTCGAGCGCGTCCAGGCCGAGCGTCGCGCCGTCGGCGTACCGCGCCGACCGGCCCCGCCGCCGCACGGTGACGACGCCGTTGCCGACCACGCGCGCCGTCCGCGCCGCCAGGTCGACGATCAGCGCGGTGTGCTCGTCGACGCCGAGCACGCCGACGTCGTCCGGCAGCTCCGCCTCGAGCCGCGCCAGGCGCTCCTCGCCGAGGTAGCAGAACCGCGTGTCGTAGTGCCCGCCCTCGTTGTTGTCGAAGTGCGGCACGACCACGGCCCGCAGGCCGGTGAGCCGGTCGAGCAGGTCCAGGCCGGGCACCCAGGCCGGGTCGTCGCCGACCTTGTAGATCTCGTAGACCGGGATCGAGTGCGTGCCGAGCGTGCACGCGGCCGCCGAGCCGAACACCAGCGTGCCGCCACGCGCCGCGACGTCGGCCAGCGCGCCCGGCAGCGGTGTGCCGCGCCAGCAGCGCAGCGCATAGGTCGGGCTGCCGGGGCCGGCGAACGCCCAGGCCGCCCGGGCCACGAGCGCCAGCGCCTGCTCGCGCTCCACGGTCGGCGGGTCCGGCCGGCGCCACCGCGCGACGTCCACCCGGACGCCGACCGACTCGCGGAAGTACGCGCAGGTGCGGCCGACCAGGTCGTCCGCGTTGAGCTGGAAACCGAACGGCGTGTCGAGCAGCACCGCCGGACCGTCGGTTCTGCGGGCGGCGGCGGCGAGCACCTCGCGGTGCACCTTGACCATCGTCGGGGCCGTCTCGCCGGAGCCCATGACGACGAGCTGGCCGGCCATCAGCCGTGGGCCTCCAGGTCCGCGTCGGGCTCGGCGCCGGCGGCGAGCGAGAGCAGGTCGGCCGCCAGGCGGCCGGGGTGCTGGGCGTGGAGGTCGTGGTCCGCGCCGGCGTACCAGCTCACGCGGGCGTCCGGCAGTGCCGCGAGGGCCTCCTCGACGTCGGCGCGCCGCCGTGCGGAGCGGCCGACGGGGTCGGGCGCGCCGTCCTGGTGATCACGGGCCACCGCCGGGCAGAGCAGCACCGGCACCCGCACCAGCGGGTACCAGGCGCGCGGGTCGCCGCGGTACATCGAGAGCAGGATCTCGCGGTGGTGCTCGCGGGCGAGCCGGTTGGTCACGCCGCCGCCGGGCAGCTCGCGCAGGTTCTCCAGCGTTCCGGCGATGCCCTCGGCCGGCCAGTCCGGGTGGGCGCGCTCGATCCGGGCCGCCAGGTCGGCGTACCGCCGGCCCTCGAAGGTGGGCGGCGCGAGCGCGGCCCAGCACTCCTCGAACGTCGCGAACCGCTGCGACGGCCGGGACCAGCCGCCGTCCACGCAGGCCACCGCCGCGACGCCGCCGCGCCGCGCGGCCAGCGAGAGGACGACGGCGCCGCCCCAGGACTGCCCGGCGACCACCGGCGCCCGCCCGCCGGTGAAGCCGAGGGCGTCGGCCAGTGCGGCCAGGTCGTCGGCGCAGGTGTCGGTGTCGTAGCCGCCGGGCGGTGCCTCGGACCGGCCGTGGCCGCGCAGGTCGACCGCCGCCACCGCGTGCCCGGCCGCCGCGAGCCGGCGCGCGACGCCGTCCCACAGGCGGGCGTTCGAGGCCAGCCCGTGCACGAGCAGGAACGGCCGCAGCGGCCCGTCGGACACCCGGACGGCCAGCCTGGGGCCGTCCGGGAGCGGCACCGTGACGTCACGGGGCGACTCCCGCTGCGCCACCCCGGGCGACTCCCCCGTCGACTCGGCCGGGCGCGCGGCGGTGCTCATGCACCCGAGCCTACGGTGCCGGCCGCGCCCGTGGCCGGGCCCGTGCCGGCGTCGCCGGGCGTGCCGTGGAGCCGCCGGCGGATCGCGTCGATGGACGCCGCGACCTGCGCGGTGTGCTCCAGCCCGACGAGGAACGCCGACTCGCCGCGCACACGGGCGGCCACCGCCTCGACCATCAGCGCGTACGGGTCGACCGGGGCGAACTCCTCGACGCGGACGCCGCCGTCCGGCGTCGTGATCGTCAGGGCCGACGGCGTGTGCCAGGACATGAACACCGGGTCCGAGAACTCCAGCGACGCCGCCTCGCCGGTGACGCGCAGCACCTGCCGGTCGCTGCCGTGGATCCCGCCGCGGATGTCGGCCAGGGCGCCGGACGGCGCCCGGAACTGGGCGTGCGTCGCGAGGTCGACACCGGTCGGCCCGACCTCCTCGGTCGCGTCCTCCAGCGTCAGCCACGGGCCGAGCACGGTGTGCGCCGCCGACAGCGAGTAGCAGCCGACGTCGTACAGCGCGCCGCCGCCGCGGGCCGGGTCGAGCCGGTAGTGGGTGGCCAGGTCGCCCTCGCGGGGGCCGTCGAAGCTGAAGTCCGCCGCCACCGCCTGCAGCGGGCCGAGGGCGCCCTGCGCGACGAGCTCCTCCAGCCGCCGGGTGCGCGGGTGCCAGCGGTACCAGAACGCCTCGACCAGCAGCCGGCCGGCGTCGGCGGCGGCCGCCGTCATCTCGGCGACCTCGCCGGGGTCGAGGCCGAGCGGCTTCTCGCACAGCACGTGCTTGCCGGCGGCCAGGGCGGCCAGTGTCCATGGCCGGTGGCCGTCGTTGTTCAGCGCGACGTAGACCACCTCGACCGACGGGTCGGCCAGCAGCTCGTCGTAGGAGCCGTACGCCTTGCCGGCGAGCCCCAGCGCCTCGGCGCGGGCCGGGTCGCGCGAGGCGGCGGCCTGCAGGTGGGCGCCCGACGCCGCGTGCACCGCGGGCCCGAGCGCCCGTTGCGCGATGCCACCCGCGCCGATGAACCCGAACCCCACCGAGCCCTGACTCGCCTCACCCACGGCCGCTCTCCCTCACTCGCCTCCGTCCTGCCCACACGAGATCACACCGCCTCACCCGCGCACCACCGGCGGGGTCGCGCTGGATGCACACAGGGCGGCGTTGTCATCGATAGACGCGCACGACGCCGCCCTGTGTGCATTTGGTGGGCGACGCCGTCCCGGGGCGCGAGTTGACACGCCGCGGTGGCGGTGCGTCTCGACTCGCGGAGCACCGGCCGGGACCTGTCAGAATGGCGACCATGTCCGCCGCCGGAGCCTCCACGCCGCGGCTGCTCTCGGGGATGCAGCCGACCGCCGACTCCCTGCACCTGGGCAACTACCTGGGGGCGCTGGCGCAGTGGGTGGCCCTGCAGGACACGCACGACGCGTACTACTGCGTCGTCGACCTGCACGCGCTCACCGTCCACCCGGCCCCCGCCGACCTGCGCGAACGCACCCGCGTCACGATCGCGCAGTTCATCGCCGCCGGCATCGACCCGAAACGCTCGGTGCTGTTCGTGCAGAGCCACGTGCCGGAGCACGCCCAGCTCGCCTGGGTGCTGCAGTGCCTCACCGGCTACGGCGAGGCGGGCCGCATGACGCAGTTCAAGGACAAGGCCGCCCGCGAGGGGACGGAGGCCGCGAGCGTCGGCCTGTTCACCTACCCGATCCTCCAGGCGGCGGACATCCTGCTCTACCGGGCCGACCGCGTGCCGGTGGGCGAGGACCAGCGGCAGCACCTGGAGCTGACGCGCGACCTCGCGCAGCGGTTCAACTCCCGCTACGGCGAGACGTTCGTCGTGCCCGAGCCGCACATCGTCCGGGCGACGGCGAAGATCCTCGACCTGCAGCGGCCGGACAAGCAGATGAGCAAGAGCCTGGGCGGCGCGGGCTGCCTCTTCCTGCTCGACGACCCCACGGTGTCGGCCAAGAAGATCCGCTCGGCGGTCACCGACACCGGCCGCGAGATCGTCTTCGACCCCGAGGGCAAGCCGGGCGTCTCGAACCTCCTGACGATCCTGTCGGCGCTGACCGGCACCGAGATCCCGCTGCTGGTCACGCGCTTCGAGGGCGCCGGGTACGGCGACCTCAAGAAGGAGGTGGCCGAGGCCTACGTCGCGTTCGCGGAGCCGTTCGCGGCCACCGTCCACGACCTCATGGCCGACCGGGCCTCGCTCGACGACATCCTCGCCGAGGGCGCGCGCCGGGCCCGGGAGTCGGCGGCGCCCATGCTCGCCCTGGCGTTCGAGCGGATCGGGCTCGTCCCGGCCGCCCCGGCCGACCCGGGCCGGGGCTGAGAGGTGGGGGAGGCGCAACGGGGAATGCCCGCGGGTTCCGTGTCGCGAGTGCCACGGCCGGTCGCCGACCTGCCGACGATGGGCGTGCCGATCCACCCGGTCACGCCGGACGACGTCGTCACGATCGGCGTCGCGATCGAGGTCCCGGACCCGCACGGCGCCGAGCTGCAGCGCTGGCGGGCCGACTTCGGCGACCCGCTGGCGAACGCCATCCCGGCCCACGTCACGCTGCTGCCGCCGACCGTCGTCGCGCCGTCGATGGCGTCGGACGTCGTCGCCCACCTCGCCGAGGTCGCCGCGCGCACGAAGCCGTTCGTCGTCCGGCTGCGGGGGACCGGGTCGTTCCGGCCGGTCTCGCCGGTGGTCTTCGTGCGCGTCTACGCCGGCGCCGCCGGCTGCGACGCGCTGCAGCAGCGGGTGCGGACCGGGCCGCTGGACCGCGAGCTGTCCTTCCCGTACCACCCGCACGTGACGGTCGCGCACCACCTCGCCGAGCCGGACCTTGACCGCGCCCAGTCCACGCTCCGCGGCTACGCCGCGGACTTCACCGTGGCCAGCATCGGGCTCTACGAGCACGGCGCCGACAGCGTCTGGCGGCTGGCCAACCGCTTCCCGTTCCTCGGTGGCAAGCCGCAGGCGGGCGGCAACGGCCGCCGGCCGTGAGCCGCCTCCAGCGGCTCGTCGCCCGGGCCACGGCGAGCCGGCCCTGGCGCGCGTGGCAGCGGTTCGGCCGGGCGCGCGGCACTGTGCTCGCCGGCGGAGTGACCTACGCCGCGTTCTTCTCGATGTTCCCCGCGCTCGCCGTCGGCTTCAGCGTGTTCGGGCTGTTCCTCGGCGGAGACCCGGACCTCCAGGCGCGCGTCGTCGACTCGGTGAACGACGCGTTCGGGACGCCGATCATCAAGGTCGCGGAGTCCGACCAGGGCATCGTGACGCTGTCGACGCTGACCGACGGCAGCGCGCTGTCGATCACCGGCGCCCTCGGGCTCGCGTTCCTGCTGTTCACCGGGCTGGGCTGGCTCGACGCGGTGCGCGAGGGCATCCGCGCGATGTTCGGCCAGGGACCGGCCGAGGGCAACGTCGTCGGCACCAAGGCGCAGGACGTCGTGGTGCTGGTCGGCGTCGGCCTCGTCGTCCTCGCCTCGGCCGGCACCGGGCTGGTCGTGAACTCGGCCGCCGGGGGGCTGCTGCGGGCGGTCGGGCTGGCGGGCTCGGCAACCGGCGAGGTCGTGCTCGGCGTGCTGAGCGCCGTCGTCCTGCTCTTCGTGGACGCCGCCGTCCTCGTGCTGCTGTTCCGCGTGCTCGCCGGCGTCCACCTGCCGCCGGGGGACCTGCGGGACAGCGCGCTGGCCGGCGCGGTCGCGCTCGGCGTCCTGAAGGTCTTCGCCGGCGTCCTCCTCGGCCGGCTCACCGACAACCGGTTCCTCGCGACGTTCGCCGTCGCGCTCGGCCTGCTGATCTGGCTGAACCTCATCGCGCGGATCACGCTGCTCTCGGCCGCGTGGGCGGCGCAGACGGCGCTCGACCGCGGGCACCTCGTCGACGCGACGCCGGGGGAGCCGTCGCGGCGCGTCGTGGCGCTGGCGCGCGCGACGACGCTCGCCGCGGCGGCTCCACCAGCGGCGCAGCCCCGCCCGCTGTTCACGCCGGTGGTGAGCCCGCGGGCGGCGGACCGCGTCTCGGTCGCGGCCGGGGCTATCCTGGGCGTGGCGGCGGTGACGGCGCTGCGCGCGGCCACCGGTGCGGTACGGACGGTGGCCGCGGCGGCGCGACATCGGCCGTGATCATGCACTTCCCGGAGGCCACCACGCGGGGAGGTTCGCCGCACGCTCAAGGGCCCCCGGGAAGTGCATGATCACGGCGGGGGAGCGCGGTCGGGGATCGGGTTGCCCACGATCACCTTGCCGATGCAGACCACGGCGCCGCCCTCCAGCTCGGTGACCGAGACCTCCGGCCCCGCGCCGGACGCGGCCACGACGACGACGTTCAGCCCCTTCCGGAGCTGCACCGGCACCGTCGGGCCTTCGCCGTAGGCGACGCGGGCCGGCGTGTCCCGGGACGCGCTGTACGTGATCTCGATCTTCCAGCTCCACTCCGGCGGCGCGCTGGGCATGACGAGGGCGACGCCGCCCGACGGGTCCGCCGGCCGGCTGCAGACCAGGCCGCCCGGCGGCGTGGCCGCCGGGCCGTCGACCTTGCCCGGGTGCAGCCGGCCCTGGTCGTCGGCGACGAGGAACCGCGGCGACCACTCGCCGAACACCGGCGCGTCGTCGCCGTACACCGTGAGCACGTTGCTGAGCATCCGCGCGGGGCCGAACGTCGCCTGCATGATCAGCTGCGGGAGCGGCTGGTCGAACATGAAGACCGGCTTGGGTCGCGAGTCGTCGGTCAGCCCCGCCTCGACGTTCGCGAAGTACCGCGGCGCGGGGTTCGTCTCCCAGGTCTTCATGAACTGCTCGGACGACACCAGGCCGCCGACGGTGACGAGCGCCATCACCGTCGCGCCGCTCGCCAGCACCCAGCCGCGGTGGCCGGCGGACCAGACCCGGACGCCGTAGACGGCGCGCAGCCGCAGGTAGGTGAGCCACTGGCCGACCAGCGACCGCTGCCGCCGCGGCACGTCGTCGTCGGGGTCCGGCTCCGGCCAGGCCTCGTGGCCCTCGGCCTCGTCGGCCTCGGCGCCCTCGGCGCCTTCGTCCGCCTCGGCCTCGCGCACGTGCCGCATCGCGCTGTCGAGCCCGTCCCGCAGCGGGATCAGGGCCAGCGCCAGGCACACCGCGCCGAACAGCGCGGCGTCGGTGAGGTACCGGTGGTCGCGGCCGATGAACGGCCCGACGAAGCCGAGGCGCGCCCGCGCCACGAGCCCCACCGAGATCGCCAGGAACGCGGCGAGCAGCACCCAGGCCCGCCACGCGCCGCGGACCAGCACGCAGGAGCCGGCGACGACGGCGATCGTGAGCAGCCACGACGTCCACTCCAGCCAGGCCGGCGCGCTGGGCCACGAGCCGAGGGAGGACTGCGGCGCCGCGAACCACTCCAGCGGGCCGCCGACCAGGCTCGGCAGGTAGGTGCGGAGGATCATGTTGTCGGCGAGCTCCACGTAGTCGCTCGCCGGCGACGGCTCGCCGGTGTCGATCCGGGCCTCGGCGAGGTACAGCCAGAGGTACGAGCCGGAGAGCACCAGGTGCGCCGCCCAGAACACGAGGTACCGCCGGAACGCGCGCCACGGCCGCAGCCACAGCGGCCCGGGCGCGAAGTACAGGACGGCCGTCAGCGCGAGGACGACCGGGATCACCAGCGCCTTCTCGAAGGCGAACAGCCCGAGCGCGACCGCGCCGAGCGAGCCGGCCAGGTCGCGCGCGTTGGGCCGCTCGGCGTAGCCGGCGAAGAAGTAGATCGCGAGCGCCAGCGCGAGCGTCGTCGGCAGCCACTGCATCGCCGCCGCCCACCAGACGGTGGCGGTGAGCGTCAGCGTCGTCGCGCAGAACATCGTGAACGGCACGAGGATCGCCGGCCGCCGGCCGAACAGCCGCACCAGCGCGGCGAGCAGCACGAGGTCCGTCGCCACCACGAGCAGCAGCAGCAGCGCGCCGACCGGTGCCCACGACATCGCCGCGACGCGGTCCGACAGCCAGGCGACGACCCAGCTCGCGGGCACCAGGTGACCGTTGTAGTTCGAGACCAGCAGCGGGCCCAGCGGCTGGTCGGCCGCCGTCGCCAGCAGGTTGACGTCGTCCTGCCAGAACCACGACCGGGACAGGCGCCACCAGGTCAGCAGGCCGTGGACGGCGACGATCGCGACGCCGATCGGCACCGCGCGCAGGTTCGCCGACACGACGACGTCGGAGCCGCCGGAACCGCTCAGCCGGATCGCGAGAGGCGTGCCCTGCGCCCTCGTCTGGCTCAAACCCGAACCCCCTGCGCCGATGCTCGGACTCCCGGACGCCGCCCCGGGAGCGTCACCCGACGGTACGCGAAGCACCCGTGCCGCCTCGCTCCGGTTCGCCGAGTGCTCAGTTGCGCTGTCTGGTCGTGCGGAACGCGCCGATCGGGAAGCCGCCGGTCGTCCACACGACGAGCAGCGCCAGCAGGCCGCCGGCGACGGCCCAGACGTACCCGGGCAGGCCGAACGTCGCCGCGCGGTCCGCGTCGGCGTCCGCGGCCCCGCCGATCAGCGAGGTCTGCGCGTCCCTCGCCCGGACCGGGGCGGTGCCCCGGTCGGACTCCGGCGCCGCGAGCTCGCCGACCGGCTCGGCCTTCGGCGCGTACGCGAACGCCCACTCGAGCAGCTCGCCGGCCTGCTGCCACGGGCGGCCCTCGCCGTGCAGCAGCGTGACCGCGTACCGCCGCCCGTCCCGTTCGGCGCTGCCGACGAACGACTGCCGTGCCAGCGTCGTGAAGCCGGTCTTGCCGCCGGTGGCCCCGGGGAATGTGCCGAGCAGCCGGTTGTGGTTCTGGATGTCGAACCGTTTGCGGCCCGCGCCGAGCGTCTTCCCCTCGGCCGGGAACTTGTAGGTGCGGGTGGCCATCGTCTTCGACACGGTCGCGTCGTCGAGCGCGGCGCGCGCGATCAGCGCCAGGTCGTACGCCGTCGTCACCTGTCCGGGGGCGTCGAGCCCGCTCGGGGTCGCGGCGTGGGTGTCCACCGCCCCCAGCGACCGCGCGACCTCGTTCATCCGGTCGATTGCCTTCCGGTCGCCGCCGTAGACCGTGGCCAGCGCCTCGGCGCAGTCGTTGCCGCTGCCGAGCATCAGGCCGTGCAGCAGGTCCCGCACCGTGTAGCGCGAGCCCGGCACCAGGCCCACCTTGCTGCCGTCGACGGCCACGTCGGCGTCGCGGGCGGTGTAGAGCGTGTCCGGGTCGAGGTCGGCGGCGAGCGCGAGCGCCGTGAGGACCTTGAGCGTGCTGGCCGGCGCCAGCTTCGCGTGCGCGCCCTGCGCCGCGAGGACCGCGCCCGAGTCGAGGTCGGCGAGCAGCCAGCCGGTGGCCTGCGGCGCCGGCGGCGGTGGCGTGCCCCGCGGCACGTCGACGACGACGCCCGGCCGGTCGAGCCGGTCCAGCCGGTCCAGCCGGTCGTCGCCCTCGTCGCTGACCTGGCCGCGCAGCTCCCCCTTCCCGGCGGGCGCCGCGCTCGCCGCGCTTGCCGAGACCGGCGCCACCGTGCCGGCGGTGAGCGCCAGCAGGCACGCCGTGGCCCCTAGCAGTCGACGTGGCGTCGTGGCCCGCGGGGCGGGGGGACGGACGTCGGTCACCGGGCGGCGGTGGCCCGCGGTGGCGGGGCGCCGGAGCGGATCTGCCATGGTGAGCGCACTGTACCCGGGGCCCGGGCCAGACGCGATCCGCACCTTTTGCGGCTTCCCGGAGCGGCGCGGATGCCGCGCGGGCGTGGCCGGCCGCCGGCTCGCGACAGACCCGCGACAGACCGGGCACCTACGCGGCCTGGCCCCGCCCGGCGCGCTCGCGCACCCGCTCCCGCCAGGCGCCGGCCCGCTGCGGCCTCGACTGTCGCGGCGGCGCCGCGATCGCCCGGCGGTAGTGGCCGACGAGCTGGTCGCCGAGCGCCTCCCAGGTGCGGCCGGCGACGCCGTCCCGCGCCGCCAGGCTCATCCGCGCCCGCAGGTCGGCGTCCGCCACGAGCGCGGTGACGGCGTCCCGCAGGGCCGCCTCGTCGCCCGGCGGGTAGAGGAGGCCGTTGTCACCGCTGCGGACCAGGTCCAGCGGCCCGCCGCAGGCGGGCGCGACCACGGGGACGCCGCTGGCCAGCGCCTCCTGGATCGTCTGCCCGAACGTCTCCTCGGTGCCGGTGTGCACGAACACGTCGAGCGCGGCGAACGTGTCGGCCAGCGGGTCGCCGTCGAGCTGCCCGAGGAACGTCGCGCGCTCGCCGAGCGCCCGCTCGACCGCGCGGCGGGCGGGTCCGTCGCCGCCGATCACCAGGCGGACGCCGTCGATGTCCCTCAGCGCGGCGAGCCGGTGGACGTGCTTCTCCGGCGCCAGGCGGCCGATGTAGCCGACGAGCACCTCGCCGTCCGGCGCCAGCCGGTCCCGCAGTTCCCGGACGCCCGGGCCGGTGCGGCGCCGCGGGTTGAAGCGCTCGCCGTCGACGCCGCGCCGCCAGAGGCCGACGCGGGGGACGCCGTGCTGCGCGAGGTCCGTCATCGTCGCGGCCGAGGGCGCCAGCGTGACCTCGGCGCGGTCGTGCATCCACCGGATCCAGCGCCAGGCCATCGGCGACAGCGCGCCGAGGTGGTGGCTGCGGGCGAAGCCGGCGACGTCGGTCTGGAACACGGCGACGCTCGGGACGCCGAGCCGCGCGGCGGCCGCGACACCGGCCGCGCCCAGGACGAACGGCGAGGCGAGGTGGACGACGTCCGGACCGAAGTCGGCGAGCGCCCGGCGCAGCGCCGGCGTCGGGACGCCGACCGGGAACTGACGGTACGAGAACGCGGGCAGCGTGACGACGCGCGCGCCCGCGAACGACTCCGGGGCCGGGCCGGGGCAGACGACGAGGGCCTCGTGACCGCGGTCGCGCAGGTGCTCCAGCACCCGGCAGACGCTCGTCGTGACGCCGTTGAGGGTCGGCAGGAACGACTCCGTCACCACGGCGACGCGGAGGCGCCGCGCGCCGGACCGGCCGCCTGCCGCGGTGAAGCCGGAAAATCCGTCAGGTGCGCCCATGGTCGCGAGGTTCCCGGCCGCCGGTGAGCGCCCGGCGACACCAACGGGTGCGTCACGTGAGCGAATCGTGACGGATGGGTGACGTGTGCAGTTGTGTGTCGTGCCCGCGTCCGCCGGGTTGCGGCCGGGTGTTCCGGTGTTCCCGCCGAGCGCACACGCTGGGTGGCCGGGGCCCTACGGTGATGGCGTGACCGACGCACGCAGCCCCGCCGGGGCGGGGACCCCTGCCCCGGTGCTCCGCGGCTTCCACGCGATCGTGCCCGCCGGCGGCGCCGGCACCCGCCTGTGGCCGCTCTCCCGCAAGGGGCGGCCGAAGTTCCTGCTGGACCTCACCGGCAGCGGCCGGACGCTGCTGCAGGCGACCTGGGACCGGCTGGTGCCGCTGGCCGGCGCCGACGGCGTCACGTTCGTCACGGGCACGGCGCACGCGGACGCCGTCGCCGAGCAGCTCCCCGGGCTGGCGGCGGCCAACCTCGTCGCCGAGCCCTCGCCGCGCGACTCCGCGGCCGCGATCTGCCTGGCCGCCGCGGTCGTCGAGCGCCGGCACCCCGGCTCGGTCGTGGGCTCGTTCGCCGCCGACCACGTCGTCCGGGACGAGGTGGCGTTCCGCGCCGCGGTGGTCGAGGCGGTCGCGGCCGCCGCCGCGGGCGAGATCGTCACGCTCGGCATCACGCCCGACCACCCGTCGACGGCGTTCGGCTACATCTGCGTGGGCGCCCCGCTCGGGATCGACGGCGCGCCGTCGGCCTGCCGGGTCGAGCGGTTCGTCGAGAAGCCGGACCTGGCGACGGCGACCGGGTACGTCGAGGAGGGGTACCGCTGGAACGCCGGCATGTTCGTCGCCCGCGCCGACGTCCTCCTCGCCGAGCTCGAGCGCAACCGGCCCGCGCTGCACTCGGGCGTCGTCAAGATCGCCGAGGCGTGGGACACCCCGGACCGCGACGGCGTCCTCGCCGCGCTCTGGCCGGACCTCGAGAAGGTGGCGATCGACTACGCGATCGCCGAGCCCGCCGCCGACGCGGGCCGCGTCGCCGTCGTCCCGGCGTCGATCGGCTGGGACGACGTCGGCGACTGGGCCTCGCTCGCGGCCCTGCTGCCCGGCGAGGCGGCGGTCAAGGTCGTCGGGGACGCCGCGAAGGTGCTCGACGTCGACGCGTCCGGCATCGCCGTCCCGGCCGGCGACCGGCTGGTGGCGGTGCTGGGGCTGAAGGACGTCGTCGTCATCGACACGCCGAGCGCGGTGCTCGTGACGACGCGCGAGTGGGCGCAGGACGTGAAGAAGGTCGTGGAGGCGCTCGGCGACGCCGGCCACGACAACCTGCGCTGACCGCGCTGACCGCGCTGACCCCCGCGCCGGTGTTTTTTGAGCA
>Ga0081539_10005564_pt1 | contig 12759 bp, 13 predicted proteins | sample TabmetS4T2R2_FD_71023 | JGI IMG/M metagenome (GOLD analysis project Ga0081539, IMG submission 71023) | Tabebuia heterophylla rhizosphere microbial communities from the University of Puerto Rico - S4T2R2 | ecosystem: Host-associated > Plants > Roots > Rhizosphere ...
CGCCTTCGTCCGCACCAAGCTCAAGAACGTCCGCACCGGGCGGACCCTGGACAAGACCTTCCGGGCCGACGAGCCGGTCGAGGTGGCCATCCTCGAGAAGCGGGAGATGCAGTACCTCTACCGTGACGAGACCGGCTTCCACTTCATGGACACCCAGACCTACGACCAGTCGGTGGTCGACGCCGACGCGGTCGGCGGCACGGCCAGCTGGCTCACCGACGGCGCCACCCCGTACGTGACCTTCTACGAGGGCACGGCCATCGGGGTCGAGCTGCCGGCGGCGGTCGAGCTGGAGGTGACCGAGACCGAGCCCGGCGTCAAGGGCGACCGGGTCTCGGGGGCCACCAAGCCGGCCACCGTCGAGACCGGCGCCGTGGTCCAGGTCCCGCTGTTCGTGGAGACCGGCGACCGGATCAAGGTCGACACCCGCTCCGGGGCCTACCTGACGCGCGTGCAGTGAGCGACCCCCTGACCGATCCGGCCCAGCCCCCGCGGGCGCCGCAGGGCACCCGCTCGGCCGCCCGCCGGCGCGCCCTCGACATCCTGTACGAGGCCGACCTGCTGGACCGCCCCGTGGCCGAGGTCCTGGCCCGCCACCGCGACGACCCCGAGGCCGCCGTCCCCGACGCCTACGCCGTCGAGCTGGTCGACGGGGTCGCCGGCCACCTGCCCGAGCTGGACGCCCGCATCGCCGCCGCCGCCGAGCACTGGACGATCGAGCGGATGCCGCTGGTCGACCGCAACCTGCTCCGCCTGGCCGCCTACGAGCTCACCGCCCGGCCCGACGTCCCGACCGCGGTCGTCCTCGACGAGGCCATCGAGCTGGCCAAGCTCCTCTCGACCGCCGACTCGGGCCGGTTCGTGAACGGGGTCCTGGCCGCCATCGCGGCCGAGGTGAGGTAGCTGTTCCCCTGAGCCATGGCAGAGGCGCTGCTTTGGGGCCGTGGATCGGGGGATTGCAGCGAGCACGTTCCGTGGTTGCCGCTCTGGGCACCACGAGCAGAGTATTCGGCCATGGCTGACAGCGCCCCCAAGCACCTGGCCGATCCGCCCAAGCGGTTCGGGCTGTCGCCGCTGCAGCAGCTGTTCCTGGTGGCGATGCTCAGCCTGGCCGCCGTCACGGCCATGCTCGCCCTGCTGACCCGCGACACCGGCGCCGGGCTGCGGCGGACCGCCGGGCCGGCGACCACCCGGGCCCAGGCCCCCACCACCGCCCCCGGGGCGACCGCCACCACCACCCCGGCGGCGACCGCGACCACCGCCGCCGTGGCCCGGCCGATCCGGCCCACCCCCGGCAACCTGCTCGCCGACGGCGACTTCGAGCGCGACCTGGCCGGCTGGGCGCCGCTGGCCGGGGCCGAGGTCGAGCGGGTCAACGGCGGGGAATCGGGCCGCTGGGCAGCCGCCGTCGGCGGCGGGCCCGGCGGCCAGGTGGGCATGGTCCGGCGGGCCGCCGCCACCACCAAGGCCGGCACCACCTACGAGGCGACCTTCTGGGTCCGGGCCCCGGGCGGCGGCGGCCAGGTCGTGCTGGCCCTGCGCGAGCTGGCCGGGGGTCGGGAGGTCAGCGCCGACCAGGCCGGCTACACCCTGGACGGCGCCGGCTGGCGGCAGCTGGCGGTCGAGCACCACACCCGGGCTCCCGGTTCCAGCCTGACCCTCGAGGTCGTCGGCCGCGACCTGGCCGGCGACGGGCGCCTGCTGGTCGACGGGATCGACCTCCAGACCGAGTGATCTGGGTCATCCACCCGATCTGTCCGGATGGCTCCGTAGTCTTGCCGAGCGCGTGGCTGAGTAGGTTTCCGTATCGTCGGAGGCGTGCAGGCTTCCTGTGGAGCCGCACGGTCGTGGCCGTGCGGCGGGAACGCCAAGGCCGGGAGGAGCGGGTCCAGATGCGGTGGCGGCGAGCAGCCACAGTCGGCATGACCGCGCTCGCCCTGCTGGTGATCGCCCGGCCCGCCGGCGCCGTCACCTACGTCGGCCTCCACGACCTGACCTGCGGTGGCGCCACCACTGAGGGCACCGGCATGCCCGAGGGCGCGCGCCTCGACGTCGCCCTGGTCGACCCGGCCTCGGACCGCACCCTGTCCCGGGGACGGGTCACCACCAACGGGTCGGGGACCTTCGAGTGGCGGGCCGAGGTATCGCTCAGCGGCATGCGCGAGGTCCGCGCCGTTGTCCGCCGTCCCGGCCAGGCCAAGCCCGTCGCCTGGGTCGAGCAGTCCCTGGCCCGGGCGTGCCCGCTGGCCTCCACCGGCCCCAACCGGACCCTGCCCCTGGTCGGGGTCGGGCTCAGCTCCTTCGCCCTTGGGGTGCTGCTGCTCGCCGCCTTCGCCTACCAGGGCCGCCACGCCAGCCCCGGCGGCCGCCACCTGGCCGCCCCCTACCGGGCGCACACGCCGCGCTGAGCTCCGCCGGCCGTCAGGCGTGCTGGTGGTCGCCGCTGGCGTGCAGCAGGTCGCGCATGGCGTCGCGCAGGCCGTCCAGGTCCTCGACGGTGGCGTCGACCCCGGCCACCTCGCCCACCCCGACCACGAACGCGTTCGGGCTGGTCGACTTGAGCCGCCGCACCAGCACCTCGGGCCGCGGCCCGGCCGCGCTGGCGTCCAGCACCAGGAACCGCGCCCGCCGCTCCACCGCCTCGGCGTAGGCCCGCTCGGGCCCGTCCGCCTCGCCCACCACCTCCCACTCCGCCGTCACCGCCGCCCGCCGCAGCTCCAGGCGCCGCTCCCGGTCGGCGGCGGCGACGACGATACGGACGGCGGTGCACATGGGCAGGCTCCGGCGGGTCGGCAACGGCGCCGACATGCTAGCCGTTCCCCATCCCTGGAGCCCAGGTCAGACGCGGGTGAGGACCCGGTCAAGTGGCCGGGGCACGGCGGCGGGGTCGAGGGCCTCGGCGAGCAGCCGCGCGTAGCGGAGCTTGCGGCCGGCGCCCGAACCCAGGAATCGGTGGAGCTGCCGCTCGAGGCTGCGGTCCCGCTGGGCGGGCTGCCGCTGCAGGGTCCGGAAGGACCGGAGCTCGCCCTGGGCGGCGATGATGGTTTCCACGGTGCTGGTGCCGAGGCAGCGGATCAGCTCGTCCTCCAGGTCGGCGACGCAGACATAGAACCCGGCCGCCTCCAGCCCGGCCCGGCCGTGGCCGACGCCGAGGCCTGCCCGCTCCAGCCCGAGCCGGATCTCGCCCTCCTCACCGGCGTCACAGAGGCCGGCCAGCTCGAGCCCCAGCCCGCCGGGACCGTACCGCCCCAGGTAGCGGCCGATGTTCCTGGCCCCGCCCATGGGGACCACGCCGACGCCCTCGGCGGCGAGGTCGCGGCCCTGGCGCTCGGCGATGGTCTCGAGCGCGACCTGGTCGCTCGCCCCTTCGACGAGCACCACCGCCCGAACCTGATCGTTCACGGGGGTTAGCCTAGTGCAGCCGCCGGCTCGCCTGTCCCGCCGACCAGCGGCGCTTGAGCCGGCAGGGGCGGGCGGCTACCATGCCCGGCGACGAGCGACCTTTAAGGGCCGGTCCCGTGAGGCCGGGAAGGGAGCCTGGTTCGATGCTGTGGTGTGCCGCGCCTTCATGCCCGACGGGCTGGAGGCGTTTCTGATGTCCGGGCCGCGGATGGTGCTGGACGCCGCCGACGTGGGGCGGGCGCTGGTCCGGATCGCTCACGAGATCGTGGAGCGCAACAAGGGCACCGACGGGCTGGTGGTGGTCGGGATCCACACCCGTGGGGTGCCGCTGGCCCGGCGGCTGGCCGCCAAGCTGGGCGAGATCGAGGGCCGCGAGGTGCCGGCCGGGGCGCTGGACGTGGCCATGTACCGGGACGACATCGGCATGCGGCCGCCCCAGGCCACCCACGACACCGAGCTGCCGTTCGACCTCGCCGGCAAGGTGGTGGTGCTGGTCGACGACGTGCTCTACACCGGGCGGACGGTGCGGGCGGCCCTTGACGCGCTGACCGACTTCGGGCGGCCGCGGGCCATCCAGCTGGCCGTGCTGGTCGACCGCGGCCACCGGGAGCTGCCCCTGCGGGCCGACTACGTCGGCAAGAACCTGCCCACCGCTCCCGACCAGGCGGTCCGGGTCCTGCTGGCCGAGACCGACGGCGAAGACGCGGTGGTCATCGAGGGCCCGGCCAGGAAGGCGGTGGCCTCCTAGATGAACAAGCACCTGCTGTCGGCGGCCGACCTGACCGCGGGCGACATCACCCGGGTCCTGGACACCGCCGCCCACCTGGCCAAGGTGACCGACCGGGCGATCAAGAAGGTCCCGACCCTGCGCGGGCGGACCGTCTGCAACCTGTTCTTCGAGGACTCGACCCGGACCCGGATCTCCTTCGAGCTGGCCGCCAAGCGGCTCTCGGCCGACGTCATCAACTTCTCGGCCAAGGGGTCCAGCGTCTCCAAGGGTGAGAGCCTCAAGGACACCGCCATCACGCTGGAGGCGATGGGGGTGGACGCCATCGTCATCCGCCACGGGGCGTCGGGGGCGCCCTGGCGGCTGGCCGAGTGGGTCGAGGCGGTGGTGGTCAACGCCGGTGACGGCACCCACGAGCACCCCACCCAGGCCCTGCTCGACCTCTACACCATGCGTCAGCGGTTCCCCGGCTTCGACGGGCTCAAGGTGGCCATCGTCGGCGACGTGCTCCACAGCCGGGTCGCCCGCTCCAACGTGCTCGCCCTCACCACCATGGGGGCCGAGGTCACCCTGGTCGCCCCGCCGACCCTGCTCCCGGCGCGGGTCGAGACCTGGGGGGCTGCGGTCTCCTACGACCTGGACGCGGTGCTGCCCAAGCAGGACGTGGTGATGATGCTCCGGGTCCAGCTGGAGCGGCAGCGGGCCGGGTTCTTCCCCTCCCTGCGCGAGTACGCGCGGCTGTACGGGCTGGACGCCCGCCGCCTGGACGCCATGGCCGACCACGCCATCGTCATGCATCCGGGGCCGATGAACCGGGGGGTCGAGATCGCGGCCGAGGTCGCCGACTCGATCGAGCGGTCGGTGATCGCCGACCAGGTGGCCAACGGCATCAGCGTCCGCATGGCCCTGCTCTATCTCCTGCTCGGGGGACCGGAGGTGGCGGCATGACCAGGCTGCTGCTCAGGGGCGGGCGGCTGATCGACCCGGCGTCGCGTCATGACGGCGTGGCCGACGTCCTCGTCGACGGCCGGGTGGTCGAGGTCGGGGCGGGCCTGGACGCCACCGGGGCCGAGGTCGTGGACTGCGACGGGCTGGTCGTCTGCCCGGGCCTGGTCGACCTGCACGTGCACCTGCGCGAGCCGGGCCGCGAGGACGCCGAGACCATCGAGACGGGGTCGCGGGCGGCCGCCCTGGGCGGCTACACGGCGGTCTGCCCGATGCCGAACACCGACCCGGTGGCCGACAACGCCGGGGTGGTCGAGATGGTCGCGGCCCGCGGCCGCGAGGTCGGCCTGGTCGACGTGTTCCCGGTCGGGGCGGTCACGGTCGGCCAGCGGGGGGGCGAGCTGGCCGAGCTGGGGGCGATGGCCCGCTCGGCGGCCCGGGTCGACTGCTTCTCCGACGACGGCCTGCCCATCCGCGAGGCCCGGCTGCTGCGCCTGGCCCTCGAGTACACCCGGGCCTTCGACGCCGTGATCGCCGACCACGCCCAGGACGCCTCGCTCACCGACGGCGCCCAGATGCACGAGGGCGAGGTGTCGGCCATGCTCGGGCTGGCCGGGTGGCCGGCCGCCGCCGAGGAGATGGTGGTCGCCCGTGACCTGCTCCTGGCCGAGCTGACCGGCGGGCGCCTGCACCTGTGCCACGTGTCCACCGGTGGCGCGGTCGAGCTGATCCGGGCGGCCAGGGCCCGCGGGGTCCGGGTCACCGCCGAGGCCGCCCCCCATCACTTCGCCCTCACCGACGAGGCCGCCCGCAGCTACGACCCGGTGTTCAAGGTCAACCCGCCCCTGCGCGAGAAGGCCGACGTCGAGGCCGTCCGCCTGGGCCTGGCCGACGGGACCATCGACGCCATCGCCACCGACCACGCCCCCCATGCCCGCGAGGACAAGGAGGTCGAGTGGTCCACCGCCCCCCCGGGCATGCTGGGGCTGGAGACGGCCCTGGCGGTGACGCTGACCGAGCTGGTGGGCGACCCCTCCGGGTACCTGGACCTGGCGACCGCGGTGGAGCGGCTCACCGCCGGGCCGGCCCGGTGTCGGCGGGTTCCCGGGCATGGGGGGCCGGTCGCCCCGGGGGCGCCGGCCAACCTGGCCGTGTTCGACCCGGCGGCGACCTGGACGGTCGACCGGGCCAGGCTGGCCAGCCGCGCCCGGAACACGCCCTTCCACGGCCGCCAGCTGCTGGGGCGGGTGGTGCACACGCTGCTCCGCGGCGTCTTCACGGTGCGCGACGGGCAGGCGACGAGGTGAGCTGGCTGCTGGGCGCGGTGACGGTGGGGGCGGTGGCCGCGATCGCGGCCCTGCTGGTCCTTTCGGCGGTCCGGCGGACCGTTGCCCGCCAGGAGGCCGGCCTGCCGCCCCTCCCCGCCTGCCCGCCGCCCAGCCTGCCGCTGCGCACCGAGCGGGCCCGCTACCTGGGCACCACCTTCGCCCCCTCGACCGTGCGCCGCTTCAACGGGCACGGCCTGCTCGGCCGGGGCGTGGTCGGGCTGACCCTGGAGGACGGCGGGCTGCGGGTCGAGCGCGCCGGCGGCCCGTGGTGCATCCCGGCGAGCGACCTGCGCGGGGTCGACGTCACCTCCCACCACGCCGGCAAGGAGGTCTACGCCGACAGGGTCCTGGTGGTCGACTGGCAGCTCGGCCCGGCCACCCTGCGCTCGGGGTTCGTGCTCGAGGAGGCGACCGCCCCAGGGTGGGCGGCGCGGCTCCGGCCGCTGGTCGCCCCATGACCCGCGGGACGGAAGCCCTGCTGGTGCTGGAGGACGGCACCGCCTTCCGGGGCGAGGCCTTCACCGACCCGGCGGCCACGGTCGCCGGGGAGGTGGTGTTCAACACCGCCATGGGCGGCTACCAGGAGGTCCTCACCGACCCGTCGTATGCCGCCCAGCTCGTCTGCATGGCCGCCCCCGAGGTCGGCAACTATGGCACCGCCGGCGGCGACGCCGAGTCGGACCGGGTCCAGGTGGCGGCGTTCCTGGTCCGCCAGGCGGCCCGGCGGCCCTCGAGCTGGCGGGCCGAGCGGAGCCTGGCCGAAGAGCTGGAGGCGGCCGGGGTGCCCGGGGTCGAGGGCCTCGACACCCGCCGGCTGGTCCGCCACCTGCGCGAACGGGGCGCGATGCGGGGCGCCCTGTCCACCGAGGTGCTCGACCCCGCCGCCCTGCGCGCGCTCGCCCTCGCCGCCCCCGACCCCAACGGCCTGGCCATGGTCGACCGGGTGACCCGGGCCGAGCCGGTCGAGCTGCCCGCCGACGGCAGCGAACGCCACCGGGTCGTCCTCTACGACTTCGGGGCCAAGGCCAACATCGCCCGCCGGCTGCGCCGCCACGGCGCCCGGGTCCTGGTCGTGCCGGCCGCCACCCCGGCCGCCGACGCCCTGGCCTGGCGGCCCGACGGGGTGATGCTGTCCAACGGCCCCGGCGACCCCTCGACGGTCCGTCACGGCGTCCAGGCGACCCGGGAGCTCCTGGGCCGGGTGCCGGTGTTCGGCATCTGCCTGGGCCACCAGCTCCTCGGGCAGGCCGTGGGCGGCCGCACGGTCCGGCTCAAGTTCGGTCACCGAGGGGTCAACCAGCCGGTGGTCGAGCTGGCCACCGGCCGGGTCGCGGTCACCTCCCACAACCACGGGTTCGCGGTCGACGGCGACAGCCTGCCCGCCACCGTGCGGGTCACCCACGCCAACGCCAACGACGGCGTCGTCGAGGGGCTGGAGTGCCTGGACGTCCCCGCCTTCTCGGTCCAGTACCACCCCGAGGCCGCCCCCGGCCCCCACGACGCCCACCCCCTGTTCGAGCGGTTCGCCGACCTGATGGCGGAGGTGCACCATGACTGAGCACCGGACCTTCCGGGCCCTGGGCGGGGTCGACCAGGGCGCCCTCCCACCGGCGGGGGAGATCGCCGACGCGCTCCGGGCCGAGTTCGAGCGCGTCTTCACCCTCAAGACGAGCCTGCGCGGCGAGGCCGAGGCCGGCGTCTCGCCCACCGGCCGGCGCACCACCGCCCAGGACGAGGCCAAGCTGCGCACCCTGGTGGCCAGCGTCGAAGGGGCCAGCCGCTTCGCCATCCGCCTGCGCCTGCTCAGCCCGGCCCAGGTCCGGGCCCTGTGGGCCGAGGCCATGGCCAGGGGCCTCTACGACGGCTGGGACGCCGGCCAGAGCGCCTACGACCACGTCACGCCCACCGACCCCGGCCCGCCCGGCCCTGGCGCCGTCCCCGGGCCCAGCCCCGGCCCGGCCGCCGGCACCAGTGGCGCCCCGCCCGAGATCCTGCGGGGCGACCCCTAGTGCCGCTGCGCGAAGACCTGCACACCGTCCTGGTCGTCGGCTCGGGCCCGATCGTCATCGGGCAGGCGGCCGAGTTCGACTACTCCGGGACCCAGGCCTGCCGGGCCCTGCGGGGGCTGGGGCTGCGGGTGGTGCTGGTCAACTCCAACCCGGCCACGATCATGACCGACCCCGAGGTCGCCGACGCCACCTACCTGGAGCCGCTCACCCCCGGCCCGGTGGCGGCCGTGCTCGAGGCCGAACGCCCCGACGCCCTCCTGCCCACCCTGGGTGGTCAGACGGCCCTCAACCTGGCCGTGGCCCTGCACGAGAACGGCACCCTGGAGCGGCTCGGGGTCGAGCTCATCGGGGCAGGAGTCGACTCCGTCCGCCGGGCCGAGTCGCGGGTCGAGTTCACCGAGACCTGCCGGGCGGCCGGGCTCGACCTGCCCCGCGGGCTCGAGGTCGGCTCGGTCGACGACGGCCTGGCCGCGGTCACCGACCTCGGCCTGCCGGTGGTCATCCGGCCCTCGTTCACCCTCGGCGGCTGGGGCGGCGGCATCGCCCGCGGCCCCGACGAGCTGCGGCGCCTCCTCGGGGAGGGCCTCACCGCCAGCCCGGTCGGCCGCGTCCTCATCGAGGAGTCGGTGCTCGGCTGGAAGGAGTTCGAGCTCGAGGTGATGCGCGACCGGGCCGACAACGCCGTGGTCGTCTGCTCGATCGAGAACGTCGACCCGATGGGCGTCCACACCGGCGACTCGGTCACCGTCGCCCCCCAGATGACCCTGTCCGACCGCGAGTACCAGGAGATGCGCGACGACGCCCTGACCGTGCTGCGGGCTGTCGGGGTCGAGACCGGCGGAGCCAACGTCCAGTTCGCCGTCGACCCGCGCACCGGCCGCCGGGTCGTGATCGAGATGAACCCCCGGGTGTCGCGCTCCTCGGCGCTGGCCTCCAAGGCCACCGGCTTCCCGATCGCCAAGGTGGCCGCCCAGCTGGCCGTCGGGTTCACCCTGGACGAGATCCGCAACGAGGTCACCGGCAAGACGGCCGCCGCCTTCGAGCCCACCCTGGACTACGTGGTCGTCAAGGTCCCCCGGTTCAACTTCGAGAAGTTTCCCGGCGCCGACCCCGAGCTGACCACCCGGATGAAATCGGTGGGGGAGGTCATGGCCATCGGCCGCACCTTCCCAGAGGCCCTCCAGAAGGCCTGCCGGTCCCTGGAGACCGGCCGCGACGGACTCGGCGACCCGGCCGGCGACCCCGCCCCGGGCAGCCCCGAGGCCGAGCCCAGGGTCCTCCTGGCCGCGTGCGCCCGGCCGACCGCCGACCGGCTGGAGGCGGTCGAGCGGGCCCTGCGGCTCGGCCGCTCGGTCGACGAGGTTGCCGCCGCCTCGGACATCGACCCGTGGTTCGTGGACGGCATGGCCCGCATCGTCGAGGTCGGGGCCGAGGCCGCCGCGGCCGCCTCCATCGACGACCTCGGCCGGGGACTGCTGTGGCGGGCCAAGCGCCACGGCTTCTCCGACGCCCAGCTGGCGGCCGTGGTCGGGGCCACCGAGGGCGAGGTCCGGACCCGCCGCCGGGCGCTGGGGGTCGAGCCCGTCTACCGGTCGGTCGACACCTGCGCCGGCGAGTTCGAGGCCTCCACCCCCTACCACTACTCGACCTACGAGGAGGAGACCGAGGTCCCGGCCACCGGCCGGCGCCGGGTGATCGTCCTCGGGTCGGGGCCCAACCGGATCGGCCAGGGGGTGGAGTTCGACACCGCCTGCGTCCACGCCGTCCAGGCCCTGCGCGACGCCGGCTACGAGACGGTGATGGTCAACTGCAACCCCGAGACCGTCTCGACCGACTACGACATCGCCGACCGCCTCTATGTCGAGCCGCTGACCTGCGAGGACGTCCTGGAGGTGTGCCGGGCCGAGGCCGCAGGGGGCGAGCTGGTCGGGGTGATCGTGACCATGGGCGGCCAGACCCCGCTGCAGCTGGCCTCGGGGCTGGCCGCGGCCGGGGTGCCCCTGCTCGGGACCCCGCCCGAGGCCATCGACCTGGCCGAGGACCGGGGCCGGTTCGGGACGGTGCTGGAGCGCTGCGGCCTCGACGCCCCGCCCTGGGGCCAGGCGGCCAGCGTCGAGGCGGCCCTGGCCGTGGCCGACCGGGTCGGCTACCCGGTCCTGGTCCGCCCGTCCTACGTGCTCGGCGGCCGCTCCATGGAGGTCTGCTACGACCCCGAGTCCCTGGCCCGCTCGGGCGCCCTGGCCCGAGTCTCTGGGAACGGGTCCCGGCCGGTGCTGGTCGACCGGTTCCTGGAGGACGCGGTCGAGGTCGACGTCGACGCCCTCTGCGACGCCACCGGCCACGTGCTGGTCTGCGGGGTCATGGAGCACATCGAGGAGGCCGGGATCCACTCGGGCGACTCGGCCTGCGTGCTCCCGCCGATCACCCTCGGCCCCGACCAGGTGGCGGCCATCGAGGAGGCCACCGCCCGGCTGGGACGGGCCCTCGGAGTGGTCGGGGTCCTCAACGTCCAGTTCGCCTTCAAGGGCCAGCGGCTGTACGTGCTCGAGGCCAACCCGCGGGCCAGCCGCTCGGTGCCGTTCGTGGAGAAGGTCACCGGCCTGCCCGTGGCCCGGGCGGCGGCGTGGCTGATGACCGGCTCGACCCTGGCCGGCCTGGGCCTGGAGGCGACCGAGCCGGCCCACGTCGGGGTCAAGGAGGCGGTGCTGCCGTTCGCCCGCTTCCCCGGGGCCGACTCGCTCCTCGGGCCGGAGATGCGGTCCACCGGCGAGGTCCTGGGCCTGGACGGGCGGTTCGGGGCGGCGTTCGCCAAGAGCCAGGAGGCCGCCTACGGGGCCCTGCCGGCCAAGGGGGTGGCGTTCCTGTCGGTCCGCAACGCCGACAAGCGGGCCATCGTGCTGCCGGCCAAGCGGCTCGCCGACCTCGGCTTCACCCTGGTCGCGACCACGGGCACGGCCGGGGTCCTGCGCCGCAACGGGATGCAGGCCCAGGTCGTCCGCAAGGGCCACGAGGGCCCGGACAACGTGGTCGACAAGATCCGGGCCGGCGAGATCGACCTGGTCGTCAACACCCCGGCCGGGCCGGGGGCCCGCGAGGACGGCTACGACATCCGCATCGCCGCCGTGGCCGCCGACATCCCCTGCATCACGACCCTGTCGGGGCTGACCGCGGTCGTCCAGGGGATCGAGGCCCGCCTGGCGGGGGAACTGGCAGTCCGCCCCTTGCAGGCGTGGCATGCGGAGAGGTCCGGGTGAGGGAGCGCGGCCCCAGGGTCGCGGCCGCCCCCTCCAGGCCGGTCCGGGAGCTCTGCGAGGTGCTGGAGCGGCGCCGGGCCGGGGCCTACCAGGCGCTGACGGTGGTGGCGCCGCGGATCGCCGAGGCGGCCCGGCCCGGGCAGTTCGTCCACGTGCTGGCCGGGCAGGACCGCTCGTTCCCGCTGCGGCGGCCGTTCTCCATCCACCGGGTCGACGGCGGCGCCGTCGAGATCGTGTTCGACGTGGTCGGGGCCGGGACCAGGGCCCTGGCCGGGCTCCGGCCCCACGACGTGGTCGACGTGCTGGGGCCGCTCGGCCGGCCGTTCACCCCGCCCGAGGAGCCGGAGGGCTGCGTGCTGGTCGGCGGTGGCTACGGCACGGCCCCGTTGTTCTTCCTGGCCGGCGAGCTGCGAGCCCGCCGCTGCCGGGTCGACGTCGTGATCGGCGCGGCCACCTCGGCCCGGCTGCTCGACGCCATCGAGGCCAGGCGGCTCGGCCACAGCCTGACGGTGACCACCGACGACGGCTCGGCCGGGCGCCGCGGGCTGGTCACCGACCCCCTCCCCGACCTGCTGGCCCGCGCCGGCACGGGGCGGGTCTACGCCTGCGGGCCCATGCCCATGCTGGCCGCGGTCAGCCGGGTCGCGGCCGCCGCCGGCGTCCCCTGCCAGGTCGCGGTCGAGGAGCAGATGGCGTGCGGCACCGGGATCTGCTTCTCCTGCGTCCTCCCCGTCGGCCCGGATGGGTCCAGCGGTGCGACGAGGATGGCCCGCTCCTGCCTGGAGGGGCCGGTGTTCGACGGCACGGCCATCGCCTGGGCCGAGCTCGGCCACCCCGACCTGGGGAGGGTTGGATGACCGTGGACCTGGCCGTCGACCTGTGCGGGGTCCGGCTCAAGACCCCGGTGCTGGCCGCCTCCGGCTGCTTCGGGTTCGGGCGGGAGATGGCCGGCTGGGTCGACCTGGCCGCCATCGGCGGGATCGTCACCAAGTCGGTCAGCCTCGAGCCCCGCCGCGGCCGCCCGACCCCGCGGATGGCCGAGACCCCCTCGGGGATGCTCAACGCCATCGGCCTCCAGAACCCCGGGGTGGAGG
>Ga0081539_10005565_pt1 | contig 12756 bp, 10 predicted proteins | sample TabmetS4T2R2_FD_71023 | JGI IMG/M metagenome (GOLD analysis project Ga0081539, IMG submission 71023) | Tabebuia heterophylla rhizosphere microbial communities from the University of Puerto Rico - S4T2R2 | ecosystem: Host-associated > Plants > Roots > Rhizosphere ...
CGCCGATAGAGGTCGTTCAGGTCCGACGTCGCGAAGCGCCCGCCGTCGAGCGGCACGAGCGGCCGCAGGTCGGGCGGGATCACCGGCACGACGTCGAGGATCATCCACTCCGGCTTGTTGCGCACGTCGCCCGAGTCGCCGCTGGTGCGGAATGCGTCGACGATCTTGAGCCGCTTGAGCAGCGCCTTCTTGCGGTGCTGCGACGTCTCGACCGCGACCGCGGTACGGAGCTCGTCCGCGACCTTGTCGACGTCGAGTCGGTTGAGCAGCTCGCGCACCGCCGGCGCGCCGATGTCGGCGCGGAACGTGGTGTCCCCCTCCTCGCGCGCCTTCGTGCGCAGGGCGAGGTACTCGTCCTCGTCGAGCAGCTGGTTCGCCATCGCTTCCTGGTTGCCCGGGTCGATGACGACGTACGCCGAGTAGTAGATCACCTTCTCGAGGTCGCGGAGCGTGAGGTCGAGGAGGTTCCCCATCGGCGACGGGAGCGTCTTGAAGAACCAGATGTGCGCGACCGGCACGGCGAGCTCGATGTGCCCCATGCGCTCGCGGCGCACCTTGCTCAGGGTCACCTCGACGCCGCAGCGATCGCAGATCACGCCGCGATAGCGGATGCGCTTGTACTTCCCGCAATGGCACTCCCAGTCCTTCACCGGACCGAAGATGCGCTCGCAGAAGAGGCCGTCCTTCTCCGGCTTGAACGACCGGTAGTTGATCGTCTCGGGCTTCGTCACCTCGCCCCACGACCACCAGGTGCGCAGGCCGCTCAGCTCGAGCCGCTCACGCTCCTTGGGGTCGCGCGGGCCGCGGATCTCCTCCGGCGAGGCGATCCGAACCTGCATGTAGTCGAACGCGGATGCGCGCGCGTCGCGCACGCTGCGGAAATCGATCATTAGCCCTCGCCTCCAGTCCCGAAGCCCGCCCCATTGCCGTTGCCCCCACCGAACCCGCCCTCGCCCGCCGTCGAGCCGAGCGTGACCCTGATACCCAGCGCCTGCAGCTCCTTGACGAGCACGTTGAACGACTCGGGGATCCCCGGCTCGGGGAGGTTCTGCCCCTTCACGATCGCCTCGTAGACGCGGCTGCGACCGTTCACGTCGTCCGACTTCACCGTCAGAATCTCCTGGAGCGTATGCGCCGCGCCGTACGCCTCCAGCGCCCACACCTCCATCTCGCCGAACCGCTGACCGCCGAACTGCGCCTTGCCGGCGAGCGGCTGCTGCGTGACGAGCGAGTACGGCCCGATGCTGCGCGCGTGGATCTTGTCGTCCACGAGGTGCGACAGCTTGAGCATGTAGATCTCGCCGACCGTGACCGGGTTGTTGAACGACTCCCCGCTCCGGCCGTCGCGCAGCCAGATCTTCCCCGCCGGGGTGACCCCGGCGAGGCGCAGCAGCTCGGTCGCCGCGGCGTCGATGTCGGCCTCGCTCTTCCTGCCGAGCATCGTCGCCAGCGCGCCGAGCTCCATGTCCTCGAGCAGCTCCGCGGGCGTGAGCCCGCGGCGCTTCTCGAGCTGCTTCAGCGCCGCCTTGGCCTCGGCGCGGCGCGAGGGCGCTTCCTCCTCGTCGCCGGCGAGCTGCTCGTGCAGCGCGATCTCGTCCGCCACGTTCTGCGTCTCGCGCTCGACGAGCTCGCGCGCCGCGTTCGCGAGATACTCGCGGAGGCGGTTGAAGAGGTCGCGCGTTCCCGCCGACACGCCCCGCGCGCCGAGATCGTCGAGCGTCGCGTCCTGCAGGAGCACGAACTCCTCCTGCTCGCCCTGCTCGGGCTTGAGGTCCGCGAGCAGCGTCCGCACGTCCTCGTCGCTCACCGTCAGCGCCACCCCGTGCAGCGCGAGCGCGTCGCGCGCCTGCATCAGCCCCGCGAGCTTGAGCAGCAGCGAGATCTCGCGCTCGTTCGCGCCCTGGAACACGGGCGTCTTCGCGTAGAAGCCGAGGATCCGCGCCGCCCACCCGAGGTGCGTCTCGAGAATCTGCCCGACGTTCATGCGGCTCGGCACGCCTAACGGGTTGAGGACGATGTCCACCGCGCGCCCGTCGGGGAGGAACGGCATGTCCTCCTCCGGTACGATGCGCGCGACGATGCCCTTGTTACCGTGCCGGCCCGCCATCTTGTCGCCGACGGAGATCTTGCGCTTCTCCGCGAGGTAGACCTTCACGAGCTGGATGACGCCGGGCGGCAGCTCGTCCGGCTGGAGAATGCCGTCGATCCGCTCCTCGGCGCGCTCCTCGATGCGGGCCTTCTCCTCGTTGGCCGCGTCGATGATCTCGCGCATCCGCTCGTTCAGCTTCTTGTTCTCGACGCGCAGCGTCTTGAGATCGAGCGACGTGATCCGCGTCTCGCGGAGCATCGCCCCGGTCAGCTTCGTCCCGGCCGGGATCGCCTCTTCGACCGTGCCCGCCTTGAGCGCGAGCGCGACCGTCTGCCCGTCGAGGAGCTCCACCAGCTCGGCGTCGCGGACGTCGTTGACGCGGACCTTCTCCTCGCCCTCGAGCCGGCGAACCTCGCCGATCCGCTCGCCGCGGTCCTTCTCGACGACCTGGTCCTCGATGCGCGAGAAGATCTTGACGTCGATGACCACGCCTTCCATTCCCGGCGAGACCTTCAGCGACGAGTCCTTCACGTCCTTCGCCTTCTCGCCGAAGATCGCCGTCAGCAGCTTCTCCTCGGGCGAGAGCTCCGTCTCCCCCTTCGGCGTGATCTTGCCGACGAGGATGTCGCCCGGCTTCACGTGCGCGCCGATGCGCACGATGCCGCGCTCGTCGAGATCGAGCAGCGCCTCTTCCGAGACGTTCGGGATCTCGCGCGTGATCTCCTCCTGCCCGCGCTTGGTGTCGCGGACGTGGAGCTCGAGCTCCTGGATGTGGATCGACGAGTAGACGTCGTCCTTCACCAGCCGCTCGCTGAGGACGATCGCGTCCTCGAAGTTGTGCCCGTACCAGGGCATGAACGCGACGGTCACGTTCGAGCCGAGCGCGAGCTGCCCCATCTCGGTCGCGGCGCCGTCGGCGAGGACGTCGCCGGACCTGACCTTCTGGCCGAGCCGGACGAGCGGCCGCTGGTTGATCGCCGTGTCCTGGTTGGTGCGCCAGTACTTCTTCAGGCGGTAGCGGTCGTTCTGGGTCAGCCGCGCGAGAGGGCGATCCTCGTCCCCCTTGCGCGCGCGCTCGGCGGGACCCGCGTCGACGATGATCTCGTCCGCGGTCACGCGCGTGACGACCCCCGCCCGGCGCGCGATCACGACCGCGCCCGAGTCCACTGCCACCTTCTCCTCGAGTCCCGTGCCGACGAGCGGCGTCCGCGGATTGAGGAGCGGCACCGACTGACGCTGCATGTTCGAGCCCATGAGCGCACGGTTGGCGTCGTCGTGCTCGAGGAACGGGATCAGCGCCGCGGCGATGGAGACGAGCTGCTCCGGCGCCACGTCCATGTAGTCGATGCGGTCCGGCGAGACGAGCGGGAAGTCGCCCTGCTGGCGGCAGAGCACCAGCTCGTCCACGAACGTCCCGTCCTCGTTGAGGGGGGCGTTCGCCTGCGCGATGATGAGGTCCTCCTCGCGGTTCGCGTCGAGCCACTCGAGCTCGCCCGTGACCTTGCCGCCGCGCACCACGAGGTACGGTGTCTCGACGAAGCCGAGGTCGTTCACCCGCGCATAGCACGCCAGTGACGTGATGAGCCCGATGTTCGGACCTTCCGGGGTCTCGATCGGACACATGCGACCGTACTGCGAGTAGTGGACGTCGCGGACCTCGAAGCCGGCGCGCTCGCGCGTCAGACCGCCCGGCCCCAGCGCCGAGAGACGACGCTTGTGCGTCAGCTCGGCGAGCGGGTTGGTCTGATCCATGAACTGCGAGAGCTGCGACGAGCCGAAGAACGCCTGGATGACCGCGCTCACCGTGCGCGCGTTCACCAGGTCGTCGAGCGAGATCTTCTCCGGGTCGGTGTTGATCGACATCCGCTCCTTGACCAGGCGCGCCATGCGCGAGAGACCGACCGAGAACTGGTTCGCGATCAATTCGCCGACCGACCGGATCCGCCTGTTGCCGAGGTGGTCGATGTCGTCGACGTGGCCCCGCCCCTCGTGAAGCTCGACGAGGTAGCGGATGATCTCGACGAAGTCCTCGCGCGTGAGCACGGTGACGTCGGCCGGCGTGCGCAGCCCGAGGCGCTGGTTCACCTTGTAGCGGCCGACGCGGCCGAGGTCGTAGCGCTTCGGCGAGAAGAACAGCCGCTCCAGCGCCTGCTTCGCCGTCTCCTGGTTCGGGGCGTCGCCGGGCCGGAGGAGAGTGTAGATCTGCTGCAGCGCCTCCTTCTCGTCGCTCGTCGGGTCCTTCGCCAGCGTGTTCTTGATCAGCATCGACTCGGCGCGCCCGGATGCGACGAAGACGCTGACCTTGCTCACCTCGGCCTTCCGCAGCTTGCGGATGAGCGTGTCGCTCAACGACTGGCCCGCCTCCGCGACGACCTCGCCGGACTCCGGGTCGACGACGTCGAGCGCGAGCGCTCGCCGCACCGGGCGCTCGCCGCGCTCGGTGGCGTCGATTTCGTCGCGCAGGTCGACCTTGGCATACGAGGCGAAGACCTTGATCGAGTCGATCTTCTGGCGGCGGAGGCGATTGTAGACCTCTTCCGTCAGCTCGTCGCCCTCCTTGACGAGGAGCACGTTCTCGGCGCGCTCGCGCTCGGCCCGCGCCTTCTTGGTGCGCGCCTTGGGCGCATCCTCGGCGGTCGCCTCGCCCGGCAGCGCGATGTCCTCGGCGATGATCGCGCCGAGGAGCTCGCGCTGCTCGCCGCGGCTCTCGCGCTTCTTCGCGAGGTCGAGGTCGCGGACGGCGAAGAAGAGGCGGAGGATGTCCGAGTTGTTCCCGTAGCCGAACGCGCGGAGGAGCGCGGTCGCCGGGAACTTCTTCTTCTTGTCGATGTGGACGTAGATCACGTCGTGGATGTCGACGGTGAACTCGACCCACGACCCGCGGAACGGGATGATCCGCGCCGAGATCAGCCGCTGCCCGTTGGGGTGCGTCGCTTCCTCGAAGACGACGCCCGGCGAGCGGTGGAGCTGGCTGACGATGACGCGCTCCGCGCCGTTGATGACGAAGGTGCCGAGCGGCGTCAGGACCGGGAGCTCACCGAGATAGACCTCCTTCTCGATGATGTTGCGCGGCCGCTTGACGCCGTTGACCTCCTCGTTGATGACCAGCTGCAGCGTCGCCTTGAGCGGCGCCGAGTAGGTCATGTCACGCTCGATGCACTCCTCGACGGAGTACTTCGGCTCGCCGAGGTGGTAGCGGACGAACTCGAGGGAGAAGTTCTCGTGGACGTCGGTGATCGGGAACAGGTCCTTGAAGACCCGCTCGAGGCCGACGTCTTCACGGTCGTGCGAAGCGGCATCCAGCTGGAGCAGCGCCTCGAAGGCGCGCGTCTGGATGTCGAGGAGATGGGGCATGTCCATCCCCTGCTCGAGCTTCGCGAAGGAAATCTGCTTCATCTGACTAGGCATGTCTCACCCGCGGGCAGGCGAAAAGCGCTCCGGCCCCCCGAGCGGCCCCGGCCGTTAGGCGGGGCGCTCGGGGGACGGAGCCTGCGATGACTTCGATTGTGGGACGAATGGCGCAGTGCACGATAGCGGCCGGGTAAAGTGAGGGGGGGTGGGGCTCCGGAGGCGGGCAGCGCCCGCATCCGGAGTGCCCGCCCTTCCCTTACTTCACCTCGACCGTCGCGCCCTGCTCCTCGAGCTTGGTCCTGATCTGGTTCGCCTCGTCCTTCGACACGCCCGCCTTCACGGTCTGCGGGGCGCCGTCGACCATGTCCTTCGCCTCCTTGAGGCCAAGGCCCGTGATCTCGCGGACGACCTTGATGACCTGGATCTTCTTCGCGCCCGCGTCGCGGAGCGTGACGGCGAACTCCGTCTGCTCCTCGACCGCGGCCGCACCGCCGCCCGCCCCCGCGCCACCGGCCGCCGGCGCGGCGCCGCCGACGGGCGCCGCGGCGATGGTGACGTTGAAGCGGGTCTTGAAAGCATCGATCAGCTCGGCGAGCTCGAAGACCGACATGTTGCCGATCGCCTCGAGGATCTCGTCCTTGCTCATGGTCGCGTTAGCCATTGTCTGTCTGTCCTCCGGAATGTTATTGCGCGCCTTCGCGCTGAGTGCGAAGCGCGTCCAGCGCGCCCGCGAACATGTACAGCAACCCGTTGAGCGCGCCGACGAAGGCGGCCATCGGGGATTGCAGACCGGCGCCGAGGTCGGCGAGCATCTGCTCGCGCGACGGCATCGAGGCCAGCTTCTTCACCTGCGCCTCGTCGATCGAGACGCCTTCCAGCATGCCGCCCTTCACCGCCGGCCGCTGCTCGTTCTCCCTCGCGAAATCGCTCAGGATCTTCGCCGCCGACACGGGGTCCTTGCTGACGATGAGCCCCGTCGGTCCCTTGAGCCGGGTTCCCATCAGCCCCGAGTCGTTCACCGCGCGCAGCGCGAGCGTGTTCTTGATGACCACGTACTCGACGCCCGCCTTTCTCAGCCTGCTACGAAGGTCGGTCATCCGTTTCACGTTCAGCCCCGTGAAGTCGGTGTAGAGGACCGCCTTCGAGTCCCTGATCTTGGTCGTCAGCTCGGTCACGAGCTGCTCCTTCTCGGTGCGCTTCATCGCTCGTTACCGGTAGGGGGTGGTGTCGACGGCGACGCCGGGCCCCATCGTGCTCGAGAGCGAGACCGTCCGGACGTAGACACCCTTGGACGCCGTCGGCTTCGAGCGGACGATCTGGTCCATGAACGCCGTGAAGTTCGTCTCCAGCGACTCGAGCGGGAACGAGACCTTGCCGATCGGGGCGTGCACGTTGCCGGCCTTGTCGACACGGAACTCGATCTTCCCCGCCTTGGTCTCGCGGACCGCGCGCGCGACGTCGAACGTCACCGTGCCCGCCTTGGGGTTCGGCATCAGGCCGCGCGGACCGAGCACCCGTCCGAGCTGGCCGACCTGACCCATCTGGTCGGGGGTGGCGATGAGGACGTCGAAGTCGAGCCAGCCGTCCTTGATGCGCTGGATGAACTCCGGACCGACGAAGTCGGCGCCGGCCGCCTCCGCCTCGCGCGCCTTGTCGCCGACGGCGATCACCAGCACGCGCACCGACTTGCCCGTCCCCGCGGGGAGGACGACGGTGCCGCGGACGACCTGATCGGCGTGGCGCGGATCGACGCCGAGCCTGACGGCCACTTCCACCGTCTCGTCGAACTTCGCAAAGGCGGCCTTCTTCACCAGCTCGAGCGCCTGACGGCCGGCGTAGCTCTGCCCTTCCTGCCGGATCTCGGCGGCCTTCCGGTACTTCTTGCCGTGGGCCTTCATCAGTCGCGGACCTCCAGCCCCATCGACCGCGCCGCGCCGGCGACCATCGCCATCGCGGACTCGATCGAGTCGCAGTTGAGGTCCGGCATCTTCATCTCGGCGATCTTGCGGATCTGGGCGCGCGTGACCTTGCCGACCTTGTTGCGGTTCGGCTGCCCCGACCCCTTCTCGATCCCGGCTTCCTTCTTCAGGAGGACGGCCGCGGGCGGCGTCTTCGTGATGAAGGTGAAGGACTTGTCGGAATAGATCGTGATCTCGACCGGAAGGATCGTGTCCTGGCCCTGCGTGCGAGCGTTGAACTCCTTGCAGAAGGCCATGATGTTGATGCCCTGCGGACCGAGGGCGGTCCCGACCGGGGGCGCCGGATTGGCCTTCCCCGCCGGGATCTGCAGCTTCACGAAGCCTGTGACTTTCTTCGCCATCTCTACCTCGGTGTTGCGAACCGCCGCGCCGTCGCGCGGCTAATCTCCCACCCGATCTTTATCCTCGCTGTGGTCGGCGAGGTCCTGCGGTTCCCTCGTCGCTCGTCGCCGTGTCGACCAGCGCCGGGCGCGAGGATCGTTCAGTAACCGCGGAGCTGCAGGTAGTCCAGCTCAACGGAGGTTGGTCTTCCGAAGAGCGAAACCGAGACGCGAACTTTGCCCTTGTCTGGCATCACTTCCTCGACGGTGCCGTTGAAGTCCGTGAACGGCCCTTCGGTGATCGCCACCGCCTGGCCGACGAGGAAGGGAATCTCCTCCTTCGGCGCCTCCTCCTCCTGCTCGTCCGCGATCCCGAGCAGGCGGTTGACCTCCTCGGGGCGCAGCGGCTGCGGGAAGCGCTCCTGGCCGACGAACTTGATCACGCCCTGGATGCCGTTGATGGTGTGCAACGTCTCCTGATTCATGACCATCTCGACGAGCACGTACCCCGGATACAGCTTCCGCTCGACGGTCACCTTCTTTCCGTTCTTGATCTCGACGACCTCCTGGGTCGGGACGAGCGCCTGACGAATCGGACGCTCCTCCGCCGGCCGCGGGTCCTGGTCGATCTTGCGCGCGACGAGCGACCGCACCTTGTTCTCGTGCCCGGCCGTGGTCTGGATCGCATACCAGCGATGCTCACCCATCTCAGCGACCACCGAAGATCGAGGGCAGCCAGCTGACGAGAATCAGCTGGAGCAGGACGTCGAGCAGTCCGATCACGGCGCCGATCGCGAGCACGAAGAGGATGATGCGCCAGGTCGCGTCGATGGTCTGAGGGCGATCCGGCCACGTCACCTTCTTCAGCTCCTCCCACACGGCGCGGAAGAAGCCGGGAACGCTCGAGACGATCCCGCGTCCGCCTCCCGACTCGGGTGCGGTCGTCGTGCTCACCTACTTCGTCTCCTTGTGGAGCTGGTGCTTGTTGCACCGCGGGCAGTACTTCTTCCACTCCACGCGCTCCGGATGCAGCCGCTTGTTCTTCATCGTGAAGTAGTTGCGGTTCTTGCACTCGTTGCACGCCAAAATGATCTTCTCGCGCGGCATCGCCTGTCCTCTCTGATTACTTCAGGATCCTCGTCACCACACCCGCCCCCACCGTCCGCCCGCCCTCGCGGATCGCGAACCGGAGCCCGGCGTCCATCGCCACCGGCGTGATGAGCTCGATCGTCGTCTGGACGTTGTCCCCCGGCATCACCATCTCGAGCCCCTCCGGCAGCCTCACCACTCCCGTCACGTCCGTCGTCCGGAGGTGGAACTGCGGGCGGTACCCGTTGAAGAACGGCGTGTGGCGTCCGCCCTCTTCCCTCGTGAGGACGTAGACCTCGGCCTGGAACTTCGCGTGCGGCGTGATCGTCCCCGGCCTCGCCAGGACCATCCCCCGCTCGATTTCCTCCCTGCCGACCCCGCGGAGCAGTAGCCCTACGTTGTCGCCCGCCTGCCCCTGGTCGAGGAGCTTGCGGAACATCTCGACGCCGGTGATGACGGTCGTCGTCGCCCTCCCGAGCCCAACGACTTCGACCTCGTCACCGACCTCCACCACGCCCTGCTCGATGCGACCCGTCGCGACCGTGCCACGGCCGCTGATCGAGAACACGTCCTCGACCGGCATCAGGAACGGCTTGTCGATCTCCCGCTTCGGCTCGGGGATGGATGCGTCGAGCGCGTCCATCAACTCGCCGATCTTCCGCCCCCACGCCGAGTCCGGATCACCCGACTCGAGCGCACGCAGCGCCGAGCCCTTGATGACCGGCGTCTCGTCGCCGGGAAAGTCGTAGGCCGACAGCAGCTCCCGGATCTCGAGCTCCACGAGGTTCAGAAGCGCCGGGTCGTCGACCATGTCCACCTTGTTCAGGAAGACCACGATGTAGGGGACGTTCACCTGGCGAGCCAGAAGGACGTGCTCCCGCGTCTGCGGCATCGGTCCGTCGGCCGCCGACACCACGAGGATCGCCCCATCCATCTGCGCCGCCCCCGTGATCATGTTCTTCACGTAGTCCGCGTGCCCCGGACAGTCGACGTGTGCGTAGTGCCGCCTGTCCGATTCGTACTCCACGTGCGCGATCGCGATCGTGATGCGACGCGCCCGTTCTTCCGGTGCCTTGTCGATCTGCTCGTAGGCCGTGGCCTGGGCCATACCCTTCCGGGCCTGGATGGCCGTGATCGCCGCCGTCAGCGTCGTCTTGCCGTGGTCGACGTGACCGATCGTTCCGACGTTCACGTGCGGCTTCGTCCGCTCGAACCGTGGCTTCCCCATGACCCAAGCCGACCCCGCGCCCTGCCTCACGTCCAGAGCTCGCGACCGGGATTGAACCGGTGACCTCACCCTTACCAAGGGTGTGCTCTACCAACTGAGCTACGCGAGCGATCGCACATCGTGCTGCGTCGTGCTGCGTTCTTCTCGTTCACGTGCGAGAGCGGGAGACGGGGCTCGAACCCGCGACATCAAGCTTGGAAGGCTTGCGCTCTACCAACTGAGCTACTCCCGCGAGTGTTTCGGACACCGAAACGCCCCGCTCGCGCGAGGCTTCGCCACTGCATCGATTGATGGTGGGGGAAGGATTCGAACCTTCGAAGGCTTGCGCCGTCAGATTTACAGTCTGATCCCGTTGGCCGCTTGGGTACCCCACCGTATCCCGCGCAGCCGCCCTGCTTCCTCGCGGCCCCCAGAGCTGACGGCGAGAATCGAACTCGCAACCGCCTGATTACAAATCAGGTGCTCTGCCAATTGAGCTACGTCAGCAGCCCGGCGCATTTTTGCGCGAGACACGTAGAATAAGGGACCACGGGACGAGTGTCAAGCGACGAGCCTGTCGCGACTTACGCGGCCGCCGCCGTGCCGCCTCTGATTCGAAGGTTCGGAGAGGACCCGTTGCGGTGATGCGGTGATGCGGAGAGCGGGTGCGTCGTCATCCCTCGCGAGCGGAGCGAGCGATGGGACCTGCTCTCCGCTCTCGCGTGGTCGGCTACGGGGTCGGACCAGGTAGGTCCCAGCAGGCGCTCCGCGCCCGCGGGATGACGCGGTCGCACGGCGACCGCGCGTAGTCCTCTCCGAACCTCCGCACCAGCGGCCGCATCGCGGCCGCGCTCCACTCGAACGACGGCCGGGAACACGCGGAGGCCGGGGCTAACGGATCTTTCTCCAGCGTGTTCCCTGTGGTCCGTCCTCGATCGCGATCCCTCGCTCCTCGAGCTCCTTCCGGATGGCGTCGGCGCGGGCGAAGTCGCGAGCCTTTCGCGCGTTGCGGCGCTCCTCGAGCTGCCCCTTCACCCATCCCTCGAGCTCCCCGTCGGTTCCCGACTGTGGTACCACGTCGAGAACGCCGTCCATGGTCGCGAAGGCGGCACGGGCCCGCTCGACCGCGCCGCGATCGCTTCCACCGCGGTCGAGCTCCGCGTTCGCCGCCGTCATGAACGTCCGCAACGCGGCGAGCGCCTCCGGCGCGTTGAGGTCGTCGAACAGGGCGGCGCGAAAGTCAGCCTCTCCGCGCTCGGCGATCTCCGCGAGCGCGGGCGTCGCCCCCGTCGCCTCCGCGAGGCGCCGCGCGAAGACGCCGATGCGATCCGCCGCCGAGATCGCCCCCTCGATAGAGTCGGCGGAGAGGTTGAGCTCCTTCCGGTAATGGGTGCCGTATACGAAGTACCGCACTGCGGCAGCTGGGATGCGCTGCTCCCGGAGGTCGGCGACGTTCTGCACGTTGCCGACGCGCTTCGCCATCTTCGTCCCTTCGGTGAGAAGGAAGGCGCCGTGGCACCAGAAGCGCGAGAAGGTCTTCCCCGTCGCTCCCTCCGATTGCGCGATCTCGTCCTCGTGGTGCGGGAAGATCAGATCCACGCCCCCGGAGTGGATGTCGATCGTCTCGCCGAGCAGCGACATCGCCATCGCCGAGCACTCGAGGTGCCAGCCGGGGCGTCCACGTCCCCACGGCGAGTCCCACGCCGCGGCGGTTCGCTCGTCCTCTTCCTTCGCCGCCTTCCACAGCGCGAAATCCTGCGCATTCTCCTTGGAATAGTCGTCCTGCGCGACCCGTGCGCCCGCCCTCAGCTCGCGCGCGTCGAGACGCGACAGCTTTCCGTAGCCGGGGAAGCGGCCGATCGCGAAGTAGACGCTCCCGTCCTCGGCGAGGTAGGCGACGCCCCGCTCGATGAGCCGCTCGACGAGCGCGATCATCTGCGGAATGAACTCCGTCGCGCGCGGATACGACTCCGCGGGCTCGATGCGCAGGTACTCGCGGTCCTGATGGAAGATCTCCGCGATCGGCTCCGTCACGTCGCGGATCGTGACGCCGCGCTCGTTGGCGCGCTTGATGATCTTGTCGTCGACGTCGGTCAGGTTCATCACCTGATGCACCTGCCAGCCGCGCAGCCGGAGCGTCCGGCGCAGGAGGTCGGCGAAGAGGAAGGTGCGGAAGTTCCCGAGGTGGGCCGGGTTGTAGACGGTGGGTCCGCAGCTGTAGACGCGGACGGTGCGTCCATCCATCGGCGCGAACGGCTCGACCTGCCGCGTGAGCGTGTTGTAGAGCCGGAATTCGTCCGCCATCGCATCCTCGGATCGTCGCCGCGGCGAGCGGCGTGGCGCGGAAGCTAAGCGGCTCGGCGCGAACGCGTCAACGCGCGCGACCGCGCGTCACGCGTCGGCCTCGGCGACGCGCGCGCGGCGCGTCCTGAGGTCGAAGACGCGCGGCTCGGCCGCCGGCGGTTGTGGCGCCAGGCTGCCCTCGGCGAGCACGAGCACCCGGTCCGCGTCGTCGGCGAGGCGGCGATCGCGCGTCGCGAGCAGCATCGCCGCGCCGCGTTCACGCAGCGGGGCGAGCACGGCATGCAGCTCGCCGGTGGGGGCGTCGTCGACGTCGTCGAAGGTCTCGTCGAGGAGCACGAGGCGCGGCCGGCCGAGGAGCGTTTGGGCGACGGCGAGCCTGCGGCGCATGGCGACGCCGAGGCGCGCGATGGTCTCGTC
>Ga0081539_10005566_pt1 | contig 12755 bp, 12 predicted proteins | sample TabmetS4T2R2_FD_71023 | JGI IMG/M metagenome (GOLD analysis project Ga0081539, IMG submission 71023) | Tabebuia heterophylla rhizosphere microbial communities from the University of Puerto Rico - S4T2R2 | ecosystem: Host-associated > Plants > Roots > Rhizosphere ...
CTGACGCGGGGCCTGGCCGTGGTCGGTGGATTCAAGAGTCTGATCGACGACAACTATGAGCTGGCCTGGGGCTTTCCTCAGCCGGGGCGGACGTTCTATCTGAAGACGCGTCTCGCGATCTCGCGTTAGTCACCGCTTGCGGTGGCGCGGCTTCGCTCGCGGCGCCGCGACCGTTCCCTCGCGCGCGACCATCACTTCCGTCGACTTGATCAGCGCAATCGCGTCGTCGCCTCGACTGAGCTTCAGCTCAGACAGGGCGTCGGCTGTGACCACGGCCGTCAGCAGCTGATCGCCGATGCGCATCCGGACCTGTCCGAGCAGGCCGTCGGTCCGGACTTCCTCGACGTAGCCGCGCAACTGATTGCGGCAGCTCAAGGCGACAATCAGGCCGTCAGGCTTTCGGGGACGCTTGGCCGCCGGCTTGTCCGGTGCCTGGCGCGCCAGCATCCGATCGATTTCGGCTTCGCTCAGGCGGTGATGGCCGCCGGCCGTCGTCGTCGTCCGGATCTTGCCCTGGAAGATCCACTGTTTGAGCGTGGAGTAGCCGATGCCCATCCGCTCGGCGGCGGCCCGTACGGTGAGGAGCGCCATCGTGATTCCAGCCTCCGAAATCGACTCGAATGATATCAGCGCGGCGCGGCGAATCCGTAGGCATCGAGCAGCTTGACGATGGCGGGGCTCTTCAGGCTTTCGACGAATTGCCGGGCCAAGGCCTTCTGACGCGACGAGGCGATCACGACGGCGGCCTGCTGGATGGGTGGGTAGCTGGCGTCCGGAACGGCGACGTAGACGCCGGAACTCTTGAGCGACGGCGACAGTGCCAGCGACAACGCGATGATCCCGGCGTCGGCGCTGCCCGACTGCGCGAACTGCGCTGCCTGCGAAATGTTTTCACCGGTGACCAGCTTGCCGCGCACCTGCTCCTCGACGCGCTCGGCGCGCAGCGCGGCGAGGGCGGCTCGTCCGTACGGCGCGTGATCGGGGTTGGCGATCGAGATCTTCCGGACCTTGGGGTCGACGAGCGCCCGAAGGCCGCGCGCGATGTCGATGCCGCTGTCGCGCCTGGTCCAGACGACGATGCGGCCGCGCGCGTACTCGACGAGTGTGCCGCGCTCGCCGAGGCTCGAGGCCTCGAGCCGTTTCGGGTAATCGATGTCGGCCGACAGGAAGACGTCGAACGGCGCGCCGTTCTGGATCTGCGCGAAGAAGTTGCCCGACGATCCATAGGTGACGGCGACCCGGCGGCCGGTCTGAGTCTCGAACGCGGCGGCAATCGCCGGCAGCGCCGCCTGCAGGTCCGACGCCGCGGCGACCGTCAGCTCCTGCGCCGCGCCGGACACGGCGTGCGCCAGGAGGAGCAGGGCGCTCGCCAGGCCGCCGCGGATCGGCTCGATTCGCATCGATCCGATTGTAGCCGATTTGAATGGAGGCTTACATCCGATCTACAGTCGACGGCCGGTTCCATGAGACGCGCGTTCATCATTCTCGGATTCCTGGCCGCCGGCGCCGCGCCGTCCTGGGCGCAGACGCTGGAGGTCGGCGGCGACGTGACGCAGCCGTTGACGCTGGCAGCGGCCGAACTCAAGACCATGCCGCGGACCACGGTCACCGTCAGCGAAGAGGGGCGGCAGATCAGCTACGAAGGCGTGCTCGTGGGCGAGCTGTTGAAGCGTGCCGGCGCGCCCGTCGGACGGGATCTCTCCGGAAAGGCGGTCGCCAGCTACGTCCGCGCCAGCGCCAAGGACGGCTATCAGGTCGTCTTCTCGCTGGCGGAGCTCGATCCGGGCTTCACGGCCAACGACATCATCGTCGCCGACACCATCGACGGCAAACCGCTCTTCGACTATCAAGGACCGCTGCGCATCGTCGCGCCGCACGACAAGCGCGGCGCGCGCTCGATCCGGATGCTGCAGCGCCTCGACGTCGTCCGGCTGGCGAAGTAAATGGCCGGACGCTCGCTCGGGATCGCGATCGTCTGGACGGCTGCGCTTGCCGTGACGGCCGCGCAGCACCCGCCGGCGCCGGACTACGCGTGGAATCTGCCGCCGAGTCTGGTCAACGTCGTGTATGCCGCGGCGCTCACGTGGGGCAATCCGTCGGTGACCCACCTCGAAGAGCAGGCGCTCGTGCCGATGTTCGGCGAGCACCCGATCGAGCTCGGCCTGCGCCAGCCTGGCACGGCGCTGCTGGCGCGCCTGCGGGCGGAGCCGCGCTACGGTCCGCTGTTCGCGAGCGCATTCGGCGGCGCTGGCGGTGCCGACGCGATCTTGGTCGAACACGTCACGCAGGCCCTGGCCTCGTTCGAGCGGACGATCATCTCGGCGCGCGCGCCCTACGATCGCTATCGCCTCGATCGGGGCGAGACGGCGCTGTCGGCGGCGGCGCGCCGCGGCGAGACGATCTTCTTCAGCCAGCCGCAATCGTGTTTCCGCTGCCACGGCGGATTCAACCTGTCGGGCGCGATCGCGACCGAGGGACACCGCGGTGATGGAGACGTCGAGTTCCACAACACCGGCCTCTACAACATCGCGGGCGCACTGTCGTATCCCGCGCCGAATACCGGCGTCTACGAAGTGACCCGGAAGCCCGAGGACGTCGGCACGTACAAGGCGCACCGACGAGGCGTTGCTTCAGGATCCGCAGTTCGCCAACCCGTGGCGAACCGACGCGTCGCGGCAATAGGAGAGCACCGATGGCATTGAGCGCGCGCAACCACCTGCCCGGCGTGATCGACGAAATCATCATCGGCGATGTTCTGGCCCATGTCACTGTTCGCGTCGGCGAGCACGTGATCGAGTCGGTCATCACCAGGCGCAGCGCCGAAGAGATGGCGCTGAAAAAGGGCGATACGGTGACGGCGGTCGTCAAGGCGACCGAGGTGATGCTGGCCAAAGGATAGCTGCATGCGCGCACGTGCCGTTCGAGTCGAATGTCTGCTGCTGCTCGCCGCGCTGAGCCTGTCGGCCGCGGTGTCGCCGGCCCAGGCGCAAGTCGCGGGCGGTGAGATCACCGGCGTCGTCAAGGATCAGGCGGGCGCCGCGGCTCCCGGCGCGACGGTCACCGTGACGAACGTCGACACCAACAGGCAGCGCGTCCTCGTGTCGACCGGTGACGGCGTCTATACGGCGCCGAGCCTCCCGTCCGGCCAGTACCGCATCGACGTCGAGCTCTCCGGGTTCAGACCCGTGCGGCGCGACGGCATTCATCTGTCGACCGGCGAGAAGGCACGCATCGATTTCGATCTCGCGATCGGCGGCGTGCGCGAGCAGGTCACCGTCACCGCGGACGCGCCGATGGTGCGCGCCGAAACCGCGAGTCTCGGAACGGTCGTCGAGAAAGAGCAGGTCGTGCAGCTGCCGTTGAACGGCCGCTCGTTCGTCACGCTCGCGTCGCTGGCGCCAGGCGTCGCGCTGCCGCCGACGTCGGCGTTCCCGCGCATCAACGGCGGGCGGCCGCGCACCAACGAGTACCTGTTCGACGGGATTTCGGTGCTGCAGCCGGAGCCCGGTCAGGTGGCGTTCTTCCCGGTCGTCGACGCCATTCAGGAATTCAAGATCGAGAGCAACAGCCCGGCGGCGGAGTTCGGGCGGTTCAACGGCGGCGTCGTCAATCTCACGACGCGGGCCGGCACGAACGCGTTCCACGGCGTCGGCTTCGAGTTCCTGCGCAACCAGGCGCTCAATGCGACGAACTATTTCCAAACCGCCAACACGACGAAGCCAGACTATCGCCGCAATCAATTCGGAGGCACCTTCGGCGGTCCGCTCGTGCGCGACCGCACGTTCTTCTTCGCCGACTATCAGGGCCAGCGCCAGGCCATCGGCCGGACGGTCACGTCGACGGTGCCGACGCTGCTCCAGCGGCAGGGGATCTTCACCGAGGCCATCGCCGGACGCGTACCGGTCATCTACGATCCGGCGACCGCGATCGGCTCGACGCGAGCGGCGTTCGCGAACGGCGCGATTCCGCAGAGTCGGATGGATCCGGTCGCGCTCTCGCTGCTCCAGCGCTATCCGCTGCCGACGCTGTCCGGCACCGCCAACAACTACCGGCGCACCGACAACGAGATCGACGATCAGGACCAATGGGACGTCCGGCTCGATCACAAGTTCGCGTCGAACCGCGACCAGATCTTCGGCCGGCTCTCGTACTTCCGCGACGGATTCATCCCCGTCGCACCGCTGACCGACGGCAGCGGCGTGACCACCGGCACGCTCGGCCCGCAGGACACGACCGCGTGGTCGTTCGCCTCGAACTATCAGCGGGTGTTTTCGACGAACCTCCTGAACGAATTGCGTGTCGGCGATACGCGCCGCACCGTCGATCGGTCCGCGGCGCAGCTCGCCGGTACCGCCGGTTCCACGCTGAGCATCCCCGGCATTCCATCCACGGCCAGGTTCCCGAACACGCTGCCGACCTTTCTGATCAGCGGATATCAGCAGCTCGGGTCGCCGCCCAACACGGCGTCGGACTTCAACACCAGCGTGACGGAGATTGCCGACGCGCTGACCTGGGTGAAAGGCGCGCACACGTTCAAGATGGGGCTCGACTGGCGCTGGGAGCGGCTGAACGTCGTGCAGCCGCCGTCACCGACCGGCTCGTTCACGTTCAACGCGCTCGGCAGCGATCTTCCCGGCGTCGCCAACACCGGCACGCCGCTGGCGAGCTTCCTGCTCGGTCAGGTGCAACAGTTCTCGATCGATCTCCAGCAGGCGCCGATTCAGGAGCGCGCGCACTTTCAGGAGTACTTCGTCCAGGACGACTGGAAGGTCACCGATCGCCTGACGATCAATCCGGGCCTGCGCTACACGCTCAACTTTCCGTCGACGGAGATCAACGGACAGACGGCGGTTTTCAATCTGCAGACGCGGCTGCTCGAATATCCCGGCGACCAGCCCGTTCGGCCGTTGAAGAAGAACAACTTCGGCCCGCGCCTCGGCGCGGTCTATCGCGTGACCGACAAGACGATCGTCAGCTCCGGCTACGGTCTGGTCTGGATCGAAATGGCCGGCATCACGACGCCGTTCACGACGCCGACGTTTCCGTTTCTCCAGACCGTCACGCAGCGCGCGCTCGACACCGTCTCGCCGGCTTTCGTTCTTCAGAACGGGCCGTCGGTGGCGCCGATCGGCCAGACGCCGACCGCGGGGCTGGGCCAGGGCGTCTTCGCCGTCGACTCGACGCTGGGCTCTGGCTACGTGCAGCAGTGGAACGTGTCGGTCCAGCGCGAGCTGACGACGAACACGACGTTCGAGGCCGCCTACGTCGGTTCGAACATCACCCACGTCGGCATTCCCGATACGAATCTCAATCAGCTGACCGTCGCGCAGCTCGCACAGGGCGCCGCGCTCAACACGCGTGTGGCGAATCCGTACTTCGGGCTGATTCCGCGCTCTTCGTCGCTCGGCGATCCGACGATCCCGATCGCACAGCTGATGAAGCCGTACCCGCAGTACACGACGGTCAGCCTCTATCGCAACAACGTCGGCACCACGCGCTACAACGGCCTCGAGCTGAGCCTGCGCCAGCGTCTGGCGCACGGCTTGTCGTACACCATTTCTTATACGCGCTCGAAGCTGCTGGACGACGCCTCGTCGGTCTTCGACGCGTCGATCCTGACGGGACCGATCGCGAACTATCCGGTGGCCGACAGCTTCAACCGCGGCCTCGAGCGCGACTACTCGACGGGTGACATCCCGCACGTGTTCGTGTCGTCCGTGGTCTGGGATCTGCCGTTTGGCGCCGGGCGGGCGCGCCGGTTGAACGGCGTGTTTGGCACGGTCGCCAACGACTGGACGGTCACGTCGCTGGTGACGCTGCAGTCGGGCGTGCCCGTGGCGATTACGCAGACGACGAACTTCAACGCCGCGTTCGGCTTCGGCACGCAGCGGCCGAATCTCGTCGCCGACCCCACACTCCCCGCGGATCAGCGGACAGCCACCCAGTGGTTCAACACCGCGGCGTTCGCGATCGCGCCGGCGTTCACGCTGGGATCGGCGTCGCGCAATCCGGTACGCGGACCGTCGTATCGGAACGTCGACGTGGCGCTGATGCGCAAGCTTCCGGTGGGCGCCGGCCGCGGGCTCGAGCTGCGTGCCGAGATTTTCAATCTGCTCGACACCATTAATCTCGGAGCGCCGGGGGCCACGGCCGGTACCGGCGCGTTCGGCACGATCACCACGGCCTTCGATCCGCGCGTCGTGCAGCTCGCCGTGAAATTCGTGTTCTGAAGGCTACAATCGCCAGGACGTGGACTGGTCTGCCATCGCGCTCAGCCTTCGTCTCGCCGCCGCCACGACGCTGGTGCTCCTCGCCATCGGCCTGCCGTTGGCGGCGTGGCTGGCCTTCTCGAAGCGACGGGGACGATGGCTGGTCGATGCCGTCGTTGCGCTGCCGCTCGTCTTGCCGCCGACGGTGCTCGGTTTCTATGTGCTCGTCGCGCTCGGACCTCGAAGTCCAATCGGCTATGCCTACGAAGCGCTCACCGGCAGCCGGATCGTCTTTTCATTCCAGGGCCTGTTGATCGCGTCGGTGCTCTACAGTCTGCCGTTCGCCGTTCAGCCGTTTGCGGCGGCATTCGCGGCCGTTGATCGATCGCTCATCGAAACGGCCTGGTGTCTCGGCGCGTCGAAGCTCCGCACCTTCACGCGCGTCGTGATGCCGTTGGCCCGGCCGGGCATCGTTGCCGGCGTGGTGCTCAGCTTCGCGCACACCATCGGCGAGTTCGGCGTCGTGCTGATGGTCGGCGGCAATCTGCCGGGACGGACGCGCACCATTTCGGTATCGATCTACGACGATGTGCAGGCGTTCGACTACGCGCGCGCGGGACGGACGGCCGCCGTGCTGCTCGTGTTCTCGTTCATCGTGCTGGCGACGACCTATCGGCAGCAGCGCCGGGCAGGACGAGCGTGGCCGGTCGCCTGACCGCGTCGTTCCGGAAGCGGCACTCTCCGGCGATCAGCATCAGCGCCGACTTCACGCTCGAGTCCGGCGACGGCCGGATCACGGTCCTTTTCGGGCCGTCGGGATCGGGCAAGACGACGATCCTCCGCTGCCTCGCGGGACTGGATCGGCCGCAGGACGGATTCATCCGCTGTGACGATGCGACGTGGTTCGACGCTGTTGCCGGCGTCCATGTGCCGCCGCAGCGCCGGCACCTCGGCTACGTCTCGCAGGAGTACGGTCTCTTTCCGCATCTCACGGTCGCGCAGAACATCAGCTTTGGAATGCCCGCGCGGGCGGGCAGCGTGGCGGATAGAATCGACCGCATCCTCCAGCGTGTGCATCTCGACGGCATGGCCGATCGTGTTCCCGGTCGGCTGTCGGGCGGCGAGCGTCAGCGGGTGGCGCTCGCGCGGGTGCTGGCGCGTGAGCCGAAGGTGATTCTGCTCGACGAGCCGCTGGCCGCGCTCGATCTGCCGCTGCGCGATCCGATGCGGCGCGAGCTGCGGGAGTTCCTGCGATCGATCGACGTGCCGAGCGTCCTGGTCACGCACGATCGCGTCGACGCGCTCACCATCGGCGATCGGATGGCGGTGCTGTCGGGCGGCGGCATCCGTCAGATCGGTCCGGTCGACGAGGTATTCAGCCGACCGATCGACGTGGCCGTCGCGGCGTCGGTCGGCGTCGAGACCGTGGTGCCGGGCGAAGTCGTCGAACACGCCGACGGGCTGGCGACCGTGCGCGTTGGATCCGCGTCGGTGCGGGCGGCCGGCGACGCCGTCGGTGGCGGCGCGTCGCGCGCGGTGTTCGTCTGCATCCGCGCGGAGGACGTCGTGGTCGAGACGGCCGCGCACGACGGCCTCAGCGCGCGAAATCGCTGGAGCGGGAGGGTGGTCGGCGTCCAGCACGAGGGCGCTGTCGTCCGCGTGGCGATCGAGTGCGGCTTCGCGCTCAGCGCGCTGCTCACGAGGCCCGCCTACGACGAACTTCGTCTCGCGTCAGGGTCGCCGGTGACGGCCGTCGTCAAAGCCACCGCCGTCCACCTCATCCCCCGCTGACTTGTCACGGTGCCTGGCACCGACGATCGCGGAATCGCACTTGTAATGGGCCTGGCACCGACATGTCGACGATCGTCGGTTGTCGGTGCCAGGCTCCTTACAATTCGGCGTCAGGGGTTGATATATTCTGAATATATTCATGCCCACCACCGTCCACATTCCGGCGGCGCTGCTGAAGTCGGTCGATCAGCGCGCGAAGGCGCTTGGGGTCAGCCGTAACCGCCTCATCGTTCGGGCGCTCGAACAGGCCGTCAGCGATCGCTCGGCCTGGACGCCCGGATTCATCGAGGAGCTTCGCGACGTCGATTCCGAGACCGCGGCGGCGGCGGACGAGCTGCTCGCCACGATCAAACGCTCGCGCCGCTCAAAACGGCCGCCGGACCTGTCATAGCCCGTCATGTATGTGCTCGACACGAACGCCGTCTCGGCCCTGATGAGGGGCAGTGACCCGATTGTCGGCCGGTTGGCCGCCGCCGCGCCGGCCGACATCGCCATCCCGCAACCCGTGATCGCGGAAATCGCGTATGGGCTCGAGCGGCTGCCGCGATCGAGACGCCGCTCGCTCCTCGAAGCGCGATTCGATCGCATCTGTTCCGAGCTGAGCCGCGCCGAATGGACCGAGGCGGTCAGCCAGGCATACGGACGCATCAAGGCCGCACTCGAGCGCCGCGGAATGCGAATCGAAGACTTCGACGTGGCCATTGCCGCGCACGCGCTGGCGCTCGAAGCCACTCTGGTCACCGCCGATCTCGATCACACGCTGCGTATTCCAGGGCTGCGCGCCGAAGATTGGAGCCGGTGAACCTCTTATGTCCCTTCGCATGACCCGAATGGCTCTCGTCGTGGCCGGCGCGATTGGGCTCGCTGCCTGGCGCTTGCTCGCCCAGCACGCTGACCTGCGGACGATGCTCCAGCAGGCGCCGAAGCTGACGGTCGCCGCGTCGGAACTGAAGCCGGCGCTGCCGCCGGGCGGCGAGCTGGGCATGACGTCGTGGGTGGCGTCGGACAAGAGCGGGCTGATCTATCTGCTGCAGCGCGGCGAAAAAGCCGACCCGGTGATCGTGATGGATCGGGACGGCCGCATCGTGCGGTCATGGGGCCGCGGGCTGTTCGTAATGCCGCACGCCATCAGGCTCGACCCGCAGGGCAACGTCTGGACGACCGATGCGGCGAGCTCGAAGGTCTACAAGTTCGCGCCCGACGGCCGCCAACTCCTCGAGATCGTCGTCGGCGGACAGCCCTCGCCGTGCCGCAACAATTTCTGCAGCACGACCGATATCGCCTTCGCTCCGAACGGCCACCTCTTTATCGCCGACGGCTACGCGAACGCGCGCGTCCTCGAATACACCGCGGACGGCAAGAAACTGCGGGAGTGGGGAACCGCCGGCGAAGGCCCCGGACAGTTTCGCCTGCCGCATTCGATTCAAATCGACGAGCGCGGCGTGATTTACGTCGCCGACCGCGAGAACGGGCGCATCCAGCGCTTCGACATGAACGGGAAGTTCCTCGGCGAGTGGCGCGACTACGGCAAGACCTTTTCGCTGAAGCTGGACGGCGGCGCCATCTGGCTCGCGTCGCAGCCGCTCAACGAACCGAACGGCGTCCCCGGCTGGCTGATCAAAGTCGATCGCGAGTCGGGCAAGCTGCTCGGCTCCGTCGACGTGGCGCGCACGGCGCACGAGATGGACGTGACGTCGAACGGCGAGCTGCTTTTTGGTCCCGGACTGGACAACCGGCCGCAATGGCTGTCAATCGCCAAGCGATAGATTGCGGATGATCCTCCACCGGCGATCGCGGTGCGCGCCGCCGGCAGGACGAGGATCATTCGTGCCGGCCGATCGCCGAGTGATGCTTTGTGTCGCGCATCGCGCTGTAGACGACGAGCGACGTGCCGATCACCGCGGTGAGGTAATAGTAGAACCACTGCTCGTGGCCGAGTGACTTGAACCACAACGCGAGCGACTCCGCCGTGCCGCCGAAGATCGACACGGTGATCGCGTAGGGCAGGCCCACGCCGGTCGCGCGCACTTTCGTGGGAAAGAGCTCCGCCTTCACGACCGCGTTGATCGACGTGTAGCCGGCGACGATCAGCCAGGCGCCGCAGATCAGCAGAAACGCGACGAAGGCGCTCTTCGTCGACTGCAGCATGAGGAGCAGCGGGATCGTGCAGAGCGTCCCCATCACGCCGAACCAGACGAGCAGCGGCTTCCGGCCGATCCGGTCCGACAGCGCGCCGTAGAGCGGCTGCAGGATGAGCGCGACGATCAGCGAGCTGGCGGTGACGAGCGTGGTCTGGTTGTCGTTCAGGCCGACCGACAGCTTCAGGAATTTCTGCATGTAGGTCGTATAGGTGTAGAACGCCGTCGTGCCGCCCATCGTCAGGCCGATGACGACGAGGATCTCGCGCGGATAGTTCATCAGCGCCTTCAGCGAGCTCTCGCGCCGGACGACCTTCTTCGCCGCCACGAAATCCTCGGTCTCGTGCAGATTTCGCCGCATCAGGAGCGCCGTGATCGCCAGCAGCGCGCCGACAACGAACGGGATGCGCCAGCCCCAGGCCTTGAGCTGCGCCGGCGTCAGGAAGATCTGCTGCAGCACCAGCAGGACGAGAATCGCGCACAGCTGGCCGCCGATGAGCGTCACGTACTGAAAGCTGGAATAGAACCCGCGATGCTTCTCGTCGGCGACTTCGGTCAAGTAGGTCGCGCTGGTGCCGTACTCGCCGCCGAGGCTCAGCCCTTGAATCATGCGTGCGACGCCGAGCACGATCGGCGCCGCGATGCCGATGGTGGCGTAGGTCGGCGTGACGGCGATGACCAGCGAGCCGAAGCACATGAGGAGCACCGACAGCATCAGCGCGTTGCGCCGCCCGTACTGATCAGCGAGGTGACCGAACAGCCAGCCGCCGATCGGCCGCACGATGAACCCGAACGCGAACAGGACGGCCGCGTTCAGCTGCTGGACGACCGGATCGGTGCCGGGAAAGAAGGCGCTGGCGAAGTAGAGGGCGAAGGCGGCGTAGGCGTAGAAGTCGTACCACTCGACGAGGTTGCCAATCGACCCGACGAAGATCGCCTTCAGCCGCCGGCGAACGTCGTCGAGGTGAAGGGCATCATCTCTATATGCGGCGCGGTTCGGGACGGCCATGAGCCGGACGATCCTACCGCATGAACTTCGACGCCGCGGCAGCCGAACCGCGTCGAATGTTGCAATCGGTGACAAGCGACGGCCGCTTCCGCTGGGCGGCGGCCGGTGCACGGAGTTTCCCCTGAAACCTTTTATACTTGCCCGATGGCCCGAGCCGGCGTTGTCGCGGCACTGGCAGCGGCGATCCCGCTGTCGACTCTCGGACTGCTGGCGCAGACGCGCCCCGATCCGTCGAGCGATCAGGCCGCGACCGAAACCGTCAAGCAGTATTGCGCGGGCTGCCACAGCGAACGCGGCAAGGCCGGCGGCCTCTCCCTCGCCGACTTCGACGTCGCCCGCGCCGCCGCGCACCAGGACACGAGCGAAAAGATCATCCGGAAGCTGCGCGCGTCGATGATGCCGCCGGCCGGCGCGCGCCGGCCGGACGACGCGACGCTGCGTGCGCTGCAGCGGACGCTCGAGACGCGGATGGATCAGTGGGCCGCCGCGCATCCCAATCCGGGCTGGCGTCCGTTTCAGCGGCTGACGCGCGCGGAATACGCGCGCGCCGTGAAGGACCTGCTCAACGTCGACGTCGACGTCACGGCCTACCTGCCGCCGGACACGATGAGCCAGGGCTTCGACAACATCGCCGACACGCAGCGGTCGTCGCCGGCGCTGCCGCAAGGCTATCTGCGCGCGGCGAGCCAGATCAGCCGCCTCGCGGTCGGCGATCGCGCCGCGACGGCGACCACCGCGACCTATCGCGTGCTGGCGACCGAGAACCAGATGCAGTACGTCGACGGCACGCCGTTCGGATCGCGCGGCGGGACGGCGTTCACCCACACGTTTCCGGCCGACGGGCTGTACCGCTTCCATGCGACGCTGGTGCGCACGGTCAGCGGCGAGCTGTTCGGCAACACGGCCGTGCACATGGCCGGCAAGAACGAGCTGCTCGTGATCACCGTCAACGGCGCGCGCGTCGCGACGCTCGAAGTCGACAAGGGGATGAACGACGCGGGGGAAAAAGGCCTGACGCTCGAGACGCCGCCGATCGCCGTCAAGGCCGGCCCGCAGCGGATTGCCGCGTCGTTCGTGCCGCGCTCGGTCGGACCGGTGGACGACCTGCTGGCGCCGATCGATCAGACGCTGATCGACACTCGCATCGGCACCGGCTACGGCGTCACCATGGCGCCGCATCTGCAGGAGCTGACGATCGCCGGTCCGAGCAAAGTGACCGGCATCTCGGAGACGCCGAGCCGGCAGACGATCTTCACGTGCCGTCCCGCGTCAGCGTCGCAGGAACGCGCGTGCGCGACGGAGATCCTGCGGCGGCTCGGTACGCAGGCGTACCGCGGTCCCATCAAAGACGATTTGAACGACCTGTTGACGTTCTATCAGCAGGCGCGCGCCGAGGGCGGCGATTTCGACGAAGGGATCCGCTTCGGCATCCAGGGCATCCTGGCGAATCCCCGCTTCATCTTCCGGCTCGAGCAGGCGCCGCTCACGAATGCGTCCAGCAGCGACACCTATCGCCTTGCCGATCTCGATCTCGCATCCAGGCTGTCGTTCTTCCTGTGGGGAACGCTGCCCGATCAGCCGCTGCTGAAAGCGGCCGGCGACGGCACG
>Ga0081539_10005567_pt1 | contig 12752 bp, 11 predicted proteins | sample TabmetS4T2R2_FD_71023 | JGI IMG/M metagenome (GOLD analysis project Ga0081539, IMG submission 71023) | Tabebuia heterophylla rhizosphere microbial communities from the University of Puerto Rico - S4T2R2 | ecosystem: Host-associated > Plants > Roots > Rhizosphere ...
GCCCGGGGCGGGGGCGGGGGGGGCGCCCGGGAACCCGCGGGGCAGCGCGGCCGGGACCGCGCCGGGGCCCGCGCCCGCCCCGCGGAGCGGGGGGCGGTTCACGGCGCCGGCGACCTCGGTCCGAACCCGGCCGCCGAGATCGCGCTGCAGATCGTTGCGCGCCATACGGGTTTCTTGTCCGGAGCCGACAAATGAAGAAAGCGCCGTCCGGCATCGAGGCGCCGCTCGTGTGGACATTCGACGGTCCGTTCGCGATGTGCTTGCAGGACATGGAAGACACGTTTCGCCGCGCGATCGTTCAGGTCGGCGACGTGTCGCGCATCCTCGTCCAGATCGATTTGTCGCTGCCGGCGCTTAAAGCCCGCGTCGATGCCGGCGAGGCGATTCAGCCGGCGTGGGGAGAGTTCGTCGAGCGGTTCCCGCATCGCTATGGTTTGCCGGCCGCGCCGCGCGTCCGGCATCTGAGCGTGAAAGGGCCGCTTGCAACGATGGTCATTGCTTATCGGAGTTAACGACATGGCACTCAAGGGATGGGTCGTCAATCGCGTCAATCGCCTGTTCACGCGCGTCGATTTACCGCCGCGCCCGACGTCATTGGGCCGCGCGGTGATGCGGCGTGCGCAGGAGCAGCAACATTCGAACGGCAGCGGTCACGACGACGATGCGTTGTCGCGCTCGCAGCACTATCTCGGCGCCTACGCGCCGCTGATCGGCGCGCTGCGCGAAGAGCTCGAGCACTTCGTCGCGAGTCATGTCCGCATGCATCTCGCGATCGCCGAGCGTGACCGCTATCTATTGACGTCGATCGCCGTCGAGTGCGTCGGCGACGACGAAGCGCGCGAGCTGTTGCAGCGGTTCATACGCGAATTCAAGCCGGAGCAGATCAAGCACTACCTCGCGAAAGAGGTGATCGGACGATTGCCGAACGCCAGCGCGATCGATCTTTCGCATTTCGGCGGCCTCAACGCGACCCGTCCGGGCAGCGACGGCGCCGATGATGCATTCGGCGAATTGCTTGCCGAGCTACGCCGCAGCGATGTGCAGCCGGGCACGCGTTCGTATCAAGTGACGCTCAAAGGACGTTGGTCGGAGCAGGGCAACGTCGTTCCGATGCCCGTGGAGAAAGGCCGCGGCTTCGAAGCGCCCCGTACGCCGCTCGCGAGCCGTGCGTTGCACATCGAGATCGAGGACGCGAACGGCAAACGTCACGTGACGCTGCCGTCCGTCGTGGCCGGCCGCCGCTATTCGATCGGCTGCGGCGAAGGCTGCGACATCGTCGTGAACGGCGAGTACGCGAGTCGCAGGCATTGCGAAATCTGGTTCGATCAGGGCGCGTGGTGGGTCGTCGACGTCGGATCGACGAACGGCATTCGCGTCGAATCGTCGAACAAGGTGCTCGGTCGAAGCGGTGCCCATGCGGGCCGCGCCGGGCAGAGCGAGGCCGTGATCGAGGTGACAACAGGCGCGCGAATCGTGCTGTCGGCGCTCGCGCGCGGCGAGGCCGCGCACTATCCGCAAATCGCGCTGCGCGCGCAGGCAGCCGAGAACGCGGTCGGCGCAACGCCCATCGCGCCGGCGGTCCGCGCACCGACGACGCCGTCGACGCCGGTCGTCGTCGCGCGCCGGCGCGGAAGCGGTTTGATCGTCAGCGTTCAGATGGCGTCCGGCGCGCGCACCGTCGAGTTGCCCGTCGCGCCGCTGCCGTTCGGCATCGGACGCTCGCGTAGCCAGGCGCTCGTGATCGATTGGGCGCACGAAGACGTGTCGGGTCATCACGTCGATATCGTGAAGCTCGACGACGACGGCGCCGATGTGGTCATTCATGGCGACAACGGCGTCAAGGTCGACGGCATCGCGCACGAAACGGGCGCGCGTTTTCGCTGGAGAGTCGGCGAGCAGATGGCGCTCGGCGGCATGCCCGGCAGCGAAACGGAATGCGCGTTGACGCTGTCGCGCCGCGCGTGAACGCCGAGCTCGAGCGAGGAACACATTCATGAGTCTGATGACGCCACGCGAGCCTCACCTGTCGCCGAACGCCGTTTGTCTGACGCCGGATCGCTCGGTCGATCTGCGGCAGTCGGCGTTCTTCGAGCGCGGCGCTGTCGAAGTCGCCGCCGCGACCGAATGCGGAACTCGACATTCCGTCAACGAGGATTCGTACAGCGCGCTCGAGCGAAGCGCGCCCGTCTACGTCGTCGCCGACGGCGTCGGCGGCGGCGCGATGGCGGCTTGGACGAGCCGCGAGCTCGTGCAGCGAATACATGCGTCGCTCGACGATCGCGTGATCGACGCGACGTCGATCAAAACGGCGCTGCTCGACGCGGATCGCGAGCTGCGTCGACGCATCGCGCGTGAAACGGCCTATTCGGGCGCGGCGACGGTCGCGCTCTGCGCAAGCGTCGACGATGCTCTGACCGATTGGCTCATCGCGTGGGTCGGCGATTGCCGCGTTTATCGCACGCGTGCGCCGGCGTCGACTTCAGCCGAGCTGCTCACCTGCGACGATACCTACGACCATCTCGGCGAGCATCCTCCGGTGGGCGGATCGCCGAACGATCCGGCGCGAATGGTCGGCAATGGCGCCGTCGTATCGCCCAACGTCGCGAGCGTTCGTATGCGCGACGGGGAAATGCTCGTGATCTGCAGCGACGGCGTGCACAAGCACGTCGGCGCGCGCGACATCAACGCGACGCTGCGAGCGCACGCGCCGCTGTCGCAATGCTGCGAACGTCTTGTCGATCTTGCGCGCTCGCGCGGAAGCGAAGACGACGCAACGTTGCTTGTCGTGCATCGCAAGGCGCCGCGGCGCGGCCGTTTTGCATCGATGCTCCTCGGATAGAAATCGCAATGACACCTGAACAGATCGATCGCGTCTTCGGTCGAGGTCGCCTCAAGATGGCGACCGGCGATCACGTCGAGGTGTTTCGCGAAGCCGCGGCGACCGGCGAGCGACGGCGCTACACCAAGCGTTTCCTCGCCACCGGCGACGCCGACTTCCGGCAATGGACCGAGCGAGAGTGGCGCATCCTCGCGCGCCTCATCGGCCATGGCGTGCGGTGCGTGCCGGACGTCGTGCAGTTCGACGGCGGCATGACGGGCGGCATGCGTCAGGTCCAGACCTACGACGCCGGCGTCACCGTCGATCAATGGGCGACGCTGCTGCCCGTCGCGCGCGAAGGCGCAATTCGTCGCCACATCTTCGAAGACTGCGGGCACTGGTGGGCGCTCGCGCATCACTGCCTCGCCGCGCTCGAGGAGATCCATCGTCTTCAGCTCGTCCACCTCGATATCAAGGCGGACAACATCTGCATTCCCTACGATCCCGCGAGCTTCGATCCGCTGTCACCGGGCGCGCGGCTCTACCCCGCCTTCACGCGTCTCGCGCTGATCGACTTCGCGTTCTCGCTCGTGTCCAGGGAGCCGCTCGCGACGGCGCTCCCGCTGGGCTGGCAGAAGGATTACGACTACCAGTCACCGCGCCTTCTGCGCGCACTCGAAGCCGGTCTCGCCGGCGAGCTGCGGCCCACCCAGGAGCTCGACTGGCGCTGTGATCTCTACAGCCTTGCGGCGATGCTCCGGCGTTACCTGCCGGAGGACGAATGGGCACGCTCGCAGGGCCGCGGCCTCGGCTGGACCGCGAAGCGCTACGAGGCTGCGCGGTCGCTCATCTACCGCCTGCGCGAGTGCCACGATCGCGACGTTGCCGGCGAGCCACCGCATGCCGAGCTCATGCAGATCACGGGCGCGCAGCTCGCAGCCCACGATCTCGGCGCCTCGCTCGCCGCCGGCTGGTTGCTGGCGCACGGCGAGGAGTCGGCGTCGGCATCGCTGCTCGCGACGCCGATGACGCGCATCGCTGCACCACGCACGGCGATCACGCCGGCCCCGGTGGCACCGACGGCGCTCACCGAGGTGCCCGCCGTCTTTCGCAGCACGCGGGTGCGCGTGTCGAGTCCGCTCACGGAAGTCATGACACGCATGCGGCCCGTCGAGACGCGGAGCACGTTGCGCCGCACTGCGCTCGCGGCAGCATTCGCGACGACCGTCGTCGGTGCAAGCATCCTGCTCGGACATCCGGAGCAGTACGAAGCACTGTACGACGCCGCGCGGGCGACTCTCGACGATAGGCCGAAGGCGCGCCAGGCACCGGCGGAGGCCACGCCGGAGCGCGTCGCATCGGCACCGGCGAGCGAAGCGCCGGAACGTGTCGCATCGGGACCGGCGAAGGAAGCGCCGGAACGCGTTGCATCGGTACCGACGAGCGAAGCGGTGGAGCGCGTCGCATCGGTTCCGGCGCGCGAAGCGGTAGTGGACGAACCGGGCACGCCCGCTTCACGCGAAGACAAAGCCGCCGTTCAGGCAGCCGCTGCCGGCAGGCAGGGTAACGAACGCGATCCCGACGCACCGCGATCATCCAACGACGCACCGGGCGACGCGACGACCAGCAACGATTCGCCGCAGGCCCCCACACCAGCCGTCACTACGCCGGCCGAAACCCCAGCCGCACCGGTGGAATCGCAGGCAACGCCACCGGCGCGCGCACCTGCGCCGATCGCGGTGCCACCGCCCCTCTCTAAAGCCGAATCGAAGCCCGCGCCTGGCGCGAGCGTTCCATCGGGCAAGACGAGCGCACACGCCGGGAAAAGATTCGCGGGCGCAACAGCGCAGCAGCACAAGCCACCCGCGGTCACCGCGCGCGCATCGAGCACACCGCCTGCGCATTCGCGTGTGGCGGCGGCGCAGGTCGTGCCCACGCCGTCCAAACCGCCTGCCGCCAACGTCGACCTGACGGCGGCAGCCAAGGCGACACAGGCCCTGGTCGATGCGTCGACCGCGAACGCGAGGCAGCCTCCGACGAGCATGCCCGTTCAGGTGGCGAGCGCATCGGCCGCTCCGATCACCGACGTAGCGCCAGCGCCGACGCCGCCGTCGAGCGCAGCGAATGCGAATGTGAATGCGGCAAGCGTCGCCGCGGGAGCGAGCGAAGCGCCACCGGTGACGATCACACGACCGGAGCCGCGGCGCGCCCGCACACCGCCCGCTCCGGCGCCGGTCGAGCCGTGGCGTGCTGCCCTGCGCGACATGCTCACCGCGTTCGGCGTGCACGAGCAGCCGCCCGCGCCGGTGGAAGAGCGCAACGTCCTCGCTTCGTCGGCGTCACGCGCTGCTTCGCGCCCGCCGCCATCTCCGCAAGTCGTGCGCGGTCCCGTCGAGACGCGCGCGATCGAGCCGGCCGGACCCGCGGCACCCGCGGTGATCACCGCACCGCTCGATCCGCCGGAACGCGTTGCCGACGTGGGCACACGCGCCGCACCGGTGATCACTGCGCGCGCGAGCGTCGCTGCAGCGGAGGAGAAGCCCGACCTGCTGCTGCTCCAGGCCCGGCGCCTCATCGGCGTGGACGTGCCGCGCATCGCGGCGCAGGCGCAGCACGACATCGCGAACGTGTTGTGGACCGCGGCGGCCGCGGAATATCCCGCGCAGGACCGCGCGGTGCGCAATGCGGCCACCGGGAGCTGGCCGAGCGAGCGGGCACAGGTCGCGGCATCGGCCAGTTCCGGTCGCGGTCATTACCTGCACGCCAACGCGAGACAGGCTTTCGCGCTCGGGCGCGACAGCGAGGCGCTGGATCTCGCGATGCAGGCGTTCGCCGCGAATCCGCGCGATCCCGAGATCGCGGGGTTCCTCGCGCTCCTGCACCTGCGAGTGAAACCGATGCAACCGGAAGTCGCGCGCCAGCTCGCGCTGTACGCCCTCGCCTCGAGCGGTTCCAGCCGAAGCGCGCGCGTCGACGAGTGGAACACGTTCGCCGTCGCGAGCGCGCTGTCCGGCCGCGATGCCGATGCCACGCGGGCGCTGCTCGCGGAGGTCGCCCTCACCAGCGATCTCGACCGAAGCTGCCGCGCGGCACTGGGCGCCTACAGCATGTACGGTGAGCGGCTGCGTGCTCCCGTGCAGGCCATGATCTATCGGGTGCAGGCGCAGGGCCGCGATCGCGATTCGACGGCCTGCCGGTGGGGCGGCACGCGCCCCGTGCGCTACGCCGGCGCCGACCACGCGCGGTTCTGACGGAGGGCGGAAAAACCGTGGCGCGCGTCAGTGTTCCCCCTACAGACACTCCAGGGCGCCTCGCGCAAGCTTGCGCACTCTCGAGGAGTGCCCATGCCGACCGACCACCGCATTTTCGTCCCGTCCACCACGTCCGAGCTGGATCCGCAAGGACTACTGCGCCAGCCCCGCGACACGGGCGAAGCTGCGTTCTCCGAGCGGCTGTGGAATGCTGCCGTGCAGGCGTACATCCGCACGCAGGGGGAGCGCCCCGCGCTCAACTAGGGCGTCCTTTTCGTTTCTCGCGGTCCCGCGGCTGGCCTTACGTTCCGCCGCGCGGTGGTCGTCGCATGCCGCGATCAGCCGCGGCCGGCGCATGATCGCCGTCGCAATCGAAGAGCAGCGATCGTTTTCCGGCGCTGAACGAGGGTTTGCCGCGCCGTCGTCCACGTACGATCATCGGGCAGGCCTCTGGCCCGGCGCGATCAGCAGCTCGCGCCGCCGCGCCGCGCCGCTGCACGGCCGCCCGAGGGCTGCGCGTGCAGCTTCGTGGACCGCGGCCGTTCGCCCCGTCGTAGCATCCGCTCGTGAGAGGAGGTAGCGAGGGCGAGGCGCGAGGCCGTAAACTTGGCCCGCACGCATCCCAGCGAAACTACTCGAGAGGCAAGCCCATGGCCATGTGGAAAGACAATACCGCCGTCCGCCAGACACCCCCCGCCCCGCCGGCACCCGAACCCGCCCGCTTCGATACGCCCCCGAAGCCCGACGTGCCCTCGTCCTCGCCGATCGCGGCGGCGCCCGCCTCCGCGCCGGCAACGCCCGTGGTCACCAGGACCCAGCCGGATGCGGCGCGCAAGGAGTCCGTGATCGCCTCGGACATCGTCATCGAAGGCAAGATCGAAGGGGGCGGCAGCGTACGCATCGCCGGCAAGTTCAAGGGCGACGTCAACGTGCAGGGCGACCTCACGATCGAAGTGGGCGCGACCCTCACCGGGGGCTGCCGTGCCGACAAGATCACGATCGCGGGCGAGCTCGAAGGCAACGTGCAGCAGGCATCCCGCGTGGACCTGCTCGCGACCGGGGTCGTGATCGGCGATCTCAAGGCAGGCTCCCTGACCGTGGCGGCCGGCGCGCGCATGCGCGGCCAGGCCGACTTCGGCTGGGACGACGACAAGAGCGCGAAGCCCTCGCGCGGAAACGGGAGTACCACCCACTCGTGAGCGCCGTCGAGGTGGGTGGCCCCGGTGCCACCCGCCAGTGCCCGCATTGCCGAGAAAGCATTCTCGCGAGCGCCGCGGTATGTCCGGCGTGCCGGCATCACCTGCGCTACGGCGCCGTCGGCGATGCGGCGCCGCAGCCCGCGCTGACCCCGTTGCGCATCGAGGGCAGCATCCGCCACCCGCCCGAAGGCGACGCGTGGGAATACAACGTGGTGGTGACGATCCGCAACGAACGCGGCGAGGAGATCGGGCGCAAGCTCGTCGGCATCGGCGCGCTCGATCCGAACGAGCAGTGCACGTTCACCCTCGCGGTGGAAGCGGTGGAGGCGAAGGGAAAGCGCCGCAAGTCACACTAGCGCGCGCCACCGAAACTCGGCACCGGGTCCACGGCGCCGACGTTATCGCAACGTGGGGCGCTCAGGTGAGACGTGCCGCCAGTCCCGCTTCACGGATCAGGAATTCGCGCATCGCGGGATCCTGGCACAAGCCGATCGCGCGGGTGTAGGCCTCGGCAGCTTCGCGCTCCTGCCGCAGCTTCGCATGCAGGTGCGCCTTGAGCGCCCAATACGGCTGATACGCGGCCACCTCGGCCGCGGGGATGTGCTGCAGGAGCGCCCATCCCGCAGACGCACCGTGCGCCTGCGCCACGGCCGCGGCGCGGCCCACCAGCGCGCCCGTGCTCGGCGCGATTCGGGTGAGCCCTTCATACAACGTGCAGATCGCTTCCCAGTCGGTGCTGCCCGTCGTGGCACGTTGTGCATGGGCCGACTGGATCGCCGCTTCGAGCTGGAATCTCCCGATGCGTCGCGCGTTGCGCGCGCCGATCAGCAGGCGCTCGGCTTCGTCGATCATCGGACGCGACCACTGCGCGACATCCTGCTGCGATAGCGGCACGTAATCGCCACGCGCATCGCGGCGTGCGCCGCGTCGCGACTCGCAGTACAGCATGAGGGCGAGCAGTCCGCGCGCTTCCGGCTCGTCCGGCATCGAGCGCACGAGCAGCGCACCGAGCTCGATCGCTTCCTGGCCGAGCGCGCGGGTGACGGGATCCGCACCCGTGACGTCGTCCCATCCGCTGCCGTACGCCGCGTAGATGGCTTCGAGCACGGCGTCCAGACGCGACGGCAGGTCGCTCGCTCCTGGGACCTCGAAGGCAATGCCGGCATCGCGGATCTTGGCCTTCGCGCGCGCGAGTCGCTGGCCCATCGCCGACGATCGGATCAGAAACGCGGAGGCGATGCGCGCCGCATCGACTCCGAGCACGGTCTGCAGCATCAGGGGCGCGCGGGCGCTCGCGTCGATCGCCGGATGGGCGCAAACGAACATGAGCTTCAGGCGCTCATCGGGAAACGTCGCGTGGTCGTGCGCGAGCTCCTGCGCTTCATCGGCCGCAGCGAGCATCAGCGCAGCCGCATGATCGTGCACGCGGCCGTGCCGTGCCGCGTCGATGAGTCGGCGACGTGCGGCCACGAGCAGCCATGCCTCGGGCGTATCCGGCACGCCGAGACGAGGCCACGCTGCGAGCGCGGCCTCGATCGCATCGCCGAGCGCGTCTTCCGCCGCCGCGACATCGCGCGAGCGTGCGGCGAGGAACGCGATCAGCCGCGCACGCGATTCGCGCGCGACGCGCTCCACCGCGCGCTGCGCGTCGGATTGCGCCACCGACCCGCCGGACGATGCGGCGGGTGAGGATGGCCGCTGCGCCGGTGCGGCGCCACCCGTCATCACATCGTCCAGATCGGCCGCACCTCGATCGATCCATGCGCCGCGGCCGGACAGCGGGCCGCCCACGACATCGCGGCGTCCAGGTCGGGCGCCTCGATGAGGTAGTACCCGCCGAGCTGCTCCTTCGTTTCCGCGAACGGCCCGTCCGCGACGGCGGTCTTGCCATTGCGCACGCGAACGGTGGTCGCCGTGCCGATCGGCTGCAACCGATTGCTGCCGACATACACGCCGGCCTCCTGCATCGCCTCCGTGTAGGCACGGAACGCGGCCTTCATCTCTTTGGTCTGCTGCTCGCTCGCCGCGAGCACCGCCGCTTCGTTCCCATAGATCATCAACAGGTATTGCATGGCGTCTCCTCGAAAGGCGCGGCGCAACGCGCGCCGGCATGACAGTGACGTGCGGCGCCGCGCGATTTCGACATGCGCTGGAATTCGCTCGAGGGCGCCGCGCCCAACACGTTGTCCTCGCGCCTCAAAGAGCCTCGAGGCGCACGGCCTCGTCGCGCGCAGGCTCTACAGCGCGCACCCGCCCCGTCTCGAGTACCACCTCACCGCGAAAGGTCGAAGTCTCGGTCCCGTGATGAAAGCGCTGCGCGACTGGGGATCGCGCCACGCGTGAGTGTTGCGGCCCGGCGAATCGCCGCGCCCGCGCAGCACGCTACGCGCTCATGTCCTCGAGCGCCAGGGCCCTTGGCGGGTCCGCGCGCGGCGCACGCTCGGTGGTGTGCTCGAACAGTTCGGCGATCCATTCCACGAACACGCGCACCTTGGCTGAAAGGTGCCGGTTCTGCGGATACATCACCCACACCGGCAACGCCTCGGTGCCCCACTCGGGAAGCACGCGCACCAGGGTTCCGCGCGCGATGTGCTCGCGCAGCAGGAACATCGCCGTCTTGACGATGCCGAGGCTCGCGAGGCCGGCCTCCAGATAGGCTTCACCGTCGTTGAAGGCGAGACGGCTCTCCGGCTCGAACTCGAACCGTTCGCCGTCCCTGCTGAAATTCCAGGGCCGCATGCGTCCGGTCTTTCCGGAAAAATAATTGATGCAGCGGTGGCGCGCGAGATCGCGCGGATGCGCGGGCGTGCCGTAGCGCGCGAGATACGCGGGGGTGGCGCAGGCGGCGAATTCGACCGCTCCGACACGCCGCGCGACCAGCGACGAATCGGGCTGAACGCCGCCGCGCACGACGCAATCCACGCCTTCCTCGATCAGGTCGGCGGGGCGATCCGAGCAGCCGACCTCCAGGCGGATGTCGGGATAGCGCGCGAAGAACTCGGGCAGCCGCGGCACGAGCACACGCCGCCCGAACGTCACGGGCACATCGATGCGCAGTCGGCCGCGAGGGCTCGCGTTGGTGCGTGCGAGCGCACTCTCCGTTTCCTCGATCTCGCCGAGGATCGATACGCAGCGCTCGTAATACGCCGCGCCGTCGGCCGTGACCGTGACCGTCCGTGTCGTGCGGTTCAGGAGCTTCGCGCCGAGATGCGACTCGAGCTTCTTGACCAGTGTCGTGACGGTGGCCTTGGGGATGTGCAGCACGTCGGCCGCACGCGTGAACCCGCCGGTGTCGACCACCGCCACGAACACTTCCATGGCTTGCAATCGGTCCATGTGAATTGTTCATCCGTGTGAACAGTGAATTCCATTCTAGCCGCTTTGTGGACGACCCGTGCGTCCATACGATGCCGGGTTGCAGGCGTCCGCCCGGCAAAACGACGGCGCGTGTCGATTTCGGCACGCCTCGTTCGACATAGGGACGTAGCGACGTCAGCGCCGTCGCCTTGTCCTCGACAAACGCTCTCGAGCCATATGATCACCGACACACCGACTCTCGTTCGCACCGTTTTGGCCGCCGTCGCGGCTTTGATCGTCGCGGCATGCACCAAGCCCGAGGCGCAGGTCGGCCCGCCGCCGGGACCGCCGCCGGTGAGTGTCGCCGCGGCGATCGAGCGCGAGATCGTCGAGACCGACGCCTTCGCGGGCCGCATCGAGGCCGTCGAATCGGTCGACGTGCGCGCCCGGGTGAACGGTTATCTGCAGTCGGTCAGCTTCAGGCCCGGCAGCCAGGTGCACAAGGGCGACGTGCTGTTCGTCATCGATCCGCGGCCATTCGCGGCGGAAGTCGCACGCGTCGAGGCGACGATCGCCAACACGCGCGCGCAGCTCGATCTCGCGCGCACCGAAGCGGCGCGTCACCAGCAATTGCTCGCCGATCAGGCGACCTCGCGCCGCGAGTACGACGACGCGACGACGAAGGTCCGTCAGCTCGAGGCGCAGCTGCGCGCGAACGAAGCCGCGCTCGAAACGGCACGCCTCAATCTCGGGTACACGCGCATCGTCGCGCCCATCGACGGGCGCGTCGGCAAGGCGGAGATCACCGCCGGCAATCTCGTGCAGGGCGAGGTCCCGAATTCGCCGGTGCTCACGACCGTCGTGTCGTCGCATCCGATCTACGCGTCCTTCGAAGCGGACGAGCAGACGTTCCTGAAGTACATCGGCAAGGCCCGCGGCGGCGCACTCGCCGTGTCGGTCGGTCTCGCCGACGAGGCCGAGTTCCCGCACACCGGCCGTCTCGAGTTCGTCGACAATCGCGTGGATCCGAAGACGGGCACGGTGCGCATGCGCGCGCTCCTCGACAATCGCGATGGTCGCCTCACGCCCGGCTTGTTCGCGCGGGTTCGCCTCGGCGACGCCGGGGCGCCACGCAACGCGGTGCTGGTCGCCGATCGTGCGATCGGCACCGATCAGACCAAGCGTTACGTCCTGGTCGTGGGCCCCGACAACAAGACGCAATACCGCGAAGTGCGCATCGGGCGCCTGGTCGACGGGCTGCGCGTTATCGATTCGGGCTTGAAGCCCGGTGAGCGGATCGTGGTCAACGGCCTGCAGCGCGTGCGGCCCGGAGCGCCCGTGACACCGCAACCGGTGGCGATGGAAGCGCGAAACGCACCCGAGCAACCGCCCCGCCTCGACAAGAAGCCGTCATGAACATCTCGCGCTACTTCATCGACCGCCCGATCTTCGCGGGCGTGCTGTCGATCGTCATTTTCATCGCGGGCGTGATCGCGATCACGCGCTTGCCCATCTCCGAGTATCCCGACGTCGTGCCTCCGTCGGTAGTGGTGCGCGCGACTTACCCGGGCGCCAACCCCAAGGTGATCGCCGAGACGGTCGCGGCGCCTCTCGAAGAGCAGATCAACGGCGTCGAGAACCTGCTGTACATGTCGTCCCAGGCCAACACCGACGGCGTGCTCACGCTGACCGTGACGTTCAAGATCGGCACCGATGCGGCACTCGCCGAAACGGAGGTGCAGAACCGCGTGCAGCGTGCGCTGCCGCGGCTTCCGGAGGAAGTGCGCCAGATCGGCGTGGTGACCCAGAAGCAATCGCCCGACCTCACGATGGTCGTCCACATCCTCTCGCCGGACAGCCGCTACGACGAGCTCTATCTCCGCAACTACGCCGTGCTGAACGTGCGCGACACGCTGGCGCGTCTGCCGGGCATGGGTGAAGTGCGCATCTTCGGTGCGGGCGACTATTCGATGCGCGTGTGGCTCGATCCCGAGAAGCTCGCCGTCAGGAACCTGACGACGGCGGACGTGATCAACGCGGTGCGCGAGCAGAACGTGCAGGTGGCCGCCGGCCAGATCGGCGCGCCCCCCGGACCGTCCGCGGATTTCCAGGTGGCGCTCAATTCGATGGGCCGCCTGCAGGACGAAGACCAGTTCCGCGACATCGTCATCAAGACCGGTGACAACG
>Ga0081539_10005568_pt1 | contig 12751 bp, 12 predicted proteins | sample TabmetS4T2R2_FD_71023 | JGI IMG/M metagenome (GOLD analysis project Ga0081539, IMG submission 71023) | Tabebuia heterophylla rhizosphere microbial communities from the University of Puerto Rico - S4T2R2 | ecosystem: Host-associated > Plants > Roots > Rhizosphere ...
TGGAGAGGTACATGCACCGGATCCGGCGCTCGGCGCGCGGCTCCTACCTGGTCGCGTCGGTGTTCCTGGTCGGCGTCGGTGTCGCCCACCTGCAGCAGACCGACTGGGTGATGCGGGCGTACCACTGGGTTGTCAATCTGTTCAGCTGACGCCCCCTGCCCCTTCCCCGCGATCTTGGAGTTGTGGTTGCCCTTCTGCGGCTTACGTCCGCTTCTGTGCCAACCACAACTCCAAGATCGCGGAGACGGTGGCGCTCGGCGCACCGGCGGGTGCGGGCCCGCACGCCCGTCAGCGGGCGCGGCGGACCATGCGGCGAAGCTGGATGATGCGCGCCGCGGCGACCGCCATGGCGATGATCGCCCCGGCGACGCCGGCGATCAGCATGGCCAGCGCGAGCGAGATCCGGCCGGACATCCACAGGAAGTTGATCTCGACGCCGGCCGTGTTCTGAGCGACGAAGATGATCAGGAGGATGACCACCAGCACGCCGGCCCAGACGCCGAGCCACATGGCGCTGGTTCGGGTTGGCGTCACCTTGACGGGCTTCCGCCTCGCCTCCGCCGAATCCGGGACGGTTCCGTCACCGAGCGGCCGGTCGGTGCGGGAGCGTTCGGCAAGGGACCGCTCGCCGGAAGGCACGTTCGGAAGCGCGGAGTCGGTCGCTGCCAGACCCGAGCCGGGCGGTGCGGGCATCGACGGCTCGTCCCCGCGGGGGTCGGCACGCGGACCGGGCGGCCGGGGCGCCAATGGGTCACCCGGGAGACCGGATCCATACGGTGCCGGCGGACCCGGCGGCGGCGGCTCGGCGCCGGGGCCGGACGCGGATCGGTCCTCCGATGGGTACGCCATGACGCCAAGTATCCCCGAACCCCGTTCCGATAATCACCCCGCGATCTTGGAGTTGTGGTTGGAGCGAATCGGTCTATAAGGCGCAAAAGGCCAACCACAACTCCAAGATCGCGGTGGGGAGGGGGCAGGTCCGTCAGCCGACGTACTTGCGGGCGGCAGAAGCGCGCTGCGCCGCGTCCAGGCCGGAGAGCCGCGCCTCCACTGTGGCCGGTCGCGGCCGTCGGTTCGCGATCAGCCACGGCAGGCCGCGCGCGGCGTCCCAGGCGCCCAGTGCCGAGGTGCGGTCCCGCGGCACCGTCCGGGCCAGGAACCACGTGCGACGCAGAGCCGGCGCGAACGGCCGCCGCAGCCACGTGAACCACAATGTGTTGCGCAGCCCGATCCGGCGCCGCAGCCGGGCGTCGCGGTGCTTGGACGCCTGGTGATGGACCACCAGATCGTCGAGATAACAGAGCTCCCAGCCGGCGCTCAGCAGATCGGTGGCGAGTAGTTCCTCCTCCCCGCCCAGCCACAGCCGGCGACTGAAACCTCCCGCCTGGAGAAACGCCGAACGCCGGACGACCGAGGCGCCGGCCAGGAAGCTGCCCAGCGCCGGACCCGGCAACCAGCCCGGTCCGGGCACCGGAGAGTCGCGCAGCTCCGTCACGATCGGATCGTCGGCCCCGCCCGGCTCCACCACGATGCGAGCGTTCACCACGGCCAGGCGCGGATACGCGTCCAGCACGCCGGCGGCACGGCGCAGCGATTCCGGTTCCCACCACGTGTCGTCGTCACAGAAGGCGACGTACGGCGTACGCAATCGCGCGACGCCCACATTGCGCCCGACGGCCCCGACGTTCTCCGGAAGCGCGACCACATCACACGTGGGAAACCGCTCGCGCACCGCCGCGGCGGTGCCGTCCGTCGAACCGTTGTCAACCAGGACCACCGACGGCTGCTCGGGGAGCGCGCACAGCCGGGCGACCGCGGCCAGCGCTTCCTCGCGGCGCTGCCACGTGATGACCACCACGCCGACACGCGGCTCGAGCATGATCGCCTCCCCGGGCCGGATCACGCTGTACCCATCTCTCGAGCGGTTATCCCGGCAACCTGCGGGCCATCCCCCGACCTCGGCGCCCGCCGTCCGAAGGACCACGCGCGCGAGTACGCCGAGCTGTTCCGCGATCTCGGCAACGGCGAGCTGATCACGCTGGCCGACTCGTTCAAGCTCACGAACTGCGCAAGGCGCACCCCGCTGCTGGAGCAGCTGCGAGGGGATGTGCGAGACTCCCGATCATGAGCGATTGGGCGTCGTCCGCGGTGTCGACGGATCGGCTGGAGACGCATGTGTGGACCAGCGGCCCTGACGACGGGGTGCCGCTGCTTCTCGTGCACGGCAACCTGGTCAGCGGCGGCTGGTGGCGGTACGTCGCTGAGCATCTGCCCGGCGACGTCCGGGTCATCGCGCCGGATCTGCGCGGGTTCGGCCGGACTCAGCCCCGGCCGATCGACGCCACCCGCGGCCTGGGCGACATGGCCGACGACGTACGGTCGTTGCTTGTCGCGCTCGGCCTATCCGACCGGGGTGCGGTCAACGCCGCCGGCTGGTCGATGGGCGCCGGCGTCCTATGGCAGTACATGCTGAGTTACCCGGCCGACCTCGCGTCGCTCACGATGATCGCGCCCATTTCCCCGTACGGAATGGGTGGTGCCAAGGGCCTGGACGGCAAGCCGTCCTACGACGACTGCGCCGCCAGCGGCGGCGGGATCGCTGCGCCCGATTTCGTCCGCCGCGTCGCCGAGGGTGACCGTTCTGAAGAGAATCCAACGTCCAGCCCGCGGATCATTCTGCGCGACTTCTTCGGTCCCCGCGCCAATGTGGTCAACGTCGACGAGGAGTTCCTCGTGGACGAGGTGCTGCGGACCGTCGTCGGTGACGACTTCTATCCAGGCGACGCCACCCCGTCGCCGAACTGGCCGGGCGTAGCCCCCGGCACCCGCGGCGTGCTCAACGCCATGTCGCCGAAGTATTACAACACCACCGCCGTGATCGATCTGCCGCGCAAACCGCCGCTCACCTGGCTGCGCGGGGGCCAGGACCAGGTGATCAGCGACACGTCGTCCTTCGACCTGGGCTACCTCGGCCAGCTCGGGACGGTGCCGGGTTGGCCGGGCGAGGAGGTGCTGCCGCCCCAGCCGATGGTGGGACAGATCCGTTCCGTCCTGGATGCATACCGCGACCGCGGCGGCGAGGCGGAGGAGATCACGCTGGACGACGCCGCCCACGGCATGCCGGTCGAAGTGCCGGCCCGGGTGGCCGAGGTGATCGCAGCGCGCCTCGTGCGCCCTGCGGTCGGCGCCTGAGCATCAACCAGAGATGGTAGGAGGCGCTACGCGTGGATCAGCCCGCCGGCCGGGACCGTGAAGGTGTGCCCGCAAGGCAGGAGCCGGCACCACGCAAAGGTCCGGTAGAGCGTGGTGCCGGCGCCTACGTTCTGGCGAGACGGCGCCCCTTGGATGACCGTTACCTCCGTGTCGCAGACGGCGCAGATCGGGTCCACGGCCAGAAGCTGGCGCGGTCGGTCCGTCGAGGCCATGGGAGCGTCCTTCCCGGCGAAGGCACCCGTAGCGCCTCCACCCTGTTCTCGGAGGCGACGAGCGCATCGGCTGCCCGACATCGGCCGCTCTGACCAGGACGAAGGTCAACGCCGCCACCCATGCCGGACGCTACCGCCCTCCGGCACACGGCGCATTCGCACGGGCCGGTGAGCGGGTCGGCCGATCGGTTCGTATCCACCCCCCAAGCGCGGCGAGGTGGGCCGCTGGCCGTCACGACCTGAGCGGGCGACGAGAATCGAATAATCAGTTTGGAAGAGCGGCTGTATCGATGGCTGTCCTGCGCTTACCTACAAAGTTCGTGGTGGAACAGGGCTCAAAAATAACGATATAGAGTAACGAAGCCAAGCGGCCGTCAAAGGCAAACCGCAGCTCTTTCCTACACCTACTCAAACTGCTTGCCCAATGCGACTATTGTCGGGGCGGTCTGTGAAGTTGTGGACCTGCATGTCCGACCGGATCCAGCGAGAAGGGACTCCGATGATCGGACCACGTGGGGGATCGCGGTCGCTTGGCGCAGTGGCCGCGCTCGCAGCTGGCGCATTACTGGCAGGCTGTGGCTTGTTCGGCGACGATGCCAAGATTTTGTTGCGTTCCGACCCTCCGGTCAACGGTATGGTCATCGCCGGAAAGTACGTCATCCAGCCCGATGGCGCCGCGGAGACGAACCAGATCGAACTCAAGGGGATGAACGGTGCGAGCCCCATGCCCATCGTTACCACGACCTTCGAGCGCGGCGCCTCCAGCATCTCGCAGACCGCCACGGTCACATCACCCAACGGGGGTCGGATCGCCGCACTATCGATGGTGAAGCGCGACATCAGGTTCGGCCTTACCGAAGTCCTCAGATCGCAGATCGCCACGTACGAGCAGCGCGACCAGAAAGGCAACCGCATCTGCGGGGCCAAGGTGCGCCTCACCTGGCAGCCGCTCCTGGCTCAGCAGGTGCTCAAGGACAAGTACCGCCGGGCCTGGGATGCGCTGTTCTACTACTCCGTGCCGTGTACGGCCGAACCCACCAGTCCGGCCGCCACGCTCGACCTGGCGGGTGCCAGGTTCCTCGGCCTCGTCATCAACCAGCAGTTCACGCCGCGCATTGTGTTCGGCAGGCCGTCGTTCTTCAATCGCGGCCACTCCGTCACCGTGGTGGGCGGCAGGCCGGCCCGGCTCGGCGGCGGCTGGTGGCGGGACAACGCCGGCATCCTCAACGCGTCCAACCTGGTACTCGGTCTGGTCAAGAACCTGGACCAGCACGAGTGGCTGGACCTCACCGACGAGTACGCGGACTCCGATCTTGTCTATTCGGCAGGCGACGCCGACGTGTACGCCTCATGGCGGCGGCTGTTCCTTAACCGGCAGAGCGACTACCTCGTGCACTTCCGCGCCAAGCCCGCTGACCCATGGTCGAAGATCCTCATCCACCCCCAATACAACAAGGAGTGGAACGACTTCTCGCAGAACTGGAAGGCGCTGACCGGTATCGACCGCCCACGGCTGGACGACCTCGTCGACAAGGACACCGGCCTGCCGAAGAACATCGACAAGCCGGACGAGGAGAGCTACCGGCAGCTAAAGGAGATCGAAACCGCGGGTTGCCAGAATTGCCCCAACGTCGATCTCGAGCAGATCCAGTTCGTCAACCCCGACACCAAACAGCCGATCTACGCGTTGACGATCCGGGGATACCTCGGCTCGCAGAGCTCGCTGGTGCTCTTCGGCCGGGTGCCGGGCAGCCTCCAGGACCTCCTGAACGAGGCGGAGTCGCGGCGCGAAGGCGCGGGGTTCACCCAGTGCCCGGTCCGCCGCAATGAGAAGGGCGAGAAGCTGGCGGACGACGAACAGTACTCGCCGAAGGACTGCGCCCGGTTCCTCCGTGAGGGCTCTTTGTGGGACTTGCTCACGCAGAACCCGGCCAAGGCCAACGCCGACGTCGTCGGGCAGTTCCAGGTCCGGGACAACAGCTCCTACGCCAGCCAGTGCACCGGATCCGGCGACTCTACAGTCTGCGAGACGGTCGTCACCTCCCGGCGCCTTGATGCCTCGTACCTGTTCACCGACTCTGGACCGACGCTCCGTAGAGCCTGGACCATCCTCCAGCTCCTCGGGGAGGTCGGTATGCGTACCCTCGGCATGTCGTACGCATCCGGTGCGTACGACGGCTCGGGTCTGGACTTCGCCATGGCGCAGTTGTTGGTCCCGAACGCCTACTACAGCGATCTCGCGTCGAAGAAGAACCGATTCAACGACGAGCTCGTCTTCGGGCTCGACGCGCGCGCGTTGCAGCTTCCGACCACATTGGGCGAGGCATCCGCGGCCCTGTACGGCAGCCAGAGCTGATCCCCTCAGAGACATGACGGGGGCCGCCGGCCCTCGGATGGTGTCAGTGGTGACCCCCTGACAAAGCGGGTAGCGCCCGTCGCGGGTACGCCGCAGCTGTCGCGCCACAGCCTCAGTCGGTAGCCTCTTGGCTGTCGACGGAGGGCACCGGTGGACGACGACGACAGCCTGCACCGGGCAAGGCGGGCGTACACGGCACAGGACTGGCGCAGCGCTGCCGACTCGTTTGACGCTGTCGCGCCGCATCGACTCACCGCCGATGACCTCGCGGCGTACGCCGAAGCGGTGTGGTGGCTCGGGCGGGTCGAGGACGCTCTGCGACTGGGTGCTGCGGCGTGCGGCGCCCTCGTGGCCGAATCCCGTTCGGCCGACGCCGCGGCGGTTGCCTTCCGCCTTGGGGTCTTCCACGTGTCGAGAGGCGACGAGCCGCAGGGCGTGGGTTGGCTCAGCCGTTCGAGGCACCTGCTGGAGGGTGTCCGGGAGTGCCGGGTGCATGGGCTCCTGCTGGGGTTGATGGGCGTGGATGCCAACCTCGTGGCCGGCCAACCTGCCGCGGCGATGGATGCAGCGTGGCAGATCCGTGACCTCGGCCGACGGCTGAACGACCCGGCCCTGGTGGCTATGGGCCTGAATGGCGAAGGGCGCTCGCTCATCAAGTCGGGTGCGGTCGCAGACGGGTTGGCGCTGCTCGACGAGGCGATGGTGACGGTCCTGGAGACCAGGCTGGATCCGTTCATGACGGGTGTCCTCTACTGCCACACCATCGCGGCCTGTCGTGAGGTCGGTGACGTTCTTCGGATGACTCGGTGGACGGAACTGGCCGAGAGGTGGCTGACCACTGTGCCGGCGGAGGTGACATTCGGCGCCATGTGCGCGGTGCATCGAGCCCAACTTCAGTTGCTGCGCGGGGCGTTGGACCAGGCCGAGTCGGCAGGGCTGCGTGTGGTTGCGAGCCTCGACGTCAATCGGCTCGACTATGCCGCACAGGCCTGGTACGTCGTTGCCGAGGTTCGCCGATTGCGCGGCGAGGCCGGCGCTGCTGAAGCATACGGCGAGGCGCACGCCCGCGGATACGACCCGCAGCCGGGGCGGGCGTTGCTTCGGCTTGCCGATGGTGACGCCGAGGGTGCGTTGGCGTCGGTGCTCTCGGCCGTGGCCGCCGTGGGTCCCGATCCGTTGCGTCGCGCCCCGCTGTGCGCTGCGTTGGTCGAGATCGCGATCGCCGCAGGACAGCCGCAGGACGCGGCGGCTGCCGCGTCCGAGCTCGCGCAGACGGCATCCGCCTTCGCCACGTCCGGACTGGAGGCGATGGCGGCAACCGCGCGCGGTGCGGTGTTGCTGGCCGAAGGCAACTTCGCGGAGGCTCTGCCGGTGCTGCGTGACGCCTGTCGACGTTGGTACGACCTTGGCGCTGCCTACGATGCCGCCGGTACCTGCGTCCGACTCGCCGAGGCCTACCGGGCGTTCGGCGATGCGGCCTCCGCCGACGCGGAGCTGGCACGGGCGAAGGCAGTCTATGAGCGGTTGGGAGCGCGCCCGCCGATCTATGACCGGTTGGGAGCGCGCCCGCCGATCCGCGAGTTACCCCACGGCCTGACGCCGCGTGAGTACGAGGTGCTCACGCTCGTGGCCGACGGACGCTCCAACCGCGAGATCGGTGCGGCGCTGTTCATCAGCGACCGGACGGTTGCCAGGCACCTGACGAACATCTACAACAAGCTCGGTGTCACCTCGCGCACCCAGGCTGCCCGCTACGCCATCGACAATCAGATGACCGCGGCCCGCTGACCCTCAGCGGCTACGCATTACCGCGTAGTTGCGCAGGGACAAGTTGGTCAATCGAGCCGATGCCCGATCGCAGCCGCGCTACCTAGCTTCTCGGTAGATGCGCCGGACACGGGCGCCCAGACCTGAGGAGTGAGCATGACCGGACGGGTTCAGGTTGCTATTTCCGCCGACGGCACCGAGATCGTCGGACGAGTCCGCGGACAGGGCCCGCCAGTGGTCCTGCTCCACGGAGGATGGGGTGACGGCGAGGTTGCCTACGAGTCACTGGTTCCCCACCTGGCCGAGCGGTTCACCTGCTACACGCCGAGCACACGCGGCCGAGCCCTGTCCGGCGACAACCCGGATCACTCGGTGCAACGCCTGGTACAGGATGTCATCGCGTTCATCGACACCATCGGCGAGCCGGTCTACCTGATGGGCTGGTCGGGCATCGAGCCGCCGCTCGGTGCCGCCGCCCAGAGCAGCGCCGTGTCCGCCGTGGCCCTCTTTGAGGGCTACGTTCCGCTCTTGGCCGAAGCAGACGACCTCGCCAGTCTCGGTGCGGCCATCGAACGCGCTGGAGCGGCAGCGGCCGAGGGGCGCCTCGCCGACGCGGCTCGCGCGTTCGCACGCTTCGTCCTGACCGACGCGGAGCTTGCGGCGCTGGACGGAGACTTCTTCGAGCGATGGGGACGCAGCATCCCGGCCATGCTCCAGTACTTCCAGCAGAACATGTCCAACCAGGCGCCTCGGCCGTACGAGACTGAGCAGCTTGCGAAGATCTCGGCACCGGTGGTCGCCCTGTGGAGCAGGGAGACGACCAGGAGCACATGGGTCCGGAAATCGGCTCAGTACCTGGCCCAGCACGTCGCCGACGGACACGTGCGTGAACTGGCCGGTGGCGGGCACTTCGCCCCGGTGGTCGCACCTGAGCTGCTGGCCAAGGAGTTGACCGCATTCTTCGAGTCGGCGCGGTAGGCACAGTCGCATCGCTGCTTTGGGAGCCCCCCGCATGTCGCTGACCTCAGCCGACTGGCTGCAGACGCAGGCTGATGGGTCACTCGTTTTGCAGTGTCAGCGGGCATGACGCCATCGGAGATCGTTCCGTAACGGGACCGCATTTGCCATCGCCTGCACTTGCCGACGTGCGCGCCCAGCTTCGCCGTCCGCTTCGTCGTGGCCGGTGACTTGCCGCTCGGAGCGGATTGATCCCTGCGGGATGGCCATTGGCAACGGTCGAAGGATGAGAGAGTCATTCGCCAACTCCACCTCACGGATCTGCTCAGTGCCGACCCAGTTCGGGATGGAGCTGACGTACACGGTGGTCACCAAACGGTCGCCGTCCGTTCGATATCGGCCAGCGTAGGAAATGCAGGTAACAAATGCGGCACTCTGTTCAGCCGATTCTCCGAACGGATTGGAGCCCGTCGGAAAGTTCGGACGGTCGGACGCGGTCAGCAGGACGCTCATCCAACCGTCGGCCGTGATGACGAGCAAGCCAGTCGGGCTTGGACCGAACGGTTGCTGGATGGCTCCCCGCTCGTCGCGAGCTGTCCAGGACTCCAGCTGCCACGTGCCCACAAGTTCGCTCGGCATACACGGAGGCTAGTCGTTAACCTAGGTGCGAGCCAGGATGGTCTTACCCCTCGGTCGGGCACGGAACGGGCACGGGTACGGCGTGGAGAGTGGTAGATGGGCTGATTAGCACTGCACGATTTCAGTCGCAGCCATAGCCGTCGTTGTCGCGATCGAGATCGTAGATGTCGCTGCCGATGACCTTGACGACGCCATAAACATAGGCCGGACCGTTGCCGCTTCCTCCTCCACAGTCGACGTCGCTTGCAATCGGCACGCATTTGCCGCTGTAGTTGGGGTCGCACCCGGGCTCATTCCTGGTCCCGACGACGATCACCTTGGTGACTGGAGCTCTGGTGATCACGGAGCTGACCAGCTTCTTGTCGGTCTGCACGCCGTCAGTCACCGTGATCTCATAGGTTAGGGTCCGCACACCTGCGACCCCCTTCACCCGGACCGTCTTGGTTCCCTCGGCCATCGAGGAATCCTTGATTGTACGGGTCTGGAAAGGAGTCCTCTGCGTCTCCCGCAGCCGGCGTTTGACAACCACAGGCGTCTGTGTGGCGATTGGCGCCAGTGCCGCCGTGGTGCTCGCAGGCGTGATGGCGACCGGCGTGGGTGGGACGACTTCAGTCTGCTCCGGCACAGGAGCCGACGTACTTATGTCTGCCGCCTTGTCGGTTCCTAGAGCGGGGGCGTCAATCGCGGCGCCGATGGTCGCAAGGCCACCGAGTCCACCAAAGCACGGCAGAAAGATCACGGCGAGGATGAGGGCGGCCTTCTGGATTGCCGTCAGCCGAGACCAGGTCCGCCGGAAAGATCTTCGGGGAGCGGCGCCATTTGGATCGAGTGGCTGCGGAGGCTGATATGTCACTTGGACAGTCTCTGTGTCGTCTATGTACCAAACATCATCTGACCATCCGCTATTGGACCGTGAACGATTGCCCAAAGGCAACCGTTAAGTTGAGTTGGGCGCACGATGGTTCCGACAAAGCTGGACAGCAACGTGGCCCAGGTCGGTGAGCTCCCTGACTGGGCCTTCACAGTGGAGCGGGCGACGAGAATCGAACTCGCGTAATCAGTTTGGAAGACTGAGGCTCTACCACTGAGCTACGCCCGCGTGCGCCGACAGCTTACCGGACCGGTGTTGGACGCCGGGTAACCGGTCACCAGGGTGACTCCGCGGCGCAGGCCCCAGCGCGGACCGCATAGACTTGCGGCGCCACGGGGTGTGGCGCAGCTTGGTAGCGCACTCGCTTTGGGAGCGAGGGGCCGTGGGTTCAAATCCCGCCACCCCGACTGTCACCAACATTCGGCTACAAGGAGTACGCCTGTGAAGAGCACCGTAGAGACGCTGAGCCCGACCCGGGTGAAGCTCGCCATCGAGGTGCCGTTCGACGAGCTCAAGCCGAGCCTGCAGAAGGCGTACCGGGAGATCGGCGCGCAGGTCCAGGTTCCGGGCTTCCGGCGGGGCAAGATCCCGACGGCGGTGATCGACCAGCGGATCGGCCGCGGCGCAGTCCTCAACGAGGCCGTGCAGGAGGCAATCCCGCAGCAGATCCTGGCCGCGGTTCGCGAGCATGAGGTGAAGACGCTCGGCCGGCCCGAGGTGGAGATCACCGAGTTGACCGACGGCGAGCCACTCAAGTTCACCGCCGAGGTCGACGTCCGTCCGGAGATCACCATTCCGGACCTCTCCGCGATCACGGTGACCGTCCCCGCCGTCGCGGTCGGCGAGAACGAGATCGACGAGCAGATCAACGGCCTGCGGGAACGGTTCGCCACTCTCAAGACCGTGGAACGGCCGGCGGCTGATGGCGACTACGTCCAGCTGGACCTGCGCGCCACCGTCGACGGCCAGGAGGTGCCGGGCGGCTCGGCCACCAACATCTCCCATGAGGTCGGCAGCAAACAGCTGCTACCGGGCCTCGACGAGGTACTCGTCGGCATGTCGGCCGGTGATGAGACCACGTTCACGACCGAACTCGTGGGCGGTGAGTTCGCGGGTCGGGAGGCCGAGGTGCACATCACCGTGCGTACGGTCAAGGACAAGCAACTGCCCGAGATCGACGACGACTTCGCCCAGTTGGCGAGTGAGTTCGACACGCTGGAGGAGCTGCGCAACGACCTGAGCGAACGGCTCACCCGGGTGAAGAAGGTGGAGCAGATCTACGCGGCCCGTGACGAAGCGCTCAAGCAGCTCGTCGAAGCGGCCGACATCCCGGCGCCGGAGGGAATCGTCAAGGACGAGGTGGAGGGCCGTAAGCAGGCCTTGACCGATCAGCTGGAACGCATCGGCGCCTCGCTGGAGGACTACCTGAGCTCTGAGGACAAGACCGAGGAGCAGATCGACGCGGAGCTCACCGAGGCCGCCACCGAGGGCGTCCGTATCCAGCTGCTACTCGACACCGTCGCCGACGCCGAGGACGTGCAGGTCAGCGACGACGAGTTCGGCCACGAGATCGTGCACCGGGCCCAGCGCGCCCAGATGCAGCCGCAGCAGTTCTACGACCAGCTGGTCCAGTCCGGGGCGGCGCCGTCGGTCTTCAGCGACGTACGCCGCGGCAAGGCCCTCGCCTGGGTGATGGAGCAGGTCACGATGAAGGACAGCGAGGGCACCACGCTTTCCCTGGAGGAGCTCCGCGAGGACGCCGAGGACCACGAAGGGCACGATCACTGACCCCTCGGAGCCGGACCGGCTGCGTTCCCGGTTACCACCGGGCCGGATGCGCTGTCAGCGAACAGCCGCGCGACCCGGAAGCTGGCGCGCTTTCGACCGGTTAGCTTGGACGTAGGACAATCCAGTCAGCTGCGAAGGGCTGCCATGACAGATCTTCACATTCCAGCGAGTCCCCTCCTGCGAGGCGACTCCATCAGTGGCAACCTCGACGACTCGGTTTTCAACCGCCTGCTGCGCGAGCGGATCATCTTCCTGGGCAGCGAGGTGACGGACCAGGTTGCCAACCGCATCTGTGCGCAGCTGCTCCTGCTCTCCGCCGAGGACCCTGAGCGCGACATCAACCTCTGGATCAACTCGCCGGGTGGCTCCGTGTACTCCGGCATGGCGATCTACGACACCATGCAGTTCATCGACAACGACGTGCAGACCGTGGCCATGGGCATGGCCGCGTCGATGGGCCAGCTCTTGCTCTGCGCCGGCACCAGCGGCAAGCGCTACGCGCTGCCGCACGCGCGGATCATGATGCATCAGCCGTCCGGTGGCATGGGCGGTACGGCGGCCGACATCGCCATCCAGGCCGAACAGATGCTCTACACCAAGCGCATGTTCCAGGAGCGGGTCGCCTTCCACACCGGCCAGACCCAGGAGCAGATCGAAGCCGACTCCGACCGCGACCGCTGGTTCACGGCTCAGGAGGCGAAGGACTACGGCTTTATCGACCAGGTGATCACGGGCGCCACCCAGGTCCCAGAGGGCGCCGGAACGCTGAACTGAGGAGCTGAACCATGACTGATCTGACCCTGCCTCGGGCGCCCCTGAATCATCTCAGCGTGCCGGTGCACAACCGCTACGTGCTGCCCTCGTTCGTCGAGCGCACCTCGTACGGCGTGAAGGAGTCGAACCCGTACAACAAGATGTTCGAGGACCGGATCATCTTCCTCGGCGTCC
>Ga0081539_10005569_pt1 | contig 12746 bp, 11 predicted proteins | sample TabmetS4T2R2_FD_71023 | JGI IMG/M metagenome (GOLD analysis project Ga0081539, IMG submission 71023) | Tabebuia heterophylla rhizosphere microbial communities from the University of Puerto Rico - S4T2R2 | ecosystem: Host-associated > Plants > Roots > Rhizosphere ...
CGGACTCCAATTAGTTTGAAGTCCCGCTCGCCCTCAGAGCATTGCGGGGTCCACGGCGAGTGTGTAAGACAAGCCCGAACAACGCAAGTGCAAATGCGTTAATGCGGCCTAACGTTGAATCATCAGAAGTGTTGCCGGTTATCTTAACTGGCGGTTGTGCGCTCGCTGGTCAACCGGCCTTTAATCATCGCGTTATGCGAGTCATGCGTCACGGGCGTGCGAGATAGCCGACGGGAAATGGGCCAGGAGCCTGAGCGGCAAGAGGAAACGGCTGCGGCGCCGGAGACGCGGCCAAAGCGGCTGGTGCAGCGCTTTCACCAGGCGATACGCGAGCGGCACTACAGCCGGCGCACCGGCCAGGCGTATTGGCACTGGGTGCGCCGGTTCATCTTCTTTCACGGCAAGCGCCATCCGCGCGAGCTCGGCGCCGCCGAAGTGAGCGGGTTCCTGAGTTGGCTCGCCGCCGAGCGCAACGTCGCGGCCGCGACGCAGAATCAGGCGTTGTCGGCGTTGCTTTTCCTGTACAAGCACGTGCTCGGCCTCGAATTGCCGTGGCTCGCGGACCTCGTACGCTCGCAGCGGCCGGTGCGGCTGCCGACCGTGCTCACCGAGGCCGAGGTGCGGCGGCTCCTCTTGAACGTCGACGGTGTCGGCGGGCTGATGATCGGCCTGCTCTACGGCGCGGGCCTGCGGCAGATCGAGTGCCTGACGCTTCGCGTGAAAGATATCGACTTCGCCTATCGGCAGATCCTGGTGCGCGACGGCAAGGGCGCCAAGGACCGGGTGACGATGCTGCCGGAGAACCTGGTGCAGACGCTACAGGCGCACCTCGGACGGGTGCGCCTGCTGCATCGGCGCGACCTCGACGAGGGCTTTGGCGAGGTCTCGCTCCCGTACGCGCTCGCGCGCAAGTATCCGCGCGCCGGCCGCCAGTGGGCTTGGCAGTTCGTGTTTCCGTCCGGCAATCGCTCGGCCGACCCGGAGACAGGGGTCACGCGGCGTCACCACGTGCATCCGGATACGCTGGGGCGGCTGGTTAAGCGCGCCGCCGAGCGCGCCGGCATCGTCAAGCCGGTCACCTGCCATACGCTTCGCCATTCGTTTGCCACGCATCTCCTCGAGCGCGGGCACGACATCCGTACCGTCCAGGAGCTCCTAGGGCACTCGGACGTATCGACCACCATGATCTATACGCACGTCATGAACAAGGGCGCGCGCGGCGTGCGCAGTCCGCTGGACCGGCTGGAGCAGCCGGGCGCCGCCTACGCGGCTCGTTGAGCGCTTAGGGAATCGGGACTGCGGCGAGGAGCTCGGCGCCGACGTCCATGCGGCGCGAGGCGTCGTGCGCGGGGCGCAGGCGGTGAGCGGCGACCCCGGGGAGGATCGCCTGCACGTCCTCGGGGATGACCTTGTCGCGGCCTTCGAGCATCGCCCAGGCGCGCGCGGTGTGGACGATGGCGAGCGCGGCGCGCGGCGAGAGGCCGGCGACGTAGTCGGGCGAGCGGCGGGTGTGCTCGACGATCGCCTGGACGTAGTCGAGGAGCGCGCCCGAGACGTAGATGCGCTGCACGCTCGCTTGCAGCTCCATCAGCTCGGCCGGCGTCATGCACGGGTCGAGCGTCGCGAGGAGGTCGCGGCGGTCCATGCCGGCGAGGAGGGCGCGCTCGGCGCCGCGGTCGGGGTAGCCGAGCTCGATCCTCATGGTGAAGCGGTCGAGCTGCGATTCGGGGAGCGGGAAGGTGCCGACCTGCTCGGAGGGGTTCTGCGTCGCGATGACGAAGAAGGGCTCGGGCAGCTTCCGCGTCTCGCCTTCGGCGGTCACCTGGTGCTCTTCCATGGCTTCGAGGAGCGCCGACTGGGTCTTCGGCGTCGCGCGGTTCACCTCGTCGGCGAGGATCACCTGCGCGAAGATCGGTCCGGGGTGGAACTTGAAGCCGCCGGTCTCGCGCTCGTAGATCGAGACGCCGATGATGTCGGCGGGCAGCATGTCGCTCGTGAACTGGATGCGCTGGAATTGAAGGCCAAGCGTGCGCGCGAGCACGTGCGCGAGGGTGGTCTTGCCGACGCCGGGCAGATCCTCGATGAGGAGATGGCCTCGTGCGAGCAGGCAGGCGAGCGCAAGGCGCACCTGCTGCTCCTTGCCGAGAATGATGCCGCCCGCCGCCTCGATCGCTCGCTCGATCGGGCCTGAGAGGACGCTCCGCTGCTCTATTTCTGCTTTCTTGAGGAGCATGCGGCGATTGTAGCTGATGGGATATGATGAAAATGTCATGCCGACTGCCCTGGTAACGCATGCCGATTGCCTCAGGCATGACATGGGCGCGCATCATCCGGAGCGTCCCGAGCGGCTCTCCGCCATCGAAGATCAGCTGATCGCCTCCGGGCTCGCCGATCATGTGCAGCGCCATGAGGCGCCGCTCGCCACCGACGAGCAGCTGATGCGCGTGCATCCACGCGACTACGTGCGCGCCATCCGTCAGGTCGCGCCCGACGAAGGCACGATCCATCTCGATCCGGACACGGCAATGAACCCGCACACGCTGCACGCAGCGCTGCGCGCCGCCGGCGCCGCGGTGCTTGCGACCGACCTCGTGATGAGCGGACGCGCGGCGAGCGCCTTCTGTCCTGTGCGCCCGCCGGGTCATCACGCCTGCCGCGCGCGGGCGATGGGTTTTTGCATTTTTAACAATGTTGCGGTGGCGGCGCGCCACGCCATCGCCGTGCATGGCCTCGAGCGCGTCGCGATCATCGACTTCGACGTGCACCACGGCAACGGCACCGAGGACATCTTCTCCGACGACGAGCACGTGGTGATGGCCTCGATCTTCCAGCACCCGTTCTACCCGTACAGCGGTACCGAGGACCCGGCGCCGAACATGTACAACGTGCCGCTCGCGGCCGGCTCGGGCGGCAAGGAATTGCGCCGCGCGGTAGAGCAGGTGTGGCTGCCGGCGCTGAACGAATTCGAGCCGCAGCTCGTCCTCTTCTCCGCCGGCTTCGACGCCCATATCGAGGACGACATGGCGATGCTGCGCTTCGTCGACACCGACTACCGCTGGGTCACCGAGAAGGTCGCCGACGTCGCGAAGCGCCATGCCGGCGGCCGCATGGTGTCGCTGCTCGAAGGCGGCTACGCGCTGGGCGCGCTCGGCCGCAGCGCCGTGCAGCACGTGCGCGTGCTCGCCGGGCTCAGTTAAGAATCAGTAATTCGGGGTCAGGCACCGAACTGCATCTCCGGAATTCGGTGCCCGGCCCCGAATTCCGCCGCGGCCTCGTCGAATGCGGCAGCGCCAGCGCCGGCGATGCGCACTGTGGGCGCCTCGGCGAGGAGCGCGAAATTGCGCGTCGCCGAGCGCTGGTACGCGGGGTCGTAGTGCTCGGCGAGGAGCCGCGCGACGAACTCGCGCCAGCGGCCTGCGGCGGCGAGCGCTTTCCACTCGGCGATCCTCGCGCGACCGTGTAGCGCGGTAAGGCAGTCGAGCTGCGCCTCGAGCGCGGCGCGGTCGGCGAGGAAATGTCGGTATTCGTCGAGGAGCAGCGTGACGCGCGTCTCGACCTCGGTCTCGAGCTTGATGCAGCGCGAAGCACGCATGCGCGCCATTAGCGCCTCGGGCACTTGCAGCTCGCCGATCTTCTTCGACTCGCCTTCGACGAAGACGGGCTCGGTGCGCTTGCAGTTTTGCAGCGCGGCGAGGAGCTGGCTCTCGAACCACTTCTGCGACGGCTGCGGCTCGTCCGGCATGCCGCCCAGCACCGAGCCGCGATGCGCGGCGAGCGCCTCGAGGTCGATCACCTGCGCGCCGGCGCGCGCGAGCGCGGCGAGGAAACGGCTCTTGCCGCTGCCGGTTGGGCCGTGGACGACGACGAACTCGAATTGCTCGGGGAGGGTGGCGAGCTGCTCGACCACCCAGCGCCGGTAAGCGCGGTAGCCGCCGGGCAGCGTCTCGGCCTGCCAGCCGATCTCGCGCAGGATGTGCGCCATGGCGCCCGAGCGCTTGCCGCCGCGCCAGCAATAGATGAGCGGGCGCCAGCCCATGTCCTTGTCGCTGAACAGCTGCTCGACATGCCGAGCGACGTTCTTCGCGACGAGCGCGCCGCCGAGCTTCTTCGCCTCGAAGGGCGACACCTGCTTGTAGAGCGTGCCGACCTGGGCGCGCTCCGCGTCATCGAGCACCGGCGCATTGACCGCGCCGGGAACGTGGTCGTGCCCGTATTCCGCCGGCGTGCGCGCGTCGATGACGGTGTCGTAGTCCTTGATATTCATGAAGTCCTAATATAACGTCGCAGGTCCCGATGTTCCTCCTCCAGCGCCTCACCTCCGCGAGCTGCCGTTCGCTCGCCGCGATGATCGGCTGCGCCCTCGCGCGCGGTCGTCGTGGGCGCGGACAGTCGGGCAGCCCCGACGACGCCGCCGCGACAGCCCCATCGGTCGCGCTCCGCCGCCTTTCCCTCCCCAGGAGCGATCCATGAATCGTCGAACCTTCCTGCAGTCCAGCACCGCCGCCGTCCTCGCCCAGTCGCTTCCGCTCGCCGCCGCGCGCGCCGAGGAGAACTGGCGCACGTTCGAGATCGTGACGCGCGTCGAGGTCATTGATTCCTTCGGGGTGGCGCGCGCCTGGGTGCCGCTGCCCTTCGAGGCGGACACGTCGTGGCACAAGACGGTCGGCAACGCGTGGTCGGGCAACGCCACGCGCGCAAGAATCGAGCACGACGGCAAGTACGGCGTGTCGCTCCTCTACGCGGAGTGGAACGCACGCGAGATGAACCCGGTGGTCGAGGTGACCAGCCGCTTCATGACGCGCGATCGCGCGGTCGATCTTTCGCGGCCGGCGAGCGACGTCGAGCTCTCCGGCGCCGAGCGCGCGTTCTACACGGCGCCGACCGAGCTGATCCCCACCGACGGCATCGTCAGGAAGACGGCGCTCGAGGTGACCCGCGGCGCGAAGACCGACATGGACAAGGCGCGCGCCATCTACGAGTGGATCGTCGACAACACCTTCCGCGACCCGAAGACGCGCGGCTGCGGCGTCGGCGACGTGCGCACGATGCTGGAAAGCGGCAACCTCGGCGGCAAGTGCGCCGATCTGAACGCGCTCTACGTCGGACTTGCGCGCTCGGTGGGCGTCGCGGCGCGCGACGTCTACGGCATTCGCGTCGCGCCGTCGAAGCAGGGCTACAAGAGCCTCGGCACCGGCTCGCCCAACGTCAGCAAGGCGCAGCATTGCCGCGCCGAGTTTTTCGCGCGCGGCTACGGCTGGGTGCCGGTCGATCCGGCCGACGTGAGGAAGGTGGTGCTCGAGGAGCCGCCCGGCAATCTGGCGCTCGGCGATCAGAAGGTGCGCGCGGTGCGCGAGCGCCTCTTCGGTAGCTGGGAGATGAACTGGCTCGCATACAACACCGGCCACGATCTCTCGCTCCCCTACGCGACCAAGGCGCCGACGCTGCCCTATCTCATGTACGTGAACGCCGAGTCGGACGGCGAGCTGCGCGACCAGCTCGAGCCCGAGAGCGTGCGCTACACCATCACCTCGCGCGAGCTCGGCGCCTGATGCTGCGCCTGGTTGCGGCGATCGTCCTCGCCGCCGCGGCGTGCACCGGAGCGGCGGCCGAGCTCAAGCGCTGGGAGGGCGGCGCGACGCCGCCGCTCGCGCTCGAGGACATGCAGGGACGCCCGCACAGCCTGGCGGACTACCGCGGCAAAGTGGTGCTCGTGAATTTCTGGGCGACGTGGTGCGAGCCCTGCCGCGAGGAGATGCCGTCGCTCGACCGGCTGCGAAGCTCGCTTAAAGGACAGCCGTTCGAGGTGCTGGCAGTGAATCTTGCGGAGCCGCTCTCGCGGATCGAGAAGTTCGTTTCGCAGATGCCGATTGGCTTTCCGTTGCTGCGTGACCGCGACGGCGCCGCCGGCAAGGCGTGGAAGGCGAAGCTCCTGCCGGCGAGCTTCCTCATCGGCCGCGACGGCCGCATCCGCTACGTCGCCTACGGCGAGCTCGACTGGTCGAGCGACGCGGTGCGTGCGCGCGTCGCCGAGCTCCTCAAGTGAAGCGCTTCGCCCACCACGCGGGAGAGCGCCTTTCGCTCCGCGGCCGGGGCGAACAAGGGGCGGCGCTTGCGCAGCGCGCTTTTCAGCCGCCGGTAGAAACCGCGTTCGTGCGCCGCGCGCTTGATCAGTTCGGCGAGTGCGTCGTCATCGCCGAGCGGATAGAAGCCGGGATAGTCGGCGCCGAGCATGCCGAGATTGCCCGAGACGCGCGATGCGAGCACCGGCGTACCGATGCGCGCGGCTTCCGCGATCACGTTGGCGCCGCCCTCCATGACCGAGCTGACCACGAGCACGTGGCTCTTCGCCATCCACGCGAGCGCGCGCGCGTGCGTCACGCCGCCATGCCAGCGAAAGCGCGGCTCGCGCGCCGCCCATTCGCGCGCTTCCTTGCCGAAACGCTCGTCGAGCGGCTCGCCGATCTGCACGAGCTCCATCTTCTCGCCGGGCAGCCGCGCCAGCGCCGCCGCGGCGCGCAGCGGGTCCTTCTCCGAGCGCAGGTGCGCGATCACGGCGATACGAAACGGCTCGCGCGGCGGGCTGTGCGTGACGCGCGGCGTGGCCGACTGGTAGACGACGCGCGCCTTCTCCCGCACCGGCGGGGCGAGCTCGGCGAGCGCCGCATCCTGCAGCACGATGACGCGATCGGCCGCATCGAGCGAGGCGCGCGCCTCGGCCGACTCGGGCAGATCGCGATAGAGATCCGTGCCGGTGAGCGTCACCACGAGCGGCGCGTCCGGCTTCGCCTGCCGATAGCGCGCGACCGAACCATGGCTGCGCTTTGCGTGCAGCGCGATGAGCGCGTCGCACGCTTCTCCCTGCCACTGGACCGCGACATTGACGCGGTGGCCGCTCGCGCGGAGCAGCGTCGCCCAGCGAAGCGCGGTGTGGCGATTGCCGTTTCGCAGCCCGGCGCCGGCCGGCGTGACGATGAATAAGCGCGCCATCGACACATTATCTTCAGATCTCGTCGCCGCCCGGGATCACTTCGCGCGCATCAGCGCCGCGCTCGAAGGTGAGCGGCTCCTCGGTCCGAAGCTCGCGATCGTCAACCCGCCGCTCTGGGAAATCGGCCACGTCGGCTGGTTCCAGGAGCACTGGTGCCTGCGCTACGAGGAAGGCCACGCGCTTCGGCCTTCCATCCTCGCGAACGCCGATGCGCTCTACAACTCCTCCACCGTGCCGCACGACACGCGCTGGGACCTGCCGCTCCCCGACCTGCACGCGACCTGCGTCTATCTCGGCAACGTGCTGGAAAAAACCCTCGAGCGCCTCGCGCGCGAGCCCGAGAACGAGCGCCTGCGCTACTTCGTCCGCCTCGCCACCTTGCACGAAGACATGCACGCCGAGGCGCTGCACTACACGCACCAGACGCTCGGCTATCCCAACCCGGAAATCGGGGTCAGAGCCCTATTTAAATCGGGCTCTGACCCCGATTTGGAATTCGCGGGCGGCGCGCTCCGCCTCGGCGCCGAGCGCGATGAGGAGCGCTTCGTCTTCGACAACGAGAAGTGGGCGCACGACGTCGAGGTGAAGCCCTTTGCGATTGACGCGCGGCCGGTGAGCAATGGCGCGTACCGCGAATACGTGGAAGCGGGCGGCGCGATGCCGCGCTATTGGCGCCGGTCGGATGGCGAGTGGCAGGAGCGGCGCTTCGATCGCTGGGAGCCGCTGGTGCCGGATGAGCCGGTGCGCCATGTGAGCTGGAACGAAGCGCAGGCGTATTGCCGCTGGGCGAAGCGGCGGCTGCCCACCGAAGCGGAATGGCAGTTCGCGAGCTCGCGCCTGCAGTGGGGCGACGTGTGGGAATGGACGGCGAGCACCTTTGCGCCCTTCCCGGGCTTCAGCGCCGATCCGTACGCCGATTACTCGCAGCCGTGGTTCCACACGCACCAGGTGCTGAAGGGCGCGAGCTTTGCGACGCCGAGCCGCGTCGTGCATCCGAGCTTCCGCAATTTCTATATGCCCGATCGCGGCGACGTGTTCGCCGGTTTTCGCACTTGTAGAATCCAGCCATGAACGCGCCCGAAAAAATCCGCCTCACCGATTACAGCCATGGCGGCGGCTGCGGCTGCAAGATCGCGCCCGCGGTGCTCTCCGAGATCCTCGCCGCGACGCCGATCCGCGGCCTGCCACGGGAGCTGATGGTCGGTTTGGAAACGGCCGATGACGCCGCGGTCTATCGGCTGAACGACACGCAGGCGCTCGTCGCCACCACCGATTTCTTCACGCCGATCGTCGATGAGCCGCGCGACTTCGGCCGCATCGCCGCGACCAACGCGATCTCCGACGTCTACGCCATGGGCGGCCGCCCGATCATGGCGCTCGCCATCGTCGGCATGCCGCTCGAGAAGCTGCCCCTCGAGGTGATCGGCGAGATCCTCGCCGGCGGCGAGACGGTGTGCGCCGACGCCGGCATCCCGGTCGCCGGCGGCCACTCGATCGATACGCTCGAGCCGATCTACGGGCTCGTGGTCCTCGGCCTCGTGCATCCCGACAAGGTGAAGCGGAACAGCTCCGCCAAGCCGGGCGACGCGCTGGTGCTCGGCAAACCGCTCGGCGTCGGCATCCTCTCGGCGGCGCTCAAGAAAGGCAAGCTTTCCGCCGCCGGCTACGCCGAGATGCTGAAGTGGACCACGCGCCTCAACACCCCGGGCCAGGCACTGGCCGAGATGCGCGAGGTGCACGCGCTCACCGATGTCACCGGCTTTGGCCTCGCCGGGCATCTGTTGGAAATGTGCCGCGGCGCGCGCCTCTCGGCCGAGGTGCGCTTCGATGCGCTGCCGGTGATCGCTGAAGCGCGCGACTGGGTGAAGCAGGGTGTCGCCACCGGCGCCTCGGAGCGCAACTGGAAGAGCTACGGCGCGGAAGTCGAGGTGCCCGCGAGCTTCGCCGACTGGCAGCGAAAGCTCATCACCGATCCGCAGACGAGCGGCGGCCTGCTCGTCGCCTGCGCGCCGCAGGCAGTGCCGTCGGTGCTGCAGCACTTCGACGGCGAGGCGCGCGAGATCGGTCGCCTCATGGCCGGCGCACCGAAGCTGCGGATCACTTAAGGAGAGGCCGCAGCCGCGGCCACACGCGCTCGACGATCACCGGCTGCGCCTCGGCGGTCGGGTGAATGCCGTCGGGCTGAAACATGTCCCGTTTCTCGCCGAACCCTTCGAGCATGTTAGGCACGAGGGCCGCGCGGTAACGCTGGGCGAGCTCGGCGAACGCATTTTCGAATGCCTGCGTGTACTCGGGCCCGTAGTTCGGCGGCATCTGCACTCCGACCAGCAGCACGCGCGCGCCCGCCGCGCGCGAGCGCTCGATGATGGCGCCGAGGTTCGCTTTCATCTCGCCGACCGGCAGGCCGCGCAGGCCGTCGTTGCCGCCGAGCTCGAGCACCACGACCGCGGGGCGGTGGCGCGCGAGCGCCTCGGCGATGCGCGTACGGCCGCCGGCGCTCGTCTCGCCGGAGACGCTCGCGTTCACGACGCTATAATCCGGTCGTTCCCGCTTCAGCCTTTCTTCCAGCAGCGCGACCCAGCCGCGCTCGCGTGGAAGTCCGTACGCCGCCGACAGGCTGTCGCCGAAGACCAGAATGGATTTTTCCGCCGCCGTGGCGCCGAGCGCCCAGACGAGAGAGCAAACGAGTAGCAGCGTCCTCGTGGCGCGCGGCATTGGCAAGCGGGTGCGAAGCGGTGACGGCGAGCTCGTCATTCTGCGCGACATCGATCTCGAGGTCACGCGCGGCGAGGCGCTCGCGGTGGTCGGCGCCTCGGGCTCGGGCAAATCGACGCTCCTCGCGCTGCTCGCCGGCCTCGATACGCCGAGCGCGGGCAGCGTGCAGATCGACGGCCTCGATTTCTTTGCCATCGACGAGGACGCGCGCGCCGAGCTCCGCGGTCGCCTCCTCGGCTTCGTCTTCCAGTCGTTCCAGCTCCTGCCGGCGCTCACCGCGCTCGAGAACGTCATGCTGCCGCTCGAGCTCGCGGGCACGGACGATGCCGAACCGCGTGCGAGAGAGATGCTCGCGCGCGTCGGCCTCGCCGAGCGGCTGACGCACTACCCGAAGCATCTTTCCGGCGGCGAGCAGCAGCGCGTAGCGCTCGCTCGCGCTTTCGTCGTGCGGCCGAAGCTCCTCCTCGCCGACGAGCCGACCGGCAGCCTCGATCCGCAATCGGGCGCGGCGGTGATCGATCTCCTGTTCGAGCTGAACCGCGCCAGCGGCACCACGCTCGTCCTCGTCACGCACGACGAGGCGCTCGCCTCGCGCTGCACGCGCGTCGTGCGCCTCGCCGCCGGACGACTGGCGTGAGCAGCGGCTGGCGCCAGCTCGTGCGCGACTGGCGCGCGGGCGAGCTGCGCCTCCTCGCCGCGGCGCTCGCGATCGCGGTGGCGAGCGTGACCAGCGTCGGCTTCTTCGCCGATCGCGTGAGTCGGGGCCTCGCGCGTGACGCGCACCAGCTCCTTGGCGCCGACGTGGTGCTAGCCGCCGACCATCCCTGGCGTGCCGAGATCGTCGAGCGCGTGCGCGCCGCGGGCCGCGCCGCCGAAGCGCTCAACTTCGTCAGCATGGCGCGCCGCGGCGAGCAAGCGCAGCTCGCCGGCGTCAAAGCGGTGAGCGCCGGTTATCCGCTGCGCGGGCGGCTGCGCACGGCGAGCGCGCCCGGCGCGCCGGACGCGCCGGCGGCGGGCGTGCCGCAGCCCGGCACCGTGTGGCTGGAAGAGCGGATGGTGAGCGCGCTGAATGCACCCGTCGGCAGCACCGTGCGGCTGGGCAGATCCGAGTTCCTCGTCGCCGCGGTGCTGACCCTCGAGCCCGAACGCAGCACCAACTTCTTCAACCTCGCCCCGCGCCTGATGATGAACGTCGCCGACGTGCCGGCGACCGGTCTTGTGCAACCCGGCAGCCGCATCAGCTACTACCTCTATGCCGCGGGCGAGCCGCAGACGATGGCGGCGCTCGAGCGCACGCTGCGCGGCGAGCTCGGCCGCGGCGAGCGCCTCGACACGCTCGAATCCGGCCGGCCCGAGATCCGCGCCGCGATCGAGCGCGCGCAGCGCTTCCTCGCGCTCACCGCGCTCCTCGCCGCCGTGCTCGCCGGCGTCGCCATCGCGCTCGGCACCCGGCGCTTCGTCGAGCGTCATCTCGACGGCTGCGCGGTGATGCGCTGCCTGGGCGCGACGCAGGGCGCGCTCGTGCGGCTGTACGCCAGCGAGTTCACTTTGCTCGCGCTCCTCGCGGGGGCTCTGGGTGCGGCGATCGGCTATGTCGCGCAGCACGGCATCGGCGCGGCGCTCGCCGGCCTGATCCGCGCCGAGCTGCCGCCGCCGAGCCCGTGGCCCGCGCTGCAGGGCTTTCTCGTCGGCCTGGTGCTGCTCCTGGGTTTCGCGCTCCCGCCGCTCCTTCAGCTTAAGGACGTGCCGGCGGTACGCGTCATTCGCCGCGAAGCCGGCGCGCCGCGGCAGGGCGCGCTCGGCGCGTACGCGGTCGGTCTCGCCGCGCTCGCGGGCCTCCTCATCTGGCAGGCAGGCGACGTGAAGCTCGGCGCGTACGTGGTCGGCGGCTTCGGCGGCGCGGTGCTCGTCTTCTTCGCGGTCGCCTGGCTCGCACTGCGGCTCCTCAGCCGCGTGCAGCTCCGCAACCGCTCGGTGCGCTACGGCCTTGCCAACCTGCGCCGCCATGCACGGGGCAACGCCATCCAGGTCGCGAGCCTCGCGCTTGGCCTCACCGCCGTGCTCCTCCTCACCTTCACGCGCAACGACCTCATCGACGCCTGGCGGCGCTCGGCGCCGGCCGATGCACCGAATCGCTTCCTGATGGGCGTGCAGCCCGATCAGCTCGCCGCGGTTCGCGCCTGGCTGGGCGCACAAGGCTTCGCCGAAGCAGAGCTCTATCCGATGGTGCGCGGGCGTGTCGTGCAGGTGAACGGCAAGCCGGTGAGCGAGGCGAGCTACGCGGACGAGCGCGCGCGGCGACTGATGGAGCGCGAGTTCAATCTTTCCTACATGGACACGCTGCCGGCGCACAACGCGATCGCGGCCGGCCGATGGCTCGATCCCGGGGGCGCCGAGTTCTCGGTGGAGCAGGGCATCGCGCAGCGGCTGGGCTGGAAGCTGGGCGACGAGCTCGAGTTCAACATCGGCGGCGAGCTGGCACGCGGCCGCATCACCTCGCTTCGCCGGCTGCGCTGGGACTCGATGAAGGTGAACTTCTTCGTCATCGCGCCGCCGCGGCTGCTTGAGCGCTATGCGACGAGCTACATCAGCGCGTTTCGCGTGCCGCCGGGCAAGGAGGCGGCGCTGAACCAGCTCGCCTCGCAGTTCCCGAACCTGACGCTGGTCGACATCGCCGCGATCCTGCGCCAGGCGCAGGACGTGGCGGACCAGCTGATCGCCGCGGTGCAGTTCATCTTTCTCTTCGCGCTCGGCGCCGGGCTGCTGGTGCTCTACGCGGCGCTGCTCGCGACCGAGGACGAGCGCCGGCGAGAGGCGGCGCTGATGCGCGTCTGCGGCGCCTCGCGTGCGCAGGTGGCCGGGGCGCAGCGCGTCGAGTTCCTCGCCATGGGCCTCCTCGCCGGCGTGCTGGCGGCGATCGGCGCGGCGGTGATCGGCCAGCTCCTCGCGCGCGAGATCTTCGAGCTCGATCTGCCGCCGAGCGCGGCGCTGCTTGTCGCCGGCCCGCCCGCCCGCCTCGCGCCTCTCTCCCTTAATTCGTGGG
>Ga0081539_10005570_pt1 | contig 12744 bp, 11 predicted proteins | sample TabmetS4T2R2_FD_71023 | JGI IMG/M metagenome (GOLD analysis project Ga0081539, IMG submission 71023) | Tabebuia heterophylla rhizosphere microbial communities from the University of Puerto Rico - S4T2R2 | ecosystem: Host-associated > Plants > Roots > Rhizosphere ...
GGACCTCCACCGAGTTCGGCTGGGTGGAGCTGGACGACGCCTTCGCCACCGGCTCGTCGATCATGCCGCAGAAGAAGAACGCGGACATCGCCGAGCTGGCCCGCGGCAAGACCGGCCGGCTGGTCGGCGGCCTGGTCGCCGTGCTGACCATGCTGAAGGGCCTGCCGCTCACCTACGACCGGGACATGCAGGAGGACAAGGAGCCGGCGTTCGACGCGATCGAGACGCTGCGGCTGCTGCTGCCGGCGCTGGCCGGCATGATTTCCACCATGACCGTACGGGTGGACCGGCTCGCCGCGGCCGCCCCGGTCGGCTTCTCGCTGGCCACCGAGGTCGCCGACTGGCTGGTGCGCCGGGGCGTCCCGTTCCGCGAGGCCCACGAGATCACCGGCCAGCTGGTCGCGCTCTGCTCGGTGCGCGAGTGCGAGCTGGAGGACCTGAGCGACGACGACCTCAAGACGGTGAGCGGGCACCTCGACCCGTCGGTGCGCGAGGTGATGTCGGTCGAGTCGGCGCTGGCGGCCCGCACGACGCCCGGCTCCACCGGGCCGGGGCCGGTTGCCGAGCAGCTGGCTCAGGTGCAGCACCGGCTCGACAGCTGGCGGGAGTGGGCGGTGCAGCAGGTCGTGCCCCGCTGACCGGCCGGGTCAATCACGGATGGTGACCTCGTGCGCGCCCCGGTTGAGGAAGGCCAGCAGGGCCGCACCCTCGGCGGTGATCTCGTCGCGCTCCCGTGGGGACAGCCGGCGGAACGGCCGTACGGTCAGCGTTGCGCCCTCCCGGCCGGCGGCGCCCCGCCAGGTCGCCGCCACGAAACCGTCCACCAGGACGGAGCGCGGCTGCTCGGTGTTCCCGCCGCCGAAACCATGGGTGGTGTAGTCCACGTCGACCACCCGGGTGCGGTCGGCGTGCGAGAGCAGCAGGTTGTCGAAGTCGTAGAGGAAGCGGACCGGGGCCGGGACGCCGGGGCCGGGCCGGGGAGCGTCGGGCAGGTCGAACAGTTCCCTGCCCTGCTCGTCGCGGAAGGTGACCAGCTCGGGGCGCAGGCGGTCGGTCACCTCGGCGAGCCGGGTCAGCCCGCTCCACTGCTGGCAGTCCGCCACGGTCGCCGGGCCGAACGCGGCCAGGTAGCGCCGGACGAGCGTGTCCACCGTGCCGCTCTCGGCGCCGGTCGTACCCGGCCACTGATCGAGCGGCAGGTGGGCCGCCTTCCCACTGCGCCGCCACAGCCCCCGCGGCGGCACCTGCACCAGCGGCAGCCAGGCGCGTGCCGCGTTGCCGAGCGCCTGCGGGTCGCGTCCCGGCCAACGGATCGCCAGCGCGCGGCCCAGTTCGGAGCACGTCAGCGCGCCGCCGGCCAGGGCCGCGCGAGCCGTAGCGGTCAGTTCGTCACGGTCCACTCCGGCCAGGTCACGGCCGAAGGCGCCGGCCGTGGCCCGCACGATCACCGGCTCCACCAGCGGGCGCAGCCACCCCGCGTCGGCGGCGGTCACCAGGTGCAGGGTGGAGCGCATCAGCGCCATCCGGACGATGTCGCCGGCGGCGAGCCGCGCCGACGTCTCCTCGGCCCGGTAGCCGGCCACGCGGCTCCACAGTCCCACGTACCAGGTCTGTGCGGTCTGCGCCTGCAGGCCGCCGACCCGGGTCAGCGCCTCGGGTGTCGTCATCGCGGCCCGGGTCAGCAGCGACTGCCGCTCCAAGGTGGCCCGGTTGAGCGACCGCTGGTCGAGGGTCCTCGTCATGCCTCCGACCGTAGGACGAATTGCGGCCACCTTCCGGCCGCTTGACGCCCTGCGGGTGCAGGTTGGACATTCCTACATCCGTGTTTTGACCAATCGATGTTCGTGGACCAGAAAGAACCCGCCCTTCCCGGACCGTACGCGGGCGTAGATGGCGGCCTGATGCGCATGGAATCGATCAGCGTCTCACCGAATCTGGTTCGCCGGGGAGTCGGCGTACTTATCCGTACTGAGCCGTTGCCTTCCTGATCTCGCTCAGCCACTCGATGCCGAGCCGGTGGCCGTCGGGGAATTGGTCGTCGCGATCCCAGCGCCACGTTGTGACCATCGCCAGCATGAGGGTCCGGCAGTCTCGGAGCAGGTCGTGATCGACGTCCGGGTAGTAGTCTCCGACCGCGTCGGGTGCGTGGGCCAGGTCGAACTCGATCGGTCCCCGGCAGCACGTCTCGAAGTCGATGAAAAGCAGGCCGGCCTGGGTCGATAGCAGGTTGCCCGGATGAGGTTCGCCGTGCAGCAGCTGTTCGGGCCGGCCGCTCTCGCTGACCGCTCGGCGCACGCGTTCCAACGTGCCGGCGAGGAACGCCCGGTCCGCGTCGGCCAACTCCGGCGTCCGGTCGTGGTCCGCCACGAGCATCTGGGCCTCAGAAACCCGGTCTGTGAAGTGCGGGGCGGGAAGGTCGACCTTGCGCATTCCGGCGTGCAGACGTTCGAGCGCGCTGGCATAGTCCGCGGGTGCGATCGCCTGAGTAGTCACCGGTTCGTAGTAGGTCCACAGGGTGACCACGTAGCCGTCCCGGACGAAGACCTCGGGCGTTTCCAGCGCGGACACCGGGCTCCCGACCTCGACCAGCTGCTGAGCGACATCCACTTCGAGCCGGGCGCACTGGTGCGCCAGTGGCGCCACCCGGGCCAGCACGTCGCAGGGCCTCAGGCGCAGGGTGAGCTTGTTCGAGTTATGCAGGACGGTGGCGTCGTGGGTGGTCAGGCCGAGCGACGAGGCGATCGCCATGGCTACCTTTGTCGCCCGTTGGGCCTCATGCGCCTGCATCGGAGCACCGTAGCCCAGCGTTCAGCCTTTCATCAGGTGGTCTCGTGGAGCAGGCGGGGAAGCCCGATCCGCACCGCGACCCCCGCCGATCCGTGCAGCACCGGTGGCCCCGCGGGTTCCGCCAGGCCGGCGGCCTGGACGAGGTCCTGGCGGAGGCTGAGCAGTTCCGCGCGGTGCAGCGGCCAGGGCGGGTGCTCGACGTCCACGGCGATGAGGCGGCCCAACACCACCGAGAAGAGGCGGTGGCGGGCCGTCAGGAAGTGGTCCAGCGGCGTGAGCTGGTCGTCGCGGTACCGCTCGCCGAGGCGCACCCGCATCTCGTAGCCGGAACCGGCCGGCCCGGGTGTGCGCCGGCGACCCCGGTAGGTCGTCGTGTCTTCGTCGGCGGTCACCGTCATGTCCGACCAGAAATACGGCAGCCCGAGGGTGCCGCGGGCGGTGGCCACGGCCGCCAGCCGTCCCGCGTCCAGGGAGAAGAAGAAGATCCCGGTGCTGCCGTCCGGGGCGCGGACATAGGTACGCACATTCGTCTCCGGAAATCGCGACAACCACGGCGCGGCCGGTACGCGGGGTGGGCGTACGTCGTCCATCAGGAACGGCAGCAGGCCGACCCAGGCCCAGCCGTCGAAGGTGTGCACGCTGAGACCCGGGGGCACCAGGGGCCGGACGGCCTCGGACGGGTACCGCCAGTGCAGGAAGCTCATCCGGCGCCACCGCTGCACCATCATGGCGGTGGACACCGTGGGCGACGGCGGTGCCCGCATCATCCCTCGGGCCCGTCCCGAATCCGCCGGTCATGGCGTTCCGCCAGGAACTCGTCGTATCGCGCCTCGACCCGATCGACGTGCGCCTCGTGCCGGTGCCGGTCCGCCTGCCGGCGGTGTTCCTCCGGATTCCCCGCACCGATGTCCGCCAGGTGCTCGTGCATCACCGCGGCCGAGTCGTGCACCTCGGCGCTCGCCCGGCTCGCCGCCGCGGCGTTCACCGCTGCCCGGTGTGCCATCTCGTGGGATTCCGCCGCGAGGGCCTCCGCGCGATGCGCCTGGCCGGTGGTCGAGCCGTGCGGGGTTGTCTCCCGTTGCATGAACGAACGAAGATCATCCAGGCGATCCTGGGCTTCGGCGGCCCGTTCGCGTGCTTGATCGGCTCGCGCGCGCGCCTCGGCCGCCCGTCGGGCTCGCCGCTGCCTGCCCTCTTGCTCCCCGGCCGGCTGGGTCACCACTGCAGCATGCCAGAAATGCAGAATGCCAGGTACCGCCTGTGTGCACCATGCGTTCGGCGAGCCGGCGTGGTGGACCTTCCTAGCCGGTCGAGACGCCGGCCGGCTCGCGCGGGGCGGTCGCGGGCTCGGACGCGGATCCGTCCGCCTGCGATGCCCGCGCCCGGCGCAGCACGGCGGCCGCCACGGCCGCCAGCACGGCGGCCGCCGCCACCGCTCCGACGACTGCGGTGGGCAGGTTGAAGAGCTTCAGCGCGCTGGCCAGCAGGACGATCACCAGGGCGGCCCGGACCAGGGCGGCGGGCGCCCGCGAGGAGATCCGGGAACCGATCAGCACCCCCGGCACCGAGCCGATCAGCACCGCGGCGGTCAGGTCGAGATGCAGGTCGCCGAAGAGGGCATGGCCCAGCGCCGCCGCGACGACCAGCGGGATGGCCTGGACCAGGTCGGTGCCGACCAGATCGTTCGCACGCAGCATCGGATACATCGCCAGGAGCGCAACGATGATCAGCGAGCCGGAGCCGACCGAGGTGAGGCCGACGACGAGGCCACCCAGCGCTCCGAGCAGGGCGGTGGGCAGCGGTTTCACCCGTACTGGGGTACTTCCGGGCGCGTCCGGCCGGTGCCGGGCGGTCCACGACTTGGCCACCAGCCCCGCGGCGGCGAGCAGCAGGGCGGCGCCGAGCGCGATCCGGATCGTCTGCTGCAGGCTCGCGTCGTCGCCGAGCAGGCGCAGCAGCAGGACGCCGAGGAAGGCGCAGGGCACGCTACCGACGCAGAGCCAGCCGACCATCGCCCAGTTCACCGTGCCGCGCCGGGCGTGCACGAAGCCGCCGAACGGTTTCATCACCGCGCTCGCGGCCAGGTCGCTGGATACGGCGGCGACCGGCGGCACACCGAAGACGAGCACCAGGATCGGTGTCATCAGGGCGCCGCCGCCCATGCCGGTGAGTCCGACGACGATGCCGACGCCCAGGCCGGCGAGCGCCAGGGTGAGATCCATCCGACGAGTCTGGCGGCCCATGCCCCACCTTGTCTACTAAATCAGTTGAGATTGGGGACTTTCCCGTAGGCTGGGACGACGTCCTGCTGCGCGGCGGCCGGACAGTTTCCGGCGCGGAACGGGTGCGAGGGCGGTCCGGGGCGGGTATGGGCGCACCATGGAGCAACTGCAGTGGCTCGCCGTGATCCGGCACGGCCAGAGCACCGGAAACGTGACGGCCCAGGACGCCGAGTCCGGCGGCGCCGAGCTGATCGACATCCCCGAGCGGGACGCCGACGTCCCCCTGTCTCCGATCGGCCGGGAGCAGGCCGCCGCGGTCGGCGCGTTCCTCGCCGAGCTGCCCGAGGACGAGCAGCCGGAGGTAGCGGTCGTGTCGCCGTACCTGCGCGCGCGGCAGACCGCCGAGCTGGCGCTGGCGCCGCTCGGCCTGCGCCCGATCGTCGACGAACGGCTGCGCGACCGCGAGCTGGGCATTCTCGACCTGCTCACCGCCCGCGGGGTGCAGGCGCGGCTCCCGGACGAGTTCCGGCGCCGGGCCCGGCTGGGCAAGTTCTACTACCGGCCGCCCGGCGGCGAGTCCTGGGCCGACGTGCTGCTGCGTCTGCGCGCCCTGCTGCGCGAGCTGCGGGAGGATCATCCCGACGGCCGGGTGCTGTTCGTCGCGCACGAGGCCACCGTGCTGCTCTTCCGCTACCTGGCGGAGGGGCTCAGCGAGGCGGAGCTGATGGACCTGGCCCACCGGACGACAATCGCCAACTGCTCGATCACGAGCTGGCACCGCACCGGCGGGGAGCTGAAGCCGGAGTTGTTCAACTCGGTCGACCACCTGCACCGCGAGGGCGCCCCGCCGACCCGGCAGGAGGACGTGGATGCCGAACCCGTCTGACGAGCGCGTGATCACGCCCGGGCTGCTGCGGGAATGGCCGCTGCCCGATCCGCGGGGCGGCAAGGAGTCCCGCGGCACCGTCCTGGTGGTCGGCGGTTCCCGGTTCACCCCGGGCGCGGTGCTGCTGGCCGGGGTTGCCGCGCTGCGCGCCGGCGCCGGACGGCTCCAGTTGGCCGCGGCCGGCGACACGGCGGTGGCGCTGAGCATCGCCGTGCCCGAGGCGAAGGTGATCGGCCTGCCGCAGCGCGGGGAGGCGCCCGACGGACTCCTCGCGCTGGCCCGGGACGCCGATGTGATCGCTCTGGGACCGGGCCTGGACGACATCGGGCAGACGGCCGAGCTGATGCGTACGGTGCTGGGCGCGGCCGGTCCGGACACCGGGGTGGTGCTGGACGCGTACGCCCTCGGCGCCCTGAGCAAGGACGCGAGCCTGCTGCCGCAGCGGCGCGCCGTGCTGACCCCGAACGTCACCGAGGCCCGGCACCTGCTGGGCCGCGACCCGGGCGACGATCTCGCCGCTGCGGCCCGCGAGCTGGCGCGCCGGCATGAGGCGGTCGTCTCGCTCTACGGCCACATCGCCGCGCCCGACGGCCAGGCCTGGCGGGAGGAGAGCGGCGATGCCGGGTTGGGCACCTCGGGCAGCGGCGACGTGCGGGCCGGGATCGTCGCCGGGCTGCTCGGCCGCGGCGCCGACCCGGCGCAGGCGGCCTGCTGGGGCGCATTCGCGCACGCGGTCAGCGGGCAGCGGCTGGCGCCCCGGTACGGGCGCACCGGCTTCCTCGCCCGCGAACTCGTCGACGAAGTGGCGACGACGATTGCGACGGTCTGAGGCGGGTACGCCAGGAAGTACCACCGATGGAAGGAGGAGCACCCACATGACGACCGCACGCGAGATCATGACTCCCGACGTCACCTGCGTGGGTGAGCAGCAGACCCTCGCCGACGCTGCGAAGAAGATGGCCGAACTGAACGTCGGCTCGCTGCCCATCTGCGGGAGCGACGACCGCCTCAAGGGGATGCTGACCGACCGGGACATCGTCGTGAAGGCGATCGCCCAGGGCCGCGACCCCGCGACCTGCACGGCCGGCGAGCTCGCCGAGGGCAAGCCGGTCACGATCGGCGCCGACGACGACACCACAGAGATCCTGCGCACCATGGGCCAGTACAAGGTTCGCCGCCTCCCGGTGATCGACGGCCACCGGCTGGTCGGCATCGTCGCGATCGCCGACGTGGCCCGGGCGCTGCCGGACAAGCCGGTCGGCGACCTGATGGACGCGATCAGCGAGTAGACATCGATTCCGCGGATCTCTCGCAAGCAGGGTGCGGCGGCTGCCGCACCCTGCTTCCGCGTTCTGTCTGCTACCCGGCCGCGACCTCCCGCGCCTGCGCCGGCTCGGCGATCGGTTCGTCGGCCGAGCGCGGCATCAGCGCGGCCATGGCCACCATCACGACCGCGATCAGGACGAGCCCGATGAAGATCCGGTGCACGGCGGTGGTCAGCCGGCCGGGGTCGACCGCGCCGGAGCCGATCGTCGCGTTGGCGATCGCGCCGAACACCGCCACGCCCAGCGAGCTGCCGAGCGAGCGGAGGAAGATGTTGCTCGCGGTCACTACGCCACGCTCGGCCCAGCCGACGCTCGACTGCGCCGCGATCAGGGTCGGCGCCGCGCTCAGGCCCATGCCGAGACCGATCACCAGGCAGTAGGCGGCCACCTCGAGCACCGCGGAGTGCCGGCCGAGCAGGAGCAGCAGCGCCGAGCCGGCGAGCACCAGCACGGTGCCGATGAGGGCGCACTTCCGGAAGCCGATCCGCAGGTAGACCCTGCCCGCCTGGCTGGCCGCGATCGGCCAGCCGAGCAGCAGGGTGGCCAGGGCGAAGCCGGCGACCAGCGGCCCGGTGCCGAGCACGTACTGCGCGTACGTCGGGACGTACGAGCTGAGCCCGAGCAGGATCGCGCCCACGCCCACCGAGAGCAGGCCGCTGGTGACCAGCAGCCGCCGGCGGAAGACCCACAGCGGCAGCACCGGCTCCGGCGCGGTGCGCTCGAAGATGCCGAACGCGATCAGCGCCGCCGCGCCGACGCCGAGGATGATCAGGCTCACCGGGGAGTCCCAGGCCCACGCCTGGCCGCCCTCGAGCACGCCCAGGATGAGCAGGGTCAGCCCGACGCTGAGCAGGGCGGCGCCGCGATAGTCGACGACGGGGTGGCCGCGCTCCACCCGTTCGTGGAAGAGGCGCAGGATCATCGCCGCGGCGAAGAGGCACAGCGGGATGTTGATCAGGAAGATCCAGCGCCACGAGACGTACTCGCTGAAGACGCCGCCCAGGGTCGGCCCGACCACCGACGAGACGCCCCACACGCTGGCCACGTAGCCCTGAACCTTGGCGCGTTCCTGCACCGAGTAGAGATCGCCGACGATGGTGATGGTGGTCGGCATGATCGCGCCTGCCCCGAGCCCCTGCACCACGCGGAACGCGATCAGCGGCCAGATGCTCCAGGCCACCCCGCACATGATCGAGCCAAGGAGGAACAGGCCGATGCCCCAGAGGATCACCGGCTTGCGCCCGAAGAGATCGTTGAGCTTGCCGTAGATCGGCACTGAGACGGCCTGGGCGAGCAGGTAGATCGAGAAGAGCCAGGGAAACTCGGTGAAGCCGCCGATGTCCTCGACGATCGAGGGGACGGCGGTGGCGATGATCGTGGAGTCGATGGCCACCAGCGCGGTGGCGAGCATCACCGCGGCGAGCACAGGGCCGCGCTCGGAGCGCAGGCCGACATTGTTTCCCGGCACGCTGTTCCTCTACCCCAGGACGCACCGGACCGACCTCCGCGGACGGCAAGAGAGGGCAGGATCACGTTCGGGGGACGAGCCGGCGAAAGTCCGGCCGGGCGGCACGGGCGCACCCTAGCGTTGGCAGCCGTGGCGTGTGTGGTCGTGGCCGAGGACAACGTCGACCACCAGAGGGTCATCGCCGAGGTCGTCCGGCGGCTCGGTCACGAGGTGGTGGTGGCGGGGGACGGGCGGGCCGGGCTCGCCGCCGTGGCGCAGCACCGGCCGGCGCTGGTCATCGCGGACGTCGACATGCCGCTGCTGGACGGGCTGCAGCTGTGCCGGGCGATCCACGACGATCCCGGCCTCACCGGCACACCGGTCGTCCTGATCACCGCGTTCCTGCCGCCCGGCGACGCCCAGCTGGCCGCGGCCGGCGCCGAGGCGGTGATCAGCAAGCCGTTCGGTGTGCGGGACCTGGTCGCAGCGCTGAGCCCGTACCTCGGGGAGGAACCGCCGCCCGTGCCGGAACAGGCACTACGCCCGGCCGGTCCGGGGCAGCCGTCCGGCGCCCTCGGCGCCGGCGCGCCGCAGTTCGTCGACGCCCTGCTGGACAGCTTGGACACCGGGGTGGCCGCGTGCGACACGGCCGGCCGGCTGGTGGCGTTCAACCGGGCGCTCACCGGCTTCTTCGGCACGGACGGCGCCGCCGTGCCGCTGCGCGACTGGCCGCGGCGGTTCGCGCTGCGGCACCACGACGGCACGCCGCTGCTCCCGCACGAACTGCCGCTGCTGCGGGCGCTGACCGGAGAAAACGTCCGGCACGCCGACGTGGTCGCGGTCGACCGGCACGACCGGCCCCGCTGGTATGCGATCAACGCCCAGCCGGTCCACGATCCGGCCGGCACCCTGCTCGGGGCGGTCGCCGCGGTGCACGACGTCACGCCCGAGGTGCGGGCGCGGCAGTACCAGGCGTGCAAGACCGAGGTGCTCAAGGTCCTGGCCGGCAGCCCGGACACCGCCACCGCGGCCGGCCAGATGCTGCACGCGGTGGGGTCCAGCCTGGGCTGGCCCTACCTGCGGTTGTGGCTGGTCGACGAGGTCACCGACGTGCTGCGCCCGGTCGCCGACTACACGGCACCCGGCGAGCCGGCGCCTCCCCTGCCGGGCACCTTCGCCCGCGGTGAGGGCATGGCGGGGCTGTGCTGGGAACGCGGCGAGCCGGTCTGGGTGGCGGACATCCACGCCGCCGACTCCCCGGTCGTGCCCGCGGTCGCCGACGTCGCGATCTACCGGGCCGCCGGTGCGGTCCCGGTGCGCAGCGGCAGCCGGGTCACCGGTGTCCTGACGTTCTTCACGTACGTCGCGCAGGAGCCGGAACCGGCGCTCGGCGTCCTGCTCGCCGGCATCGCCGGGAACATCGGCGCTTACCTCGACCGGCGCCGCGCCGAGGAGCTGACCCTGCACCTGGCCGCCACCACCGACGAGTACATCGCGCTGGTCGGCCACGAGCTGCGCACGCCGCTCACCTCGATCGGCAGCTACATCGACCTGATCGCCGAGTCGGCCGACGACACCACGATCGGCGACGTGCGGGACATGCTGGAGGTGATCCAGCGCAACAACGACCGGCTGCGGGCCATCGTCGAGCGGCTCCTCGACCTGGCTGCCCTGCAGTCCGGCCATGCCGGGATGGCCCGGGCCGAGGTCGACCTCGCCGCGATCGTGTCGGCCGCGGCCGACGCCGTACGGGACGCCGCGGGGGAGCGCCGAATGACCGTGGCCGTCGAGATCTCCGGTCCGATCACCGTCCGCGGCGACGCCGAGCGGCTGCGCCAGGTCGTCGACAACCTGCTGGACAACGCGCTGAAGTTCAGCCCGGACGGCGCGACGGTCGAGACGGTGCTGCGGGCCGACGGCAACGTCGCGGTACTTGCGGTCACCGACCCGGGGATCGGCATCCCGCCGGAGGCCCGGCCGTACCTGTTCCGCCAGCTGTTCCGGGCCGACAACGCCCGGCACACCGGCCTGCCCGGCGCCGGCCTCGGCCTGGCGCTGAGCCGCCTCGTGGTGGAGCGGCACCACGGCACGATCACGCTGGACTCGCACCACGAGTCCGGTACGACCGTCGTGGTCCGGCTGCCGCGCACCAGCGCGTAACGATTGCTCATTGGTCTATTTACCGATCTGAGCAGGTGCGCTTAGGTTCGGCGCATGACTGTGCCGGCGATCAAGCTGACCGGGCTGCGCAAGAGCTTCGGGCCCGTCGAGGCCGTCGCGGGCATCGACCTGGAGATCGCCGACGGCGAGTTCTTCTCGATGCTCGGACCGTCCGGTTCCGGCAAGACCACGGTCCTGCGGATGATCGCCGGCTTCGAGCTGCCGACCGCCGGGACGGTGCGGCTCAACGGCCGGGACGTGACCCGGCAGGCGCCCTACGAACGCGACGTGAACACGGTGTTCCAGGACTACGCACTGTTCCCGCACCTTAACGTGCTGGAGAACGTCGAGTACGGCCTGCGGGTGCGCAAGGTGCCGCGCCGCGAGCGCCGGGAGCGGGCCGAGCGCGCGCTGGCCACCGTACGGCTGGAGGGCTTCGGCAGCCGCAAGCCCGGCGCCATGTCGGGCGGCCAGCGGCAGCGGGTGGCACTGGCCCGCGCGCTGGTGAACCGGCCCGGGGTGTTGCTGCTCGACGAGCCGCTGGGCGCCCTGGACCTGAAGCTGCGCGAGCAGATGCAGGTAGAGCTCAAGGAGATCCAGCGCGACGTGGGCATCACGTTCGTCTTCGTCACGCACGACCAGGACGAGGCGCTGACGATGAGCGACCGGGTGGCCGTCTTCGACGAGGGCCGGATCGCTCAGGTCGGCACGCCGGAGGAGGTGTACGAGCGGCCCGCCACGCCGTTCGTGGCCGGCTTCGTAGGCACGTCCAATCTGCTCACCGGTGCGGTGGCGCGCACGCTGATCGGCCGCGACGGCACGTTCTCGGTACGCCCGGAGAAGATCACGATCGGTGACGACGGCGCGCCCGGCACGGTCGCGGAGGTGATCTACGCGGGCCCGGTCACCCGCTTCGTGGTGGACCTGGACGCGGGCGCCCGGGTCGTGGTGGTGGAGCAGAACCTGCGCACCGGCACCGCGGCCGCGGCCGGCCTGCGCGGCAAGCCCGTCCGCCTGAGCTGGCACGACGAGCACGTGATCGAGATTCCTTCGACTAAGGAGAACGTGGATGCGGCATAACGGAAGGACTCTGACGGCGATCCTGGCGGCGGGCGTGCTCGCCCTGGCCGGGTGCGGTGGCGACGACGGCGGTGGGGGCAGCGGCAGCGGCAGCAACGGCGCCGGCCCCGGCGGGATGAGCGTGCCGAAGATCGACAAACTCGCGTCCCTCGGCAAGGGCGAGGGCGCGGTCAACGTCATCGCCTGGGCCGGATACGTCGAGGACGGCTCCACCGATCCCAAGGTGGACTGGGTGTCGGATTTCGAGAAGGAGACCGGCTGCCAGGTCAGCACGAAGGTCGCCGGAACCTCGGACGAGATGGTCACGCTGATGAAGACCGGCGAGTACGACGTGGTCTCGGCCTCCGGCGACGCGTCGCTGCGGCTGATCTACGGCGGGGACGTGGCGCCGGTGAACACCGATCTGATCGAGAACTACAAGGACGTCTTCGACGGCCTGAAGAACAAGCAGTGGAACTCGGCGGACGGCCAGCCGTACGGCGTGCCGCACGGTCGCGGCGCCAACCTGCTGATGTACCGCACCGACGTGGTGAAGCCGGCGCCGACCTCGTGGGGTGCGGTCTTCGACGCGAACTCGCCGTACAAAGGCAAGATCACCGCGTACGACTCCCCGATCTACATCGCCGACGCCGCGCTGTACCTGATGAAGACCAAACCCGACCTGGGCATCAAGAACCCGTACGCGCTGGACGACACCCAGTTCAAGGCGGCCACCGACCTGCTCACCGAGCAGAACAAGCTGATCGGCGAGTACTGGTCCGACTACACCAAGGAGGTGCAGGCGTTCAAGGCCGGCAACTCGGTGCTGGGCACCACCTGGCAGGTCATCACGAACCT
>Ga0081539_10005571_pt1 | contig 12741 bp, 15 predicted proteins | sample TabmetS4T2R2_FD_71023 | JGI IMG/M metagenome (GOLD analysis project Ga0081539, IMG submission 71023) | Tabebuia heterophylla rhizosphere microbial communities from the University of Puerto Rico - S4T2R2 | ecosystem: Host-associated > Plants > Roots > Rhizosphere ...
ATGCGGGCGCAGCGACCTCGTCGCGCATTTCTGGAACGATGGCAAGCGCCGGATTGCCAAATATGATCCAGCGATTCCGGCATTCAAGGAGATGCCGGAGGATGTCTTCGATCTGGTCCTTGCGATCGATGTCATGGAACACATTCCGTTCGCCGACGTGGCCCGAGTGCTAGACGAAATTCGGGCCAAGTCCCGGAACGCCCTTTTTGTGATCTCGCTCAAGCCCGCGCGGACGGTGCTGCCCGATGGACGCAACGCTCATGTCACCCTCCTCTCGGAATCCGAGTGGCTTCGCTGGATCTCCGAAATCTTTGGCAAGGCCGAGCTCGTCAGCATCGACGTGCCGAGGCAATTGATGGTCAAAACCTTCTGAGAATTCACGCGAGGCGTTACGCACGGATGATCCCGCAGACCACAGGTCATCGGCGGAGGGTCTTCGAAAATGGCTGCAGAAAAAGGTCGCCTATTTACGATTTCCATCGGCGACAGCGACCAATCGCCCGTCAGCTACACGCAGGTCGCAGGTATGCGCACCAAAAGCATGGCGTTCAATGGTGGCCCCGTCGACATCACCAACTCAGATTCAATCGACGCCTGGCGCGAGCAGCTGCCTGGCGCAGGAATCAAGACGCTCGAAATAACTGGCGAGGGCGTGTTCAAAGACAGCGCCGCCGACGCGCTTGTTCACACGATGGCGTTCGATCAGATTGCGCGGATGGCGAAGATCGAATTTCCGAATTTCAAGCGCTATGTCGGTCTGTTCGTGATTTCGAGCCTCAGCTACGCCGGTAATTTCGACGGCGTCATGACTTACAATATCACGCTGAGTTCGGCCGGCCCGATCAGCTCGGTCGCGATCTAACGGAGGCGCTCTTGGCGAATAAGCAGCGCGGCGAGGTCGACCTTCAGATCGGCGAACAGAGCTACACTCTCTGCGTCACTCTAGGCGGCCTTGCCGAGATCGAAGATGTGCTCGGGTGCGAGACGCTCGACCAGTTCTCCGAAAAGCTCAGCAAAATGTCGATGAAGTCGACAATCCAGGTGCTTGAAAAGCTGATGCGCAAGGACGGCAAGCCGGTCAACATCGAGGAAATACGGGAGCTTCCCGGCGCTTCGTTTAGTCAGGCAATTGTGGCGATCGGCGCGGCGTTTTCCGCCGGCCAGGAGACAGACGCCAAGCCAGAGAAGGCCGGGGACGAAAAAAACGCCTAATCGCCGACATCTGGCAGGTCTGGATGGAGTTGGCGTTCGGAGTCATCGGCATTACGCCGAGTGTTTTTTGGAGCCTGACGTTACGGGAGTGGAGTGCCATGCAAAGCGGTTTCGCACGCAAGCATGGCGCCGGCTCGGTCCTCACCGCCTCAGACATCTCTGAAATCCAAAGGATGATGGCCGATGGCTGACACACCGGCCAGGCTGCTCGAACGCCTCGCGATCTCCGTCTTCTTCGACACGAAGGCGCTCAAGAGCCAAGCAGCCACGATGCAGACGGAGGTCAGCGCCGCCCTCGGAGGGGCCGCCGGTTCCGCCGCCGTTGCCATGAAAAACAACACCGATGCTGCCCAAACGGCGATGACGACGATGGCAGCTACTGCGCGCACGCAAACCCAGGCTGTGTCAGACGCCACAGCCAAAATGAATGGGAGCGTCACGCGCGACATCAAGAAGGTGCGCGGTGAGTTCAATCTGCTGCACGCCGCGATCGGTGCGCTCGCGACGGTGACAGGCATCAAAGCGATCATCGAGCAAAGCGAGGAGCTCAAGCAGAAAGCCGAAGGCGTCAGCAAAGCTTGGACGGACGTCGCTAAGGCCGCCGGCGAAAGTGGCGGCCTGATGAACGATATCATCGGCAGCAGCCAGGGCGGCATGACCTGGCTGTTGCAGGGCGCGATCCTTAAGTTGCGCGAACTGAACGCAGAATGGCGCGACTTCAAGAAGCTGCTGACGGACCCCGCCGGCTGGTTTGCTGACATGGGTGAGCGCTTCAAGCGTCAGCAGGAGGCAAACGCCAAAGAGATCGCCGGATGGTTCAAGCCGCTCACTGACGCGATCGCGGGGCAAAAGCCTGCGATGCGCGCGGCCACAGAGAAGGCGCTGTCAGGCGTCACGGAAGCTGTCACAAGTTTCAAGGTGCCGGAAACCGGGCAACTTATCTCGCTCCGTGGGACGATCGGCGACGAAAAGACAAGGGCCGAATTCAACGCAGCGATGGATCGCTACGAGAAGAGCGTCGGTCGCGTTGCGAAGTTTAACGATACGCTTGCGACCTCGGCAAACAACGCATCTAAGAGCCTCTCGGATCTGCGCCAGTCGGCGATGGATAATCTGCGCGCGCTAACCGACATCTTCAATCAATACGCCGGCGGCGAACGCTCGAAGCCTGACGGCGGTCAAGCATTCGGTGGCCAACAGGTCATCAAGGCAGGCTTCGATGTTCCTTGGCTCGGACCGAACAACAATGGCCCCAGCGGTCCGCTAGGCAAAGCGGTGCAGTCCATCATCGACCAATTGCAGCGGCTTATCGACTACATCCGTCGATGGGACGAATCGATGGGCAAGCTAAGGGGCACGGCAGGCAAAGCATTGTCACAGGCCCTCGACTTTGGATCGGTCGATCTGAAGCCGCTTAAGGACGTGGTCGCGAGCCTCGCTGATGCGACGGCGCTCAAACCGGAACAGATCGCTGGCATCAAGGACATCGCTCACGCCATTGCCGAGATTGGAGAAGCGCTCGCCGATTTATCCGGCCGAGCGTTGCCGATCACGGCCTTTAGGAAGCTCATCGAGGCCGTCATAGAACTCGACACATCGATCGCTCGCGTTCCGGCGACCGATGAGAGCGGAACAAACAAGCTCATTGGCGTCCTCAACGACGTGCAGGAGTTCGTTAAGTTTATCATGCGCGATTTGCCGTCCGGCCAGATTATGAAGCAAAAAGCCGCGGATTTGGCGCTTCTGGCGAACGGGGTCAGTTATTTCGAGCATCTCGTCAGCAATATAATGATGACGCCGCTCGCCGGCGGGAAGTTTGAAGAGGTTTTCGCGAACTTCACGCCGGGCAACGACAACGATATGCGCGCTTGGCTCCTTCGTCTCGATGCGCAGAGCAAGATGGTCGAAGCCAATCTCACGGTGATGACAAAAATCGTTGAGGGAATGGTGAAGATCGCAAATGCGATTTCGCAGGCCCCCGACTCGCAGACCTGGCCGCAAAAGTTCCAGACCTTCGCTCAAGGCCTGCTCGCGCTAGATCCCGTTCTGACAGCGTACCAGGCCATCGGAGCCAAGCTGCAATCTGGCATCAACCGCCTGGTCGCTGCGGCCAAGAACGTTCCGACCGTTGTTGCCGGGCAGCTGTCGCAGGCAGCACAAGCTCTCGGGCAGCTGGCCAGCGCAATCCAAAGCGCCGCGCTGGGAAATTTTCCGCCTGCAGCGCTGACGTTGGTCAATGCCTTTCATGGTCTTGGAACTCTGCTCAAGGAACTCGGCAAACTTGACGCGGACCCAATCGGAGCGCGTGTTCAGGAAGTTGCAATCTCCGTCAGCATTGGCGCGCTAAACGGCATCGTTTCGGGGCTCGCCAACCTTGCCAACATGGCCGACCTATCCGGGTCGGTAGAGGCAACGGCCAATGCCGCCGACAATCTTGAAATGATCGCCGACAACATGAACCGCATGTGGCGCGCGATCGGCGACATCTTCACCGGCAAGCCAAGCGGCGGAAGTCCCGGCAAGACACCGACCGGCGGCGCCGAAGCTGGGTCAAAAGGCTTGGTTACCGAAGCGCAAAAGACCTATGAGGGCGTCGTCGGTTGGTTCCAGAAGATGTTCGATGATCTCGTTGGTCACTCAATCGTGCCGGACATGATCAAGGCGATTGAAGCAAACTTCAAGCGCCTGCGCGAGGTCGTCCATCCGGTCGAAGAAATGCAAGGCCAGGTCGCGGGCGTGATGGACGCGCTTTCAAGTAACTTCACGAGTGCGATCGAGAATTTTACGCGCACGGGCAAGCTTTCGGTCAAAGACATGGTGCGTTCCATTATCGCCGATCTTCAAACGCTCGCTATGCAGACGTTCATCATCAATCCAATCAAGAAGGGCATAGGCAATCTGCTCGGCTCTATCTTTGGCGCGTTCGGCGGCAGCCGCGGCGGCGGCAGCATGGGCACGGCAGCATCGATCTTCAGCAGTTTCGGCGGCGCCCATCGTGCAATGGGCGGGCCTGTGTTGGCCGGCATGCCCTATTTGATCGGCGAGCGCGGGCCGGAACTGTTCGTTCCTGGATCTTCGGGCGGCATTATAGCCAACGACAATCTGCGCGGAAGCCGGGGCAACGTTATCAACATCAACATCAATCTGACCGGCGCGCGGGGCGATCGCGAGATTGCCCGCATCGCCGAGGCGGCCGCCATGCAGGGTATCGCCAAGGCTGCGCCAGCGCTCGTTGGCGCGTCGGTGCGCGCAGTTAGAACAAACGCGCGCAACAGCGGGACCGGCTAATGGTCGAGGTTCTGCCGCGCTACGGCTGGGTCGCAAGCGCTCGCTTCAAGATGACGGGCAACCGTTCGAGCTTTGCTTCACCGCTCACAAAGACGGAGCAGACAATCGTCCGGCAGGGCGCAACTTGGTCGATTTCGTGTACGTTGCCCAAGCAAGTGCGCGACACTGCGGCCGAATGGCAGGCGTTGCTGTCCTATCTCGAGGAGACCGCGAACACCGTCTATTGCAACGATCCTTACTCGACCTTGCCTCAGAATTACAGCGGCGTTCAGGGCGGGCTTACTTGCGACTCGACGCTGATCAAATGCGACTCAACACTCTACAAATGCGATAGGGGCTATGACTGGGGCGCACCTTTCGTTCGCGTCGCTGGCGATCCCGGCGCGGCGACCTTAGCTATCGATGGCTTCCCAGCGTCGACGACAGTGCTTCTCAAGGGCGACTACTTCGCCGTCGACAATGCGGATTATCGTGAACTTCATCAAATCACTGAAGATGCGACCACCAATACGATTGGCCGTGTCACAGTGAGCTTCACGCCGCCGCTACGCGGCACCGTCAACGCGAACAACGAAATCTATCTCGATGGCAAACGCCAGGGCGCCGAAAAGATAATGGCCGCGATGATGCGCGTCGTGCCAGACACCGTGGACGTCGCCGCCGAAACCGTCGGCGTCTATTCGATCAGTTTTGAAGCGCGGGAGCCGCTTGCGGTATGACCTCATCGCTGTCCGCCGCAATGCAGGCAGAACTGCTCAAGGGGCAGGTGCGTGCTGCTTATCTCGTCAAGGTTGAATTTCCAGAGATTACGATCGCGCTTTGGGGCGGAGTCGGAAACCTTGTCTATAACGCAGACACCTACATCGGCGCCGGCGATTTGGGCGAGGTCGGTCCTGTCGGCGGAGACGCCTCACTGCGCGCTGACTCGGTCCAGCTAAAACTGTCCGGTATAGACGCCACACTGATTGGTGAGGCGCAAGACGTTACCCATCAAGGCGCGCCGGTCACGGTTTATATTGCCTTTTTTGATAGCAATTGGGCGGTCATTGCCGATCCTGTGACAGTATTTACTGGCATCGTGGACACAATGCAGATCGCTGTCGAGGAAGGCAAGATGACGATCTTGCTGAATGCCGATAGTTACATGCGCCTCATTTTTCGAACGATGACGCGCCGGCGCACCAACGCCGATCAGCAGCAAATCTTCTCGGGCGACAAGTTCTTTGAATTCGTGTCGGACCTTCGCCGCCCGGTCCCATGGGGCATTCCCGAACCTAAGGCGGGGGGCGGCAGCGGCAGTTTTAAGCCTGGACCGCAGACGAGGCCATACTGATGCGCGCCTCAACCATCGCCAAGCTCGATGAGGTGTTGCGCCGATTTGCTACACTCCCATTCGAGTGGGGGGCAAGCGATTGCGTTTGTCTTGCGGGGGCATGCGGCATTGCGATCACCGGCAAGGACTTCGTTGAGCGCTTCCGCCCATACACGAGCGAGCTGAGTGCGATGAGGCGCTTGCGTGCCGCGGGTTTCGCAAGCGTCGAGGCTGCAGCTGCGTCGCTGCTTCCCGATCGTCAGATAGGACGCGCAGAGACCGGCGATCTTGGCGTTTATCGAACCGGCGAACTTGGCGTCGTCATCGGTAGCGAAATTGTCTATCGCGACCGGCTCCGCGGCAATGTGCGATTGCCACTTTGGAGCGCCCGACGGTTCTTTGCGCTGGCTGACTATGAGGCCGCCTGATGGGCGGCATTGTGGTACTTATTCCGGCGCTCCTGTCCGGCGGCTCGGTGCTCGCCGGGTTCTCGACGTTCTTTGGCATCACCGGCGTGCTCGGCGCAATCGGAGCGTTCGCATCGACTCTCATCCTCGGTGTTGCGTCCCGCGCGCTTGCCCCAAAGCAGAAGTTTGCATCGGTAAACACCGGCATCACGCTGCAGACCTACTCGGACCCGATCTTCCCACGCTCCGTCATCTACGGCAAATTCGCGACCGGCGGCAGCCTCGTCTATTGGGAAGCGCTGGGAACCGACAACTCGGATTTGTGGATGGTCATCGCTTGGGCAGACAGTCCTTGCGATTCGATCACGACGCATTGGGTCGACGGTGTTGCGACGAGCTTCTCCTCGAACAATGCGGTCGGCCAATACAATAACAAACTCTACTGCTACGACCACTTGGGCGCCGAGAGCCAGACCGTAGACTCAACGCTCGATGCAGCTTCGACGAATTGGACCAGTAACCATCGCGGCCGCGGCATCTGCTACTCGGTGTTTAAACTGATCTGGGATCAATCAGTTTGGACGAACGGCAAGCCGCAAATGCTTGCCGAGATCAAAGGGCGCTCTCTCTACGACCCACGCCTTGACTCGACACAGGCAGGAGGGTCCGGGAGCCAACGCTCGGACGACTCAACGACATGGACCTGGTCCGATAATGCCGCACTTGCTCTGCTCGATTATCTTAAGGGTGTCTATATCAATGGTCACTTGATCGCCGGGCCGGGCATCCCGATCGGTTACATCGACGTCGCTTCGTTCATGACGGCTGCGACGATTTGTGACCAGGCGGTCTCACTTAAGGGCGGGGGCTCCGAAGCGCGCTACACCGTGAACGGCATCATCACCACAGATCATTCCCACCAAGAGGTCGTTCAGGGAATGCTCGATGCGATGAGCGGCACGCTGATCGCCGAGAACGGGAAGATGACGCTCTATGCTGGGGCCGCTCTGTCGACGGACGCCGAGCTGACGGACGACGACCTCGCCGGTCCGATCACGATCTCGCAAACCAAGAGCCTTCAGGAAAAGGTCAATGCGATCTTTGCGACCTTCCCGGACCCGAACCAGAAATACGAAAGCGTCAGTGCACCGCCGCTTACGAGCGCCGCTTACGAAGCTGAGGACGCGGACCAACAATTGCCGCTTACCGCCGACTACCCATTCACCGTTACGCACACCCGCGTGCAGAGACTCAACAAGATTAGGCTAGGCCACGAACGCGAGCAGCTGTCGTTTGAAGGCAGCTTCAAGCTCAAGGCGCTCGATGACGCTTTCGCGGTTTGGAAGACCTTCTACCTCACGAGCGAGGTTCTTGGCTATTCAAGCCAGAAAATGCGGGTCACCGGCCGCACAATCGAAAGCGACGGATCAATCTCCCTGCGAGCACGTTCCGAGGACGACACAAAATACGACTGGACAGCCGCAATCGACGAGCAGGATCCTGTCACTGCAAATACGACAACGCCGCTGAACAACACGACGGTGACTGCGCCAGGATCAAGCGACATTGCCGTTACCGCTGTTATGCTTGCCGACAGTAAGGGCCAGCATCCCGCAATCACGGTTGCAGTTACCACGACATCGGCCTCGTCATTGGTGACATCTGTCGAGATCGAATTTAAAACGAACGCGGGCTCGACTTGGTATTTCGGCGGGCGAGTGCACCCTTCAAGCGCAAACTGTGTCATCCAGGGCGTGCAACCAGGTACGCTATACGATGTGCGGGCCCGCTATGTGAACAAGTTCGGCGTGGTCTCAAGCTGGACAACGAAAGCGAGCGCGGCGACGACAGGCGAAATCCGTATTCTCTCGCAGGACTCGGTGCCGATGGCCAACACCGGCGGCGGCATCACGGCGCGCAATCCCGACAATCCATTGACGGCAACCGACGCGGGATCGACAGCATCGATCGCGATCGCAGCCTTCACGCAATATTTCGACTTCGGTTCGGTGAGCTACAATTCCGGATCGATCACCGGGAAGTCGTTTTCGACCAAATATTACGTCTATGCCGACGATGCGAACTACTCCGGCGGCGCTGTTACCTACGCCGCAACGACCACATACACGGCCGCCATAGCGCCCGGCCGTAACTTCGTCGGCTACATTACGACGCCAGCTGACGGCGCCGGCGGGACCAGCGGCACTGGGGGCTGTGTTGCAGCCGACCAACTCTTGCCGAACGGAAAGAAGGCCGAGGATTTGATTGCGGGCGACCGCCTGCTTGCGATCGATGTCGACGGGGAACTGCACGAGCGCGTTGTGATCAAAATCGATTCCTTTGAGGAAGAGGCCATCGAATTGGTGACCGAGGGCGGGGCGGTTTTGATGTGCTCGCCTGATACACCGGTCCCGGTTTTCGGCGGTGACGAACCGCTCGAACACTGTGCGCTTGCTGCAAACTTCCGCGGACAGCCTGTGGCCGTGATGCGCGACGGCACTATTGTCCCAGAACGCGTTACCGCGATTCGAAGTGTTGGCCCGCGGAAGTTGATCAAAGTCGACGCCGGCGGCGCTGTGTTCGCAGCTGGAGCCGCGGGATCGTCGGGATATGTCTTCTCGCACAATAAGCTTTTGCCTTAAGGAGGTTAGCATGGAGCGCGTGACGCTCGAAGGATTCGATGAAAGCTTGGCCCTCTATAAGCAGGGCAGTGACTACGTCTTGGTCTCCATGGCACAGCGGCCAGGGCCGAATGGGCATCTGTCGTTTGATCTCTCCGCAACTTTGGTGACCAATACTATGGCGCCGAAGCCGGTAGCAGGGCGGATGCTGACCCGGGCCAGTGTCGCAAGCCATGATCTTTCCGGTGCTGCTCCGTTTGTCGTTGAGGGCATCGAACCACCCTTCAATGTTGATGACGAAGAGCCCGTCGTTTTCGAGGGCCTGATATGGATCGATGAGAGTCAAAGCGCCTTCGTCCGCCATTTGGACGATTGGCTGGCGCTTGGGGATAAGGGCGACGCCAGCAGCGCGAGACTTGATTGGCGCGCTCGGCGAGAGATATGGCGCGTCGATCTAGCCCTTGAACTCCTGCGGCAGAAGGCGTCGATCGAGGCTGCGGCGAGCGAGATTCCCGGATTTGGCGCCTGATTTCACCTTTGACCGCTTTCGATTGAAAGTCGCAGAGCATAGCGAGGGTTCGAGATGACTGCGCATCAGAGCGTTGGCGTTGGCACATCAGCCAATGACGGCACCGGTGACTCGCTGCGCGCCGGAATGCAGAAGATTAATTCCAACTTTGCTAACGCGCCGATTTTGGACGGTCAAAACCTCTTTGCAGACGGTTCGGCGGCGGCGCCGCAACATTCCTACACGGGAGATAGCAATACCGGAGGCTATCGCGCCGGCGCCGACAATCCGGCATTGAGCGCTGGCGGCAGCCAGGTGCACAGCTGGAAGACCACGGGCAATTTGCAGCCTTTGCAGCCAGCGTTTCTCGCCTATTTGTCAGCCGATGCGGTCGATGTCACCGGCGATGGCACGCAATATACCGTCCCTTGCGACACTGAGGTCTTCGACCAGGGCGCCAATTACGTTCCCGGCACGGGAGTGTTCACAGCGCCGGTCACCGGGCGCTATTTGCTGAGCGCGACGGCGGGCATGACCGGAGTTCTATCGGGGCACACTACGGCCACCCTTCGCATCGTAACGTCGAGTAGAACTTATACGACAACACAGACCCTGCCGGCGACGGCCGGCACTTACGCCTTTGACCTGCAGGTGGTCGCTAACATGACCGCCGGCGACACGGCATCAATGAGCATGCAGGTTTCCGGTTCGACGAAGGTCGTCGACCTCACCGGCTCATCCAGCCCGCGCACACACTTCTCAGGTGCGCTTCTTTGCTAGGAACCGCACAATGGCACACAAGCTGACAATTGAATTCTCCGACGGCGACGAGCTGGCGCTCCATCACGACCTTCTAGATATCGACGTCTGGGTGCGCGACATGATCGCCGGGAAGATCGCGAATTGCTTGACGCGCATGTCTCAAGAGGCCGTTGTCAAGCTTCAGTCAGGCGACATCGACGTAAAGACCGTCGAGGCCATGGATGTCGGCACGCTCGCGCTTACGCTCGCCGCTCAGCCTGATTACAAGAACCGCGCCGCGCGCGACGAAGCAGACGCCAAAGCGAGCGAAGCGGCAGCCGCGGTTCAAGCACAGCTTCGCGAGATTGCCGACGCTCAAGCCTTATCTCTTCAACGCTGACACGAGTGCGATCGATTGACGATGGTTGAGTCAAGTGAGGACTTTATTGCCAGGATAACTGAGGACACCCTGTCGCAGCAGCGACGCTTGATCGGAGACCTGGAAAAGAGGCTCGTCGTCCTGACCGAGAAGTTTGAGGCACTCAAGGAAGTGTGCGTGCAAGACACGCGCAACGCGGAGCGAGAAATCAGCGCGCTCAAGGATCGCTTCAATCAGTATGCGTACGACAAAGGCATGGAGATGAAAGATTCGAGCGCCAAGATCGACCGCGTCGATGATAAGGTAACCACGATCAATGAGTCGCTTTCTGGCCTTCGAAGCGAACTGCAACCGTTGACCAAAGCCTTCGAGCAAAGCAAGGGCGCGGCTTGGATGCTTAGGATATTCTGGGTTGGCGCTCTCGGCCTTTCTGGTTTTTGCGGTTGGCTGTTGGCGCACTGGAAGCCATAGCAATTCACCTCCGGCTGACCGCCGATAGCCTTTCGCAAGCCCCACTGCGAGAGGCGCGCCCCATGAACAAGATCGAAGTGAATCCTGCTGCGCTGACATCGTTCTTTGTCGGCCTGGCGCTCGGCCTGTTCGGCCTTTACACCGGCGTCACGACGCTCTTCATGCAGGGCGCCGATCAAAACAATGTCACGCTCATCGCAACGTCATTCTCGACCGTCGTGCAGTTCGTTCTGCTCGCCTACAACGCTTTCGCTGCCGCGCCGTGGACAAAGAAGAACTCACCGCCTTCCGCCGGCGATGCAGCAATCGTAGTGCCGGAGAGCAAGCCCAAGGACGGCGGCTATGTCCGCCCAGGGCTGCTGAGTGCACTCGCCTTTGCATCACTCGCGGTCATCCTGATTTCGCTGAGCGGCTGCACCTATCTGCAGAAGCTCACCGGCCTCAATCCGGAGCAACAGGCACTTGTCTCGTGCGAAAGCTATGACAGCGCAGTGCGCTCGGTCATTGCGCTGCGTATTTCGGGCAATCTCAGCGATGAAAACCTGGCGCTCGCCAAGTCGATCGACAAGCAAGTGACGCCGGTCTGCACGTCGCCGGAAATCTCCGTCGCGGCTTCTTCGAAGGTCGGCGAGCTCATCGTCCAAATGCTCGTTCTCGGCCGTGTCGAGCCTAATCCGGCGCCATCACTTGGGGGTGTGCAATGACGACCTTGGTTCAAGGCCTGGCGCTGCTCGCGCAGCTAACCGCTGAGGCATCTCAGCTCGTCGCGAACATCACGAAGCTCACTGATGGCTCGATGAGTGAAGCCGACTTCAACGCCGAGAAAGCCGCAATGCAGGCACGGCTCCGCGCTGACTCCGCCACGCTGCAATCTCTTCCGGACACGCAAGATGAACCCAAAGGCTCCGCGCCTTCCAACGGGGGCGATCACTAAGACGTCTGACGCCATTGCCATGCTTTGGCTGTGGCCGACGGTGATGGCGTTCTTTTACACGATGCTCGCCGTCGAAACTCTCAAAGACATCCGCGCCCGCCGCATCGCGCGCCGGCGTTCCAAATTCGAGGTTGTGAAATGAAACTGATGACCAGTCTCGCAAGTCTATTTCTGTTGCTCTCTGTATTGGCATTTGCGCCCGCCAATGCGGCCGAGCTGAATCTCCCCGTCAAGCCGGGCTATGTGCCAGCTACCGTACCGGCACAATTCCCGATCGCCGTCTGGTTTGAAAGCGTAGCCTCCTCGAGCGACACGGCCTTGGACAAGGACGCCGGTCTCAACACCTATGTCTGGCTGACCAGTAATAGCGACGTCTCCTTCATTCGCTCTGCGGGCATGAAGCTGATTGACCAGATGCCCGCGCGCGCTGGCCGCGGCGCCGAGACGATAGCGTTCGGAATCGAAGACGAGGCCGATATGAGATATGGCCCCGGCTCTGCGCCATGGAATGGGCTTCAGGAGGGCAAGTCCTGCATTCCCTCAACCGCATCCTGCGGCTATACGGTGACGCAAACCGTGAAGAGCCGCTTTCCTGTAGGCAAGCCGTTCTATGCCAATTACGGCAAGGGCGTCCTCTTCTGGGAAACCGACGCGCAAGCGATCCCCTTCGTCAATCAGTACACAGACATTGTCTCGATCGATCAATATTGGTATTCCGATAATGACGGCTGCATTCCAAGCCAAGGCGGGAATTTCTTTTTCGGCGGCTGGTCAACGACGCTCACCGATATCGAGTGTCACCGCGCCTCGAATTACGGCGCGACCGTCTCGGAGCTGAGGCGCCTTGATGCCACGGACGGCAAATATC
>Ga0081539_10005572_pt1 | contig 12736 bp, 11 predicted proteins | sample TabmetS4T2R2_FD_71023 | JGI IMG/M metagenome (GOLD analysis project Ga0081539, IMG submission 71023) | Tabebuia heterophylla rhizosphere microbial communities from the University of Puerto Rico - S4T2R2 | ecosystem: Host-associated > Plants > Roots > Rhizosphere ...
GCGCTCCTCGGGCCCGACGCTCGACGCCGCGCGGCCGTTCGCCAAGCAGGCCCGCGGGCTGCTGTCGAAGCCCGAGCTGCGCGGCCTTTCGAGCGACCTGCGCCCGCTGGTGCCGCCCCTGACGCAGCTCAACGACCGCTCCGCGGCGCTGTACGACCAGGTCGGGCAGGCGTCGAGCTGCCAGAACGATGTCGTCCTGCCCTGGAGCAAGGAGACGATCGAGGACAAGGCCTTCCCCGCCCGCGGCCCCGTCTACCAGGAGGCGACCAAGCCGCTCCCCGGCCTCGCGGGGGAGAGCCGCTCGGGCGACGCCAACGGCCAGTGGTTCCGGGTCATGCTCGACACGCCGAAGTTCGCCTACCCGTTCGGCACCGAGAAGTTCTTCCTCACCGGCCAGCCGCTTCAGGGCGTCAACCCGCCGGTGACCAAGAACCACGCCCGCCCGCCGCTGCGTCCCGACGTGCCCTGCGAGACGCAGGACGTCCCCGACCTGCGGACGATCCCCGACCCGGCGCCGCAGGGCTACCAGATCGCCGACCTGTCGCCGGCCGCGGCTCAGACTGCGCTGCAGGACACCGTCGACTGGCTGCGCAAGGAGCTCGCCAAGTGAGGCGCGCGATCGCCAAGCACGTGCGCCACGTCGCCGCGATCCTCGGGCTGGCGGCGATCGCCGCGGTCGTGGCCGGCTACATCCTGGGCCAGCAGCGGCTGCGCTTCCCCTGGGAGGGGCGGCCGTTCGAGCTGCAGGCCGCGTTCTCGACCGCGCAGGCGGTCACGCCCGGCCAGGGTCAGACGGTGCGCGTCTCCGGCGTGCGCGTGGGCGACATCTCCGGCGTGAAGCTGAAGGACGGCCATGCGGTCGTGACGATGCAGCTCGACCCGCAGTACAAGGACCTCGTCCACACCGATGCGACCGCGCTGCTGCGGCCCAAGACCGGGCTGAAGGACATGTTCGTCGAGCTCGATCCGGGCACGGCGCGCGCGCCGCTGGCCAGGCGCGGGTGGACGCTGCCGGTCGGCAGCACGCTGCCCGACGTCAACCCCGACGAGATCCTCGCCTCGCTCGATTCGGACACCCGCGACTACCTGACGCTGCTCGTCGACGGCGCGGGCCAGGGGCTGAAGGGCCGGGGCGACGACCTGCGCGAGGTGTTCCGGCGCTTCGAGCCCACCCACCGCGACCTCGCGCGCGTCAACGCGCTCGTCGCCCAGCGCCATCGCAACCTCAGCCGCCTCGTGCACTCGCTCGGCGACCTCAACGACGAGTTGGCAGACAAGAGCGACGACCTCGCGACGCTGGTGTCGTCGTCCTCGACGGTGTTCCGGTCCTTCGCGTCCGAGCAGGCCAACGTGACGCGGGCGGTCGGCGATCTGCCGGCGGCGCTGCGCCAGACCACCGACACGCTGGACCGCGTCGAGCGCTTCGCCGAAGTGCTGCGGCCGGCGGCCGTGCACCTGCAGCCGGCGGTGAAGGCGCTGGATCGCGCCAACCACGCGGTGGCGCCGTTCGCCACCGAGGCCACGCCGATCGTGCGCGACGAGGTGCGCCCGTTCGTGCGCGACGCGCGGCCGGTGGTGCGCTCGGCCAAGACGCCGGTGAGCGAGTTGTCGCAGTCGACCCCGGACCTGACGCGCTCGTTCAAGGTCCTCAACCACTTCCTCAACGAGGTCGCCTACAACCCCAACGGCCGCGAGGGCCCGGGCGTCGACGGCCGCGAGGAGGGCTACCTCTTCTGGGCCGCGTGGCTGCAGCACAACGGCGCGGCGATCTTCTCGACCTCCGACGCCAATGGGCCGTTTCGCCCGGTGACGCTCGGCGGCACCTGCGGCGTGCTGCGCTCGCTGGCCGGCGAGACGCCGCCGCTCAACCAGGTGCTGCTGCCCGCCCTAACCGATCCCAAGATCTGCGGAGCCCAGTGACCTGATGCAGAAGCAAGCGCCCTCCCTGCGCCGGATCTTCGTGATGGTCACCTTCACGCTGTCGTGCTTCGGCCTGCTGCTGTACCTGTGGCTGAGCTTCGGCGGCTCGATCCCGCTCAAGCCGAACGGCTATCGCTTCAAGGTCGCCTTTCCGGAGGCGACGCAGCTCGGGGTGGAGGCCGACGTGCGCATCGCGGGCGTCTCGGTGGGCAAGGTGCGGGCGAAGTCGACCGATCCGGCGCATCCGAATCGCACGGTGGCGACGATCGAGATGCAGAGCAGGTACGCGCCGGTGGCGCGCGACACGCGCGCGATCCTGCGCCAGAAGTCCCTGCTCGGCGAGACGTTCGTGGAGCTCACGCCGGGACACCCGAAGACGGCCGGGACGGTGCCGGAGGGCGGCTTCCTGGCCGATGGACGGGTCGCCGACACCGTGCAGCTCGACGAGATCCTCGATGCGCTGGACCCGCAGACGCGGGCGAGCTTCCGGGGCTGGCAGCAGGAGCTCTCGCGGGCGGTGGACGGCCGCGGGCGCGACCTCAACGACGCGCTGGGCAACCTGCCCGAGTTCGCCCAGGACGGCAACGACCTGCTGGCACTGCTCGACGCGCAGTCCGAGTCGGTGCGCGGGCTGGTGCGGGGGACGGGGGAGGTGTTCGGCGCGCTCAGCAAGGACGAGGGCCAGCTGCACGACCTCGTCGTCAACGCCGGCCAGACCTTCGACGCCACCGCGCGCCAGCAGGACGCGCTCGCCGAGTCGCTGCGGATCTTCCCGACCTTCCTGGACGAGTCGCGGCTGACCTTCCAGCGCCTGGAGTCCTTCTCGAAGGACACCGATCCGCTCGTGCAGGAGCTGCGGCCGGCGGCGCGCGACCTCACGCCGACGCTGCGCGACCTGCGCGCGATGGCGCCCGATCTGCGCACGGCGCTGAGCAACCTCGATCCTTTGATCACCGCGTCGAAGACCGGCATGCCGGCGCTGCGCGACACGCTCTCCAACGCCAAGCCGGTGGTTGGCCAGCTGCAGCCGTTCCTCGAGCAGCTCAACCCGATCCTGCAGTGGCTGGAGTACAACCAGCTCACGACGGCGGACTTCATCTCCAACGGCGCCGCGACGCTGGCCGACACCACCGACACGGTGACCGACCAGGAGGTGGGTCACTACCTGCGCCAGTTCGGGCCGATCGGGCCCGAGAGCGTGGCGATGTACCCGACCCGGCCCGCGGCGTCGCGCGGCAACGCCTACCTGCGCCCGGACGCGCTGGCCGGCGAGAAGCGCGATCGCTACATGATCTTCGGCAACTTCGACTGCAAGAACGCCGGCGGCGAGCGGATGACCGCCGTCCCCGACACCTCCGACGCCCCTTCGTGCTTCGTCCAGGACCCCCCGGCGTGGCCGCCGGGGAACAAGCTGCCCTACCCGCACATCGACGCGGCGAGCTACTCGAAGCGGTGAGCGGCGGGCGGGCCGCGATGCGCAGCCGCTCCGCGCTCCGCGGTCGCCGCCCTCACGCGGGCGCTTGGCGCGCGGCCTGCGTCACCGGGCAGCCGTCGGGGTGCCCGCAGATGCCGGGGTCGCAGAGGCGGCAGATGACGAGGCTCGCGGTTGGGTCGGTGGTCTGCGCGGCGAGCATGCGCTCGAGCATGCTCTCCAGCGCGCGGCGCTCCTCGGGCGCGAGCGCCTCGAGGGCGGTGTCGATCGCGCCGGCGCGCGCCGCGAGCGCCTCGTCGGCGGCGCGGCGGCCGGCGCTCGTGAGTCGCAGGGCGACGGCGCGGCCGTCGCGATCGCTGCGGCGCCGCTCGACCAGGCCGCGGCGTTGCAGCCGATCGGCGAGCCGCACGACGCCCGGGTGCGAGAGCGCGAGCGCTCGGCGCAGGAGGTCGAGCGGCTCGCCCTCGGCGTAGTTGCGCAGCGTGATGAGCGCGGCGGCATCGCTGCCGGTGCCGATGTGGTCGGCGAGGGTCAGCGCGAGCGCGCCGAGCAGGTTGCCCGTCCGCCCGTCGGCCGTCATGACTCGGGCTGGCCGCCCTTCGTCACCCCGTGCGGTCGCTGGTTGGGTGTCCGGCAGGCGGCCTCGATGACCGCGATCTGAGCGCCCCGCGGCCGCCGCTCGCCCGCGACGGGCGACTGGCGCAGGACCTGCACGCAGCCGATGTTGTAGCGGCCGTTGCCGTACTTGCCGACGAAGCCGGTCCAGCGCAGCCGCAGCCCGCTGCGGGCCGCGATGCGGTGCGCCTCCTCCTGCCGGCGGCCGACGAGCCTGGGGACCACGACCATCGGCGCGGTCGATGCAGTCGAGGCCTCGGCGGCGCGGTGCGGCACCGGCCCCTGCGCGACGGTCCGGTTGCCCGAGCCGCAGCCGGCGAGCAGGGCGGCGGCGACGGCGGCGGCGCTGAGCGGGGCCAAGGAATTCATATGCATGACGCACACATACATCTTCGGATGGCGCAGCGCAAGCTGGCGTGTCGGAGATCATGCGCACGATGACCTCTCGCGACCGACTCCCGCAGCTCGACGCCGACCGGCCGTTCCTCACCGACGGCGGCCTGGAGACGACGCTGATCTTCCATCGCGGCATCGACCTGCCGCACTTCGCCGCCTTCGAGCTGCTGCGAACCGACCGCGGGCGCGCCGAGCTGCGCGACTACTTCGACGGCTACGTGCCGCTCGCCCGCGAGCGCCAGACCGGCTCATCGTCGACACCGTCACGTGGCGCGCGAACGCCGACTGGGGCAGCGGCTCGGCTACGCACCGGACGACCTCGACGCCGCCAACCGCGCCGCGGTCGCGCTGGCCGAGGAGATCCGCGCCGCCCACGAGGACACGCCGATCGTCATCACCGGCGTGATCGGCCCCCGCGGCGACGGCTACGACGCCGCGCAGATCATGTCCCCCGACGAGGCCGAGGCCTACCACGGCGCGCAGATCGCCACCTTCGCCGGCACGACCGCCGACATGGTCGGCGCCATCACGATGACGCACGTCGAGGAGGCGATCGGGATCGCACGCGCCGCAGCCGCCCACGGGATGCCGCTGGCGGTCTCGTTCACCGTCGAGACCGACGGCCGCCTGCCGAGCGGGCAGTCGCTCCCCGAGGCGATCGAGCAGGTCGACGCCGAGACCGACGAGGCGCCCGCCTACTACATGATCAACTGCGCCCACCCGACCCACTTCGCCCACGTCCTCGACGACGACGGCCCGTGGCGGGCGCGCATCGCCGGCCTGCGCGCCAACGCTTCGATGAAGAGCCACGCCGAGCTCGACGAGGCCGATGAGCTCGACCAGGGCGATCCCGCCGACCTCGGCGCCCGCCACCGCGACCTGCGCAACCGCCTGCCGAACATCGCCGTCCTCGGCGGCTGCTGCGGGACCGACCACCGGCACGTCGCCGCCATCGGCGACGCCTGGAATCGCCCCTAGGCGATCTTCCCCGGGTTCAGGTTGCCGCCGGGGTCGACGCCCTCGAACAGCGCGCGCACCATCGTCACGCCGGCCGGGGAGATGTCCTGCGCCAGCCACCGGGCGTGCTCGGTGCCCACGGCGTGGTGGTGCGAGAGCGTCGCGCCGGAATCGACGAACTGCTGCTGGATCGCCTGCTTGACGACGTCGTACTCCTCGATCGCCTCGCGCTTGCCGGACGGGTTGAAGGCGAAGGTGAAGTACAGGCAGGCGCCCGCGTGGTAGGAGTGCGACAGGTGGCACATGATGTAGCCGGTGACGCCGAGGTCGCCGAACGCCCCATGCGCCGCCGCCATCACGTTGTCGTACAGGGGCTTCAAGCGGCTCCACGGCGCGCTCGTCTCCGACACGTCCGCCGGCGCCCCGCGATCGAGCAGGAAGTCGCGGATGTAGGGCGTGTCGAACTTCTTCTGGTCGTAGAGCTCGCCCGGCGAGCTGCCGATGCACAGGCCGCCGAACCGCGACACGATCTTGCCGACGAGCCGGCGCTGGCGCGCGACGTGGCGCTTGGACCCCTCGTAGCCGATGAAGGCCAGGCACATCGCCTCGAGGTCGTAGCCGCGCCGGCGCTCCAGGAACGTCGTCAGCGCCTTGGACTTGACGCGATCAAGCGGCGTCGGGTGCTTGCGCGTCGAGAACGAGAAGGCGGTCTCGTAGCCGTCGGACACGCGCGTGACCGACGGCGACGCCTCGCTTTCGGCGATCGCCTGCATCGCGGCCAGCGCACGCTCCCAGTCCGGGAAGAGGTAGCCGAGGATGGTCCGCTGCTCGGGCAGGCGGTGCACGTGAACGGTCGCCTCGGTGATGATCCCCAGCCGCCCCTCGCTGCCGAGCACCATCTCGCGCACGCTCGGCCCCGTCGAGGTGTGCGGCACCGGCCGCGTGACGAGCACGCCGGCCGGCGTCACCACCCGCACCGCGCGCGTGAGGTCGGCGATGTCGCCGTACTTGTCCGACTGCATGCCCGACGAGCGCGTGGCGATCCAGCCGCCGAGCGTCGAGTGCGTGAAGCTGTCGGGGAAGTGGCCCATCGTCCAGCCGCGGGCGTTGAGCTGGCGCTCCAGGTCAGGGCCGAAGACGCCTGTCTGCACCCGGGCCAGCCGCGAGCCCTCGTCGATCTCGAGGACCCGGCTCATCCGCGACATGTCAACCGAGACCACCGTCCGCGTCTCGGCCGCGGGCGCCTCGAGGCTGCCGGAGATGTTCGTCCCGCCGCCGAACGGGATGACCACGGCGTCGGCGGCGAGCGCCGCGCGCAGCAGCGCCTCGACCGCCGCCTCGTCGCCGGGCCGCACCACGACGTCGGGCAGGCGCCCCACGTCGCCGCCGCGGTGGCGCACGAGGTCGCGCAGGCTCTTGCCGCGTGCGTGCACGACGCGGTCCACCGGATCGGTCGAGACGTGCTCGGCGCCGACCGCGTCCTCCAGCGCGCCGCGCAGCGCGTCGCCGAGCGCCGGCTCGGCGATCGTCAGCTCGTCGAACGCGATCGGGCGGGTGGTCGGCCGCGCGACGTCGAGGTCCAGCACGCGCTGGATGAACCCGCGCAGCGCGGGCTTGTCCTCGTGGGTGAAGGCGATGCCCTCATGGCCCCAGCCCCACCACTTCATGCCGCCCGCGGCTCGCGGCGCCGGCGCCGGCGCCGCTTCGATCGTTCGAACCGACTGCACCGCGCCCGAAGGTTACGTCAGGCGACCGCCGCCTCGCGTACCGCGACCGCAGACAGGAAGTCCAGCAGCCGCTGGGCGAGCGCGTTGTCGCCTTCGATCTCGAGCTCGGTGCGCGAGGAGTCCAGGCCGAAGGCCTCGACCCACGCGCGCTCGGGACCGGCGACGCGGGCGTCAGCCTCCGGGGCGCTTCGCTCCTGGTAGGCCACGCGGCCCTGCTCGACGTGCAGCACGTGCACGCCCGAGCCCGGCCCGTCCTCGATGCGCAGCTCGACGGTGCCGCGCAGCGACGGCGGAGCCGCGAGCCCCGGCGCGCAGCGCAGGATCGCGCCGACGTCGATCGCCTCGCCGGGGCGCGGCGGGCCCCAGGCCCAGCGATAGCCCCAGCGCGCCAGCGCGCCGACCACCGGCAGGAGGTCGCGGGCGCGTTCGGTGAGCTCGTAGTCGACGCGCGGCGGCACCTCGCGGTAGCGCTGGCGGGTCAGCAGCCCGTCGGCGACCATGCGGTTCAGCCGGGAGCGCAGCTGCTCGGTCGAGATCCCGGGCAGCACCCGTTGCAGCTCGACGAAGCGGCGCGGGCCCCCTGCGAGGTCGCGCACGATCAGCAGCGTCCATTTGTCCCCGACGAGGTCCAGCGCGCGAGCGTCCGGAGCCCACTGGTTGTATGGATGCCGTTTGGGCGGTGGTGTCGTAGCGATAGCCGGACTCCCTGGTGCGATGGGGGCTCTTTGGTGCCTCGGCCGCGCTGCAACGATAGACCACGGTTCGGAGCCTGCGGACAAACTGTCAAGTCGGTCAGTTAGGCGATGCCCGGGCCGGGAAAGCCGCAAGGTTCGCGATCCCCCTTCGTTCCAGGGTTCACGGGACTTCTGAATCAGGGGCACGAACATTGGGCGAATTGATCTCACTTGCCGCGCGGCGGGCGGTACGCGCGGGTACCGGCACGCCATCGGTACGCCCGCGGGTGAGCTTCTACTTCGACCTCGTCTCGCCGTGGACCTACCTCGCGGCCGAGCGCGTGGAGCGCCAGTTCGCCGGTGTGCGCTGGCGCCCGGTGGTGCCCGACGCCATGGCGCTCGAGGAGACCGACGAGGTCGCGCGCGACGAGGTCGAGGAGCGCGCCGCCGAGCTGCGCATGCCGCTGGTGTGGCCTGACGCATGGCCGTGCTCGGGGCGCAGCGCGATGCGCGTGGCCTCGCTGGCCGCCGAGCGCGGGCGCGCGGCGCCGTTCGTCCTCGCCGCCAGCCGCCTGGCCTTCTGCGGCGGCTACGACCTCGACGACCCCGAGGCGCTGGCCGAGGCGGCCGCGGCGGCCGGGCTTGGGCTCGAGGACTGCCTGAAGGCGGCCGGCGACGTGCGCCGCGACGGTGCGCTGGAGCGCGCGGGACTGCGGCTGCTGGCCCAGGGCGCCGACGCGCTGCCGGTCTTCGTCGTCGGGCACGTCCTGTTCTGCGGCGAACGCCGACTGGGCGAGGCGGCCGCGATGGCCGACGGCCGCGGCCTGACCGCCGCGCCTGCGCTGCGCCGCCTGGAGCTCTAGCGCCGCGTCCAGGCGCCTTCGGCGGCGCCTGGCAGGATCCATGGCGATGCTCAGGTCCCCCTTGCAGCACGCCTACGCAAGGCTCGGGCCGCGCTACCCGCGGGCGGTCCTGGCGCTCGCCTTCCCGATCGCGCTGCTCGTCGTGGCCGGCGGGGTCCTGCTGCTCAACCTCTACGTGAGCATGTCGCTGGCCACCTTTTGGAGGCTGCTGGGCGTGGCCGAGGGGCTGGTGATCGTCGAGATCGCGGCGGCGCTGTGGCTGGCCTACCGGCTCATCAGGCCCGCCGATCCCTGGCTGCACGGCGAGCGCACGCCGGCCACGGCGCTGGCGGCGTGGCGCGCGCTCGCCGGCCTGCAGATCGACCTGCTGCGCTTCGGCCGCGGGCTGCCGGTGCTCTTCAACACGATCCCGATCTCGATCTACGTGACCCTCGAGGTCGGCCACGGCTTCCTGAGCTTCCTGGCCATCGCGGCCGGCGCCGGGGTGGTCCTCGCCTACAGCGTCTTCCTGCGCTTCTTCGTCACCGAGCTGAGCATGCGCCCGGTGCTCGCCGACATCTCGCGCGACCTGCCCGACAGCGCCGACCTCGGCGAGCGCTCGGTGCCCCTGCGGGTCAAGCTGCTCGCCGCGCTGCCGGTGATCAACGTCGTCACCGGCGTGGTGGTCGCGGGGCTGGCCAGCGACGACCCGAGCCTGCGCGCGCTGGGGATCGGCGTGCTCGGGGCGATCGTGGTGGCGTTCACGATCTCCTTCGAGCTCTCGGCGCTGCTCTCGCGCTCGGTGCTGGCGCCGCTGCAGGACCTGCGCCGCGGGACCGAGCGCGTCACCGCCGGCGACCTCGCCGTGCGCGTCCCCGTGCTCGGCACCGACGAGACCGGGCAGCTTGCGCAATCGTTCAACCAGATGGTCGCGGGGCTCGAGGAGCGCGAGCGCCTGCGCGAGGCGTTCGGCGCGTTCGTCGACCCCCAGCTGGCCGAGCGCGTCATCGAGGAGGGCACGACGCTCGAAGGCGAGGAGGTCGAGGTGACCGTCCTGTTCGTCGACATCCGCGAGTTCACCGCGTTCGCCGAACGCTCCAGCGCGGCCGAGGTGGTCACCGAGCTCAACGCGTTCTACGAGCTCGTGGTGCCGATCCTCGTCCGCCACGGCGGCCATGCCAACAAGTTCGTCGGCGACGGCCTGCTCGCGGTCTTCGGCGCGCCCGACGCGCTGCCCGACCACGCCGACCGCGGCGTCGCCGCGGCGCTGGAGATGACCGAGGTCGTGCGCCGGACCTACCGCGGGCGGCTGCGGATCGGGATCGGGGTCAACTCGGGGCCGGTGGTGGCGGGGACGATCGGCGGCGGCGGGCGCGTCGAGTTCACCGTCATCGGCGACACGGTCAACACGGCCGCTCGCGTGGAGGCGCTGACGCGCGAGACCGACGACGCCGTCCTCGTCACCGACGCGACGTGCCGCCTGCTGCAGCGCGAGCACGGCGGCTTCGCCGAGCGCGGGGAGGTGGCGCTGCGCGGGCGCAGCGAGCCGGTGAAGGTGCACGCCGCGCTCGCGGCGGTGCCGGCTCGCGCGCGCTAGGCGGCGAGCTCGGCGGGCAGCATCCCGGGCGGGCCGAGGATGTCGATGCCGTGGTCGGCGGCGACGCGCGTCAGCTCGGCCGGGTCGGGCTCCCCGAGGGAGGCGACGGTGCGGACGAACGCCTCGAAGCGCCCGCCCGCGACGAGGAGCCAGCGCGCGCCCTCGTCGCCCGTGCGGATCGTGTGGGGGACGCCGGGAGGCGCGAAGAGGAACTCGCCGGGCCGCAGGACGTGCGTGGCATCGCCGACCCACAGCGTCAGCTCGCCCTCCAGGACGTAGAAGCCCTCGCTCTCGTCGCGATGGACGTGCAGCGGCGGCTGGCTGCCGGCCGGCGCGACCGACTCGATCAGCGCGTAGCCGCCGGTGGCCGCGCTCGCGGCATGGAAGCGGGCGCGGTTGTCGAGGAACTGGACCTCGTCGGTCATCTCAAGTGCTCCTTGGCGATAGCATAAGCTCCGATCTGGAGCTTATACCTCCGAACCGGAGCTATGTCAATGTCCACCAAGCTGACGCCCTTCTCGTATGTCGTGCTCGTCCTCGTAGGCGAGGGCGGCGCCGGCGCGCACGACCTCGTGCGGATGATGCGCGAGGGGCAGTACGTCTTCTGGGCCGCGGCCACCAGCCAGTGGTACGCCGAGCCCAAGCGCCTCGCCGAGCTCGGCTACCTGCGCGCCGAGCGTGCGCCGGGGCGCACCCACGAGCGCACCCACTACACGCTGACCGACGCCGGCCGCGAGGCGCTGCGCGAGTGGCTGGCCCAGCCGAGCGCGTTCACGCGCATCCAGTGCGAGCCGGTCGTTCGTCTGCTCGGCTCGGAGTACGCCGACCGCGAGGCGGTGCTGGCCTCCCTCGAGAGCCTGCGCGCGCCACTGCAGGAGACCTACGAGGCGCTGGACCGGCTCGTCGAGGTCGGGGCTTCGCTGCCGCACCGGGCGGCGGTCATCGCGGTCAACCACCGCTTCGCGCGGCGCCTGCTCGACGCGCACGCGGCGTGGCTGGAGGAGGCCGAGGAGGCGCTGAGCGGCAGGGCAGACAGATAGGGTCAGGGCATGAGCGCGGACACGCAGGAAGCGACGCAGCTCCACGGTGGCCGGCTGGTGGCCCGTCGGCTGAAGGCCCACGGCGTCACCAAGCTCTTCACCCTGTCGGGCGGGCACCTGTTCTCGATCTTCGACGGCTGCCGCGAAGAGGGCATCGAGCTCGTCGACGTGCGCCACGAGTCGGCCGCGACGTTCGCGGCGGAGGGCTGGGCGAAGGTCACGCGCCAGCCGGGCGTGGCGGCGCTGACCGCCGGGCCGGGCGTGACCAACGGGATGAGCGCGATCGCCTCGGCGCAGCAGAACGGCTCGCCGGTGCTCGTGCTCGGCGGTCGCGCCCCGGCGATGCGCTGGGGCCAGGGCTCGCTGCAGGAGATCGACCACGTGCCGTTCGTGCGGCCGCTGACCAAGCTGGCCGCCACACCGGAGACGACGGCCGAGATCCCGGGCCTGATCGACGAGGCGCTGGTCGCGGCGTTGACCCCGCACTCCGGGCCCGCGTTCGTCGACTTCCCGCTGGACGTCGTGTTCAGCGAGGCCGCGGAGGACGGCGAGCCCGTCGCGCTGCCCGACCCCGCGGGCGGGCCGGTGCCAGACGTCGCGCGTGCAGCGGCACTGCTGCGCGACGCGGAGCGGCCGGTGATCATGGCCGGGACCAACCTGTACTGGGGCCATGGCGAGCGGGCGCTGCTGGCATTGGCCGAGGAGCTGCGGATCCCGGTGTTCCTCAACGGCCTGGCCCGCGGCTGCGTCCCCGCCGACCACGAGCTGTTCTTCTCGCGTGCGCGCTCGGCGGGTCTGAAGGGCGCGGACGTCGCGCTCGTCATCGGCGTGCCGATGGACTTCCGGCTCGGCTTCGGCCAGTCGTTCGGCGAGGAGACCGATCTCGTCGTCGTCGATCGCGCCGAGCCGGCGCGCGCGCATCCGCGGGAGGTGTCCGCGGAGCTCTACGGGTCGATCGGCGGTGTGTTGGACGCGCTGCGGGCGTCGGCGCGCGGCGGGGCCGACACCGGGCCGTGGGTCGCGGAGCTGCGCGGCGTCGAGGACGAGAAGCGGGCGGCCGAGCGCGCCGAGCTCGACGACGACCGCGCGCCGCTTCACCCCATGCGCCTGTATCGCGAGCTCGGCGAGGTGCTCGACCGCGACGCGATCGTCATCGGCGACGGCGGCGACTTCGTCTCGTTCGCGGGGCGCGTCATGGATTCGTATACGCCGGGCTGCTGGCTGGATCCGGGGCCGTTCGGGTGCCTGGGCTGCGGGCCGGGGTACGCGCTGGCGGCCAAGCTCGCCCACCCGGACCGCCAGGTCGTGCTCCTGCTCGGCGACGGGGCGTTCGGGTTCAGCGGCATGGAGTTCGACACGCTCGCGCGCCACGGCGTCGGCGTCGTCGGGGTGATGGGCAACAACGGGATCTGGGCGCTCGAGAAGCACCCGATGGAGTTCCTCTACGGCTACTCGGTCGCCGCCGACCTGCGGCCGGGCACGCGCTACGACCAGGTCGTCGAGGCCCTCGGCGGCCACGGCGAGCTCGTCTCGACC
>Ga0081539_10005573_pt1 | contig 12732 bp, 12 predicted proteins | sample TabmetS4T2R2_FD_71023 | JGI IMG/M metagenome (GOLD analysis project Ga0081539, IMG submission 71023) | Tabebuia heterophylla rhizosphere microbial communities from the University of Puerto Rico - S4T2R2 | ecosystem: Host-associated > Plants > Roots > Rhizosphere ...
TGTCCGTGAGCAGCCACAGCGCGCCGTCCGGCCCTTGGCGAACGTCCCTGATCCGCTCGTGCAGGTTCTGCAGCAGGCGTTCCTCCGCAGTCACCGCATTGCCGTTCAGCGTCAGCCGCACCAGCATCGCGCCGCGCAGCGCGCCGACGAACAGGCTGCCGTTCCATTTCGGAAACAGCTTTCCGGTATAGAACGCCATGCCCGACGGTGCGATCGACGGCACCCAGTATTTGAGCGGCTGCTCCATGCCGTCCCTGGCCGTCGCATCGTGGATTTTGGCGCCGGAATAGTCGATGCCGTAACCGATCACCGGCCAGCCGTAATTCTTGCCCTTGCCGATCAGATTGACCTCGTCGCCGCCGCGCGGGCCATGCTCGACTTCCCAGAGTTCGCCCGAGGCGGGATGGATCGCGAGCGATTGCGGATTGCGATGGCCGTAGCTCCAGATCTCGGCCTTGGCGCCGGTGCGGCCGGCGAACGGATTGTCTGAAGGCACCGAACCGTCGGGCGTAATTCGGATCACCTTGCCGAGATGATTGTCCAGGCTCTGCGCCTGGTCGCGATGGGTGAAGTGTTCGCCGAGTGCGACGAACAGATTGCCGTCATCGGCCTGCGTAATGCGGCAGCCATAGTGATTGCCTGACGACAGCGGTCCCTGCTGACGGAAGATGACCTTGACCTCATCCAACCGGCCCTTGCCGTCGTCGAGTTTGGCGCGTGCGACCGCGGTACGCCCGCCGCCCTCGGTCCGCTCAGCGTAGCAGAAATAGATGGTCCGGTTCTGCGCAAAGGATTTGTCGATGACGACATCGTGCAGGCCGCCCTGGCCCGACGCCCAGACTTCGGGCACGCCCTTGAGCGGCGGCGAAAGCTGGCCTTCCACTGATGCCACGCGCATGCGGCCGGGACGTTCGGTCACCAGCATCGTTCCATCCGGCAGGAAAGCGAGCGCCCAGGGATTGACGAGGCCCCGGGCGATGGTGCGGACCTCGAGCTCGCCGGCCGAGGAGTCGAATGCCGGCTGTTCGCCGCGGGTGCCGGTCGCTATCAGGAACGACAAGGCAAGCAGGATCGCTACCGTCAGTGCGGCGGTCACGAGGCCGACAGGTGTTTTCATCCTGGTCCACATCGCGATGCCTCTCATCGCGCGTTGGCTAATGATGCAAACAAAAAGGCCGCTGATATCAGGGGATGGGCATCGCCACGGTGGCCTTGATCGACAGCACCGTCATGGTGACCATGAGGCAGAGCGACAATGTGCCGATCGCGAGCGAGGTGGCGATGGCACCAAGCAATCGGGAAGACGCAACAGGTGCACAGCGGCCTTCGAAGCCGGCTGTGCCGGGTGACCGTATCATGGTCCAGATCCTTGTAACGCGGGGGCGAATCACCCGCGATGTCAGGAAAACTTTGCAATGGGGGCTGGCAACATTGCGGCGACCCGGCCGTCGAAAATGGCCAAATCACGGCAAAGGTTAATTTTATGCCCGCTATTGTTAACTTTTGGAGTGGCGCTCGCGGGAATGTGAGCAGGACATCGCCAGACTCGTTTGCGATTACGCGCCGGCGGCGATGCCGGCTTCGTCGTCAGGCACGGTCTCGGGACGCCAGTCCATGGTCACGAAGCCGGGGGTTTGCTCCACCCGCCGCAGCCAGGCGCGGATGGCGGGGAAGGTCGCGAGGTCGTAGTCGCAGCGGTCGGCGACATGGGTGTAGCCGTAGAGCGCGATGTCGGCGACCGTGAGCTGCCCCGCGGCGAAATAGGCGCGGGTCTTGAGATGATTCTCCATCACCTGCAGCGCCGCATAGCCGCGCTCCATCCAGTCCTCCAGCGCATGCGTCTGCAGGTCGCGGCCGCCCTTGACCAGCGACAGCCAGAAATAGGCGGCGCCGATATTGGGCTCCAGCGCGTGCTGCTCGAAGAACATCCATTGCAGGGCTTCGGCACGTTCGACCCGCGACTCCGGTGCCAGCGACGTGCCGCCGCAGACATACCAGAGGATCGCGTTGGACTCGGCGAGATAGCGTCCGTCCGCGACCTCAAGCAGCGGCACCTGTCCCGACGGGTTCTTTGCCAGAAACTCCGGCGTGCGGCTTTCGCCGCGCAGAATGTCGACCTCGATCGCCTCATAGGGCGCGTTGAGCAGCGCCAGCGCAAGGCGGACCTTGTAGCTGTTGCCGGAGCGCTGCATCGAATAGAGCTTGTACATCGTTCTGGATTTCACCCGGACCTTGAGGAAGCACGCACGCCGCGGTTGCGCACCCGCGCTGTCGGCGGATCGCACCGCAACGCGGCTAAACAATGATGCCGATGTCACGGCGTCGCAAGTCCCGCGGAATGGAAAAAGTCGAAATCCATTGCCGCACTGCACGCGTGCAGAATGATTCCATCAACACGCGGGAACAACAGGGATCACGCTTGCGCGACGCTGATAGCGCCAGGCGCATGGCTCGCACGGTCGAGGGCGGCGCGCCGCAATATGAGCGCATAAAAAGCCAGCTCGACCAGCAACCCCAGGGGTATATAGCTGACGCCGGCGATGCTGCGCGACAGCAGCGGCACGATCCAGGCTGCGGCGAGCAGGCTGATCTCGAAATCGCGAAAGCCGTGGGTGAGCGCGTGCCGCGCGAAGAAGGCGATCGCGACCGCAAGCACCACGAAATCGTAATCGAGCACGTAGGGCGTTGCGAGCAGGCTGGCGAGCGCCAGCGCCGCCGCCTTGAGCTCGAAGGCGGCATCGCTGTGCCATAGCCAGGCGAGGCTGGCGGCGAGCAGTGCGAGCAACGAGCCCTGCGCCGCATAGGCGGTCGGCACGTTCGCGCCGAGCGCGCGGACGGCCGAGAAGATCGACTGGATCTTCTGCCAGCCGGTGCCGCCTTGTTCGAGCACAATCGTCTGCGTGAAATTCATGGAATCGGCAAAGGCCTGCCAAATGCCGCTTCCAAGCATCGCGAAGCTGATCCCAACCAGCGCGGCCACGGTTAAGGCTGCGGCGCCGATGGTGCGCCAGTGCCCGCCCGCTAGCAGCGCGACCGGTATCAGCACCCCGAATTGCGGCTTGTAGGCGAGCAGGCCGATCAATACGCCGGCAAGCCACGGCCGCCGGTCGAGCCAGTGCAGCGCGCCGCCGAGCAGCGCTGCAGTGAGAAACCCGTTCTGGCCATGGCCGACATTGACCAGCACAGCGGGGAAGGCGGTGGCGACCAGCAAGGTTTCCTGGCGCGGCAAGATGGCGCGGATCGCCGCGAGGTAGGCGGCAAAGCTTGCGACCAGCCAGAGCGCGAGACCCGCGGCATAGGGCATTGCGGCGACGAGAAAGGCGATCGCAAGGAAGAACGGCGGATAGTGCCAGCCATAGAACGGCACGTCGCGGCCGTCGAACACGGCCTTCTCCGCCGCGTGCTGGAGCGCAGGCGAATAGGCGTCCACGGCGCGTCCCTGCCAGGTCAGCGATCCTGCCGCATAGACGTTGGAAAAATCGGTGCCGATCGGCTGGCCGGTGCGGTCGATCAGGCCGTCGGAAACGACGATCCATCCGGCGAAGACCAGGACCGACAGGGCGAGCAGGATCAGGCAGTAGGCGCGCATGCGCGACGCCGTCAACCAATCGCCGGATCGCAGCCCTTGCCAGATATTTGTCATTTCACCGCGGAATTTTCCGAATATTGCGCCGTATTGCACCGACCGTACCGAGGCCGATTTAATGTTCCCTAAAGTTCGCGGGTATTTGGCCAAGCTTCTTGCGATGCAGCGCGCAGCGCCTTAGGGTGCGGCGTTCCCATCAAAAAGAGTCGTGAATTTTTGAGGTCACGACGTTTGCCAGGAGATGATGATGCCCTTCCTGTCTGCCTCGCTCGCCCGTGTGAAGCCGTCCGCGACGATCGCGGTCACGGATAAAGCGCGCGCGCTGAAAGCGGCGGGTCGCAACGTCATCGGGCTGGGCGCCGGCGAGCCGGACTTCGACACGCCTGCCAACATCAAGCTGGCGGCGATCCGCGCCATCGAAGCGGGCAAGACCAAGTACACCGATGTCGGCGGCATTCCCGAACTGAAGGAAGCCATCATCGCCAAGTTCCAGCGCGAGAATGGCCTGACTTACAAGCCGAACCAGATCATCGTCGGCACCGGCGGCAAGCAGGTGCTCTACAACGCGCTGATGGCGACGCTCAATCCCGGCGACGAGGTGATCATTCCCGCGCCGTACTGGGTCAGCTATCCCGAGATGGTGGCGCTCGCCGGCGGCGAATCCGTGCCGGTGGTCTGCCCGGCCTCCAGCGGCTTCAAGCTGCGGCCGGATGATCTGGAAAAGGCGATCACGCCGAAGACCAAATGGATCATCCTGTGCTCGCCGTCGAACCCGACCGGCGCCGCCTATACGCGCGCTGAGCTGAAGGCGATCACCGATGTGCTGGTGAAGCATCCGCATGTCTGGGTGATGACCGACGACATGTATGAGCATCTCGTCTATGACGACTTTCAGTTCGCGACGCCCGCGCAGGTCGAGCCGAAACTCTACGATCGCACGCTGACGGTGAACGGCGTGTCGAAGGCCTATTGCATGACCGGCTGGCGCATCGGCTATGCCGGCGGCCCGGCCGAGCTGATCAAGGCGATGGCGACGATCCAGTCGCAGTCGACCTCGAACCCGTCGTCGATCGCGCAGTGGGCGTCGGTGGAGGCGCTGAACGGTCCGCAGGACTTCATCCCCGTGCACAACAAGACCTTCAAGGAGCGGCGCGACCTTGTGGTCTCGATGCTCAACCAGGCCAAGGGCATCGAATGTCCGCGCCCCGAAGGCGCATTCTACGTCTACCCGTCCTGCGCCGGCACCATCGGCAAGACTGCGCCATCCGGCAAGGTGATCGAAAACGACGAGGACTTCGTCACCGAGCTGCTCGAGAGCGAAGGTGTCGCCGTGGTGCAGGGTTCTGCGTTCGGCCTCGGGCCGGCGTTCCGGATTTCCTATGCGACCAAGACCTCGGACCTCGAGGACGCCTGCAAACGCATCCAGCGCTTCTGCGGCAATCTGAGATAAGGCGCGTTTTGCAATCGAAGCCGTCCTGCATTCGCGTGATGCAGGACGGTTTTTCGTTGCGTGATGAAACGCGGCGGAAAGAAGCGCTGTCAAATCACATCGCGCGTTGCGATGTTTTGATCGGTTCTTTGCAAAGCGTCATCTTTTTTGACGAAGCGCCATGTTTTCGACACGGCGCTTCCATCCTGTCCGCTCCGCCAAATTTGTTCATCATCATGCGGAGACTGGGACTCATGCGCTTCCTGACATTGACACTCGCCACGCTTGCGATGCTCGCGCCGATCGCCGGCGCGGACGCGGCGCCGCCGGTTCGCGCCGGCATCCTGCAATGCCAGGGCGGTCAGAATGTCGGCTTCGTGGTTGGGTCGGTCGCCAACCTTGAATGCGTCTTCCGCAGCGAAGGCCGCCGGCCGGAGCCCTACATCGCGAGGGTGCAGCGCATCGGCCTCGACCTCGGCATCACTGAACAGACTCAGTTGCAGTGGGCGGTGAACGCGCCGACCACCCGGCTCGGCCGCGGCGAACTCGCCGGCTCTTACGGCGGCGTCGGCGCCAACGCTTCGATCGGCATCGGCGGTGGCGGCAACTTCCTGGTCGGCGGCCCGGCCAATGCCTATGCGCTGCAGCCGATCAGCCTGCAGGGCCAGACCGGGCTGAACGTCACCGCAGGGATCGCCGGCCTTGAGCTGCAGCCGTTCTACGGCAACGGCGGCCCGCGCCGTCACGGCCACCGCCGCCATCACCGCCGCGGCTAAGGACGACCGCTTTAAGGAAAAGGCCCGCGCAAGCGGGCCTTTTGTTTTTCTGTTGATGTCATTCCGGGGCGATGCGCAGCATCGAACTATGGTGCGCAATTGCGCACCTGAGAATCTCGAGATTCGGGGTTCGCGCGTTTGCGCGCCCCGGAATGACGGCAGTATTGAATGGCACGGCCTTCCATGCTGTGGCATAGAACCGCGAGCGCCGGGGGCACGGCTTTGTTCTTATTCTCTGCTCGCATCACCTTTGTTTCCGGAGATTACTTCATGCGTCGTTCCTTCATCCTTGCCGCTGCCGCGCTCGCCGCACTGGCTTCCTCGGTCTGCGGCGCCGGCGCGCAGCAGGTGCAGCGCGTGCAGGTAGGCGTGCTGGAGTGCCGCGGCGGCGCCAGCGTCGGGTTCATCGTCGGCTCCGTCACCAATCTCGGCTGCGTGCTGCGTGCCGACGGGATGCCGGAGGACCGCTATATCGCCACCATCCGCAAGGTCGGCCTCGATCTCGGCATCACCCAGGAATCGGCGCTGGCCTGGGCGGTGTTCGCCCCTGTGCAGCGGCTCGGGCCCGGCGGTCTTTCGGGCGACTATGTCGGCGCGCAGGGCAGCGCGACGCTCGGCGTCGGTGTCGGCGGCAACGTGCTGGTCGGCGGCTCCGCCAATTCGATCGCGCTGCAGCCTCTGAGCCTGCAGGGCCAGGTTGGCGTCAGTATTGCTGCCGGATTGGAAGCCCTCGAATTGCGCCCGGGCCGCTGAATTAACCGCACCTCATTTTCGGCACGGGTCAGCTTGACCCGGCAGTCGATTGGTCTTAAAAAGAATAAACGTTCTTTTTGTTGGAGCGCGAAATTGCTGCAGCATCAGCCAAGCAGGACCGCCGAATACATGGCCATGTTCCGGGCGTCAGAGCATGCGAAGGGGGCCGGGCAACGGGTGTTTGCCGATCCGCTGGCCGCCGCCTTATTGCCGGGAAGCCTGCGGCTATCAGCCAAACTGCTTGCGGTACGCCCGGTGAGCACCGTGCTTGCGCGCTATATCGACCGGCAATGGCCGGGTGCACGAACGTCGGGCATCGCGCGCACGCGGCTGATCGACGACTGGATCGCGGAATCGATCGGGCAGGTGGAACAACTCGTATTGCTGGGCGCGGGCTTCGATACACGGGCGTGGCGGCTCGGTGCGCTCGATGCCGTCAAGGTTTTTGAAGTGGATCACCCGGCGACGGCAAAGGTGAAACGGCAGCGCTTGCAGGCTGCCGGCGCCGATATGAACCGGGTGACCTTCGTCGCCGTCGATTTCGAGATCGATGATTTCGAAGCGCGCCTGCGCGATGCCGGCTTCGATCCGGCGCGACGCTCGATCGTCGTGTGGGAAGGCGTCAGCCAGTATCTGACCGGCGAGGCGGTCTGCGGTGTGATGCGTTGGGCGGGCCGGCTTGCGCCAGGCAGCCGGCTCATCTTCACCTATGTTCATGAGGGCGCGATCGACGGCAGTGTCGCGTTCGATGGCGCGGACAAGGTCGTCGCCAAGGTCGGTGGCTCGGGCGAACCCTGGCGGTTCGGGCTGCTCCCCGGCGAATTGCCAGGCTTTCTGCACGAGCGCGGGCTGAGGCTGGTGAGCGATCTCGGCGCCGATCAATACCGGGAGCGCGTGATGGGGCCGGCCGGCCGCCACATGCACGGCTACAGCTTCTATCACACCGTGCTCGCGGAAGTCGGCGATGCCTAGGATATCAGCGGCCCGCGCCAGGGAGCAGCGCGGGCGCATCCTTGATGCCGCGCTGACGTGCTTTGCGCGCGAAGGCTTTCATGCCGCAACCGTGCAGGACATCGTCGAGGAGTCAGGGCTTAGTCCCGGTGCGATCTACGGATACTTCAAGGGCAAGACCGAGATTGCGATGGCGATCGCTGCCGAGCGCCACGCCATGGAGCGCGGACGCATGGAATCCGCGCTGGCCGCGCCTGACATCGACACCAGCCTGCGGCGCCTTGTCGAAGCGTTCGTGCTCGAATTGCGCAATCCGAAGGAAAGGCGATGGCGTCATCTCGCCGTGCAGCTTTGGGCGGAGAGCCTTTCCAATCCGCGACTGAAGCGCGAAGCGATTGCGGGCGTTTCGCAGGCCGTCGACGTGCTGGCGCCGATGATCGCGCAGGCGCAACGCGGCGGGCGCTGGCCAAAACATCTCGATCCGGCGTCGGCCGCCCGCGTCATGGTTGCGGTCCTGCAGGGTATCTCGCTGCAGCTTGCCTGGGATGAGCGCGTCGATATCGAGCGCTTCGCCGTCGCCCTGCTGATCATGCTCGATCCGGGTTCGGAAGGGTCAGGTGCGGTTACCGGCTAGACGAGAATTAGCATCAAGTTCCAGATTGATGGACGTTGAGCCGACCCAATAAGCGGACTCAATGCCCAGCCGGCCGGAGGTGAGCATCCAAATCGACTGGATGCACCGCAGCGAATTTTTCCCGCTTGCCAAATCGTCCGGACGGGCGGAGCATCAGAAGTCGCCGACCCAATCATGGGCCGAGCTCCAAAGATAAGGAGGCGGCAATGGGACAAGACGTCAGAAGTCCCCGTGGTCCACGGTGCATCGCGCTGGTGGGCCCTTTCCAAAGCGGTAAAACCACACTTCTGGAGGCCATACTGGCGCGAACGGGCGCCATTAAAAATGCCGGCAGCGTCGATGCCGGAACTTCTGTCGGCGATGCCACCCCCGAGGCGCGCCATCACAAGATGGGGGTGGGCCTCTCCGCCGCCACCACCACCTTTATGGGCGATAGTTACACCTTTATCGATTGTCCCGGCTCGGTCGAGTTCGCGCATGACATGCGCGCCGCGTTACCCGCGGTCGACGCCGCGGTCGTGGTCTGCGAGGCGGACGAGAAGAAGCTGCCGCAACTGCAGATCATCCTGCGCGAGCTGGAGGATCTCGGCATTCCGCGTTTTCTATTCTTGAACAAGATCGATCGCGCCAACCAGCGCATCCGCGAGACGCTGGCGATGTTGCAGCCGGCCTCGCGCGTGCCGCTGGTGCTGCGGCAGATTCCGATCTGGAACGGCGAGTTGATCGAAGGCTTCGTCGACCTCGCCCTCGAACGCGCCTTCGTCTACCGCGAGCACAAGCCGTCCGAAGTCGTCGCGCTGGAAGGCGGCAATCTCGACCGCGAGAAGGAAGCGCGCTTCTCGATGCTGGAGAAGCTCGCCGATCATGACGACGCGCTGATGGAGCAGCTGCTGGAAGACATCCAGCCGCCGCGCGATGCGATCTTTGACGATCTCGCCCGCGAATTGCGCGAAGGCCTGATCTGCCCGGTGCTATTAGGTGCGGCCGCGCGCGAAAATGGCGTGTTGCGGCTGATGAAGGCGCTGCGTCATGAGGCGCCCGGCGTCGCCGAAACCGCGAAGCGTCTCGGCGCGTCGCCGCAAAAGGATGCGCTCGCCTACGTGTTCAAGACGCTGCATCTGCAGCACGGCGGCAAGCTGTCGCTGGTGCGGCTGCTCGCCGGCCATCTCGACGACGGCGCGACGCTGCAATCGTCTTCCGGCGAAGCCGGGCGCGTGTCCGGCATTCTCGCCGTCAACGGCGCGCACGACACCAAGCGGCCTGCGGCGGAGGCCGGCGACACCATCGCGCTCGGCAAGCTCGACGCGATCAAGACCGGCGACACGCTGTCCAGCGGCAAGACCGCGCCAGCGGCGCTGGCGCAGATCGCGCCCGCGGCGCCGGTGCTCGCCATGTCGCTTTCGGCGACCGACCGCAAGGACGACGTCAAGCTCGGTCAAGCGCTGCTGCGGCTGAACGAGGAAGACCCGTCGCTGACCATGATCCAGAATCCGCGCACCCACGACATCGTGCTGTGGGGGCAGGGTGAGATGCATCTGCGCGTTGCGCTCGAGCGCCTGCGCGACCGCTTCGGCGTCAACGTCAAATCGCAGCCGCCCGCGATCGGTTATCAGGAGACCATCCGCAAACCGATCACCCAGCGCGGCCGCCACAAAAAGCAGTCCGGCGGCCACGGCCAGTTCGGCGACGTCGTGCTGGAGATCAAGCCGGTGCCGCGCGGCACAGGCTTCGAATTCCACGAAAGGGTCGTCGGCGGCGCGGTGCCGCGCAACTATATCGGCGCGGTGGAGGAGGGCGTGGTCGACGGCCTTGCGAAGGGCCCGCTCGGCTTTCCTGTCATCGACGTTCACGTCACCCTGATCGACGGCTCCTATCACAGCGTCGATTCCTCCGACCTTGCCTTCCGCACCGCGGCGCGGATTGGCATGAGCGAAGGGCTGCCGCAGTGCCAGCCGGTGCTGCTGGAGCCGATCCATGTCGTGGAGATCGTTTGCCCGACCGAGGCGACCGCAAAGATCAACGCCATCCTGTCGGCGCGGCGCGGCCAGATCCTCGGCTTCGACACCCGCGAGGGCTGGACGGGCTGGGATTGCGTCCGCGCCACCATGCCGGAGGCGGAGATCGGCGATCTGATCGTGGAACTGCGCTCGGCCACCGCCGGCGCCGGCAGCTTTACGCGCACCTTCGACCGCATGGCCGAGGTCACCGGCCGGGCCGCCGATCAGATCATCGCCGCGCACCGCGTCGCGGCGTAACTAGGGATCGCGATCATGACGCCCTCGCCGGCGTCATGATCGCTTCGCCGCTTTGGCCGTTTCTCCCTACCGTTTCTCACGAGAGAGGGAGTGCAGCACGCCCGTCTGCTTGACATGCTCGGTGGGACACGAAATGGAATGCTTCCAAGAGTCCTGGAAGCCATCCATGCCAGCCGCCGAGAACCATCGTGTCTAGACCCCCCGCCGCCTGCCTGATCGGCTGGCCGGCCGCGCATTCGCGCTCGCCGCTGATCCATCGTTACTGGCTGCGCACGCTCGGCATCGAGGGCGGCTATGTCATCGAGGCGGTGCCGCCGGACGAGTTCAAGGATTTCATCTTCCGCCTGTCGCTGCGCGGCTTCGTCGGCGCCAACGTCACCATTCCGCACAAGGAGCAGGCGCTGGCGCTGACCAAGCCCGACGCGCGGGCCCGCGCGGTCGGCGCGGCCAATACGCTGTGGTTTGCCGACGGCGAATTGTGCTCGACCAATACCGACGTCGAAGGCTTCATCAACAATCTCGATGCCTGCGCCGATGATTGGAGCAGGTACGACGAAGCGCTGGTGCTCGGCGCCGGCGGCGCCTCGCGCGCCGTGCTGTTCGGCCTGCTCGACCGCGGCATCAAGCGCATCCATCTTGCCAACCGCACCGCTGCGCGCGCGCAGGGGCTGGCGGATGAGTTCGGCGCGCGCGTCGTACCTGCCGCGTGGGATGCGATCGGCGACCTCCTGCCGCGCACGGGCCTCCTAGTTAATACGACCTCGCTCGGCATGAAGGGCCAGCCACCGCTCGAAATCGACGTCGCACTGTTGCCGCACGAGGCCGTCGTCGCCGATCTCGTTTACGTGCCCCTCGAGACGCCGCTGTTGGCGGCGGCCCGGGCGCGCGGCCTGAAGACGGCCGACGGGCTCGGCATGCTGCTGCACCAGGCGGTGCGTGGCTTCGAATTGTGGTTCGGCCGGCGGCCCGAGGTGACGGCAGAGCTTCGCGCACTGGTCGAGGCCGATCTCACGAATAGCTGATCGGCCGGTCGCGAACTATTGAGGCGGAATTTTTTTGAAATGCCGGGGTCAATGGCTACGTCAGTGCCGCCACCGGAGATCCCAGCATGCCCGTCCGCCGCTTTCAGTTCGTTCGTCCGCTTGTCGCCGTCGCAATGGTGACCGGTTCCACGCTTTACGCGATCGCCCAGCAGCCGCCGACGCCGACGCGCGTCCGTGGCACCATCGAAGCCGTCGATGGCAATCTGCTCGCGGTCAAGTCGCGCGGCGGCGAAGATGTCAAACTGAACATGACCGGCGACGTCAATGTCGTCGGCATCAGCAGGATCTCGCTGTCGGACATCAAGGTCGGCGCCTTCATCGGTACCACGACGGTGCCAGGCCCTGACGGCAATCAGAACGCGGTCGAGGTGCACGTGTTTCCGGAAAACATGCGCGGCACCGGCGAGGGCTCGCGGCCCTATGACCTGCGCCCCAACAGCAGCATGACCAATGCGACGGTTGCGGAATCCGTGGTCGGCAATGACGGCCACACCTTGCTGGTCAAGTACAAGGACGGCGAGAAGAAAGTGCTGGTCGCGCCGGAGACGCCCGTCGTCACCTACGTGCCGGCCGACAAGGGCGACCTGAAGCCCGGCGCAAAAGTGATCGCCTTCATGAAGAAGCTGCCGGACGGCACCTTCGAGACCAACCGCGTCAGCGTCGGCCGCGACGGGTTGACGCCGCCGATGTGAAACAGGCTCCGTCCGCGACCCGAAGCTCGCCATTGCCCGCCGGTGCCGGACGCCCCCGGGGGGCGTGATCGTAAGCAATTTGTTTACGGGGAGGCCGAAGTTTCTGCGGTGCCGGTCATCGAATTCTCAGGTTCTCGCCTCATGTTCGGCGCCATGGAAAAACGAACCGCACAGCGCAACCGGGTGCTCAAGGCCGGCATGATAGAATTTCCGGGCGGCGCTTTCAGCTGCATGGTGCGGAATATGTCCGAAAAAGGCGCAGCGCTCGATGTTCCAAGCCTGGCTGGAATTCCCGACGAGTTTTCCCTGCTGCTGCCGATCGAGGGACTGCGCTTTCAGTGCCGGAGCATCTGGCGAAACGAGCGCCGGATCGGCGTGACATTCGATTAGCGCGCGCTACCAGCGGTACACCGGATAACCCTGCTGCACCGGATAGCCCTGCTGATAATAGGGCTGGCCGTATGGCCGGCCGGCCGGCCGGCGCTGGCCGGGTTGCGGTTGCGGCTGGTACGGCTGGAAGAAGAAGCCAAAACCTTCGCCGCCCCAGGTGCTGCTTTCCGCCATGAAAGTGGGCGTCGGCTTACGCGTGATGAAGCCGCCCTGCGGCTGGTTG
>Ga0081539_10005574_pt1 | contig 12731 bp, 10 predicted proteins | sample TabmetS4T2R2_FD_71023 | JGI IMG/M metagenome (GOLD analysis project Ga0081539, IMG submission 71023) | Tabebuia heterophylla rhizosphere microbial communities from the University of Puerto Rico - S4T2R2 | ecosystem: Host-associated > Plants > Roots > Rhizosphere ...
GCGGCGTGCCAGTGGGTCGGGCCACCGAACTTGCAGCAAGCCTGAACACATGTATCCGTTTTGGGGTTGAAAGGATTCTGGGTACGCAACTCCCCAGGAGTGTACGGGCCGGTCGCTTTCGCGTCACGGTGCACGATCCCACTGGCGCTCCAGTGTCCCTAGCCCGGGTGGGAGGCCTAGGAAAATTCACCGCCGCCTCTGAGTGCGAGGATGCCCAAGGAGCGCGGGTGACCCCTATTGACAGAGCAGACAACCTTATCGTCTGTGGTGCGGACACAAATGGGAGTATTACGTTCATCTTGGAGGGGGAAACCCCCCTGGTAGCGGCCCAAGTGGGGTGGTCTGTGCGCTCGCCGGATGGCGCTAAGCTGCTCGGGCAGGTGAATGCGCCCTTTATCCCGAATGCCACCTTAGACGCGCCGCTCACAGTCCTGGCTCCCTGAGCTGTGGTATGTGAGATATGGTTGCCGTTTTAGCCTTGGAAACAACCAGCAGAACCTGGGAAATTTAAGGTGTAACCACTTTGCTCCCATAAGAAGCGTATCACCGCATATCGTGGGTAAGATGCACTCAGAAGCCTCCAAGGAGCCAAGTGATGCGCCCCCCTGAAAAGCCACATTCCAGCGGATGTAGTGGTAGACCAAGGGGCCTCAGATGGTGCAAGCAGTTCACATCGTGATTGCCTGTGTCTCCATAGCGTTAGCACAAGGTCTGAGCGTCTGCGCGGTCATGAAATAACCTCAACCATATCAATGGCTTGCGTTTTTACCACTAAATCTGGTGGAGTCTGCGAGTGAATAGACACCTGGAGTGAGGAGGGTCGTGTCCCTCTCGCTTGGAGCCCATCTTCACCTCAGAGTCTGTAACTATTTGATTTTGCTGACAGGCATTAGTGGCTACAAGCACTGCCACTACGCATAACTCATTGATTTTGTTACAGGGCAATTCAACATTGGGTGAAGATCCGTTGGAGCGAATACGGCCTTCCATTTGAGTTTATCCCGATTATGGTATACTCGGCCTCCCATGAGAGGAGGCACCACAGATGGCCAGTATACGATTCACCGATGTGCAGGCGCGCCCCATCGAGTTCCTGGATTTAACCAGTTTGACCCTCGACGAATTTCAGCAGGGTCCTGTACCCGTAGACAACGGATAATTCGGGAGTGAGCGAATGCGGTACAATCGTCTTCTTTCATCCCCATGAAAGAGGACCGCATCATGGTACCGACCCCGTTGTTTTACCAACTCCTCGTGGTGGCTCTCGTCCTCATCTGCCTCCTCATCCATGTCGGATTGCCCGACATGCCACTCCCCAAGCCCCAGCCGCCCCTCGCATCCAATAAACGCCGACGCCGACGCTCCCAAGAACCCCAGCCCTTTACCGGGCTGATGCACAAACCGCTGTGCGAGGCCTGTGAGCAGGGAGCCGATGGACGCCCCCAGGCACCTGGTGCGCCCCCTCCGATCATCACTTTCACCCGAGGACGCCGGCGCACCGTCGACACCCACTCGCACTTCTGTCCGGAGCCCAATTGCTCCTACCACGGCTGGCTCGGACGCGGCAACCTCCGCTCCAATGGGCATCCCGGTGGCCAGCCTTGGCGGCAGCTTCAGTGTGTCTCCTGCGAGGGCTATTTTTCTGAGACGCACGGCACGATCTTTCATGGGAAACGCTCTTCGGTGGAGCTCATCGTGCGCGTCCTCGCCTGTTTGGCCGAAGGCCTGGGCATCCGGGGCACGGCACGGGTGTTCGAGATCGACCCCAATACGGTTCTGGGGTGGTTGGTGGAAGCCGCCGAGCAGCTCAAAGCCTTTTCCGCCTACTTTCTGCACGAGGTGCACATCAATCAGGTCCAACTCGACGAACTGTACGCCGTGCTCAGTACCGTCAGAGACGGTACCATGAGTGAAGCCGAGGCCATCGAGCGGCTCTCGCGTTCGCCCCACTGGGTCTGGACCGCAATCGATCCCGAGACCAAATTGCTGCTGAGCGTCCAGGTCGGGGAACGCACCCTGGCTATGGCGCAAGCCATGCTGCATCAGATCGCGCAGCTCCTGGCGCCGGGCTGTGTGCCGCTCTTTCTGAGCGACGGGTACCCGCATGACCTCACCGCCATCGTGACGCATTTCGGGCACTGGGTGCAGCCGCCGCGGCGGCAGGCCACAGGCCCAGTGCCCAAAACGCGCTGGATGCCGCTTGCTGAGCTGCTCTATGCGCAAGTCGTGAAGACCCTGCGACGGCGGCGGATCATCGCGGTCACCCACCGCGTGGTGTTTGGCACAAAAGCGGCTGTCGAGCAGGTGTTGGCAGCCTGCGGCTGGCAGATCAACACGGCGTTTGTCGAGGTGCGACCCGTTGGTTGAAAAGAAGCTTCGGCTTCTGGGAAGACCGCGAGTTAAAGATGACCCCTTTAACCTCGTAACTTAGCTTTCCATGAGGGTGCAAGCCCCTCCCTCCCGGTGCAGGAGTGAAAGCGTAGCCCCCAGACCGGCGACTGGTGCTCAAGGGTCTGAAGCGGGGTTAAACGGCGGAAACCTGGAAGCCTCAATCCGGGTATCCCGTCTAGCAGGCATCTATGGGCAACGAAAGTGAAGGTGTGGTTGAGCCATCGTGAAAGCCGAACCAGCGCAAGAGGCTGACGCGCTGGAGTCAAAATGACAGAGGATACGGCGCCGGCAACCCTCTACATTGACCGGTCTGCACTGCCGACAAACCCGGTGGAGAGCACCGCCCTAAGGATGCGAACCATGGAAGCGAGGAACGGAGTAACCCCACGTGGCTCTCTGAGAGCCGGTCACTTTCGGAGTAGGCGCCAGCCGTATGCCACGCGGGAGGAGGATGCCCGAAAAAGCCAAGGTCTGGGGTAGCACCCAGGATATGCTGACGTCGGGCCGGTATCTTGAAAGGGAAAGATGTGAGTCAGAGGCCACGTGCCAAAACTCAGGGAGTCTCCCTGAAGGTGGCCTGGCAAAGCATCCCGTGGAAGAAAGTCCATCGGCATGTTTTCCGCCTCCAAAAACGTATTTACCGAGCCACGCCACGTGGCGATGTCAGAACGGTACACAAGCTTCAGAAACTGCTGGCGAGGTCATGGTATGCTCGTCTACTGGCGGTGCGTCGCATCACTCAGGATAACCGAGGACGACCCACTGCCGGAATCGACGGGGTCAAGTCCCTCACACCGCCTCAGCGATGGTGCCTAGCCAACGAGCTCAGTCTCGACGGTACAGCCAGCGCGCTCAGACGCATCTGGATTCCCAAACGGGGCTCCACCACGGACAAACGCCCGCTTGGAATTCCCACCCAAGCGGATCGAGCTCGACAAACCCTGGTTCGGCAAGCGCTCGAACCTGAATGGGACGCAAAACTGTCAGCCCATACCTATGTGTAGCGGCTTGCACATATCGGACAGCGGGCTTGCAAACATCGCCTTTGGCGGGCTCACATTCCACGAGAATATCGGGACGCATGGGCTCACATTAACTGCCAACAGGCTTACATTCCGTGCCCACAGCTTGCAAACATCCGCCTAGGCTCAGATACAGTAAGAATACGAGAAAACCTTACAACAATTATGGGATGTGTTGCTCCCGTCTGCCCTTCACCCTGTATGCTCTGTCCCTTTTCCCTTATCGAGTCGGCGGTGGCCTTGATCCCAATCAGGCGGACGTTTTTTGCGACGGGAGAACACAAACCCCTCGGGGAGCAGCTCGACTGCTGACGATGATCTTCTTTGACGGCCACTTTTTAAGAAAACGTCGATATCCTTCTCACGCGACATCAGAAACTGCAAGAAGCTCACATCTTTATATTTGCAGGTTACATTGATGCTCAACAACACTAGATATTCGTACAACCCAACTTCTGTGAGCATACCATCACTTAACTCCCGATAATAAGCAAATCTTTTTAAAGCATGTTCGGCATTATTATTGTTCCAAGGGATGCCATCATGATGGAGAAATGTAAAAAGCTTGTTCTGATACTTGGTTAACCGTTTCTGATAGCTTGCTGCTACCTCTGACCGATATAGCTGTCTGGAGACGGTGAAAAAGAAGCTGTTGACCTCTGGTTCGTGCTTGGTAAGGTATTGCTGTCTCAGCCCGTGCCGGTCTATCGTCGCCACAATCGACCGTAATACCTGGCCGAAGGCCGTAGCAAGCGATTTCAGCTCCTCGTCCCAAGGATTCCGTTGCACATCATGGTTAAAATCCCTGATCAGATGAATCAGACATTTCTGCTGCTCACATGCGAGTGCGTCGTACGGGGCATAGAAGTCAGAAACAAGGACGCCGCGAAAATCCTTGAGCAGGTCAGGCAAAAAACTTCCCTCTCGGGAGCGCTTGTACAGAAAGACCACATCTTCCAGGTTCGTCAAGACCCATATGTACCGTTTCCCTACGCCTCTGAGATCGACTTCAGTCTCGTCGGCATGAATGAGTGTTCCACCCACAATGTTCTTCAGGATGCTCTGGTAGGTCTCTTCGTAATAGCGAGATAATAGGCGTTTGAAGGTATAAACATCTGGAGAAGAAACGGGTACTCCGAAGTACTCCTTGCATTTATCCGCAATGTTCGCAAAGCTCGCCCGATGCTGCACGTGTTCGTACATAGCCCAACTTTTCACCGCGTGAGAATACTCATCGAGACGTAGGTATTCCCGCGGCAGAAAGCGCTTCCCACACCCGTGACAAAAATGCCACATGGTCGTGAAGCGTGTCACCCACCTCCGGATACCACGTGCGCTGATCTGGAGGTCGCGGGTCAAGCGCGTGAGCCGTCCATCCTGCCGCCTTGCCAACTCGCTCCCACCGCAGAAGGGGCATAACTCACTGCGCAATTCGACACACCGGTTGACCGAGAGGGCCTTCTTGCCTTTCTTGCTGCATCTTCGGGTGTGGCTTCGCTTGAGGTATGGATTGGTCCGGATGTAGACTTTACTCCTTTGATAGTCAAAATAGGCACAGTTATTGATGGAGTCAAAGTCGGGAATGACGAAATCGGCTCGACCCCATTCTGGGCGACTCGACGGCGGATCGAACTCTTCGACGTGGGAGATCGGATATCCAGCCTGGCCGGGAGGCTCAGCGGTGTTCGCCATGCGACGATGGTGACCGAGGGCATAGAGGAACTCCGACACCGTGCGCAAGGCCAGACAGTCTTCCCTCCGTTGCGGAAAGGTTGACACAGAGACTCTAGAGTACTTCTCCCCTACACTGTTCAGGCATCGTGCTATCCTATGCCCTCAAGGAGGTGAGCCATGGATAGCCTCAGATTGTGGGCTCGTGATGGGGAGGCGGTGCGTCAGGCGATCGAGTTGGGGGAGATCGCCCACATTGAGACAGCCAGCGAAGAGTTAACTGATGAATTTCTCCTGTTTGCGATCGAGAGTGGTCTGTTACAGACGTGGGCCAAGGCGTTCCCCGATCCCCGCCATGAGCCTGAAATTGGCATGGAGGTGATTTTGCCCGCCCATATGGCGGCGCGTTTTGCTGGGTTGTACTCCATGCGTAAAGCGGGCTATGTCCTACGCTCGGCGCGGGTGTTGGGGGCCTTGGGGTACAGCGCAGAGGTGATCGAACCGGCGCAGGGCTTGTCGTTGCGCGGCACCTCGGATGACAAACTCTTTAGTGGTGATGTAGTGCGTAAGCTCTTGGTCCAGATGGAACAGCAAGCCGATCTGAGCCAGCCGGTGTGTCCTCTGCTCCCTCCCCAGGAGCCCAGGGTGGCGGTCAAAGTGCGGGAGCGCGCCTCACGCCGGGCCGTCAAGCAGGCCGTGGATGCCGCTGACGCCGAGGCGCGAGCCCAGGTGGTCGCGGCGCAGTTGGTCGACTGGTATAACCAACATGTTGGCGTCTCGATGGTGCAGTATGCCCGCCTGGGGCGGGGACGACGGATTCACATTCTCGATACGACTCACGTTGAGGTGGCCTTAGAGACCGGGACGTATGAATGTAGCGGGGTGGTGAAAAATGATGATGGGACGTACTCGCGCGGCTACAAGCTGGCCACGTTGCGGACCCTGCTCGACAGCGCCGGCCTCCTGACGCACGTGGCCCTGTCAGCCATCCAGGTCCACGATATAGCGTTATGTCGTCCCGTGCTGGAACAGGCCCGCGTGTTGCGCTCTGGCGATCTGCTCCTCGAAGATCGTGGCTTTCTTGATGGGGCAACGCTATCGGCATTGAAACGCACCCGACAGGTCGATGTCATCATCCCGCTCAAAGCCACCATGGTGGCAACACAGGAGGCCATTGCCCTGGCCGAGCTGGCCGACAAGTGGGACGCGCATCCTTCCAGAGCTGAGCAGACGATTGCCTGGGTACGTGGCGTGGAGCATATGTGGCCAGAGTGTCATGTACCTCTCAACGCCTGTGTAATTCGCTTCTGGCATAAGAAAAAGAAACGGCTCGAGCATCTCGTCTTAGTGACGACCGATCTGGCGCTTAGTGCGGCATGGATGGTGCGCCACTACGAAGAGCGTCCAGAGATCGAGCAGGACTATGAGCAGATGAAAAGTGGGGGCTGGCAGCTGCAAAAGCTCAGTTCAACCCGCTATAGTGAGATCGTCTTTTATGTATTAACGGTCGTGTTGAGCTACAGTCTCTACCATCTGTTTGCCAACACGCAGGCGGGAAGGCGCTTTGCCGACAAGACGCGCCAGGCGCTCGCCTTTGAACAACTGCGCACTCAACGCACGCATATTATCGTGTATGCTGGGGGGCACTTCGAAATTTTTGAGACCTTGAGCTTCATGCAGATAGTCTTACAATTAGCCCCACCTGTGCAGGAGAAACTGCGCATGTGGTTGGCAGAGCATCTCAAGCAGGTTCAAAAGCGGGAATGACCTTTCCGCAACGGAGAGTCTTCCATGTTGTAGGTGGTGAGCTGCTGTTTGAAGATCGCGGATTGGGTTGCCTCCCACTGTCTCCTCCACACGATGCTCTGTGGCCCGGATGCGTGCGCAGACGACCAGCTGCAGCCGAGATAGCGGCCGATGTCTTTAAGACCATTGGAGTAGGTGGGAAAGTAGACACTGGCATAGACGATAGAAAGGATATTCACTAAGCGCGTCAGCAAGTGGTCGGCGGGTGTAGGCAGGCCCGTGTGCTTGTGCATCCGTTGTAGGAACGCTGTCTCATAGCTGCCATAGGTATAGAGCTGGAAATCCTCATAGCGCTTGACGACGGCGAGGAACTGTTGGTACAGCTGGAGCTCATCGGCTGGGGTATCAGCCCAGAATGAGTAGCGTTCCTCTGTTTCGCCGCTCTGCACAATCATACCAAGCAGGTAGACGAACTGGCGGTCGAGATCCCCCTCTAGGTCGACATAGATGCGGGTAGGGCAGAGGGGCAACTCTGGGGTGCCATAGACATAGATTTTCTTCTCACGGATCGCCAGCGCCTTTAACGCCGCCTGATAAGGCGGCACTTTGTGGGGCGATGACGGCCAGCGCTTGCGAGGGCGGAATGTACAGGACAGTTGCGTCACCGTGAAGATACCTCTCCGATTGTATTTGGTAATCTCTTTCTCGCCCATGCCACGGACCAAGCTGAGGTTGTCCTGTGCCACAGCTTGGTCATGGCAGCGCTGGCGAAATTCGCAGTTCTGGCAGTGGCGATTGAGGATCAACGGCGGAGGCATGCCTCCCTGAATATTCCGCATATCCTGGAGCCACCGCTCAAGCCGTCTGTCGTTGGGATGGAGCGTGATTTTCCGGGTGTGACCGTCTTGGCCATGCCGCAAGAGGCCGTAACTCGGCATCCTCCCTTGGAGAGGGCCAAGGATGACGCCGCACAATTCTAAGAGTGAGCGCTGGTGCTGCGAGGGTCGTTCGGCCTCATGCACGAAGACGGGGATGTAGTGAAAATCACCGAGTTGCGACGGCCCGGGCACTCTTTGGAGTGCGTCAAAGCGGACGGACAGCCTCTCGTCTTCCAGGGTGACATCCCATAAAAGTGGGACGCTTTGTGCGAGGAGAGTCGTTGTGAGAGCGCGGTGGCACACGCTCTCACTTGCCCCATATTGGCTTAAGAGGGTGTCCCGGGCGGCGAGGCGGAGGCGATGCCTTGTGTCACGCATGAGCTGCTCATAGGCCGAGGGCGTCCCCTGTTCTCCAAGCAGTTGCAGGTAACATTTATATTTGCACTGCAGATAACTTTCGAGGATATCGATGGTGATCTTGGCTGTCATAGGTCTCTATGGAAGTGCGATGCCTTCGTTGTTACGGTCGGAGGCACGGGCGCACAGGCGATTGCCATGCACGCTTTACAACGGAATGCCCACAGCGCGCAGCTCGTGGTGGATCTCCTGGGCCCGCCCAGCGGGGAGCTGTCCCCGCAAGAAGGCCCGGACTTCCGCAGGCCGCACATGGAGGAGGTCTGCGACCGCCCGGGCCGTGTAGCCATAGCGTGCCAAAGTGGGTTCGACGTCATTGAGCCCCTTGGCGAGGACGCTGTCGATGATGTCGGGGGTCACTGGCTTCTGACCCGCTCGGTACGCTTCTTCGAGCGCGAGCGTCAGATACTGCTCCATCTGGAGCGGTGTGGTGAGGGCGGCCGCGAGCCGCTCCAAGGCGGCCGGGGTCAGGACGGCCTCGTGGCCCGGCTCCACGCAGACCTCCAGCAGCCATGTCAGGTACTCCTGCTGCTGCCCTTGAATCCCGTCTAAGGTCAGGACCGTCGCACGCGCGCCAATTTCTTCCATTGCAGGATGGCGCAGGAGGTTTTTGAGTTTGGGATGCCCGGCCAATACGACCGCGAAAAGATCCCCTTGCTGACGTACCAGTTCCATCAGGCGCTTGAGTTCGGTGAGCGTTTTCCGGTGGAGATCATGGGCTTCGTCGACAAACAACGCAATGGGTTTGCGGCGTTTACTGATCAGGTCCAGCAGCTGCCGTTCCCGCTTTTCGGGCTGGGGCGGAATCTTGACCTCTTTCTCGGTCGCCAGATCATAGAACAAGGCCATAATCAGGGTCCCCAGGTTGACCCGGTCTTTATCAACGGCGAGGGACCGCGCCACCAGGATCTCCCGTTCCCGGACCAACTCGGCTTGCACCCGCTGGAGCAGGGTCGTTTTGCCACAGCCCACAATCCCCGCCACGGCGACCAGCTGACCCTGGGTGATGGCTGTCTTGAGTTCCATATAGAGCGGGTGATACTGCTCGGTTTCAAAGAACCCTGCCTGGCGGACATCACGGCGTAAGCCATGGTAGTCTATAACATCCCGGAGCATGGGGGTTACCTCCGCAGCGTGGGTTGAATCTGAGTGCGCACGTACTCCAGGACGTCGTGTTTGCGCAGGGTCTGGCTCAGCAGCGCCTCCAGGGCGTCGAGCTGTTCCGGGGGCAGCTTGGCCAGGGGCAAGGCCAAATAGTCGGCAATCGCCAACTTGGCCGCCACACGTGTCGGATACGCGAATTCCTGAAAGGGATCTGGGTCAACAAACGGTTGGAGAGCGGGCGCTGGGGGCACAGCCAAGAGGGCCTCCTGAGGGCTCCCTGTCAAGGCCGTCCGGGGTAAGACAAGCTGGAGGGCCAAGGCTTCGATCCGTTCAAACCGCTGCTCTGTCACCGTTTTCTTGAAGCGCCGATAGCGATGCAGGGGAATCGGGCCACTCAGCGGATGATACGGGCCATAGCGGTGCTCGCTATGCTCGACATACAGTTCATCATCAAATAGCCCCCACCACAGCACCACCGTTTCGCCAGCGAGGTTCGGATCGACCTGATAAGCCGCCCCACTGACGACGACGCGAGCATCGACGCCCACCTTCCGGCGTTCAGGCTCTCGGGCAAAGGTGCAAAAGCGCTCCCAATCACACATGGCCCGGAGGCCCGCGGGTGGCAAATGCGCTAACCAGTCTTCCAAGCGTGAGTGCGGCTCGGCCCGATGCTGCATGCTGTTATAGCGTAGGAGAAACTGCATCAGCCAGGCGTTCGCTTCGGCTTCGGTCTCTGGCGCATGAAAATGGTAGAGCGTTTCGTGCATCTCTTTGACCGTGCGAAAGGGCCGCTCCACCTTGCCCTTGGCCCGGGCTGTGGCGTGCCGACGTGCCGTACTCTGAGGCAGGTGCGTGCGCAGCTCAATGTCGAGATACCGCAGGACCTGCTGGAACACCAAGCTCCGGGCAATCGGACCATTATCCATATACAGCATCAGCGGCCGGCCCTGAAACGGAAACTCAGCCTGTGTTTTGGGTGCCATGGCGGCAAACAGAAAGCGCAACGCGGCTTCGACATCTTCGCCATACACGCCGTGATACTCTTGGTACGCGACGCCGCTACGATCATCCACCACGCTATACAGCATCAGCATGGGATGGCCGCGGCCCTCTTGGAACCAAGCGGGGACTTTGACCTGCTTGAGGTCGGACGGGCTCAAATCAAAGTGCCAGCAGTCATTGCTCGAGTGCGCTTGGAACCGGACGGCGGGTGGTGGGCGCAGCAGCGTCGCACGGTCATAGCCCCACTGTTTCAAGTAGCGATTGACCGTGGGTTTCTTCAACACGCCCTGGGGTACGCGCACGTGCCCGGTCGGCGTGTCGATGCCATAGACCTCCAGTAACCGAATCGCCTCGGCTGTCGACAGATGGCGCCCCTGCTTATTGGAGGTGCGGAGCTTGATCGCCGCAATCACCTCACAATAGCGCTCCATCTCGTCTATGGGTACGACGCGTGGCTGGCCCTGATCGGCACGGTGCAAGGCCCGTGGGCGCGCCCGCTCCCGTAAGGTGCGATACAGCGTGGCTTCGGAGACCCCGTAGAGGGCGGCCATGTCCCGCATGATCCGCCGCCGTTCCGCACTGCGCGGGGGACAAGGTCCCAGCCGGCGTCGTAGCTCGATCAGGGCTTCGGACGGGATGACTTTCTGGGACATCGCGTAGCTCCTAAGGGCTCACTCCCACAGGCCTTCAAACCGTGTGGCGGCTGTGCGGGTATAGCGCGTCGTGTGTTTGGGGTCGCGATGCCCTAAATAATCTTGGATCAGGCGCAGATCGTAGCCGCGATTGGCCAGGGCGTAGCCGCAGCCATGCCGCAGCATGTGCGGATGCACATGGAACCCCAGGCCGGCGCGCTCCCCCGTGATACGGACCAGGTAGTTGATCGTAAACCGGGTGAACTGATCGCCACGTTCGGTCAGGAACAGCCACGGCAGCTGCGCGTCGCCACGCTGGGCCAGGTAGCGCTTGAGGGTCCGCCGTTCATCGGTGAGCAGTGGTTGCTCGGTGGACAGGCTCCCTTTGAGCCGCGTAATCCAAATGCGGCCGTGCGTAAGGTCGACGTCGTGGCGCTTGAGGTTACAGAGTTCGGAAACGCGCAGCCCATGGTAGAAGGTGAGCAAGAGCATGGCCGTATTGCGCCACCGGTAGCGGGAGTCGCGGGTGCCCTGGAGGAGGACACGAAATTCCGCTTCGGAGAGATAGTCCCGCGTGCGCTCGTGGGCGTCGACGGGAGGCGCATTGAGTGCACTTTGCACACTAGGCGGTCGGTTCCGTGGCACGGTAGGTGGTCCCCGCACATCTAAAACCCTTGGCACATGGTGTCGAGATGCGGACCAGTATAGCGCAAGCCGCTTCCAGTTTGCACGAAAGATGCTCTTTGTAGAAAGTGGACAAGACAGCTGAGCGACTGTTTGCCATAGAGGGCCAAGGGAGGCAGAGCGCGCACCAGGACACCGTCAGACGTGGCCAGGAAAGAGGCAAGAAGGCATCTTAACCTCTTGGTATACAAGGAGGAGTGCTATTCTTAATGAATCTGAGCCCAAGCAGATGTTTGCGAGCTGTAGGCACGGAATGTGAGCCTGTTGGCAGCTATTGTGAGCCCGCGGACGCGGATAGTGTCACGGAATGTGAGCCCACCAGCGGTGAGGTTTGCAAGCCCGCTGTCCGATATGTGCAAGCCGCTACAACTAGTGCACTCCATTGTTCTCCGTACCATGCTAGGATATCATCTAGAAGTTCGAAATACCTGTCGGTATCTTCGCTAATATCATCCTCAGCATCGTCATCGAGTTCTGGATTGCTAATGCCCCATACCTCGGACAGTGTCTCACTAGCCCATTCCAGCTGTTCAGCCGATCCCCGGCTGGCTTTCCGATCGTGCTCCTGTTCCAGCCACCTCCGCTCCTCTCCCCATGCTTGCCGCATATTATCTGCATGATCAGCCTCATCACAGACATACCGTAAAGCATCATCAAGTGTTGGCTTCTCCTTTGCAAGAATCTTATTGTAGTGTTCCCAACGTCGTTGTTGCCCGAGATCATACACTTCTCCGATAGTCATGATTATTTCCTTGTTCTACCTCGGTTATAACACATTCGGGCTCTGATCCATATAGGACGACTCCCACCACACCAGATGGTAATGCTCCACAGACGCATTGAGTGCGTTATGGCGGGCTTTTCCCCGCATCGTAGTCAGGGAACAGCTCATGGATACGCGGCTCAACTTTCGAGCGCGGCCGTGCGTAGCGCTCGCGCGACAGGGCAATAATCGCGTCCTTTCGCCCAGCTGGGTACGGCACTGGTGCCAGGGTCATGCCGAGAAACGGCACAGGTCGGGATTTGCCCTCCTGGATACTGGCAACTACCTCATGCTTCTGAAGGCCCACCAAATGTATGCGCATCATGTCAGGCCGGAATACTTTCTCAAGTGCCTCGCCATCAGGGCCGCCCACCCTGAATACGATCATTGAGCCCGCATTGCCAAAGACTGCCTCGCGTACTGT
>Ga0081539_10005575_pt1 | contig 12727 bp, 14 predicted proteins | sample TabmetS4T2R2_FD_71023 | JGI IMG/M metagenome (GOLD analysis project Ga0081539, IMG submission 71023) | Tabebuia heterophylla rhizosphere microbial communities from the University of Puerto Rico - S4T2R2 | ecosystem: Host-associated > Plants > Roots > Rhizosphere ...
CGAGCCCCAGCCGGCCGTGACCCCCGCCTCGCCGCGATGGAGCACGGTGAGGCGCAGCGTGCCGTCCGACAGCCGCTCGCGCAGCACGACGCGGCCGGCGCCCAGCCGCACGAAGCCGAGCGACACCGTCTCGCGCCGCTCGTCCCGCGCCGTTCGCACGACGCACGGCGCGGTCGCCTCCTCGCGCGCGCACGCGTGCCCGGCGACGACGCAGAGCGCATTGCGCACCTGGCCGACGACGGCGTTGGCCACTCCTGGCGCGAGCACCGCGCAGACCGCCACAGCTGCCGCGACGACCACGGCGATCAGCGCCATGATCCCCACGTACTCGACCGTCCCCTGGCCCTGCTGCGAGTGCATGCGAGGAGCCTCGGGCCACGCGCGTGACGAGACAACGCGCGAACGTCACAAGAGTGCGTCAATAGCATGCGCGCCCATGCGAACCGTCGAGCTCGCGGAGCGCATGTCGCGCCTCGGCACCGAGACCGCGTTCGAGGTTCTCGCCCGCGCGCGTGCGCTCGAGGCCACCGGGCGCACGATCGTCCACCTCGAGATCGGCGAGCCCAGCTTCGACACGCCGCCCAACGTCGTCGACGCCGCCGTCCGCGCCCTGCGCGACGGCCACACGCACTACGTCCAGTCGGCCGGCATCCCGCGGGCGCGCCAGGCGATCGCCGACACGTTCACCGCAACGCGCGGCGTGACCGCGGAGCCCGACCAGGTCGTCATCACCCCGGGCGCCAAGCCGATCATGTGCTTCGCCATCCTCGCGCTCGTCGGCCCTGGCGACGAGGTCGTGCTCCCCGACCCGGGCTTCCCCATCTATCGCTCGATGGTCGACTTCGTGGGAGGCGTCCCGGTCCCCTGCGTGCTGCCGATCGAGGACGGCTACCGCCTCGATCCGGCGCAGCTCGAGGAGCTCATCACGCCGCGGACGAAGCTCGTCATCCTCAACAGCCCCGGGAACCCGACGGGCAGCACGCTGCCGCGCGCCGACCTCGAGCGCATCGCCGAGGTCGTCCTGCGCCACCCGGGCTGCACGGTGCTGAGCGACGAGGTCTACCGCGGCCTGTCGTTCCTCGACGAGCCGCCCGCCTCGATCATCGAGGTGGAGGGGATGATGGAGCGGACGATCGTCCTCGACGGGCTGTCGAAGACCTACGCGATGACCGGCTGGCGTTGCGGCTGGGGCATCATGCCGCCGACCATCAAGCCGGCGATCGAGCGCCTGGTCGTGAACTCGGTCTCCTGCACCGCGGCCTTCATCCAGCTCGCGCTGATCGAGGCGCTGCTCGGCGACCAGTCGGCGGCGCTCGCGATGCGCGAGGAGCTGCGCGCGCGCCGGGACGCGTTCGTCCCGCGCCTCGCGTCCGTCCCGGGCATCCGGTGCCTGCTCCCGACCGGCGCCTTCTACGCCTACGCATCGGTCCGCGACACCGGCATGGACGGCGACACCGTCGCCGCCCGGCTCCTCGACGAGGCGGGAATCGCTTGCCTCGCCGGCAGCGGGTTCGGCGACTCCGGGCGCGACTTCGTGCGCTTCTCGTTCGGCGGGGCCTCCGAGGAGCTCGCCGACGTCCCCGATCGCATCGCCGCGCTCCTGTCTGGCTCTTCGTAGCCCGCCGGAAACTGCAGCGGGACGGCACGGCGAGCGAGCCGACAACGGCGGCGCCGCCGGCCGAAACCGACGGCGGCCGCCGATACGCCGGCGTGCGCTACGAGGAGGGGATGTACACGGACAGCGCGTCCGCGGCGCCCGTGCAGTTGTTAGCACCCATCGCGAGCTTCGTGCTGTTGCCGTTCTGCTTCGTGCAGATCATGGTCTGCACCGCGTTGGGGATGCCAGCGTCACCCTTCAGACCCTGCGGGCCCTGGGGACCCTGGGAGCCGGTATCGCCCTTGTCGCCCTTGTCGCCCTTGTCGCCCTTCGGTCCCTGCTGACCCGGGGCGCCGTCCTTGCCGTTCTGACCGGGCGCGCCGTCCTTGCCGTCCACGCCGTTTGCGCCGTCGCGGCCATGCAGTGACTGCATCCACTGCGCGAACGTTCCGGTGAATCCGTCGGCAACCGCGAGCTCATAGGCGTTCTGTCCGTTAGCCCCGTTCGCGCCGTCGCGACCGTTCACGCCGTCGCGCCCCGCGCTGCCCACAACGCCATCGCGACCGTTCTGCCCATCGAGGCCGGGGGCGCCGTTGCAGATGTTCACGTTGAGCGGATCGACCGGGAACAGGATGCTCCAGCCGCCGAACTTGCACGTCTCGCTCGCCGTCACGTTGGTCACACCCGGAGCGCCGTTCGTGCCATTCGTGCCGTTGATCCCGTCGACGCCGTCGCGGCCGCGATCGCCGTTCGCCCCGGAGGCGCCCGTCGCGCCGATGACGCCGGTGGCGCCGGGCGCTCCGTTGCGGCCGTCCCTACCGTTGCGACCGCGGCGGCCGCGCACCACGTGCCGGTGGTGATGTCCCGAGCCGCCGGTCGCGTGACGGTCGCGGGAGTGGCTGGAGCTGCTCGGCGATGCCGCCAGTGCGCTTGCACCAAGGGTCGCTGACGTTACGGCGACCGCGACCGCGGCGGTCGTGAACCTGCTGGAAATGCGCATCCCCGAGTCTCTCCTCGTTGCTGGGGTCTGAGTGCGTTCCGGCATGTTCCGGGTGCACCAGAGCGCGCGCGTGAGTGCTGAACGCAAAGATCACGTGCGAGATCTCGCACTCTTTCCTGTGGCGCCTGACTAATCCTCGGTCGCGCGCCCGAAGCGCAGGAGTGCGAGCGGAACGCAGATCGCCAGCAGGATCAGCGCCCACAGGAACGCGCCCGCGACGGGGTGCTCGAGCGGCCACGAGCCGCCGGCCGCGTGGGCGCCAGCAGTGAGCTCCCGCATCGCCGCGACCAGCGGCGAGATCGGGTTCCACTCGGCGATCGTGCGTGGGACCAGGTCCATGCCCGAGATGGGCACGAACGTGCCGGCCATGAACGTCAGCGGCAGGACGACCGTGAAGCCGACGCCCTGGACCGCGTCGGGCGTGCGGAACGACAGGCCGAGCACCACGCCCGCCCACATGAACGCGAACAGCGTGAGCACCACCAGGGCGATCGTGACGAGCACGTCCCCCGCGCTCATGTCCGGGCTCCAGCCGAGCGCGAGGCCCAGGCCCGCGACCACGACCACGCCCAGCAGCGCCTCGCAGAACTGGCCGAGGACCTGGCCGGTAACGACTGCGAGCCGGGCGATCGGCAGCGACCGGAATCGATCGACGACGCCCTCGTGCATGTCCACGGCGGTCGCGGTCCCGGCGCCGATGATCGAAAAGGCGATCTGCTGTGCGAGGACGCCCGGCAGGAGGAAGTCGGTGTACGTCATCCCCGGCACGCGGATCGCCGACCCGAGCACGTAGAGGAACAGGACGATGAAGATCGCCGGCTGGATCGTGACGTCGATCAGCCGCTCGGGAACGCGCGGGATCGTGCGCAGGCTGCGGCCCGCGAGCAGCGTCGTCTCGCGGACGTGTGCGGCGAGGGTCATGCGGCCTCCTTGGACTCGGCGGGGCGGCCTGTGAGGGCGAGGAAGGCGTCGTCGAGGCTCGGCCGGCGCAGGGCGAGCTCGTCGACGGGGACGCCGGTCGACCAGACCGCCTCGGTGACGCCGGCGAGGTCGCCGACCTCGTCCGGGGCGGGAATCGACAGCGTCCGTGCCTCCGGCGCGACGGTCACGACGAAGCGCTCGCTCAGCCGGGATCGCAGCTCCTCGAGGCCCGCGACGTCGACCGCGACGACGTCGATGCGCTGCACGCCGACGAGGCGCTTGAGCTCCGCTGCGGTGCCGGCCGCGACCTGGCGCCCGTGGTCGATGAGCACGATGCGGTCGGCGAGCGCGTCGGCCTCCTCGAGGTACTGGGTGGTGAGCAGCAGCGTCACGCCGTCGGCGACGAGATCGCGGACCGTGCTCCACACCGCCTGGCGACTGCGCGGGTCGAGCCCGGTGGTGGGCTCGTCCAGCACGAGGACCGACGGCCGGTGCACGAGGCTCGCGGCGAGGTCGATCCTGCGCCGCTGGCCGCCGGAGATCTTCCCCACCGGACGGCCCGCGTAGCCGCCGGCGTCGAAGCGCTCGAGCAGCTCGTCGGCCACGCGCTTGGCCTCGGAGCGACTGTGGCCGCGCAGTGCCGCGATGAGGCGCAGGTTCTCGCGGCCGGTGAGGTTGGGATCGAGCGCCGCGAACTGGCCCGTGAGCGCGATGAGCCGGCGGACGTCGTGCGGCTCGGCGACGACGTCGTGGCCGCCCACCGAGGCCGTGCCCGAGGAGGGCGGCACGAGCGTGGCGATCATGCGGACGGTCGTGGTCTTGCCGGCGCCGTTCGGGCCGAGCAGGGCGACCACGGAGCCGGCCGGCACGGTGAGATCGAGACGGTCGACGGCGACGAGCTCGCCGTAGCGCTTCGTGAGGTTGCGCGTCTCGACGGCAAAAGGGGTGGAGGTCGCAGCCATGGGCCAAACTTACAGTCGCCGTAAAACTTCTGCAACTGAAAATTGCTAGGATCTTCTCGTGTCGCAGCCAGGCGCCCGTCCCGCGCACCTCCCCGCGCCCGGCGACTACCGGGGCGCGATCGCATGGATGCGAAAGCTGCGTGCGGGGCAGATCGCTCGTCGCCCGGAGGAGGGGCTGCGCGAGCACAAGAAGCGCATCACGCGCCAGCAGATCTCCGATACGGCGACGTGGATGTTCGTCGAGCGCGGGTTCGACGCCGTCCGGGTCGCCGACGTCGCCGAGGCGGTCGGCGTCTCCGAGAAGACGGTCTTCAACTACTTCCCGACGAAGGAGTCGCTCGTCTTCGATCGCGAAGAGGAGATCACGGAGAGCTTCATCGCCACGCTCCGCGACCGAGACCCGTCGACGTCCCCCGTTCAGGCGGTCGTCGCCTACATGTCCGGCGAGGAGCAGCGCTACGGCGAGGTGCCGGCGGAAGCGCTCTGGATGCTCCGCGCGTTCGACGAGCTCGTCACCTCGACCCCGGCGCTCGTCGCCGCCGCACGCGCGATGACCAGCCGGATCATCGCCGCCGTCGCCGAAGCGCTGGCCGAGGAGCTCCGGCTCGACCCGCGCGATCCCGAGCCGCAGCTCGTCGCCCGGGCGCTCATGGCGCTGTGGGAGACGCGCGAGGCATCGATGAGCCGCCGCATCGACGAGGGTCTTGCCGGGACGGAGCTGCGGGAGGCGGTGCAGGCCGACGTCGCCCGAGCGGCCCGCGTGCTCGAGACCGGGCTCTGGGCCCTGCATCTCATCGCGCAGGGTCGCCAGGTCGCCGAGGCCGCGCGCTCCATGGACGATGCCCGCCGCGAGATCGCCGGCGCCGTGCGCAAGGCCAGGCAGGCCTGGCGCGCCGCGCGCAGCGAGACGCGCGACGCCAAGCAGCGCGCCCGTCGAGAGGTCCAGCAGGCGCGCCGCGACGCGCGGCGGTCAGAGCGCTAGACGGCCTCCACCGCGGGCTCCGACGCCTCGAGGCGAGCACGCGGCAGCACGCGGTCCAGCCACCGCAGGAGCCACCAGTTGCGCTCCCCGAGCAGCTGCATCACGGCAGGCACCAGGACCATCCGCACGATCGTCGCGTCCACCAGGATCGCCGTGGCCAGGCCGAGGCCGACCAGCTTCGCCGGAATCGCTAACGAGCGCTCGGCGACCTGCGGACGAGGACGATCGCCGGCCCGATCGCGCTCACGACCACCGCCCCAACGATGAACGCCGGCACGCTCGCGCCACTCGCACTGACCACAAGGCCGGTCATTCCGGCGAACGCGTAGGCAGCGGCGATGCGCAGCTTCATGACCGCGACCTTATCGTGCTAGTGACGGCTACTACGAACCCAAAGAAGCCGCCGAGCTGGACGCCACGCTCGGCCCATTCTTTCGGCTGCGCCTCGACCAGCCCGAGGTCGTTGGCAACGGCGCCGATTGCGTAGCCGAGCAGACCGCCGAGGACCGCTCCTCCTCCCGCAATCGCGCCGGTCTCTGCCAGCCAGTACCCCAACGGGCTATGGCCGCTCACAGATTCGGGCTCACCCCCGCTGCGCGAACCACTTCCCTCCCTCCAGCTCATGGAACACGACGACGTTGCGCCCGCACGTCGTCACGACCTCCCAGTAGCGCCGTCGCACAGGCCGCTGGGTCCACCACCGGTCCTCCACGAGCCACGACTCGCGCACCGCGTCCACCTCGCGACCGTCCACGCGCTCGGGGCGCCCGCCCTCACCCGCGGCCACAGAGACGGGCCGCGGCTCCCCGAGGCGCCGCAGGCCGACGGGGCGCGAGTCCTTGCGGGGGGAGCGTGGGGTCATGGATGCGGGAGGTGGATCACGATTGGTACGGGGTCAGCACCGCACGCCGCTCGGGCACACGCGAGCCCGGATCGACCTCGAGGACCCGCAGCGCGGCCGCGGGCCCCGCTGCCGCACGGGACTGTCGGATCGCCTCGCGCAGGCGCGCGCGGCGCTGGGCAGCGCCGTCCTCGAACAGCGGCGCGCCGTGCGCATGCCCAGCGCCGAACCGCTCGACGACGAGCCGCAGCGTCTCGGCCGGCGCCGGCAACGTCGCGAGGCGGCCGGCCAGCACGAGCCGCATCCGAGCAGCGTCAGCCGTCGGCTCGCGGAACACCACGCGCTCGCGCCACGTGCCGCCCTCCACCAGGCGCGCCGCCACGACCGCGACGCGCACGGTGCGCCCGTCGCGCTCGCGGCGGGCCAGCAGCCGGTCGATCAGCAGGCCGAGCGCACGCTCGAGCTGCGGCCCCGACGCGGACTCTGGCAGCTCCAAGGACTCCTCCAGCGACTCGCCCGCACGGCGGGGGCGCAGCGGCGTGTCGCGCCCGCGCGCGAGATCGTGCGCGATGAGCCCAGCGGCGCCGAAGCGATCCCCCAGCGCGGAGCGGCGGAGGGCGGCGAGCCTCCCCAGCGTCGTGATCCCGAGCCGCTCCAGCGTCTCCGGCAGCGCCGCCGTCATCTCCCTGCGGCGCAGCAGCGAGACCGGCAGCCCCGCGAGATCCTCCGCGCCCGAGACCCGCCCCGCCCGCCGCGCCCGTGCCTGCTCGGCGGCGGCCATCGCAGCGAACCGCGACGGGCCCAGGCCGATGCGCGGCGTGCCCGCGTCGGCACTGGCGAGCGCCGCGCGCACCGCGGCCACGACGCCGTCGACATGGCCGCCGTGCAGCCGGCGCAGCCCCGCGGCGTCGAAGCAGGCCTCCCCCGGGCGCACCGGCTCGACGCGGGCGCCGATGCCCTCCAGCCGGACGAGCACGCCCTCCCAGGCATCGGCCACGCCGACCGGATCGGGTGGTATGAGACGCAGGCCGGGACAGCGCGCGAGAGCCTCGCCCATGCGCATGCCGGGGTGGATGCCGAACGCCTCCGCGGCGGGAGAGACCTCCCCCACGAGCTGCTCGCGGCCGGGCTCGGGTGCGAGCGCGGCGGGATCGCCCAGGAGCGCTCGCCGGCCGCCCGCGGCGACAGCGAGCTCGAAGCGTGGAAGGAGGATGCAGACGATCATTGAACGAACACATGTTCGCATGCGGGGCGGATGGATGGAAGGGTCTGTGCGCTCCGCTCCGGCGTGACTGACGTGCCCGCCGTGCTGGATGGCATCGAGGGGAGGCAGGAGTCGGGGCACCATCGGGCGGTCTCCCCGGTCGTTCACGGTCCCTGCGTCTGCGTCCGCCCGGCCCCGTCGACGTTCTCCCTGAAATTTTGATGGACAACGTGACCGCACGGCCACAGGTTCGGCAACCCGGAGCCCCGCCCACTCCCGTCGCCCTCGGTGCCGACCCGACCACGCCGCGCACCCGAGCCGCGCCCGAACGGAGCGCGGGATCAATTCGACCCCCGCAACCGCCCCGCCCGCCCCTCCAGGTACCGCCGCTCCGGAAGGCTCGTCGTCCGCCGCGCCGCCAGCCGGTACGCCGCACGCGCCTCCTCCATCTCCCCCGCCATCTCGAGCAGGTGCGCGCGAACGGCCTCCAGGCGGTGATGCTCGTCCAACCCGGTCACGGCGCTCAGCGCCTCGAGCCCCGCTCGCGGGCCCTGCGCCATCCCGACCGCGACGGCGCGGTTCAGCGCCACGGTCGGGCTCGGTGCGATGCGCTCGAGCAGCCCGTACAGCGCCAGGATCTCCCGCCAGTCCGTCTCCTCCGCGCTCGGCGCCTCCGCGTGCACGGCAGCGATCGCGGCCTGCAGCTGGTAGGGGCCCAGCGGTCCGCTGCGCAGCGCGGCGCTCACGAGATCGACGCCCTCGGCAATCGCCGCGGCGTCCCACGCCGAGCGGTCCTGCTCGGCGAGCGGCACGAGCTCGCCGCCGGGGTCCGTGCGCGCCGCCCGCCGCGCATCGGTCAGCAGCATCAAGGCGAGCAGGCCCGCGACCTCATCGTCCCCGGGCAGCAGCCGGTGCAGGAGGCGCGTGAGTCGGATCGCCTCGTCCGCGAGCTCGGTGCGCTGCAGGTCCGCGCCAGAGGACGCGGTGTAGCCCTCGTTGAAGATGAGGTAGAGGACGTGGAGGACGACCGCCATCCGCTCCGGCAGCTCCTCGGAGGGCGGAGGGCGGAAGGCGGTCCCGTCCGCGCGGATCGTCGCCTTCGCGCGGCTGATGCGCTGCGCCATCGTGGCCTCGGGGACGAGGAACGCGCTGGCGATCTGGGCGGTCGTGAGGCCGCCAACCGCGCGCAACGTCAACGCGATCTGCGACGCGGGCGACAGCGCCGGATGGCAGCACAGGAGCAGGAGCGTGAGCGTGTCGTCGTGCTCGCGTGTGCGCTCTCCCGCCACCGGCTGCGCGCGTTCGTCGCCGAGCGCGACGGCGCCGGCGACCTCCTCCCGCCTATGCCGCGCATGCTCACTGCGGACGTCGTCGACCAGCCGCCGCGAGGCGACGGTCACGAGCCACGCCTGCGGATGGACGGGAACGCCCTCCGACGGCCATTGGCGCGCAGCGGCCAGCAGCGCCTCCTGCACGGCGTCCTCGCAGAGGTCGAACCCGGCCGCATGACGCCGGACGAGCACGCCGAGCACTCGCGGGGCGAGGTCGCGCAGCAGCGGCTCGACGGCCGTCGCGCTCACATCTCCATTCCCGCCGGGTCCATGATCGGGCGAACCTCCATCGGCGCGAGCCGCGCGCTCGGCCATGCGGCGGCGATCTCGACCGCACGATCGATCGTCTCGCACTCGACGATGAGGTAGCCGCCGAAGTGCTCCTTCGCCTCCGCCAGCGGCCCGTCGGTCACCACGGGGGCGCCTTCGTGCACGCGGACGGTGCGGGTGTTGGACGGGTCCGCCAGCGCCTCCCCGCCGACGAGCTCGCCGGACGCGGTGAGTTGCGCCATCATCGCGTCGACCTGCTCCATGAGCTCCTTGCCCTCGGGGCTCTGGAACAGCTCCCGCGAATCGGGGTTGTCGTAGATCATCAGCATGTACTTCATGGGCGAAGCCTCCTTTCATCCGCGGGTCGGAACCACCGTGCCATCCTCGACATCGTGAGGATCGTCGACGACGAGATGCGCGGCTACTACGACCGGCGGGCGCGCGAGTACGACGACTGGTGGCATGGGACGGGCCTCTTCTCGACGCGCGACCGGCCCGGTTGGGCAGCCGAAACGGCGCACCTCACCCAGCTGCTGGCCGCGCTTGCCCCGGCGAGGGTGCTCGACGTCGCTTGCGGGACCGGCTTCCTGACCCGTCATTTGCGCGGTGAGATCGTCGCGCTCGACCAGAGCGCGCAGATGGTCCAGGTCGCCTCGGCGCGCATGCCGCACGCTCGCGTCGCCCGGGGCGACGCCGTGCCGCTGCCGTTCCGGGAGGCCGCATTCGACCGCATCGTGACCGGACACTTCTACGGCCACCTGCTCCGGGAGGAGCGCACCGCGTTCGTCGCCGAGGCACGCCGCGTCGCCGGCGAGCTTGTCGTCGTCGACAGCGCCCAGCGGCCCGGCGTCGCGGAGGAGGAATGGCAGGAGCGAGTGCTCGACGACGGCTCGCGCCATCGTGTGTACAAGCGGTTCCTCACCTGCGATCAGCTGCGGCACGAGCTGGGGGACGGCGACGTCCTGCACGAGGGCGCCTGGTTCGTGGTCTACCGGACACGCACGTAGCCGCTACAGCGGACTGGGAGCGCCGAACATCGCGCCCAGGCGCGTCGCGAGCTCGAGGTCTCCCTCCAGCCCGAGGCGACCGTCGAAGAGCGCGCTGCCGAGATCCAGCTCGCCCGCGGCCACCCGGGCGATGTCCGCGACCCCGAGCCGCACGGTGAGCGCCGGCGAGCGCGCCGCGCCCGCCGAAGCCCGCGCTCGGTTGCCCTCCACCTGCACGGTCCAGGTCTTCGCGGTCCCGTCGCTCATGCCGAGCACGTACTGCAGCTCGCCCTGGAAGCCGCCCGCCCGCTCGGGCCGGAACCGGCGCACCATGCCCGCGAACAGGACGCGCAGCGCGACGTCGGCGCCCACCGTCCGCTCGAGCGCGCGGTCGGGAATGCGGCGCACCACGCCCGCCGCGACGTCGGCGACCTTCCTGCGCCCGACGGGGCCGCTCTCGAGCGGGGAGACGGGCGCGACGTCGTCGAGCACACGAGCCGGCGCGCGCCGAGCTAGGGCCGCGCGCATCGCCTGCCCGAGGCGCTGCTCGCGGGAAGCATCCGCGGCCGCCGCGCGCTCGGCGAACTCCGGCGCGACCTCCGCGCCGAACAGCTCGAGCGCCTCGCAGATGTGCTCGTGGCCCGTGCGGCCGGACTGCATGACGAAGAGCACCTGGTCGACGCCCGCGGCCTCGTAGCGGCGCAGGAGGTCGCGCGCGTGCTCCGGCGTGCCGATCGCTCCCCGCAGCGAGCCGAGCCCCTGCTCGAGCACCTTGACGCCGAGCGCGCCGTTCCCGCGGCGGGAGAAGCCGGTGCCCCGGGCCTGGAACTCCTCCCACAGGTTCGTCCGGCCCGGCCTGTGCTGTCCGAAGACGTAGTAGTGCGCAAGCGCGTAGCCGAAGAAGCGCGCGCCCTCCAGTCCCCGCTCGATCGCCGTGGCCTCGTCGCGATGCACGTGCATGGGGACGGTGATCGCCAGGCGCGGGTTGACGGCGAAGCCGGCGGGCACGCAGCGCTCCGACGCGATGATCTCCTCGTACTCGCGCACCCACGCGCCGGCCTCCTCCGGCTGGACGAACGAGAAGCTCAGCGCACCGATCCCGCGGGCCGCGGCCATCCGGATCGTGTCCCGGCGCGAGCAGGCCACCCAGAGCGGCGGATGCGGGCGCTGGCGCGGCTTGGGGAGGACGTTGCGCGGCGGCATGCGGAGGTAGCGACCGTCCGCACCGCCGAACGGCTCCTCCACGAACATCCGCGTGAGCGCATCGATGGCCTCCTCCCACTGCGCGCGCTTCGTCTCGCGATCGACGCCGAAGCCCGCGAGCTCGACGCCGCTGCCCGTCTCCCCCGTCCCCAGTTCGACCCGACCGTCGGAGAGGAGGTCGAGCGTCGCCGCCGTCTCCGCCACGCGCGCTGGATGCTGGTAGCCGAGCGGGAGCGGGAGGATCCCGAACCCGAGTCGGATGCGCCTCGCGCGCTGCGACGCCGCGGCCAGGAACACGTCGGGCGCCGAGCCGTGCGAGTACTCCTCGAGGAAGTGGTGCTCGACCTGCCACGCGTAGTCGATGCCCGACCGCTCGGCGACCTCGACCTGCTCCAGTGCGTCTCGGAGCAGGTCGTGCTCGTCGTCGGGGCCCCATGGACGGGGCAGCTGGTGCTCGAAGAAGACCCCGAATCTCACGCCGCTACTGCGAGCGGCGGCGGCGCGTAGCCGCCGAGCTCACGCTCGACGAGCTGTGCGAAGCGCAGCGTCGTGCGGTCCTCGAGGTACGGACCGACCGCCTGCACGCCCATCGGCATCCCGTCGATCCGCCGCCCGGTCGGGATGGCGGTCGCCGGCAGGTTGGCAACCGTGACAAGGCCCGGCCACTGCAGGCCGTTCAGGTACGGGACGGGCCGCCCGTCCACGAGCGTGGTGCGCGAGTACTGCTGGACGTGGCCGGGACCCTCGCCCGAATGATCGTGTGGGAACGCCACAGTCGGCATGATCGGACAGAGGATCACGTCGAAGCGCTCGAAGAAGCGCCGCCACGCCTCGCGGAGGCGCGCCTGCTGCTCGAGGAGGCCTCCGAACTCGTGGGCCGTCAGGCGCACCGCCCGCGCGATCCGGGCGGGATAGCCGCGCGGATCGCCGCCTGCCCCCGCGGCCTCCGTGACCGCCAGGACCTGCTCCGGCATGCCGCCCGAGACCACGCTGAAGAGGATGGCGACGTACAGGTCGTCGCTCGCCGCGACGTTGATCTCGGGGCGCGCAGCTTCATCGACCTGCACGCCGAGTCCGCGCAGGTCCTCGGCATAGGCGTGCATCGCCTCCAGGCAGCGAGAGTCGACGCTGAAGTGCTCGCCATCCGCCCAGAGCGCCACGCGGAAGTCGCCGAGGCGCTCGTGCCGGCTCGGCGGGACCCTCACCGACCAGGCCGGGCGATCCGGCGCCTCCGGTGCGGTGAGGACGTCGAGGGCCAGCTCGAGGTCCGCTGCGCTGCGCGCCATCGGGCCGGCGACTCCCATCAGCCGGTCCGACACCCCCTCGGGAGCGGGCGGGATGTGCCCGCGCCGAGGGACGATGCCGTAGCTCGTCTTCAGGCCGTACACGCCGCAGAAGTGCGCCGGGCAGCGGATCGACCCGCCGATGTC
>Ga0081539_10005576_pt1 | contig 12726 bp, 12 predicted proteins | sample TabmetS4T2R2_FD_71023 | JGI IMG/M metagenome (GOLD analysis project Ga0081539, IMG submission 71023) | Tabebuia heterophylla rhizosphere microbial communities from the University of Puerto Rico - S4T2R2 | ecosystem: Host-associated > Plants > Roots > Rhizosphere ...
GGGGGGCCCCCCCCAACGCGGGGGCCACCCCCACCCCCCGCCACAACGCCGGGGCCATGGTGGTGGCCCGCCTGGCCAGGCGGGCCGGGGCCACCCTCAAGCGCTCCCGCAACCGCGCCCAGGTGGCCGAGATCCGCGACGGCGACATCCGGGTCGTGCTGGCCCGGCCGAACTCGTACGTCAACGAGTCCGGCGGCCCGGCGTCGCTGCTGGCCCGCTGGTACAAGACCCCGGTGGAGCGGATCATCGTCGTCCACGACGAGATCGACCTCGCCCACGGCAAGCTCCAGCTGCGCCGCGACGGCGGCACGGCCGGCCACAACGGCCTCAAGGACGTCGCCAAGGCCCTCGGCTCACCCGACTTCCTGCGGGTCCGCATCGGCGTCGGCCGCCCCCCCGGCCGCAAGGACCCGGCCGACTACGTGCTGGAGCCCATCGCCAAGCGTGACGCCGAGGACTTCGCCGTCCTCATCGAGCGCGCCGCCGACGCCACCCTGGACCTGGTCCACCTCCCCCTTGAACGCGCCCAGGACCGCCACAACCACTGACGAGCTCAGGGCGAGAGCTCGGGCTTGCGGACGGCGTCGAGGACTAGGTCGAGGACGGTGCCGGCCTGCCGGAGATCCGCCTCGCCGAGCGCCGCGCCGAGGGCGTCGGCCCAGGTCCGCTGGGCCGCCTGGATGGTCCACAGGGCCGAGCGGCCCTCCGGGGTCAGCCGCAGGAGCTTGGCGCGGCGGTGGGCGGGGTTGGGCTCGTAGACCGCCAGGCCGTCGCGGACCAGGACGTCGGCCAGGCGCTGCACGCCCTGGCGGGCGAGGTGCAGCTCGCGGGCGATCTGCGCCACGGACGCGAGCCCGTCCTGGACCGCCTCGAGGACCAGCCAGCGGGCGAGCGTCTGGCCCGCCGGCCTGGCCAGCGCCTCCCCGACGGCGGTGAAGTCCCGGATGAGGCGGACGACCTGCATGACGAGATCGGTCAGGGCGTCCCCGGCCGGCGTCCGCACCGACGGGCCATCATTGACAACATGTTGTCGTTCAGATAGGGTTGGTTCCATGACAACAAGTTGTCATATGGCCCGCCCGGGCCGCAACCCCGGACCAGGGAGAAGGAGCTGGCCGGCTACTGGCGGGACGGCCACGACTGGCGCAAGCACGAGGCCCGGCTGAACGACCTGCCCCAGTTCACCTCGACCGTCGACGGCCAGCGCATCCACTTCCTCCACATGCGGTCCCCCGAGCCATGGCGCTGCCCCTGGTCCTGACCCACGGCTGGCCAGGCTCGATCGTGGAGTTCCTCGACGTCATCGGCCCGCTGGCCGATCCGAGGGCCCACGGTGGCGACCCGGCGGACGCCTTCCACCTAGGTCCTCCCCTCCCTGCCCGGGTACGGCCTCTCCACCCCGACCCGCGAGCCCGGCTGGACCACCGACCGCATGGCCGGCGCCTGGGCCGAGCTGATGGCCGGCCTCGGCTACCGGCGCTACGGCGCCCAGGGTGGCGACCGGGGCGCGCTCGTCTCCCCCGAGGTGGGCCGGATCGACCCCGACCACGTCGTCGGGGTGCACGTCAACGCGGCCACCGCCGGCTTTATCCCCTTCGGGCCCGTCGACCCCCAGGAGCTGGCCACCTTCAGCGATGCCGAGAAGGCGCGGCTGGAGCGGCTCAACCGGTTCCTGAGCGACCAGAACGGCTACTTCCAGATCCAGGCCACCCGGCCCCAGACGCTCGCCTATGCCCTCACCGACTCGCCGGTCGGGCAGCTGGCCTGGATCGTGGAGAAGTTCAAGGAGTGGACCGACGCCTCGGCCGAGCTCCCGGAGGACGCCGTCGACCGCGACCGGCTGCTCACCAACGTGATGCTGTACTGGCTCCCCGGCACCGCCGGCTCCTCGGCCCGGACCTACTACGAGAACATGCACGCCGGTTCCTGGGGCAAGGCGCCCAGCCCCACCCCGACCGGGGTGGCGGTGTTCGCTCAGGACGTCGCCATCCGCCGTTACGCCGAGCGCGGCAACAACATCGTCCACTGGTCCGAGTTCGACCGCGGCGGCCATTTCGCGGCCATGGAAGCCCCCGACCTGCTCGTCGGCGACGTGCGGGCGTTCTTCCGCCAGTTCCGCTAGGCCCGCTTGTACTCCTGCACGGCCCAGAGGTTGCCGTCGGGGTCCTCGAAGAAGACGTAGCGCGATCCGGGAGTGCCCTCCGGGCCCAGCTGCTGGACGTCGCCGACCGGGACGCCGCGGCCGGCCAGGGCCTCGCGGACGGCGTCGACATCCTCCACGACCAGCTGGACGCCCTTGACCGAGCCGGGCTCGCCCAGCGGCAGCCCCTCGCCCAGCACCACCGAGCAGGCCGAGCCGGGCGGGGTCATCTGGACCACCCGCATGCCCTCGCTGGGCCGGACGTCGTGGTCGAGGTGGAAGCCGACCCGCTCGGTGTAGAAGGCCTTGGCGGCGTCGACGTCGGAGACGGGGATGGGGACGACCTCCAGCCGCATGTTCAGATCAGGAGCTTCAGGCTGCATGCTGCCTCCCGCGGGCGGTGGACAGGGGACGCCAGAGATCCTATCTTTGCCGCCCGTCAAACTCCTGCAGAGGAGGCCGGCGGTGGCACGAGAGCTCGAAGGTCTGGTCGCGGTGGTCACCGGCGGCGGGTCCGGCATCGGTCTGGCCACGGTCCGGCTGCTGGCCGCCCGGGGGGCCAGGGTGGCCGCCCTCGACCTGGACCCCTCGGCCGCCGCCGAGCCGGTCGAGGGGGCCGAGCGGCCCCTGGCCCTGGTCGCCGACGTGACCACCGACGCCTCGGTGGCCGCCGCCGTGGCCGCCGTGGCCGAGCGCTGGGGCGGCCTGGACGTGCTGGTCAACAACGCCGGCATCGGCGCCCAGGGAACGGTCGAGGACAACCCGCTCGAGGAGTGGCGGCGGGTCCTGGACGTCAACCTGCTCGGCATGGTGCGCACCACCAGAGCCGCCCTGCCGCACCTGCGCCGCTCACCGACGGCGGCGATCGTCAACACCTGCTCGATCGCGGCCACCGCCGGCCTGCCCGAGCGCGCCCTGTACAGCGCCAGCAAGGGGGCGGTGCTCGCCCTCACCCTGGCCATGGCCGCCGACCACCTCCGGGAGGGGATCCGCGTCAACTGCGTCAACCCCGGCACCGCCGACACCCCCTGGGTGCGGCGGCTGCTGGACGCCACCACCGACCCCGAAGCCGAGCTGGCCGCGCTCCGCGCCCGCCAGCCGACCGGCCGGCTCGTCTCGGCCGAGGAGGTCGCCGCGGCCATCGCCTATCTGGCCGGCCCGCTGGCCTCGGCCACCACCGGCACCGCCCTGTCCGTGGACGGCGGCCTCCAGGGCCTGCGCCTGCGGCCCCCGCCGGAGGAGGGGTGAGCATGCCCCTGCCCGCCGCCGGCCTCGGGCGCGGTGGCCTCCGGGTCAGCCGGCTCGCGCTGGGCACGGCGCCCCTCGGCAACCTGTTCACGCCGGTGGCCGAGGAGGACGCCGACGCCACCGTCCGCTCGGCCCTGGACGCCGGGCTCACCTACCTGGACACCGCCCCCCACTACGGGCTCGGCCTGGCCGAGCAACGGCTGGGCCGGCTGCTGGCCGGGCGGCCTCGGGACGCCTTCGTCGTCTCGACCAAGGTCGGGCGGCTGGTGCGCCCGCTGCCCCCGGGCGAGACCGCCGACCCCGAGGGCTTCACCGACACGCCGCCAGCCAAGCGGATCTGGGACTTCTCCGGCGACGGGGTGCGGCGGTCGCTCGAGGAGAGCCTGGAGCGACTCGGGCTCGACCGGGTCGACATCGCCCTCGTCCACGACCCCGACGACCACGAGCGCGAGGCGCGCGAGCAGGCCTTCCCGGCCCTGGCCGAGCTGCGCGACCAGGGCCTGGTCCGGGCCATCGGGGCCGGGATGAACCAGGCCGGGATGCTCACCCGGTTCGTCCGCGACCTCGACCTGGACGTGGTGCTGGTCGCGGGGCGCTACTCGCTGCTCGACCAGCGGGCCCTGGAGGAGCTGCTGCCGGCCTGCGCCGCCCGCGGCACCGCGGTGGTGGTCGGCGGGGTGTTCAACAGCGGCCTGCTCGCCGACCCGCGGCCCGGGGCCACCTTCGACTACGCCCCGGCCGCGCCCGAGCTGGTGGACCGGGCGCTGCGGCTGGCCGAGGTCTGCGCCAGGCACGAGACGCCGCTGCGGGCGGCGGCCCTGGCCTTCCCGTTCGGTCACCCCGCCGTGACCAGCGTGCTGGTCGGCGCCCGGACCGCCGCCGAGGTGGAGGACGCGGTGGCCTGCTTCCGGCGGCCGGTCCCCGAGGCCCTCTGGGCCGATCTGGTCGCCGCCGGCCTGCTCCCAGGCCACGTCCCCACCCCCGCGGGCTCCCGGTGAGCCGGACGGGACGGGTCGACGCCCACCATCATCTGTGGGACCCCGGCCGGCGGGCGTATCCCTGGATGGACGAGTCGGTGGCGGCCATCCGGCGGCCCTTCGGCCCCGACGACCTCGACGCGGCCGCCGGGCCGCAGGGATTCGGGCAGACGATCGCGGTCCAGGCCGTCTCCAGCGTCGAGGAGACCGGGGAGCTCCTGGACGTCGCCGCCACCTCCGGGCGTGTCGCCGGGGTGGTCGGCTGGGTCGACCTGACCGGCCCCGAGGTGGCCGACACCCTGGCCGCCCTGCGGGCCCGGCCCGGCGGCCGGGCCCTGGTCGGGGTCCGCCACCAGGTCCACGACGAGCCCGACCCGGGATGGCTCCTCCGCGACGACGTCGGCCGCGGCCTGGCCGCCGTCGCCGCCGCCGGCCTGGCCTACGACCTGCTGGTGCGGGAGCGGGAGCTGCCGGCGGCACGCGCCGTGGCCCGGCGCCTGCCCGAGCTCACCCTGGTCGTCGACCACCTCGCCAAGCCGCGCATCCGGGACGGGGCCGTCGAGCCCTGGGCCGGCGAGCTGGCCGCCCTGGCCCGCCAGCCCAACGTCGCCTGCAAGGTCTCGGGCCTCGTCACCGAGGCCGACTGGGAGGCCTGGACCCCCGCCCAGCTCGTTCCCTACGTGCGCCACGCGGCCGAGGTCTTCGGGCCCGACCGGCTGCTCTTCGGCTCGGACTGGCCGGTGTGCCTGCTCGCGGCCGCCTATGGCGAGGTGGTCGAGGCCACGGTCGAGGCCCTGGACGGGGCCGGGCTCGGCCCGGCCGAACGCGACGGGGTCCTCGGCGCCAACGCCCGCCGCCTGTACCGCCTGCCCTGACCTCGACGACCGCCGCCCGCCCGCCGACCCACGGAGGCCGCCATGCTCCGCACCCGCCTCATCCATCCCGAGATCCTCGCCGCCCTCGCCGCCGCCGGGCACGGGTCCCGCGTGCTCATCTCGGACGGCAACTTCCCCCACGCCACCGCCACGCCGGCGGGCGCCTGTCGTGTCTTCCTGAACCTCTCCCCGGGCCGGGTCACCGTCACCGAGGTCCTCGAGGCGGTCGCGCCGACCGTGCCGCTGGAGGCGGCGGCGGTGATGCGCCCCCACGACGCCGACGTCCCGGCCGTGCTCGGCGAGTACCGGGCGTTGCTGCCGCCGGGCCTGCCGGTCGAGGTGGTCGACCGGCTGGGCTTCTACGAGCTCACCCGCCGCCCCGAGGTCACCCTGGCCGTGGCCACCGGGGACCAGCGGCTGTACGCCAACCTGCTGCTGACCATCGGCTACGTCGACCCGGCGGCGGAGACCACTCGGCTCTAGACATCGGATGTTTCAGCGGCTAGGGTTACCTCCTCCGAGGGCGTTGCCTGGGTGGGCCGCCGACGGCCCCTCAAAACATGGGAGGACACCATGGCCAAGCGTCCATTTCCCCGTTGGGCCGCATGCCTCGCCGCCGCGTCGTTGCTGGTCGCCGCCTGCAGCGGGGGCGGGGGCGACGACAAGACCCAGTCCACCCAGGGGACGGGGGCGGACCGGCACAAGGGCGTGGAGGTCACCGTGCTGACCTTCACCGGCCCGCAGATCGCCGAGCCGCTGCAGCGGCGCGCCCCCGACTTCAACCAGCTCACCGGCGCGAACGTGAAGGTCGTCACCGTCCCCTTCGCCGACCTCTACGACAAGATCCTCACCGACCTGGCCACCGGCACCAACAGCTACGACGCCTTCGTGTTCGACCCGCAGTGGATGGGCGACTTCGTCCCGCCCGGATACCTGGAGGACATCACCGACCGCGTCAAGGGCGACAAGACGCTGCAGTGGGACGACATCGCGCCGTTCTTCCGCGACTTCAGCGCCTCCTACAAGGGCCGCACCTACACCATCCCCCTGGACGGCGACTTCCAGATGGTCTACTACCGCAGCGACCTGCTGAAGCGGGACGGGCTGAAGCCGCCGGCCACCTGGGAGGACTACCTCGACATCGCCCGCCGCTACAACGGCAAGGACCTGAACGACGACGGCAAGCCCGACTACGGGTCCTGCATCGCCAAGAAGCGGGCCGCCCAGTCGTACTGGATGTCCTGGTCGGTTGCCGGCTCCTACCTGCAGGCCTCCGGGACCAGCCAGGGCGCCTTCTTCGACGCCGGAACCATGAAGCCGCTGGTCAACAACCAGGCCTTCGCCACCGCCCTCGACGTCTACAAGCAGACCACCCAGTACGCCCCCAAGGACGAGCTGAACCTGGACGTGGGCGACACCCGCGGGCTGTTCACCTCCGGCCGCTGTGCCCTCTCGGCCGACTGGGGCGACATCGGCACCCTGGCCATCGACCCCAAGACCTCCACCGTGCAGGACAAGGTGGGGACGGTGATCATGCCCGGGTCGAGGAAGGTCCTGGACCGGGCCAGCGGCCAGCTGGTCGACTGCGACGCCACCAGGTGCCCGCACGCCATCGACGGCGTCAACCACGCGCCCTTCGCCGCCTTCGGCGGCTGGTCGGGGGCGATCAACGCGGCCGTCGACCAGAAGGTCAAGGACGCCGCCTACGACTTCCTCTCCTACATGAGCGCCCCGGCCCAGTCGAACGAGGACGTGACCCTGGGCAAGACCGGCTTCAACCCCTACCGGACCTCCCAGTTCACCGACACCCAGCTCTGGGTCAAGGCCGGGATGAGCAAGGAGGCGGCCGAGAACTACCTGGGCGCCATCCGCGACAGCCTGGAGAGCCCGAACATGATCCTCGACCTCCGGGTCCCCAAGTCCGCCCAGTACCAGGGGGTGGTGCTGGACACGGCGGTGGCCCAGTTCCTGGCCGAGGAGATCTCCCGTGACCAGGCGATGCGTCAGATCGAGCAGGGCTGGGACAAGATCACCGACGACGAGGGACGCGACGACCAGAAGGCCGCCTACGCCGACAGCCTGAACATCCAGCGCTAGCACGCCAATGGACGCCGGACTGAGCCGAGGCCGGGTGTCCAGCCCGGCCGCGGAGGAGCACGCGCGGGCCCGCTCGCGAGCCTCGCTCGGGGCGGGCTTCGCGGTGCGGGCCGCCTTCATCTGGCCGGCCCTGCTGGCGATCCTGTTCGTCTCCATCTACCCGCTGCTCGTCTCGCTGTACATCAGCCTGTCGCGCCTGAAGCTGGTGCGGGGCGGGTTCGAGTTCCGGTTCATCGGCCTCGACAACTACCGCGACCTGCTCTCCGGGGACGAGCGGGCCCACTTCCTCGGGGTGACGCGGCCGCCGAACCCGCTCGGCTGGCTGGTGCTCGGCGCCGGGCTGGGCCTGCTCGGCTGGGGGCTGTACCGCGCCTGGCGCGGCCGGGTCCAGACGGCCGGGATGGCCATGCGTGTCCTCGGCGCCGCGGCCGCCGCGGGCGCGCTGTGGCTGCTGGTCCGGACGCTGCTGGCCGACGGCGGGCGGCCAGGGACCGCGGTCGTGACCCTGGTCTACGTGCTGGTCGGGGTGGCCGCCCAGTTCCTGCTCGGGCTGGGGCTGGCCTACCTGCTGACCCAGGGGCTTTTTGGCCAGCGGTTCCTCCGGGTGGTGTTCCTGCTGCCGCTGACCATCACCCCGGTCGGCGTGGCCTACATGTTCCGCATGCTCACCGACACCGGCAAGGGTCCCCTGCACCCGTTGTGGGGGGCGGTCGGGCTGAGCGGCTTCTCCTGGGTCAACGACCCCTGGGGGGCACGGGTGGCGGTGATGGTCGGCGACATCTGGCAGTGGACGCCGTTCATGTTCATCATCCTGCTGGCCGCCCTGGAGGCCCAGGACCAGGACACCGTCGAGGCGGGGATGGTCGACGGGGCCAGCCGCTGGCAGATCTTCCGCCACATCTCGCTGCCGGCGATCCTGCCGGTGTGCACCACGGTCATCCTCATCCGCCTGATCGAGGCGTTCAAGATCATCGACCTGCCCAACATCCTCACCAACGGGGGCCCGGGGACGGCCACCGAGTCGCTCAGCCTCCACGCCTACATCCGCTGGCGCACCCTGGACCTCGGCCAGTCGGCGGCGGTGGCCTACTCGCTGCTGTTCATCGTGACCGTGGCCGCCCTGTCCTTCGTGAACCTGGTGCGGCGGCGGGTGGCGGAGCCGTGAGCCGATGAACCCGCTGCGACGCCGCTCGGTCCGGGACCTGCCGCCGGCCGGGAAGCTGGCCGCCTACCTGGTCCTCGGCGGCTGGGCCCTGGTCGTCCTGTTCCCGCTCTACTGGCTGGTCATCACCTCGTTCAAGCTGCCCATCCAGGTCAACAGCGGCCCCTTCTACCTGCCCTTCGTGGACTTCCAGCCGTCGCTGGACGCCTGGCGCTACATCTTCGTGGACCTGCGCGACGACACCCTGCGGCCGTACGTCAACACCGTGGTGGTCGCGCTCGGCAGCTCAACGCTGGCCCTGGTGCTCGGGTCGGCCGGCGCCTACGCCCTCGCCCGCTTCCCCTACCGGCCGCGGCTGGGGATGATCGCCCTGGCCGCCGGCAGCCTGGCGCTGGTGGCGGTGGCGGTCGGGCTCGGCATGGCGCCGGCGGGGGCGGTGGTCGCGGCCGCCGGCTGTTTCGCGATCCTGGCCGCCACCGTGGGCCGCCGGTTCCGCCGGACCCTGTCCAACGGGGACATCGCCTTCTGGATGATCTCCCAGCGGATCCTGCCCCCGGTTGCGGTGGTGATCCCCATCTACGTGCTCTTCCAGCACCTGCGGCTGCTGGACACCCGCACCGCGCTGGTGATCACCTACGCGGCCACCAACCTCCCGATCGTCGTCTGGCTGATGCGCGACTACTTCGCCAAGCTGCCCTGGGAGCTGGAGGAGGCGGCCGTGGTCGACGGCGCCTCGGCGTTCCGGGTGTTCCGCTCCATCACCCTGCCACTGTCGCTGCCCGGCCTGGTCGCGACCTTCCTGATCGTGCTCGTCTTCTCCTGGAACGAGTACCTCCTGGCCCTGTTCCTCTCCAGCGCCGACGCCCAGACCATGCCGCTCACCGTGGCCGCCCAGAACGCCACCCGGGGACCGCAGTGGTGGTACATGTCGGTGCTCATCCAGATCATGATCCTGCCCGTCATCGCCCTGGCGATCGCGCTGGAGCGGTTCGTCTCCCGCGGGCTCCTGGTCGGGGCGGTCAAGGGATGAGCGGGGCGCCGACGGCCGGCCCGGGGGTCGAGGTCACCGGCTTCGACACCCTCGACGTGCGCTTCCCGACCTCCCGCGAGCTCGACGGCTCGGACGCCATGAACCCCGACCCCGACTACTCGGCCGCCTACGTGATCCTGCGGACCAGCGACCCCGGGCTGGACGGCCACGGCTTCTGCTTCACCATCGGCCGCGGCACCGAGCTCTGCGTCCAGGCCATCGAGGCGCTGGCCCCGGTGGTGGTCGGGGCCAAGACCGAGGAGCTGTTCGCCGACATGGGCGGCATGTGGCGGCGGCTGGTCGGCGACAGCCAGCTGCGCTGGCTCGGGCCCGAGAAGGGCGTGGTCCACCTGGCCACGGCCGCGGTCGTCAACGCCGTCTGGGACCTCTACGCCAAGGCGCGCGGCAAGCCGCTGTGGAAGCTGCTGGTGGACCTGGAGCCTGAGGAGATCGTGGACCTGGTCGACTTCCGCTACCTGACCGACGCGCTCACCCCGGCCGAGGCGGTGGCGATGCTCCGGGAGCGGGCGGCGACCCGGCCGGAGCGGGAGGCGCTGCTGGCCGCCGAGGGCTACCCGGCCTACACCACCTCGGCCGGCTGGCTGGGCTACGACGACGAGCGGCTGCGGCGGCGCTGCCGCGAGGCCGTCGAGGCCGGCTTCGGCCACCTCAAGCTCAAGGTTGGCGCCAGCCTCGAGGACGACCGGCGCCGCCTGGCCATCGCCCGCGAGGTCATCGGCCCCGACCGCGGGCTCATGCTGGACGCCAACCAGGTGTGGAGCGTGCCCGAGGCGATCGCCTGGATGGGGGAGCTGGCCGGCTTCCGGCCGTGGTGGATCGAGGAGCCGACCAGCCCCGACGACGTCCTCGGCCACGCCGCCATCGCCAGGGCCATCGCCCCGATCCGGGTCGTGACCGGTGAGCACGTGCAGAACCGGGTGGTGTTCAAGCAGCTCCTCCAGGCCGGGGCGGTCGCCGCCTGCCAGGTGGACGCCTGCCGGCTCGCCGGGGTCAACGAGGTGGTGGCCGTGCTGCTGCTGGCGGCCCGGTTCGGGGTCCCGGTCTGCCCGCACGCCGGCGGGGTCGGCCTGTGCGAGCTGGTCGTGCACCTGTCGGCGTTCGACTTCGTGGCCGTGAGCGGCTCGCTGGAGGAGCGGATGGTCGAGTACGTCGACCACCTGCACGAGCACTTCACCGAGCCGGTCCGGGTGACCGGCGGCCGCTACCGGCTCCCACGGTCGCCCGGGTTCGCCGCCATGACCCCGGCCGCGCTCGCCACCTACCGCTTCCCCGACGGGCCCGCCTGGACCGCGCCCTAGTCCTACAGTCGTAGTTTGCTGCGTTGTTGCTGGTAATGGGCGCGTCGAGCGGTGGCCTGATGACGGCGTCGCCAGACCGACCAGCCCAGCGTGAATGCCGGATCGACCGGTGGGCGCCAGATCAGGCGGGCCAGCAGCCGGCGCAGCTCGGCGACGGTGAGCGCCACCAGGACGCCTAGCGCGGTCACCACCACTGCCCCCCGACCCCAGTGGTCGGGTCGGTGACCTGGGCGCGGGTGACGGCGAGGAACGCTAGCGCGGTCATGGCCAGGGTGATGTGCCGGTACCAGGCCCGATACTGGCGGACCTGGTAGTGGTCCAGCCCGACCTCGCCCTTGGCCTGCGCGAAGGCCTCCTCGACTCGCCAACGAGAGCCAGCCACCTGGACCAGGGTGGCCAGGGAGGTGTCGGCCGGGGCGAAGCAGACGTAGAAGGCCAGGTCCGTGGGGTCGCTGAGGCTGCGGCGGGCCAGCAGCCAGAAGCCCACGTTGGCCGGCCAGCCCCAGCGCCACAGCGGCACCCGGGTCCAGTCGTAGAACCGTTTGCCCTTGCTGCCATCCCCAGCGCTGATGCGCAGCCACTGCTCGGGCTCGACTGCGGCGATCAGGTCCTGGGCGGCGACCTGACCGGGGCCACGGTCGGTCATGGTCAGCAGCGGTTCGGTGCACTTGACCGCCATGACGTGCCGGATCGCGTGCTCCTCCAGCCACACGCGCAGACGCCGGTCGCCGCCGTAGACGGTGTCGCCGGTCACCCAGCCAAACGGCACGCCGGCGGCCAGGGCTCGCTCGAGCATCGCCTGGCCCAACTGCGGCTTGGTCTGGAAGCCCACCTCCTCGGGGACGCCCGCCGCCCGGCAGCGCGCCCGGTCATCGGTCCACGATTTGGGCAGGTATAGGTCCCGGTCGACCAGCGCCACCCCACCGGCTGCCGCATACGCCAGGAACACTCCGATCTGGCAGTTCTCCTGCTTACCGACCGTCCCGGTGTACTGGCGCTGGACGCCGGCCGAGCGGTCGCCCTTCTTGACAAAGCCCGTCTCATCCAGCACCAACACCGCCTGCGGGTCCCCCAGGTGCTCGACCACGTAGTCGCACAGGTCGTCGCGGACCCCGTCGGCGTCCCACCCTGAGCCGTTGAGCAGCCGCTGCATCCCGTCTGGGGTCTGCTCACCTGCCTGTTCGGCGAGCCACCAGCTGTTCTTGCGCTCGACCTGGCTCAGCAGCCCTTGCAGGTAGGCCAGCGCCCGCCGGCACGGCTCCACGCGCCCGAACCGCCCACCGATGCGCTGGTGCAGCACGACCAGCCCGTCCGCCCACACGCGGGCCTGTTTCTCGGCCTGCTCGACCTGGCTGCTCGGCCACGCCGAGCGGCGCGCTGGCTGCGCCATGCCGCCGCCTCCCTGGAGTGGAAAGCGGCAACCTACCGCAGCCGAACTGCGACTGTAGGACTAGCCGTCGGGCTCGCCGGCCATCAGCTGGCGCAGCCAGCTCTCGGTCGTGACGACGTGCTGCACGGCCAGCGCGTAGGCGAGGTTGGGGTCGCCGGCGGCCAGGGCGGTATAGATGGCCTGGTGCTGGTCGATGGTGCTCTCCAGGGCGTCGGCGCCGGTCATGGCCCGCAGCACCCGCACCTTGATGGTGCGGCTGGACAGCCCGGCCAGCAGCGAGGCCAAGGTGCCGTTGCCCGCCGCCTCGGCCACGCCGGCATGGAAGCTGGCGTCGTGGGCCACGAACTCCTCGTCGTCGCCGGCCGCTCGCATCCTGCCGATGGCCGCCCGCAGGGCGGCCAGGCCGGCGCCGTCGATGCGGCCGGCGGCGAGCGCGGTCGCCGCCGGCTCGAGGGACCGCCGCACCCCGAGCACCTCCCAGACGCCCT
>Ga0081539_10005577_pt1 | contig 12725 bp, 14 predicted proteins | sample TabmetS4T2R2_FD_71023 | JGI IMG/M metagenome (GOLD analysis project Ga0081539, IMG submission 71023) | Tabebuia heterophylla rhizosphere microbial communities from the University of Puerto Rico - S4T2R2 | ecosystem: Host-associated > Plants > Roots > Rhizosphere ...
GCAGGGCTTGTCCCTGCCCGCTCGCGTGCTGAAGATGAATCACGGGCAGGGACAAGCCCTGCCCCTACAGAGATGAATCACGGGCAGGGACAAGCCCTGCCCCTACAGTTTTCAAACAGCTCTGACTACTGACTACTGGCTACTGACTACTGGCTACTATTCAATGTTTCGCTTCACGACAGCGGGTGAGTCGCACGGGCGCGCTTTGGTCGCCGTCGTCGAAGGACTGCCCGCGGGGCTGCGCGTTGACTTGGAGCAGGTAAACCGCGAGCTTGAACGACGCCAGCAAGGTTACGGGCGCGGCGGTCGAATGAAGATTGAGCGCGACCGCGCGGAGATTTTGAGCGGAGTGCGGCGCGGCCTAACTCTCGGCTCGCCCGTTGCGCTGACGATTGAGAACAAAGACTGGGCGAACTGGTCGGACGTGATGTCAATCGAGCCGCGCGAGATCGAAGAGTCGAAGTCGCGTCGCGTGAAGAGGCCGCGGCCCGGCCACGCAGACCTCGCGGGCGGACTCAAGTATGGCGCGCGCGACCTGCGCGACATACTCGAACGCGCGTCGGCACGCGAAACGGCTGCGCGCGTCGCGTGCGGCGCGCTGGCGAAGCAACTGCTCGCCGTCTTCGGCGTGGAGATTCGCAGCCACGTCGTCCAACTCGGCGGCGTGCCCGCCGTCCCCGTTGAAGCTTCGTGGGAGCGCATCTGCGCAATCCAAGACGACGAGCCGCTTCGTTGCGCCGACGCGGAGGCGCAAGTCCGAATGGTCGCGCTGATTGATGAGAAGCGCCGGGAAGGAGACACGCTCGGCGGCGTTTTTGAAGTAGTCGCGCGCGGCGTCGTCGCCGGACTCGGCGCGCACACGTCTTGGGAGACGAAGCTCGACGGACGGCTCGCGCGCGCGTTGATGTCAATCCCGGCGGTAAAAGCCGTGGCAATCGGCGCGGGAGTTGAGGCCGCGAGCCTTCCGGGTTCGCGCGTGCACGACGAGATTGAGTACGATGCTGAGTCGCGCCGGTTCGTGCGTCCGTCAAACCGCGCGGGCGGATTGGAAGGCGGCATCACGAACGGAGAGGAGTTGCGCGTGCGTGGATTCTTGAAGCCCATCTCGACTTTGAGGCGCGCGCTTCGCTCGGTTGACATAGACACGAAGCAGGAGGAGTCGGCGGCCTTCGAGCGTTCGGACGTGACGGCTGTTCCGGCTGCCGGGGTCATCGGCGAAGCGATGGTCGCGCTCACGCTGGCCGAGGCCGCGCGCGAGAAGTTCGGCGGCGACCACATAGAGGAGATGCGCCGCAACTTCGAGGCCTACCGCGAGCAGCTTCGAGCATATTGAAACAGTGGTCAGTGGTCGGTGATCAGTGGTCAGTTAAAAACATTCTCAGTCGAACGCTCGACGTAAGAATGTCAGTGTTAGTGTCTGCGACGCAAAGCCCACTGACCACCGACCACCGACCACTCCGCAAACATGGGATTGTCTGAGATAGAACAGATTCTCGCGCGGCTCTCGACCGACGAGAAGCTGCGCGAGCGCTTCGTCAACGACCCGCACGCGTTGGGGCGCGAGTTGGGGTTGACCGCAGCAGAGTCGCGTCGTCTGAAGCGCGAGGCCGACGCGCGACTCGAATCGTTCATCGCTTCGGGACGCGACCGGCGCTTCCACGAGTTGAGCAAGCTTCTGCCGCTCACGCGCCGCGTCCTCGAAAAACGTTTCGACGCGCACTTCAAACGCTACGCGGCCACGCACGAGCGCGGCGGCATCGAACGCCTCTTCGGCGACGCGATTAATTTCGCCGGATACCTTGAAAAGCGTCTGCGCGAGGAACGCGTTGGCTCAGGTTGGACGCTCGAAATCCTTCGTTACGAGAAGGCGCGCTTGAAAGCGGCAGACCCGAAGCGTCGCATGGTCGCGGCCTTCTTCCGCCACGACATAAGCCGCCTCGTCCGAAGCGTCGCGCGAAAAGAAGAACAGCCCGTCGTCGTCAAACGCGCGACGCTCGCGCTCTGGATGCGCTCGAAGCGACACGAGCCTGTGCGATACTCTGCCTTCTCCGCGCCGAGAATCTTCGGCGGTCGCGGTTGAAGCGCAGGCTTTGAAACGGAACTTGAGAGACTGTTGCGAGTTGTAGAAAGAATCGCCGTCGAAGGCAAGCGCGCACAATGAACACGAACGAAAAACTTCTCGTCACGCTCGAAGACGGCGTCAAGCGAATAACCTTCAACAACCCGTCGCGCCGCAATGCCATAGACTTCGAGATGTTCGACGCGTTCGCCGAAGCCGTGCGCGAGTCGGCGACGGACGAGAGCCGCGTCCTCGTCATCACGGGCGCGGGCGACGCGTTCTGTTCCGGCCTCGACCTCGCGTCCATGAACTTGAAAGACCTCGCCGCGCTCGACGTTGGCGCGCGCCTGCGCGAAATCATCCACCCGCCGATTCTCGAAATGCGCGCCTTGAGTAAACCCGTCGTCGCGCGCGTGCACGGCCCTGCGGTCGGCATCGGTTTCAGTTACGCGCTCGCCGCCGACGTACGCGTTGCTTCGACGGACGCGGTATTCAGCCAGAGCTTCGTTCGCATCGGCCTCATGCCCGACGGCGGAAGCACACACTTCATGCCCGCGCTCGTCGGCTACGCGAAGGCCTTCGAGCTGATGGCGACGGGCGCGACCGTTTCCGCCGAAGAGGCGCTCAGGCTCGGACTCGTCAACCGCGTCGTCGCACACGCCGAACTCGACGCCGCGGTTGACGAACTCACAGCGCGCCTCGCAGCCGCGCCGCAGCCCTCGCTCGCGCGCATAAAGGCCGCGCTCAACCGCGACGCGCGCGCGCAACTCGCAGCCGCTCTCGACTTCGAGGCTGAAGGCCAAGCCGAATGCTTCCGCTCCCCCGACTTCCAAGAAGGCATCACGGCCTTCATGCAAAAACGCGCGCCGCAGTTCGGAAAGAAGGGCTAAAACGTGAATCGCCGTCGCGCAGCCGAAATGCACGAACGCGGATTCTAAACGTCCTGTTGGTGTAGTAGGTCAGTTTGAAATACTCACCGCCGAGGCGCAGAGGACGCGGAGGAAGCGCAGAGACAGTTAACTCCTCTGCGCTTCCTTTGCGCCCTCTGCGCCTCGGCGGTGAATAATTCTCTCAACAACTGCTTCCTTATTTCTAACTGACCCGCTACCCCTGCTGGCAAGCTCTTAAGCCTTGCTGTAAACTTGAGGCGGGACGGCTTTTATCATAAGCGCCGGCGGAAATTTTCGTGTAGGCAGGGATAATTTTTAGATGGCTTTGTTGGAGATTGTGAAATACGGCGACCCGGTGCTCGAAAGAGTTGGCGAGCCTGTGACGGAGTTTGACGAGCGTTTGCGCCGTCTCGTTTCGGATATGTTCGAGACGATGTATGAGGCGCGCGGCGTGGGGTTGGCCGCGCCGCAGATAGGACTCTCGAAGCGCCTGTTCGTGATGGATTGTTCGGGCGGGGGCGACCCGGAGGCGCGTGTCGCGCTGGTAAACCCGGAAGTGTTAAGCGTCGAAGGCGATCAGACGGGCGACGAGGGCTGTCTGTCTTTCCCCGGCATCTTCTTTCCCGTGAAGCGAAGCCTGCGCGCGGTCGTGCGGGCGCGGGACGTGAACGGGGTGGAGTTTGAATTCGACGGACTCGAACTCGAAGCGCGCTGCATGCTTCACGAGACAGACCACTGCGACGGCATCGTCTTCATAGACCGCACGACCCCGCTCAAGCGCGAACTCGCCAAACGCAAGATAAAGAGACTTCAGAAACAGGGCCGCTGGATTTAGACGCGCATCGTACAGTACCGCGAGCGGTAGCGAGCGGGTAGTCTTAACAGAATAAATTTTGTTAAGACTACCCGCTCGCTACCGCTCGCGGTACTGATTTCTAGTTGTCGACGTTCGGTTCGTCCGTTAAGACGATGGGATTCTTGCGCGCCCAGTAGAAGTAAACGGGTAGGCCGAGGGCGATGATGCCGAGGCCGATGAGAGCCTGTTTGGGAGTGGCGCGGAGCGTGTTGTAGATGAGCCAGCCCGCGGCGAGTAAGAAGACGACGGGAAGCACGGGGTAGCCGATTGTTTTGTAAGGACGCTCGGCGTGCGGCATACGGCGTCGGAAGATGAAGACGGAGGCCGTGTTGAGCGCGTAGAAAATCCACGCGGCGAAGATTACGTAGTCTGTGAGCGTGTCGAACGAGCCTGAGAGCGCGAGGACGCAAGACCAGACGCATTGGAGTATGAGCGCGTTGACGGGGACGCGCGTGCGCTCCGAAAGACGCGCGAGCGGGCGGAAGAAGAGTCCGTCCTTCGCCATCGCATAGGAGATGCGCGCGCCGCTAAGCGTGCCGGTGTGGAGAGAACCGAGCGTCGAGACCATCATCGCCATCGCGATTGCTGCGACAGCCGCCGGGCCTAAGAACTTCCGCGCAACTTCGGTCGCAACCGACGAAGCCTTCGCCACGTTCGCCACCTCGACGGGCGAGAGAACGTATAGGTACGCGAAGTTTGCGAAGATGTAGAGCGCGGCGACAATCAGTATGCCGCCGATGAGCGCGAGCGGGAGATTGCGCTGCGGATTCTTCACTTCGCCCGCGACGATGGTCACGTTCGACCAGCCGTCGTAGGCCCAAAGCGCGCCGAGCATCGCCGCGCCGAAGCCCGCGCTCAGTCCCGCCGTGCCGCTGCGCGCGGTCGCCTCCACACCCTCGCACGCGCCGCCCGCGCCGCCGAGAGAGAAGTGTCCGAAGTCGCCGCGCGCGAGAAGAAACGCGCCGACGCCCACGCCGAGCACTATCAAAATCTTTAACGCGGTCAGGAATACGGAGACTTTGCCGCTCACGGAGACGGCGAGGCAGTTGACGAGAGTGGCGGCGATGATGATTGCGAGCGCGACGACTTGCAGGTTGCCGAAGGGGAAATCATAACCACCGAGGTGCAGAGTGAAATACGCGTGGTCAATCGGATAACCGTACTCGCGCATGAAGATGTTCAAGAAAATTGCGAAGCTCACGCCCTTCGCGGCCTGCGAGCCGGTGTAGGCGACGGCAAACTGCGTCCAGCCATAGAGAAACGCGAGCGGGCGACCGTAGCCCTCGCGTATGAAGACGTATTCGCCGCCCGCGCGCGGCATCATCGCCGCGAGTTCGGCGTATGTGAGCGCGCCCGCGAGACTCAAGAACCCGGCAGCAATCCACGCCGCGATGACGAAACCCGGCGATTCGACGTTGCACATCATCACGCGCGTCTTCAAGAAGATGCCCGTGCCGATAACGCTCCCGACGACAATCGAGACCGACGCGGCGAGTCCGAGGCCGCGCACGAGCGTTAAGTTTTTTTCGTTGTCGTTCATAAGATTTCGAGCAGGTCAATCGCCGTCGGCTGCCATCTTAGACGCATCACTCGCGCGTGCTTGCTGCGCTTTAATGTTCACTTCCTGCGCGCGCCGCAGTTCCGTCATCAGTTCGTCGCGGTCTTTCTTCGCGTTTGAGGTGCGACGAGTCTTTTCAGTCAAGTAGCGCTGGCCTTTGATTTCGGAGTTTTGCAGGGAATCGGCCCAAGCCCTGAGTTGGCGTGAGATGTTTTCGGCTTGTAATTTCAAATTTGAAATTTGAAATTTCAAATTATCGAACGCGGGGAGTCGCTCAAGTAGGCAAAGCATCGAGCGGACTTCGCCCGCCGAGCCGCGCGAGATGTAGAGAAACGTCAGCAGTTCGTTGTTAGTGCCGCGCTCGAAGCCTTCGGCGATGTTGTTTGAGACCGAGACTGGCGCACGTTCGAGCTGGTCGCGCAGGTTTCGCTGGCCCCTGAACGCATCGTCCGAAGTGAAGGAATAAGTCTCGACCGCGAGTTTAATTGCGGCCTGCCAGACTGGAAGCTCCTCGAAGCGGTTGTATTTCATCGTTCAATCCTTTCGCCCGCCGCCACAGCCAACCGTCGTAGAGTGGGTTTACCAAACTTCGTTCGTCAGAAGGTCTTCGTAAGTGTCGCGGCGGCGGATTATTTCGACGCGCCCGCCTTGGCGTATGAGGACGACTGCGGGCAGAGGCCGACCGTTGTAGGGAAACATCTGCGCGATTGTGTAAGCGCCGGTGTTGAGGAGCGCGAGGAGTTCGCCGGGGCAAACGTTCGCGGGAAGTTTTCGGTAATCGGGAAGACGGCCTTCGCGCTCGATGTCGAAATAAACGTCGCCGGAATCGCAGAGCGGCCCAGCGATTTTGTAAGGCGCGTCGCTCGGCGCATCGGCGCGCGAGGCGGAGACGACGTGGTAGTACCACTTGTAAGTCGTCATCGAGAGAAGAAGATTGAAGCCCGCGTCCGTGAGAAGCCACACGTCGCCTGTTTCGGGGCGTCGCTTGATGTTGCGAACCGCCGTGAGAAGCACTCCCGCGTCGGCGATAACGCTGCGGCCCGGCTCAAGAAGAATCGTGACGCGGTCGAGCAGGTGTTCGGCCTCCGCCGTGCGCGCCGACTCGCGCGCGGCACGAAGCGCAGCCGCGAGAACGTCAGAAGGCTCAAGCGACGCGCCGAGCATCTCGCGCTCCTCGCGTGGAAGTTCGTCGGCCTGCGAGCGGTCGCGCAGGTAGTTGACGGGGATTCCGCCGCCCAAGTTTATGTGTTCGAGCGTGTGCCCCGACTCCTCATAGACTGCCTTCAAGTGCTCCCACATCGTCTTGAACGCGGCGGCGAAAGGCTCTACGTCTGGCGTCTGCGAGCCGACGTGTATGTGTATGCCGGAGACGTGAAGAAGTTCTTTGTGGCGGAGCGCGCGCCGGAATGCTTCGAGAACTTCAGAGGAAGTGATGCCGAACTTCGAGGTCATCAGCGCGGTCTGGAGGCCCAGATGCGAGCGCGTGCCGATTTCGGGTACGAGACGGAGCGCGACGCGCGCGCGCTTGCCCAAGTGTCGCGCGCGTGCTTCAATCAGCTCGATCTCGTAAACCGAATCGGCGTTGATTGAATAGATTCCGGCCTCGATGGCTTGGTCAATCTCCGCGTCCGACTTGCTCGTGCCGTTGAAAATAATCTGTTCTGGACGAAAGCCCGCGCGCAGCGCCTTGAAGAGTTCGCCGCCGGAGTTGACCTCGCAGTCAATCCCCGATTCGCGCACGACTCGGAGCAGGCCCATCGTCGAGTTGGCCTTCGACGCGTAGAAGAAACGAACTGCATGATTGACCGCCTCAGCGCCCTTCTTAAGTCGCTCGACGTTCGAGCGAACGCGTCGCTCGGAGAAGACGAACAGAGGCGTGTCGTGCTCGCGCGCGAGCGCCGACGAGTCAACGCCATCAATAAACAGGCGGCCTTCGCGCGCCTCAAGGTAGCCGGGGATCGTCCACGCCGGGACGACCGTCGTCGAAGACATTCTTTGTGCTCCACTTGCGACTGGTTTGAATGCAAACGGACGGATGCGAAGATAGTCTGCATGTAATTCGAGCGTCAAGCGTCAACGGAAAATAGGAAGATGATTCGAGAGGAAGCCGCGAGAACTTCGAGCGATGTTGATTGGGTGAGCGTGCGCGCCGAGTTTCCCGTAACGCAAAACTACGCGTACTTAAACAGCGCGGGCGCGGGGCCTGTGTCGCTGCGCACGGCGGCAGCCGTCGAACAGTTTTACCGCGAGACGCTTGAGTCGGGCGACCGCCTCTGGAACGTCTGGCTCGCACGACGAGAACGCGCGCGCGCCGGCATCGCGCGAATGATTAACGCCGAGACGGACGAGATTGCGTTCACGACGAACACATCGTCGGGTATGAATCTCATCGTTGACGCGCTCGAAGGCACGGGCGAAGTCGTCTCGTGCGAACTTGAGTTTCCAGTCTCGACGATTACTTGGATGCACCGGGGGGCGCGCGTCCGTCTGGTGAAAGCAGTCGGGGGCGAGATTCGCACGGACGACCTGTTCGCCGCGACCGGAGAAGCGACGGCTGTCATATGCCTCAGCCACGTTCAATACTCGAACGGCTTCCGCGCGCCGCTCGAAGAGATAGGCGCTCGAAAGGGTCGCCACTGGTTCGTCGTCAACGCGGCGCAGTCGGCGGGCGTCTTTCCCATTGATGTGAAGCGCATGCGGATTGACGCGCTCTGCGCGACGGGCCACAAGTGGATGCTCGGCGGCTACGGTTCGGGTTTCGTCTATCTCTCGCGCGAGTTGATAACGGGGAGAAGACCGCGCGCCGTGAGCTGGATGAGCGTTGAAGACCCTTTCGACATGCGCAACGACTCATACACGCTTCGCGCGGATGCCTCCGCGCGAAGCGAGACGGGCTGCCCGCACTTCGCGGGCATCTTCGCGCTCGGCGAGGGCGCGCGACAATATCTCGAAATCGGCGCGGAGGCGGTCGAGCGTCGCGCGCTCGCGCTCAACCGTCATTTGACTGAGAGCCTCAGCGCGGCGGGCTGGACAGTCCTCTCGCCGCTCGGCGACGAGGCGACGCGCTCCGCCGAAACGCTCGTCGCGGCGGATGATCCGGCGCGCGTCTTCAAGCATCTCTCGCGTCAAAAGGTCGCCGTCTCAATCAAGCCCGAAGGCTTCCGCGCGGCCACGCATTACTTCAACGACGAGACGGACATCGCCCGGCTCGTCGCCGCGCTCGAAGAATACCGAGTTGTTTCGGCGTAGCCGACGCACCGGAGTTAACTTTCGATGCAGTTAAGATTAACCACAGAGACACAGAGAGCACAGAGGATGCACAGAGGTTTTGAATTCTCTGTGCAATCTCTGTGTCCTCTGTGCCTCTGTGGTTAGTAGCCGACGCAACACGTCTATAATCTTCGGGGAATATTTCTCGCCCGGCTCGGAATCTTGCAGTCGAGGAACTACGTCATGGAAGCCAAACGCAAACTTTTCATCCCCGTCATCCTCGGAACGTCGCGGCAGGGGCGCATGAGCGAGCACGTGGCACGCTTCGTCTTCGAGGAGTTCGGCAAGCGCAAAGGCGTTGAGAGCGAACTGATTGACTTGCGCGACCTCGACTTCGCCTCAAGCGACGAGGGCGAGGCGATTAAGGACGCGAAGTTCTCCGAAACCGTCGCGCGCGCCGACGCGCTCCTGTTAGTCGTTCCCGAATACAACCACGGCTACCCCGGCCTCCTCAAGCACGCGCTCGACACGAACCTGAAGGAGTACATACACAAGGCCGTCGGCGTCTGCGGCGTCTCCGCCGGGCCGTTCGGCGGGACGCGCATGATACAGAACCTCCTGCCCGTCTTGCGCGAACTCGGACTCGTGGCCATATTCTGGGACGGAAACTTCTCCTCCGTCCACAAAGTCTTCGACTCGGAAGGCACGCTGCTCGACACGGCCTACGTCCGACGCCTCGACAAGTTTTTCGCCGAGCTTATCTGGATGGCGAAAGTCCTGCGCCACGGGCGCGAGAACGTCGCGCTCGACGACGAATGAGCGCGCTCGAGTTCGTCTTTAAAAACTCACACGCTCCGTAATCTGAAAGGGAACAAACATGACTGAGAACGAAAAGATGATCTGCCCCGACTGCGGCGCAGAGATGAATCACCACGCAGACAAGTTGGACTACGCGGCTGGACTCGACGACGCGGAAGCCTTCGACTCTGAACTTGGCGGCGTAGTCGAAGAGTTTCACACGTGCCCCGCGTGCGGCCAGACGCTCGCGCGCCGCGCGGCGTGAAGTTAATTTGACAGGGCAATTCGTGTTGATTATCTTTTCTTCGCCTTATGCTGACAGGTGAGAAGGGAAATCTGACTGAAGCTAAAATTCTAGCCGCTCTCACAGCGGCTGGATATTTTGTCTCAGTACCTTTCGGGTCGGGGCACAAGTATGATTTCGTAATTGACGACTCGACTCGCCTTTTCCGTGTGCAGTGTAAGACAGGTAGAGTTAAAAATGGGTCACTCGTCTTTAATAGCTATAGCCAGTCAGGCAACGGCGCGAACAAGCAAGGCTATCACGGATTGGCAGACCTCTTCGCCGTTTTGAATCCTGAGAGTGGTGAAGTATATTTAGTGCCGGTCGAAAGTTTCGGGACAGCCGGAGTTTCTTTAAGGCTGATTCCGACGCTGAATGGACAAGTCCAGAAAATCAACTGGGCTGTTGATTACCTTCTGGCTCCGCTCAGAAATCTAGGCTGACTTTAAGCGCGAGTAGCTCAGTGGTAGAGCATCTGGTTCCCAACCAGAGGGTCGCGGGTTCAAGCCCCGTCTCGCGCTTTTCTTCCTCTTAAAACCTCGCCCGTTTAGTACCAATTAGAGACACGCTGCACTTCGTCAGTACACGCGCGGGCGTGTTTTCGCGTCTTTTTCTCGTTTTTCGGGCCAACTTCGTGGGCTTCGGGCGCGCGCGCATGGCACGTCGGTTGCGCGACGTAGTTTGAGAACGGGGAAATTTATTTGAAGCGAGGGAGGGATTACTAAAGTGCAGAAGAAGCTTTTCGCGGGCGCATGCGCGCTCGCGCTCGCCGCGTTCGCCGCAGCGTGCAGCCAGAACTCAACGTCGGGCGACGCGTCCGGCAACACCGCCGCGACGAACACGACGGTCGCGTCGAACTCAGTCCCCGGCCCCGACAACAGCGAGATTACGACGGTCACGTCGGACGGCGTGAAGACCGAGACCCGCACGTTCAAAGACCCGAACAGCAAGGTCGAGAAGGTCGTCGTCACGACGCGCGACGGCAAGCGAACGGCGCGCGTCTATTACCGCGACAAGACGGAGAAGGACTTGGAAGGTAACGACGTGGAGCAAGCCTTGAGCGCGACGGGCGACGCGCTGGTGAAGGCGGGCAGCGTTGTGGCCGACAAGGTTGAAGACGTTCCGCACGAGGTTGACGATGCGGGGCGCGCGGTCGGACGCGGGGCGAAGAAAGTCGGCGAGGTCGTCGGCGACAAGGCCGAGGACGTAGGCAGCGCGACCGCCAAGGGCGCGAAGAAGGCCGGCAAGGCCACCGTCAAAGGAGCGAAGAAGGTCGGTTCCGCGGTGAAAAGCGCCGTCACGCCTTAGCTTAGTAGAGGCTTTGTGGCCAGTTGAAGAATTCGACCGCGAAGGTCGCGGAGTGGTTCACGAAGGGCGCGGAGAGATGGAAGCCTCTCCGCGCCCTTTGCGATTTTTTTTGTGTCCTTTGATATACTCACGTTTGAACCCGCAGTCGGAGTCTCGTTGCAGGAAAGCGCGGGCGGAAAGTTGAGGGCGTGGGCCGTGGAAGAGACGAAGAGTTGGACGATCATCTGCCCTTGCTGCGAGGCGACCATCGTCGTTGACGCGCAGACGGGCGCAATCATCTCGCATCAGGAGAAGACCAAGCCGCTCGCTTCCTTTGAGGAGATGGCGAAGGAGTTGGAGAGTCGCAAGAAGGTGCGCGAACAGGTCTTCTCGCAAGAACTCAACTCGCAGAAAGACCGCGAACGCCTCCTCGAAGAGAAGTTTCGAGACGCAATGAAGCGCGCGGAGAAGGATAAAGACACGCCCTACCGCAACCCGCTCGATTTCGATTGAAATAGCTGCATCGAGTCGCCCAACGTCAACGGCACGGGATAGTTCCGGCGTAAACCGCGAGCGCGTGCTCCCGCCACGATTCGATGAACATGAGGGACGCGCTGAGCGGGCGTCGTTGTAACCTCCTCTCAGCCGTATTTTCCTGTTCACGTAGTCTATCCATTTGAGGCCGGATACTTTTACTTCGGGTGAGTTCCGCGCCGCAAACGACGTACGCACTTCTCGGCATACGTGAAATCGCGTATGGCAACCGTTGTTAGGCGGGGGTGCGTGCGCAAATTCTGGGTAGGCGGCGCCTCCCGCTAATAACCAAAGTAGAGGAGCGCCAATCCGACCGTATCGTACATCCCGTGGGCGATAACCGGCGCCCAGAGGTTACGCCCTGCCCGTAAGTAGACGGCGCCGTACATCAGGCCAGCCGCCGCGTTAACCAGAATGCCCGAGACGCCTTGATATAAGTGTGCAACTCCGAACAGCGCGCTCACGAACGTCAAGCTTACAACCCACGCCGCCGTTCCGCCGCCCGCGAGTTCCGCCACACGGCTCATCAGGTAGCCGCGGTAAACGAACTCTTCCCCGAAGGCGGCCAACGTCCAGACCAGCACTAAAAGCAGTAAGAGGAGAAAGACGTTGCCCCGGAGGTTCGCGAACTGGCTCAAATCCACGGGATGCCGCGTCAGCCGGACGATCAACGGCTCCACCACGTAGGAGCCGAAAAACTGGTACGTCACGCCCGTCACGGCGCCGAGTGCCACCGCCGGCCCCCAGCGGGCCGGGCGCTTCAAGCCGACGCCCCTCCAGCCGACGCCGCGAACCCGTAACGAGAGCCAGCCCAAGAGGAGCAGGAACGGGGTCTCGCTGAAGGGCAAGTAGTCTGCGAGGTAAGCGGTCAGGATGAGGATGGCGGCGCCAATCTCTAAAGCGATGAGCGGCTTGCTCTCGCGGAGGAGCCTTCCGCAACGCGCTCGGAGGCTGTGGCCTGCTGTCGCCTGATTCCGTAGACTCATCGGTTGTACCCAGCACTGATCATCAAGCACCCAATCTGAGGAGCCGCCTAACGCTCGAATTAACCCGACCGAAGCCAGCGCGCTACACGCAAGATAACAGAAACCAGCCAACTTGATGATGAAAGACTCGCTGGCGAGGGTCGGCTGGAATGAGTTGTCCTATGAAAGGGGATGTCAAGGGCACACCGCCCCTGCAACTGGCCGACTCTCTCGCTTGTCAGCCAGCCCCGTGATGCATGGAACTCGTGACTGCTGCCTTCAACA
>Ga0081539_10005578_pt1 | contig 12723 bp, 14 predicted proteins | sample TabmetS4T2R2_FD_71023 | JGI IMG/M metagenome (GOLD analysis project Ga0081539, IMG submission 71023) | Tabebuia heterophylla rhizosphere microbial communities from the University of Puerto Rico - S4T2R2 | ecosystem: Host-associated > Plants > Roots > Rhizosphere ...
GCGATAAAGGCAATACAGTGATTGTGGTGGAACATGACCCTGATGTCATTAAAGCCGCTGACCATGTCGTGGATATTGGTCCACATGCCGGGACGCATGGCGGTGAAATTGTCTATGAAGGCAGTTACGCCAATTTGCTAAAAGCGAGTACATTGACAGGAAAATTTATCAATGCAAAAGTTCCATTGAAAGATGAATTTCGGAAAGCAACAGGTACGTTGCCCATCCGGAATGCGAAGGTGAATAACTTACAGAATGTCAATGTGGATATCCCCACAGGAGTCTTAACTGTAGTGACTGGGGTGGCTGGTTCTGGAAAAAGCTCATTGCTTAATGAAGTCTTTTTACAACAACATCCTGATGCGATTGTGATCGACCAATCGGCTGTGGGCGTTAACAGCCGTTCCAACCCTGCCACGTATACAGGTATTATGGATGATATCCGTAAGGCATTTGCCGCTGCCAATAAAGTGAATCCTTCACTGTTTAGTTTCAATTCGAAAGGTGCGTGTGAGAATTGTCAGGGACTCGGCGTGATCTACACAGATCTGGCATTTCTCAGCGAAGCCAAGACTGTCTGTGAGGTTTGTGAAGGCAGGCGTTTCAAAGATGAAGTCTTGCAATATAAACTCAATGGAAAAAATATCTCGGAAGTTTTAGCGATGAATGTTCAACAAGCCCTGGAATATTTTGAGATTCCAGAGGTCACCAAAAAATTGCAGGCCATGAGCGATGTCGGTTTGGATTACTTGAGCTTGGGTCAGCCGTTGAGCACGTTATCTGGTGGTGAATGTCAGCGTATCAAGCTTGCCAGCGAGCTGCACAAAAAGGGAAGTATTTACGTCATGGATGAACCGACTACTGGCTTGCATATGTCGGATATCGGCCATTTGCTGGAAGTGATCAATCGTTTGGTGGATTCGAGGAACACCGTAATTGTCATCGAGCACAACCTTCACGTCATCAAGAATGCAGATTGGATCATCGATATGGGTCCTGAAGGTGGCAGTAAGGGAGGCAGAATTATGTTCGAAGGCACGCCGCAGAAGCTGGTTGGCGCAAAGCATTCCATTACAGCCGCGTACATAGCAGGCTGAGGGAACTATGGTATAAGAGCCGCACGAATGTGAAGGAATCATCTTAGATGAAAATTCATTTGATCGATGGAACCTATGAACTATTTCGAAATCACTTTGGGGCACCGCCAAAAAAATCCGTCAGTGGTCAGGAGGTTGGCGCGACGCTTGGACTGATGCGCAGCCTGTTGATGTTACTGCAAAGCCCGGGGGTGACACATGTCGCGGTGGCTTTCGATCATGTGATCGAGTCCTTTCGTAACAAACTCTATTTGGGATACAAAACGAGCGAAGGCGTTGACCCAATTCTCCTCGCTCAATTCCCATTGGCTGAAAAAGCTGTTTCCGCGTTGGGGGCTGTGGTCTGGCCCATGGTCAAGTTTGAGGCGGATGACGCCATAGCCACCGCCGCGGCCCGCTTCAAGAAGGTCAAAGGTGTAGAGCAAATCCTGGTATGTTCGCCCGATAAAGATCTATCACAACTTGTGGAAGGCGACCATATTGTCTGTTGGGATCGCCGCCGGGAGATCATCATTGACGAAAACGGGGTGGTAGAAAAATTCGGCGTGGAACCAGAATCGATTCCAGATTATCTTGCACTCGTAGGTGACTCTGCCGATGGGTATCCCGGGATTCCGGGCTGGGGCGCGAAATCCACTTCGATCGTGCTTGCAAAATTCAAACACATTGAATCTATTCCTAAAGACCCAAATAAACTTGGGCTTGGCTTGGGTCGTAGTACAACTCTTTTAGAAAACCTTACTACACATTATGAAGAAGCTCTGCTCTTTCGAGAGTTGTCCACCCTGCGCGCGGATGTCCCGCTTAAGGAGACGCTTGAGGATCTTGAATGGCGAGGTGCGTATCCGCGGTTGAAGAAGCTGTGCCAGGAATTGAGGGATGAGCGAATCCCGGAACGCGTGCAGCGCTGGAGATAAATTGATCCTATAAGCTATTGGAAATAATTCGTGTACGAAGGGATCGCTCGCAACAATCTGAATTGAAATTCTATTTGGGGGAAGTGTTTTCACCAATCATAACCATCTCATCTTGTACTCCATCAAAATTAATCGTTTCTACAAGATATTCCCTATATCTTTTTTGGATATTCCCCATTGTTCATGGCTGTAGATTGGTTATCCTTAGCAGATATATGCCGAAAGGCGAATCTATACATTTGGTAAGGAGTAAGATGAGAAAGTTCAATGTACTTCTAACAACAATTGTGCTGGCAGCCATGCTACTCACGGCTTGTTGAGGGGAAGAGACCAGCATTCTTCCAGGATGATGAATTCCCAGATACGACCGTGGAAGGCAGGCATAGTGAATGGGATACATTCTGGCAAAGTTTGCAGCCAAATCCATAAGTAAATCAAAAACTTAATTGAAGAGACTGCGCAGAGTTTATCTCTGCGCAGTCTTAATTACTCACCTTACGCAGTTACGCTCCCGCAGGGTCTGTGACCCTGCGGATGTACCTTGCAAAATACGGCGGTCGCAGACCGCCTTTGAGCACAGCTGCGTAACATGAGTTAATTATTACTACTAATTCTCCAGGCTTTCTGATAGTAGAGATTGGCGATGATTACTTTTGCAGGTCTTCAAATGCTTTCTCAAAAGCCAAGCCAGCCTCTGCCATTTTTGACAGTTGTCCCTGAACTGGACCTTCACCGTACACTGCACGTCCGGCTACAGTCGAAAAATAGTTTCTCGTCTCTAACATATAGAGACGCAACGCTTCTTTGACAGCTTGCGTTCTTGTATTGCATTCAGGAGTATTTAATTCACTTACTCTTGCATCTAATTCCTCTAATTTCTTAATCACATCTGCGGTTTGTCCAGAATTAAAACCATCTGCTATCACCGGAGTAAGCTCATCCATTGCGAGAGAATGAATATAGTCCATAAACTGTTGGGTCTGCTGAGCACAAGTTCCTTGATACGTAATGCTGCGGTTGCCACAAGCAACCAGTAGCAATATCGCCAATAAAGGGAGAACAAATCGAAGATACTGTAGTGTTGCTTTAATAGTCTGTTTCACAATGATTTCTTGTTATTTCTGTGTATATTCATTACACCTGCTACTTATTTCAGCAAGCCTGATGAGATCGTTGGGTTTGTCGAAGTGACGGAAGACACAGGAGTGGGAGTAAGTGGCGAGATCAATCCTCAGCTCACAGCTTTCTTCACGAGCGCGCTAATACGTGCCTCTTCGGTGGTAGTCAACTTCTTCAGCGCGAAGGCAACCGGCCATAAGGCACCTTCGTCGAGGTTCGCCAAGTCGTTGAAGCCGAGCGTTGCGTACCTTGTGTTGAACTTCTGTGCAGCTTGGAAGAAGCAAACGACCTTGCCGTCCTTATTAGCATACGCGGGCATCCCATACCAGGTTTTCGGCGAAAGAGTGGGCGCGCTGGCTTTGATGATCGCATGCAAACGCTTGGCCATGGTGCGATCTGGTTCCTTCATGGCCGAAATCGACGCAAGCACGGCGCTTTCCCCTTCCGCTTTGTTCTTGTTCGCGCGCGCTTCCGCCTTTAGTTCCTGGGCGCGATTCTTCATCGCGGTCTTTTCTTCCTCTGTGAATCTTCCGGACGACTTGGCAGATTTTTGCGTTTCCTTCTTTGGACTCATAGAACGCTCCTTAATAGTCATCGATTGTCGCTGAAGCCATGTTTTCACTCACCCAGTAGGTGGATGCTATATGGTAGAACGTTTAGTTGCTCTGGTCAAGGCAAAAAATTATCCGAATATAACCGCCATGCGCCCTCTGCCTGTTGAAGACCGGCGCCCCGCTTGCGCACGTCGCTTTTGCGACAGTCTTCGACATCGCACCGTGCAAGGCGGGGCATTGTTAGGCGGCATTGGACTTTGCACAAGTCTTTCGGCCATGGTGCACCCGTTTGCAATGCTGTGGCATATTCCTGAAGCCGTTCATCATCATGCCCACGGATTTGCGATAAGAAAGGAAAATCGGCGGGTGTCACCGTAACTTTTGCTAAAGGTCGAACCGGTTCAAAACTGGCCAGCTGGGCAATATGGACTTGATACGAACCAGAGGTCAGCAGTGGCTGAGTAATGAATGTGCTGCGTGACAAGAGATAAACAGTGCCAGTGCGCCATGGCTGAGTGGGAAGAGCCGATTGGCTGACGGAGAATACATAGTATGGACCGTGAAGAGTTCCTGTTTCATCCGCAAGACGAACACACGCATTGGTAATAGACTTCACACGGTCGCGGTCTACAACGGCAAAGAACATCGCCCACAGCCCATCTGAGGCAGCATAAACCGCTTTCTGATTGCCAAATTCGGTGAGATCCTGAGACTGGCGTGGTTCGAATAAGGCGATATTGGGATCGCCGGACCCATGCAGGGCGATCTCGTGATGATCGGCGAGATAACAGAGGAACTGCCACTTGGGCCAGGGCAAATTGAACGCAATAGTCGGACACTCACTATTGATGTTGAATGTTGTAGTGAGCAACGTATCAAAAGCTTCCTTAGTTCTTTCATCCAAGTTCACGCTTGGGCGTGTCAGCCAATAATCTGGTAGCATCATATATGTGACTCCATTATCAACAACTGCCTGACGGCTTGCGTTATGCTCCATGGGGGCACGGCTGGGGAGAAAAAGCTGGGAAATGGGAAATCAAACGCACGAGCGCGGTTGTGTGAGGCAACTTCATGCCTTACGAATCCGACTCCAAGGAAAGTTCTTCAAAACGTTCACGCAGAGATAATTCAGCAAGCTGACTTCGCACTCGCTGACTTATATGTTGCTCTGCTTTTTCCAACGTCAAACGAAACTTTTCGGGTTGTTCAAGTTCATACTTCAATAAAAGAGTATCTAAAATCCAAATGGAGAGTACATTGACATCCTCATCTGGATGCTCGAGAAACTCTGCAACCCAACTTAATGCATGGTAATCCGCAATGTATACGAGTAACTCAAGCGCATGATGGCGTATCTCAATATTACCCTCAACCTGATAAATTTCATAACAACGGTTCATGGCAAGTACAGGATGTAGTAGCCGTAGAATTGATAAAACAAGCTCTATTCCTGCACCACCTTTGACATAATAATCTACCGCATCTTGAATGAAGTCTTTGCCTAAAATAATTTCAAGTGCATTTCGGGCGATCTCATCTCCGCCGCGTTCATGCTTTCCCAGAATAGGATCATCTTTAATTGACCCAATTTGTAGAGCTAATTGTTCCCAATCAATCTTTGTCATCATTCTAAATTGTCCATTACTCAAGTAGTTGCCCAACGGTGAGCGTTACCGCTGGCTAGGGGAGAACAAGGCTCGCAAACAGGAAGCTGCCCAAGTTCAGAAACAGCCGCAAAAAACGACGCGACTCTTCCCTACTTTACTCGATAACGGAGGAAAACCTCACCGTTGCCAAAGCGGCGTTCCTCCAAAAGCTCAAGCTCCAATCGAACGTTGTCAGGGAGCGCTGCTTTGCCACCTCCCACGATGATCGGTTTGATGAATAGGTGACACTCATCGATCAACCCTGCTCGAAACGCCTGGGCAGCCAGCTCAGCACCACCGATGTGGATATCCTGTTCGACGCTCTCTTTCAGTCGTCGAATGGCTTCTGGATCGAAGCTTCGCTCGATTTTCGTCTTGCGTGTGGAGGCAGCCTCCAACGTCCTGGAGTACACGATTTTGTCAGCAGCCTGCCAGACCTGCGCGAAGTCGCGCAGGAGGGGAGACTGACTGGCTAAGTTGGGGTCGGTCTCCCAAACCATCATGTTCTCATACGTCCGACGTCCGTAGAGATGAGTGCCGTCTGCACGTATAAGGTTGGTGATAAATTGGAACACTTCATCACTTGGGTCTGTCCAGTCAAACTTACCATCCATATCCTCGATGTAGCCGTCGAGTGACGTGTTTGTCGTATAGATCAAGTGAGCCATACGGACCTCCATTTGTGAGTAGTACCTGTAATTCAAATCTCTTCAACAAACTGCGCGAATGGCTCAAAAGCCACCTAACGGCTTGCGTCTGCGCAGTGCTCCCGAACATGTTCTATCCGAGTGGGGTAGTAGGTGGATGAGACAAGACTCGCAGCCGCTACTTAATCTGCCCAGGGCGACATTTATGAGATGACTTAAAGCGTACTCAGATCAATGAGCGCTTTCAAATGAGTTGGCGATCAGTTCCTGCAAAACGTTCCTGTCCACATCTGCCAGTTTCTTAATATACAAACAAACCTTGCCCGTTGTATATTTACCAAGTTTCCTGAGCAGTGGGTTGTCAGAGTTGTCGCCTACCCCAATATAGAGCGTGAGGTTCTGTTTGCGGGGGGAGAATCCGATCTGCGGCATATCGCCTTCCCGCCCACTTTCATACTTGTAATGATAGGAGCCAAAGCCAATAATGGCAGGTCCCCACATTTTTGGCTCTTCCTTCGTCACCTGCTGCATGATCTTTACGATCTCAAAGCTATCCTTGCGCTTTTGCTCGTCTTCGACTTTGCTCAAAAATTCCTCGACGCTCGCCTCGTTCACCTTCGTTTTCATTTCGGCCATTTTTGACTCCTTGTATTGATTGAAGACAAATTATAGCTCACTTGTTCTGTTTATGTAGTTCCGGCTAGCCTAAACCGCCCAACGGTAAGCGTTATACCCCTATGGGGCACGGCAGGGCGGTCGTGGATAATGTTTGGGAGCAAATGTCTAATTCCGCATGTACGCTGTGCGCATGCATGAGACAAGCGGTAAGTTCTATCCATCACGTCTGAGCAGGAAGAATCTCATTGCGCTTTTCGTGAAAGAGCAACCTATTTAAACCCACAGTGATGGCGAGAGCGCCCAAGCTGGCTATATACACTGCTTCTGGTCGGTAATTGTATAGGAATCCCGCTGCAAGGGGAGCAACAACAACTGCTAAAGCGTTTCCCGTCTCAACGAGTCCATATGCCAACCCGGTATCCCCGACTTTGACCAACGAGCGCGAAAAAGCGAGTGCCATTGAACGGTACAGTTGGTACCCACCAACGAAAAAGTATCCTACGAAATAGGCGACCGCGCTTTGGCCTCGCCACATCAAAAGAGCAAAGCCAGCAAGAAGTAGCTGCCCAATCAGCATCCCAGTGGATACGCGTAAATTCCCAAAGGAGAACATCATGATGGCTGTGCCAATGCTTGCAATCGTTCCCATGGTTCCGATTTGTTGGATCGAAATGTGATGAATGTTCTGGAGATAAAGGGAGGTAAGTTGCTGTGGGACACTGATAGCGATGATCGTGAAGAAAACAACTGCCAGTAATCCAAGGAACCGCGGGTTCGCGATTGGGCTGACAAGATGGATAGATGCCTCCTGATGCTCCAACACGAATGGACGTCTGGCAAGGGACATTACAAGCGTAGATGCCAGGAAAAGTCCCGCGGAGTACCGAAAGACGATGGATAGTCCGGCTGTGTTTGCGATCCAGCCGCCCAGTATCGGTCCGAGGATCGCACCCACCTGGAATGCGGCAGCGCGAAACGTAACCGCGCGCTGCACAGTCCAACTACCACGTAAACTTGTGACATAGCTGTTCATGGGAGCGCTAATAAACGAGGTACAACCATATGCCAATAACCCGGCGACAAAAAAAGGCAGGCTACGAGCCGCAGCCATAACGATTGCAGAGGCAATCCCTAATAGTAGGGATGCAAAAATGAGTGGTCGCGTGCCAAAACGGTCAGAAAAATACCCGGCTGGTACCTGTACCACTGCCATCGTTACCCCGATCATACTGAGTACAGCTCCGATTTGCACTGCATCCGTGTTCCAATTTTGGAGAGCCAAGGGTAGGAAGAAGATAAACAAACCTTCACCCAAACCCCAAATGAACGCGGAGATAGCGACAATAGCTAAATCACGGTGAATGCCCAAGGGCATTTTTGCGTCAATCCGATTCATGAGGCTCCACTCTCTATTGTTTTCGATTACATAGTGCCGCACACGCGCAGCAGCGTGGACACGCCCAGCACGCTGCAAAGCGGCAGCATGGACAAGCGTAGCAGTCCTGTGGATAATTTATGTTACTTTCTGTTTGAATTTCAGCCTTCGCATGCCTGTGAAACGTAAAATTACTCATGTTCTGCATGCGTGAGACGGGCGGTAAAACGCTACGCCGTGTTGCTTGAATTTCTCATTGCTCTTGGAATTTTACCTGGTTATACATGGGGCGTGCCAACGGCTGGCGTCCGCGCAGCACCCCTGATGGGGTTTTTCCCGAAGGGGTAGTGGCAGGTGAGTGTCTGAGATTCGCCGTCGAAGCGGAAAAAACTCAAAGTAACGAAAAAGCTCACAAAACCCGCCACGATGTCACCCCTGCCCTGGCTAAAAAAGCATTAAGTCTCACCACGAGGTCGCCACGGCTCGTGCTCGTGCGCGAGCCAGACTAGATCGGGGTCGAGCGCGCGCACTCGCAGCTGGCCTTCGGTGTGCGGCTCGTCGAGCTCGCCAAACCAAACCGCCACATCGCCGCCAACGACGACTGGACGTCCGCCAGTCTCGACGACGACCACCTGCAACCCCCGTGTGTGGCCCGGCGCCGGGACGAGCCGGAGCCCGGGAAGCAGTTCAAACTCGCCGTCGACTGGCACGTACTGCACGCCGGGCGCATCGACCCATTCGCGAATAGTGTAGTCGTCCTTGCTGCGCGCGTCGTCGAGCTCCAGACGCTGGACGTAGATCGGCCTGCCGGCGAAGAGGTGGTTGCCACCACAGTGGTCGAAGTGCAGGTGTGTGTTGACGACAATGTCAATGCGGGCGAGATCGAAGCTCTGCTTGCTCAGTGGACTAAGGCGGGGATCCATATCAGCCAGCGCCGGGTGCAGCTCCGTCATGCCGGTGTCGACCAGCACACGTGCATCGGGATGGTCGATGACATGCACGTAGACCGGCATCCGCTCGCCGCCGGCGAGCAGGTCGGCAACGCGGACTGGCGTGATAGTGATTTTCTTTTTCATGGTTCTTATTTTACCAATCTTATAACACGCTGATTCGCTGCAGCCCAACGGTTTGCGTGATGCCTGTAGGGACGGCTTAGGAGCAGAGAAAACTTGAAGTCAGAAAACTGCTCGAAAATCCGGCAGAATGGGCGAGTGAACTTCCGGCGAACACACTTGTCCCAGAAGCGAAACGGAGGATCGCCCCGCGAAGACCGGGTGCACTTCGAAGACTGTCACCACAGTGACGTGCGCAGCGGGGCTGTGTTGGGCACTTTTGAGTCATGAAGCTCGTCATGGTTGCTCAATCCCTTAATCGGAATGCCAAGTCAACCTGCCACTTGGTCTTTCTGGGTTCAGAGCGATAGTCTGTTAGATACGCTTCGTAGCGACAGACAAATGCCTCTCCTTTCGACGTAATTTCCCGATCTACTTCCAGCTTCTTCTCCTGCACCCAGATTGACAATGCCTGGTTTCCTCGCAGTGCATATCGTGTATAGGTCAGATGAGCATACCGTCCTGCCGGAAGCACTCCACCTTTCACACGCTCGTCACCTGCCTGTCGAGATGTTACAACAAATCCAGCTTCCACATCCATCAACCCTTTCATGTCGATCACATGATATCGAAGGAAGTAAGGACCTTGTTCAGCTAAACCCTTTGCATTGACCCACTGACGCAGTTCTTTAAAGAGCTTGTCGGTTTGGGCAAACATTCCTTCGAACGGAGTGATGATCCGGAGCCCAACATATTGCTTAGCGGTACGCCGATCGATTCCTGGCGAACCTATTTCTAGTGGAAAATGTATTTTTTTAGTCATAAATGGTTAGGTAGTTTGGCGTCTCTAAGGTAAACAATGGTTGTAAGTCTTCTTGCTCATAGAGATGATGGAGATGAGTCTCGAGTCGGTTGGCGATGAAGACCACTTGTGGAAAGTTCCATGCTTTGTCGAACCATCCGATTTACCTGCCAAGTAAGTGCCTATCAAGCTTTTCAGCCTGACAGCTTGGATGCATCCAAAATTGGATGTACGCGCAACCGCGTGGCAATGTAGAGGGCATGGCTGACAGAAGTTTGTACCGCGATAGCAATGAATCCAGTGGATTAATATAGACACAACCCAAACAAATGGTTTGTGCAGGATTCAAAACTGTAAAGGTAAAGCTATGGCGCGTGTCATGGTCTGCTTCGTGCTGTTGCAGATCAGTAAGGTTCTCTGATAGGGTAAAGTCAGGCAATGGCCATTCACCTTTCTCTCCTTGAGTAACTTAAGCGGCTTACGGTCTGCGCCCCGCGACCATTACTAAGTTGAATTGGGCAAAAAAACTATCCGCAGCCGCCACCTGTTCCAAGTTTTCTCGGTAGCGTTGCAATTCCTCCTGTGTGAGAACCCCGGCTGCTACCGCTTCACGTTCTGTAGTATCGGAAAGGTCAATATAACGCCACAAGCCATAATCGGTGATAGTTACTGGCATGATTTCAATGTATATGTCACGCATATCATGCTGTTTGAAGCGCCGGTAGAGCTGTCGACCCGCATATCCATTCCAGACGCGATGATCGGAGTAAAAGCGACAGAGCCGCCGTTCCAGGTCAATCTCGTCGCTATCGATGGAGACAGTCGCCGTATCGGTGTCTATGACGACCACCCATCCGTCCGGCTTGGTCACGCGCCGCATCTCTACGAATGCCCGATCAGGTTCACGTAAATGTTGAAACAGACGCTCACTGCGACAGGCATCGAAGAACCTATCTGCAAATGGTAAGGATGTTGCCGCAGCTCGATGATGGGTCACCCAAGTACGTACCCCAGCCTCACGTGCCTGCTGTTCAGCTTTAGCAATCATGTCCGCATCATGGTCGATGCCGACGATGTGCCCCATGGCACCAACGTGCTCCGCTAAGGGGATCGTGTCCGTCCCGGGTCCGCAACCCACATCGAGCACGCGCTGTCCTGCTTGCAGCTGCATCAATTCATAGCTGCGGGTCTTGACAGGTCGAATGAGCTTAGCAGCAGCCGCAAGAAAATTAGCATCCACATAGCCTTTTGCATCTGTCATACCGTCTCCTAAGTAGTGTTAATACCAAGAAATGGTGCGCAAGCAAAATTATAACTAAACCGTGATCGAAATAGCCGCCGATCGGTGAGCGTTACTGGCTTGGTGGGAGAACCAGCCGACGAAACGGAAAAATGCTTTCGCCGAGACGGCGGTTCTGGCGCGTACCACCAAGTCCGCTGCACCATCGGGGAACGAGAACGTTCTCTTTCCTGAAAGAATAGGCGGGGTCTTGCCAGTAAGCTCTCTTTCATAAACAAAGAGCGCAAGCCTGAAAAGGTAGCCTGCGCTCATAAACGTTTGTTACTTGGTCTTTCGCCGTTTTTCAGTGTCGCTCACAATCTCATCGAGGGATTTGTTTGCAAAAAGAGCTTCTCGTTCCTGAGTGTAATTTCCATAACCTTGTGTAAATTGCTTGAGGAAACGAACAGCGTCAACTGTGCCTAGCTCTTTGTAGAGTAGCGCAATGGCTTGTTGATTGATCTCATATAAAGGTCTCGCATCTGTAATCATTTTTCAATCTCCTGAACCAAATCGACAGAACTGATCACTTTTACCGCTAAATCTTTAACTCGCTTCGCATTGCGCAGTAACCTATCATCGCATGTGCAGAAGTAATCAGCATTTCCTGCGTCCGCCAACGCACGGTGAAGAGCATCCAGGGGTCTGATACCGAAGGTGAGTAGGGTCGCGGCCCTGGCAGTTTCCCTTTTGCCAAGATTCACGTTCGATTTTGCCTTGGCAAGAACTGAGCGAGTGTGTTCCTGACGAATCGGCAAGGGGTTTTGTTCACCTTCATACAATAACGCTTCTGATGAGACTAATTCAGCCTGCCCACTATCGCAAAAGGTAATGATCCCAAGAACAGCTTCTGCTTCAAGAACAATCCGAACCTGATTTGGAGTATCGAGGGGTCTTTGGATGGCGCACAAATCAAGGTAGATTTTCACACTATTATTTTAACACTTTTTGACTTGCAGATTACCCGCCTAACGGCGCGCGTTAGGGGCAGGTGGGTGGGAGGAGACAACGCCGTTTTGCCGGAACCAACTTCAAGCCACGCAAAGTGCCTGAAAACGCGCTGCGTATCCACCTGTCCACTGCACCTCGTAATGATGGCGGGCAATCATTTTCCACGGCAGAACGCCTCGCTGTCTGGGCAAGGGATGGCAAAAAGTGCAGGATTTCCCAGAAATCGATGCATTTTAGGCATTTTCTGAGTGCCGTTCTGAGAACTCAGTAATTATCGGCTTCGCCATCATTTTATACCAAAGAAACCTTCGCGCAGTATACTGTGAGATGGCTGAATGGCGAGAGCCCGCACAAAGCAGTGGAGGTTGACCTCTGCGTGAGGTCCCCCGCTGAGAACTCTGGGAGACGGCAAGACGATTTACATATTGGTGGCGAGGGAGGGCGACCCCGTTTAGGAAGCTGGGCAAGACTCAATTGCCGTGCCATTCATGCCCGATCAACGGAATGAGTTATCGCGCCAGGCATCGTTTTGCGCCAAGGGGAGCGATGCCTTTTTGTGGTTAGGGACATTGCATTAATACCCATACAAAAGAAGTGTTTTTCCGCTAATTATGGTTTCTTAGGACGCATTGTTAGGCGTTTTTGCATTGCGCAAGTTGATTCGCC
>Ga0081539_10005579_pt1 | contig 12721 bp, 12 predicted proteins | sample TabmetS4T2R2_FD_71023 | JGI IMG/M metagenome (GOLD analysis project Ga0081539, IMG submission 71023) | Tabebuia heterophylla rhizosphere microbial communities from the University of Puerto Rico - S4T2R2 | ecosystem: Host-associated > Plants > Roots > Rhizosphere ...
GGGCGTGCAACTTCTCGTGACCCACAACCGCCTCCCGCTCGACCATCAGACCTCCCCAAACCAGACGAACTGCACGAACGTACACAATACTACCCCGGAAACCCACAGTCCCGCCCACACCGAGCCACGCATGGCCGGGATGCTCCGGCCCCGCGGTTCGGCGTGAAACGATATGGGTAGGATATATACTCGAAACCATATACGATATGAGAAGGAGCCGGGGCGTGCGTTGTTCGAGGTGCGGATGATTGGGACCGAAAGGAGGAGCCTGTGCCGAAGGTGGAGGTGGATGGCGTCGGGACGTTCGAGGTGGAGGAGGGGAAAAGGCTGGTGCTGGCGATTGAGGAGGACGCTGGTGTGGACATCCTGCACCGCTGCGGCTCCTACGCCCGGTGCACGACCTGCCGCGTCGAGTATCTGGAGGGCGAGCGGGACCGAATGACCCGGGCCGAGCTGGAGGTGCTGGAACGGCGGGGTTTCCTGGGGCAGTTCCGCCTGTCGTGCCAGGACGTGTGCGACCGCGACGTGAAGGTGAGGGTGCTTTTGACGGTCAGCGAGAGCGGCCTGGACGGCCCGGGTCCCAAGCCCCAGCCGGAGATCACACCTCCCCCCGAATGGGTGGATAAGCCAGCCTGAGTTCGGCCTCTACGAGCCCTTTGAAGTACGGACCTTGCCGTCCGCGCCGCGCGCGACGACGAACAGGAGGTCCGAGAGCCGGTTGACGGCCCGCACGGCGTCCGGGTGCCATTCCGCATAGCCCGCGGCGACCAGGCTCCGCTCGGCGCGCCGTACGACTGAACGGGCCACGTCCAGGAGCGCCCCGAGCCGGCTCTCCCCCGGCACGACGAACTCCCTGGGAATCTCCGTCCGGTCGCGCCACGAAGCGAGAGCATCGTCCACGGACCGCAGATCTTCTCCGCCGACGGTGTTCTCCTCCTGAGGCATCGCAACGTCGCCCATGACGCGGTAGAGGAGGCGCTGGAGATCCAGCAACAATTCCCCTATTTCAGTGTCTCCGGCTTCGGCGCGGGCCAGGCCGAGGAAGGAGCTTGCCTCGTCCACGTCGCCGAGTACGATTATGCGCGGATCGTTCTTGCCCATGCGGCCGGAGCCGAGCAGGGTGGTCGTGCCATCGTCGCCGCGCCGCGTCGAGACCGGCGGGTTGGTGTCTTCGCTCAAGCGTCCTCCTGATACGAGTCGTGGGTCCAGGCACGGTAGCCCGGAACGCACCGGCGCGCAAGCCGTGGGATAGAATCCACGGACGATGAAGGTAAGGGTCAGCTTCCCACTCGGTTCGGATGGCGCGCTCGCGAGGGCCGCCGTCGTGGCGGCCAGGCATCGCTCCTACAGGGTCGAGGGCGTCAACGGGTCGGCGCGGGCTTCGGTGGACCTGGATCTCCCTTCCGACTGGCGTTCGCTGGATGAGCTCTCCGGGCACCTGCGCGGCGAGAAAGAGACCCGGTACGCCGCCGACGGACACCCGATCTCCGGCGACGAACTGTTCGACGGCCTGCGGTGTTTCCTCAGAAAACAGCGTTCGGGGAAATCCGCCAGGGAGTGGTGCACGCCAAAGTCATTGGGGGACAAGCAGCTCTTCTCGTGCCGCCAGATCCGGGTCTACGACAACGAGCATCCGACGAAGAACTCGTGGTACGCGTTCGGACGGATGGGCGACGACGGCGTATTCCTGGTGGACAAGGAGGCTATCACCGACCGCATCCTCTCGGACCTGGGTCCGTGCGTGCGCTGCCCGATTCTGGACCTCGACACCACGGCCGAGATCGTGGCCCGACTGCCGGAGGAGATAGACCCGAGCCGAGAGGCCGGCTGGCGCTACCGGGAGAACGGCCCCCTGAAGGGCTGGACCATCGGCAAAGACCGCTCGGAAAGCGAGCCCGAGGAAGCCCATTCCGTCGAGGAGCGGGAAGGTTTGTTCGAGCGGCTGGCCCGCAGCGTGAGGAGCAGCAGGGCTGGGGTCGCGGCGTCGGGGACCGCGCCTGGAAGCCGCAACGTCCCCCGTACGCGCTACGAAGACGTTGGCGGGATGCGCGACACAATCGCCCTGGTGCGCGAGGCTGTGGAGCTGCCGATCACCCACCCCGAGGTCTTCAAGAAGCTGAACATCAGGCCGCACAAGGGCATCCTTTTCCACGGGCCACCAGGCACGGGCAAGACGCTCCTGGCCCGTGCCGTGGCCCACGAGAGCGGGGCACACTTCATCGCGGTCTCGGGGCCGGAGATCCTGAACAAGTACTGGGGCCAGAGCGAGGCCAAGCTACGCTCCATCTTCTCCGAAGCGCGGGCGAAGTCGCCCGCGATCATCCTGTTCGACGAAATAGACTCCTTCGCCTCATCGCGCGACACCATGAGCGAGAGCTTCGAGGCCACGCTCGTCTCCCAGCTCCTCTCCCTCATGGACGGCATGAGCGACCTCGGAAGGGTATGTGTCATCGCCACCACGAACAGGCCGAGCGCCCTCGACCCCGCGCTCAGGCGGCCCGGCCGGTTCGACCACGAGATCGAGATCGGCTTGCCTGATGCGGAGGCGCGGCTGCACATCCTTGGCATCCACACCAAAGGAATGCCCACCGACCCGGACCTGGACCTCAGGCAGATAGCCCAGCACACCGGCAGCTACTCCGGCGCGGACCTCGAAGCCCTGTGCCGCGAGGCGGCTCTCGTATGCATGCGCCGCACCATAAACCTGGGCGACCTCGGCCGGCGTATAGCCGCCCACCAGCTCTCCGCCCTCTCCGTCACCACCTACGACTTCCGCACCGCCATGAAGCGCGTCGGCCCCAGCATCCGGCGCTAAGGCGGCGTTACTCGGGACGCCTACTACGGTCGCAGGGTGCCTTCCCGAGATTTTCTCTGCCGATCTCTGCAGGGTCTATAAGATTTCATCGCCGATTCATTGGCTCACGTTATCTTGACGTCTCGTGTGCGCTTCTATGCGCAGCGAGACAGGCAAACCCGGGACGGGGGTAGGGACGCCAAACCACAAACCCGAGGACAAGGAGGGGCACGAACATCCGACCCATGAAAATGGGGGGAGTTGATGCGGCCTCACGCTATCCTTCTGCGTACCGGTGCTACGTCAGGTTCCCGGCGTCAGGCTCCCATTCTTGTCCGCCCTGTACTAGGGTGCCGTCTGCCAGGCACCGAAAGGGTTGACATCACAGATGCACCACAATGAGCCGCATCCGGGAGCTAGTACCTCGCGTATTGTCATAGCCGATGATCACCCCCTCTTTCGGTCGGCGTTGGTACGGATACTTGACGCGCCGTCCGACCTGGAGGTGGTCGGGGAAGCGACTGACGGCCGGGAAGCCATAGAGCTTTGTCACGGTTTACATCCCGATCTGGTGCTGATGGATGTCAGCATGCCGGTGATGGACGGCATACAGGCCACCCGAGAGATAAACGCTGAGAACCCAAAGACCAGCGTCCTCATACTAACCGCGCACGCCGAGCATCGGCTCCTTATGGAGGCCGTAAGGGCAGGAGCCGCAGGCTACATCCTGAAAGGATGCCATCCGGACCACTTGCTCGACGCCGTCAGGAGAATCCTGGGTGGAGGGACACCCCTGGACCAGGAGCTAGCTCTGCAGTTGATCAAAGACCTCGCCAACGGCCAGCAGCACGGCGCTCAGGCTTCTGGCGCGCCTTCGGAGAAATCCCGGCGACCGCCTCCACTGTCCCGGCCACTGACCGATCGAGAGCTCGAGGTACTCAAGCTCCTGGCGCAGGGGCGGACCAACCGGGAGATCGCCAGGGAGCTTCTGGTCAGCGTGGGCACCGTGAAGGCGTACGTGCAACGCATCATCGCCAAGCTAGAGGTCTCCGACCGCACGCAGGCGGCCGTCAAAGCCACAGAACTGGGCCTCCTATCCTGGTGAGCGCTGGCGGGTCCTCCGACTCGGCTTGCTGGCGAAACCAGGAACACCTGGGCGAAGGTGGCCAGGTGACCAACCAAAAGAATGGCCACCTGGCTAGCCAACAAATGGCCACCCGGCGAATGTATTTCGGACGGATCGCCCGCATACTAGCTGGTACGTCGCACCGTGACGGGTGACCGGTTCTTTTCCCGGGAGGGCAGGGTTCCAATCTCCGCACATTGGAAGCGACGGGGACGAGTTCTTTTCCCGACGGGGCAGGGTTCACGTCCCACTCCAAAGGATGGCACCAAGGAAGGGAAAGGAAGGAAATGAGAAGAACGCTAATCTTACTTACGATGGTTGGAGCGATACTGCTCGCTTTTGGCGGGGTCGTGCTGGCGCAGCAGCCGGGGCCCGACCGTACGGCGCCTGGCGATGGAGAGCAGCAGGCAGCGGCGGAAAAAAGTGCGGGGAGAGCCGTGGCTGATCGCTACATCGTCGTTCTCAAGAGCGACGCGAGTGCTCGCAGGGTGGCAGAGATGCACAGCCACAGGTTCAGCGCTGAGGTCACCGATATTTACGAGCATGCGCTGCACGGCTACGCTGCCAAGATTCCGGACGCCAGGTTACCCGAGGTGAAAGCCGACCCCAACGTCCAGTTCGTCCAGCGAGACCGTACGGCCGTGGCATTCGGCCAGACGACGCCGACGGGCGTAAACCGAATAGATGCCGACTTCAGCCCTACTGCCAAGATCGACGGCACCGACGATAGGGTCAACGCCAACGTGGCGGTGATCGACACCGGGATCAATGCGACGCATCCTGACCTGAACGTTGCGGGAGGACGCAACTTCGCCACGTTCTTCTCACCCAGCAACAACTTCGAGGATGGCAACGGCCACGGCACCCATGTGGCCGGAACGATCGCCGCACTAGACAACAACGACGGAGCCGTTGGTGTTGCTCCGGGTGCAAAGCTCTACGGGGTAAAGGTCCTGAGCAACAGCGGCACAGGATACGTGTCCTGGATCGTCAAAGGGATAGATTGGGTGACGGGCCGCAAAGCTGAATTCAACGACGGAAGCGCCGATGGAGACCCTGGCATCGATTTTGCCGTGGCCAACATGAGCCTGGGCGGCAGCGGTGCCGATAGCTCGTGTGCGAACGATGCATACCACAAGGCCATCTGTAACTCGGTAGCGGCGGGCGTCACCTACGTCGTCGCCGCCGGGAACAGCAACGCCGACTTCCAAAACTTCGTGCCAGCAACGTATAGCGAGGTGCTGACCGTGACGGCGGAGAGTGATTCAGACGGCGTTCCAGGTGGAACTGGAGCAGCGCCGGGCTGCCGCACCGGTGAGAAGGATGACTACGCGGCAACCTTCAGCAACTACGCTACGCTTGCCCTCGATCAGAACCACACCATTGCCGCACCAGGCGTATGCATTTACTCCACCTGGAAGAACGGTGGCTACAATACGATCTCGGGCACGAGCATGGCTTCGCCGCACATCGCCGGCACGGCAGCGCTCTACAAGGCCAAAAACCCGGGTGCCACACCGGCCCAGGTCATGAGCGCGCTCCGAATCGACGCCGCGGCGCGCTCCAACGATCCCGCAGTGTCACCCTACTATGGATTCACGAACGATCCGAACACGCCAAATGGCAACCGCTACTACGGCTTCCTGGGGTACGCGGGAGGTTACTAGCGCACTCTTAGAAGCCAGAACCAACGAGAGAGCCGGGGTACTGACACCCCGGCTCTCTCCTATTGATCTCTGTTCGCCAGGCCCCGACAGGAGCATTCTCCGAAGTGTGTTTGCGGGGTTCTGCACAGAGCCGCCCCCGGATCCGCGCGCCCCATCTTCCCTCCGTCTCCTCATGGGTCTCGTCCTCCCGCCAACCAGCGATTCGCAGGACGTTATCCGTCCACACCAGATGGTCAGCGAAAAGAAGAGTACCCACTCCCTTTCACTTCCAGTATATAGCGCGCCGGAGGGCTTGCGGCAAGCCCCGGGTCGTGCCGCATAATGCCGTCCGAAGCCAGAATTCAGGGGAACGGGAGTAGCGAATGCGGATGTCGTTGCCTACGTGCGAGCCGCACGGGAAATCGAACCGATGGTGGGACTCGCGGTGCGGTTGCGGCCACCGGGTGTGCCGCTGGTGACCGGCGCCATGCCTGCCGGTAGGCGGCCATGACCGGGCATGAGGTGGTGATCGCCGGAGGAGGTCCGACGGGCCTGATGCTGGCGGGCGAGCTGGCGTTGGCGAAGGTCGACGTCGCCATCGTCGAGCGGCGCGCCAGCCAGGATCTCGCCGGCTCGCGCGCGGGCGGTCTCCACTCTCGCACCATCGAGGTCCTGGATCAGCGCGGAATCGCCGATCGTTTCCTCTCGCAAGGGCAGGTCGCCCAGGTCGCGGGGTTCGCCTGGATCCCGCTGGACATCAGCGACTTTCCCACGCGGCATAACTACGGGCTCGCGCTGAGGCAGAACCATATCGAGCGCATCCTGGCCGGCTGGGTCGGCGAGCTGACGGTGCCGATCTATCGCGGACGCGAGGTGACGGGTTTCGCGCAGGACGACACCGGCGTCCACGTCGAGCTGTCCGAAGGCCCGTCGCTGCGGGCGGAGTATCTGATCGGGTGCGATGGCGGACGCAGCCTGATCCGGAAAGCCGCCGGCATCGAGTTCCCCGGGTGGGAACCGACGATCAGCCACCTGATCGCCGAGGTCGAGGTGGCCGGGGAGCCCGAATGGGGCGTACGCCGAGACGCCCTCGGCATCCATGGCCTGAGCAGGATGGAGGATGGGAGGACGGTGCGGGTCATGGTGACCGAGCCGCACCTCGGCCGGACCGGCGAACCCACCCTGCGCGATCTCAGCGAGGCGCTCATCGGCGTCTACGGGACCGATTACGGGATCCACAGTCCCACCTGGATCTCCAGGTTCACCGATATGGCGCGGCAGGCCGCTTCCTACCGCAAAGGGCGGGTGCTGCTGGCCGGCGACGCCGCGCACGTGCATTACCCGACGGGCGGACAGGGCCTCAACATCGGGGTGCAGGATGCGGTGAACCTGGGGTGGAAGCTGGCCCAGGTCGTGAAGAAGACGTCACCAGAGAGCCTCCTGGATACCTACCACGCCGAACGGCACCCGGTCGCTGCCCGCGTGCTGCGCGACACGATGGCGCAGGTCGCGCTGCTCCGCACAGATGACCGCACCAACGCACTCCGCGAAATCGTCTCCGATCTCCTCGGCATGGACGAGCCGCGCGAGCGGTTCGCCGCGATGATGTCCGGCCTGGACATCCACTACGACCTCGGCGAAGGCCACCCGCTGCTCGGGCGCCGCGTGCCCGATCTCGACCTGGTCACCGCCACCGGCCCGCTGCGGGTATTCGCCCTGCTGCACGATGCCAGGCCGGTGCTACTCAACCTCGGCGAGCCCGGCGCCTTCGACATCACTCTCTGGGCGGATCGGGTGCGGATGATCGACGCCGAATACGCTGGCGTGTGGGAGCTTCCGGTGTTCGGCGCGGTCCCTGCTCCCAATGCCGTCTTGATCCGGCCCGACGGGTACGTCGCGTGGGTGGGAGACGGTACGGACCTGGGGCTTCCCGACGCGCTAACCACCTGGTTCGGACCGCCTGCCGCGGCGTAGCTCATCATATTTTTGAACTTTCCTGGACCCCAACAACGCCTCGGCGATCGTCATCGGCCCCGGGCCGCTGCGCGCCGCCGGGATCACCCACATCGGCCCGGACTGGCCCGGCGGCTACTCCGGCGAGGGGACGGCTGGCTGGTTGTCGCCGCGCATCAGGCGCCGCCTCGCGGTCTCGCGGCCCCCGATGGCGGGAACGCGCTCCGTGGCTTTGGCGAGGCCGAACTCGGGCATGTTGGAGTAGATCGCCTCGTAGTTCGCCCGCTCGACGATGTACGTCTCGTGGAAGATGCCGACCGAGCCGTCCTTGCCGACGCTGCGGTTGAAACGCTGCCACGCCGGCATGTGTGGATCTTCGGGGTCGCGGGCGAACTTTTCGAGATCTTCGAATGAGCGCCAGTACTGTACGAGGCCCACGCCGGGCCAGTACAGGAAAGTCTCTGCCCCCAGGAACCCTGTCTCGGGGTGCTGGTAGAGTTCACGCAGCATCGGACCCATCGCCCAGAACGTGGGGAACCACTTGTTGACCGCGAGCGGCCTGTTTATTCTCATCCCGATTATGAACACGACGAACGGTTCGTCCATTTTGGCTGTGAAACGCCCTTTGTCTATCTTCGCCATCTCAATCGTCTCCCTGAGCAGAAACACCGGCTGGCCTTATCTCGATCGTGAGCTTCCCGATCTCGTCTTCACCGAAGAAGATCCTGAAGAAGTGCCGGGCCGCAGTGAGTTTCCGCCCGTACTTCGCCCAGTATGCCCGGCGTGCATCTTCCGGGGCTTCGCCATCTTCGAGCTGGCGGGCCAGCCCTTCGATGCTCTCGCCGCGGGGTCTGCCAAGGGCGTCGCCCGGTGATAGCACCACCCTGGGGTTGTTGCGGATGCGCTTCATCTTGCCGGAGTCCGTGGGCGTGGTCCCGTACAGGCGGCCCTCCCAGTTCTCGAACCACAGGGGCGTAGAAACCTCCTCACCCGAGCGCCGGAAGGTCGTCAACCTGATGTACTGGTGGCCCTCAAGGGCGTCGAACGGATGCGGCTCGCGTTGCTCCTCGACTACCAGCTCCCGGACGCGCAGCCGGTTCACTTCGAGCTCTCCGATGGATAGGCTGCCTATCCTGCCGCACTTTATGGCGAGACGCCTTATCGCAAGCGTCCCGATGGCGACCGCGCCGCCGGCGACGGCTCCCATCGCGAGCGCCCCGAGGCTCACCGCTCCCGCCGCCCGGGAACCATCCGCCGACGCCCCCCTGGCCTCGGCGAGCCGGGCTACGGACGTTTTGCCGGGCATTCTCATTGGCCGCGCTCCCTTCTTGATCCATCGGCGTCATGGTATCCCCTGATGAGCCCGAAACCCAGGATCAGGAGCCCCGACGCGAGCGAGACCGCTCCGACGTAGGCCAGGTTGATCATGGCGTTCGGCTTCGTGGCATCTGGCGAGAGGACCGGGAGGAAGAACGCCGCGGGAAGCAGGATCGCCGAGGCCGGGATCGCGTGCCGCGCCACGTCTTCAGACTTGACGTAAGGCGCGTCTCGTCCGCGTAGCGCAGCGTCACCAGCGAGAGCACGAGCAGCACGCCGGCATGGGCGTGGCCCGCGCGCCAGAGATCCTGGTGGAGTTGATTGTCCGAATATGCCGGGTCTCCCATGAGCAAGGAGTGGATGCTCATCCCACCGTAGACGATCGCCGGGCATGAGGCGCGAGTGTGGGCTCACGTAACCTAGTCCAATTCCGATACTTTGTCCTGCCCGCTCTCCCACAGCGCGTAGAAGATCCCGCCCCCGCGTACTCTCACGTCGAGATGACCGCCTTCCGCGAGCTCCTTGAGCTTGCGATCCGCCTCCACCACCGAGAGCGAGGTCTCGGCCGCGGCTCCCACCGGCGTCAGCTCACCGTTTCGCCGCAGCGCCACGAGCAACTCCCGTTCCGGGTCCTGCGTGCTGGCGCGGGCCGGATTGACCTCCCTGACCTGGGACATGCCGGCGATGCCCCGCACCAGCAGCCCGAAGGCAGGGAAGATCATCCACCCGAATACGAAGACCAGCCAGAACATCTGCGGCAGGAAAGCCGCCACGAAGACCGCCCCTAGTGCCACCGGCGCGAGCACAGAAGAAGCAGCCGCAACCTGCGCCCTCGGACCCATCTGCTCCGCGTCAATCCCGAAAAAGCGATCCTTGCCATGGCGCCTGTGCCGGTAGCCATGCCCGATTCCGAACGTCGCACCACGCATCATAGATCTACCGCACACCCTTCGACTCCTTTCGCCCGCTTCCATACTTGCCTACGAAACCTCGCCTTCTCCGGTTTCCCTCCCCAGCATGACCAGCAATTCCATCCCAAATCTACAATATGTCAGTATTTACATAACAAGCGTAAGCGGGATCGGCTAATATGTCAAGAGTGACATATAAAAATATGTGGAGGGTAGATGAGGACGCTCGGGTATGCGGTGTTGAGTTTGTTGTCGAGGGAGGAGCTTTCGGGGTACGACCTGAAGCGGTGGATGGAGCGGCCTTTGGGATATTTCTGGAGTGCGAAGCACAGTCAGATCTACCCCGAACTCGCACAGCTTGAGGAGGGTGGATACGTCACGCACAGGGTGGTCGAGCAGCAGGGAAAGCCGGACAAGAAGGTATTCGCCATCACCACCGAGGGGCGTAAGGCGCTGAAAGCGTGGGTAACGGAACCTCCGGCGGCGCGGATGGCCAGGGACGAGCTGGTTCTCAAGGCGTACTCCGTATGGCTGGCGGAGCCGGGGGCCGCCGCCGCGCTCTTCGAGGAGCAGGAGCGCCAGCACCGGGAACAGCTCAGGCATTACGAGGGGATCGAAGCCTGGATGAAGGAGAACTGGGGCGATAGTCTGGAGCAGATGGATTTCGGCGAGTTCGCCAGCTACGCCGCGCTGCGCCGGGGCATGGGATACGAACGCGACTACGCCGAATGGTGCCGCTGGATGGCCGCCGAACTGGCGAAGCGGCAGAGCGGTTAGAATGCCCTCCGGCGTCGAAGGGAGGGTTTTGGAGATACGAAGATACCGGGAAGAAGATCGAAAATCGCTGGCGAAGCTCCTGGTGACGGCGTTCGGGGCGGGAGATGCCTGGGCTGAGGGTTACTTCGACCCCGAGAAGAACAAACGCCTCGACCAGGATGGCGTGTTCGTCATCGAAGAAGATGGAGAACCGAGGGCCACAGCGACCGTCCTGCCGCTTGAAGCATTCGTTGACGGGGAGCCGCATCCTATGGGCGGGATCGCCGCGGTTACGGCCCATCCCGCGTACCGGCGCAGGGGGCATGCCGGCGTCCTCATGCAAGAGATACTCAACGACCTGCGCGAACGGGGCGTGCACCTCTCCATGCTCTGGCCTTTCGCCCACGCCTTCTACCGGGTCTACGGCTACGAGCTGGCGGCGGAAGACGTTCTGTATTCCCTCAAACCTTCGGACCTCCCGACCAGCCCGGAACAGAAGTACATGCGGGCGTTCGGGGATGGGGATCTGCCGGCGATGATGACGCTGCACGAGGCGCAGTCCGCGCGGCACCCGTGCTGCGTGCGGCGGAGCGAAGAGTACTGGCGTGGCGAAGGATTCTGGCAGGACGGCGGGGGAGAGAGGAGCGCCGTCGTCTACGAGCGGGACGGCGAGATCGAGGGCTACCTGCTGTACCGGATGTCAGGCTGGCGGGATGGACCGGGCGCGGCGCGGGAGCTACGGGCCGAAGAGCTCGTGGCGGATACCCGGCGTGCCAGGGATGGCCTCATATCTTTTCTCGCGGCGTTGGACCCGCTGGTATTCGAGATCAAACACTACACCCCGAGCGGCGAGCCGCTCCACCCTTTCCTGGCGAGTTCCCACGTCAAGATCGAGGTGGAGCCCGAGTTCATGCTCCGGCTCGTAGACGTGGAAGGCGCGCTCGGCCACCTGCGCCGCGGGATAGACTCGCCGCTCGTCCTCGAAGTCTCAGACGATGTGATCCCGGACAACGCCGGCGAGTACACGCTCGGGGACGGAAGCGTACGGCGCGGCGCGCACTCGGGGCATCGCGCCGCACTCGACGTGCGCCAGCTTGCCCAGCTTTACGCGGGATACCTGCCGGCCCGGCTGCTCGTGGAACGAGGCTTGATCGGGGTGAGTTCGGGCGATGCGCTGGAGTTGCTGGAAGCCATGTTCCCGGCGGGAGATCCCTGGGTGTTCGGCCCGGATCACTTCTGACCGCTTGTCTTCACACACTGGTCGGATACCTTCGTCGAGTAGGACCGGATCGGATATTCTGTACCGAGCAAACCCGGCGGCCCGTAGCCTGAGAGAGGAGGGGGTTTGATGGAGGTCTGGTGGGTATCGCTGGTGCCGGTAGGCTTCCTGGTGATCGGCCTGGTCTTCGTGGTCGTTGGCGTGCGTGGCTGGCGGCAGCAGGGGAGCTTCGAGCTGCGGGCCGCAGGACGAGTTAACGCCGTCGTCACGGAAATTCGCCGCAGGCCCAAGGGAACGGGCTCGGATCGCTCGACCATCGCCTGCCCGATCGTACGCTTCACCCTCCCTAACAGAAGGACCGTCGAGGGCGAGGCCATGGCCGTGGAGCATCCAGGTTCGATCTGGAGGCGGGAGGGCGTCGAGGTGCCGGTTGTCTACGATCCGGCGGAGCCCACTGCGGTCGCCATCGAGGGCGCGACGCAGGGCGGAAGGGTGCTTTACGGCTGCTTCGCCGCGTTCGGGGCTGTGTTTGCCCTGATCGGGCTCCTCGTCATGCTTCTCGGCGTCGTGGTGGCCATCTCGCTCTCCAACTGAGTACCACTTACATCAAGAGGACGAGGAGGCACTAGGTGAGACTGGGGTATATCGGCCTTGGCGCCATGGGCGGCCCTATGGCGCGTAATCTGGTGAAGGCGGGCCACGATGTCACCGTTTACGATCTCGATACAGCAAAAGCCGAAGATTTGGCCGCAACCGGAGCCAGGGTAGCCCCCTCCGGGGAAGAGGTTGCCAGGGACGTTGATGTTCTCTTCACCTCCTTGCCGGGACCACGCCAGGCTGCTGCCGCCATGCCGGATCTCATCGAGGCGATGCAGACCGGCGCGATCTGGGTCGACATGACCACCAACGACCGTGACCTCGTACTCGAGTTCGGCCAACAAGCGGCGGCGAAGGGGATCGACGTTCTGGACGCGCCGGTGACGGGGGCCGTCGATGGAG
>Ga0081539_10005580_pt1 | contig 12716 bp, 7 predicted proteins | sample TabmetS4T2R2_FD_71023 | JGI IMG/M metagenome (GOLD analysis project Ga0081539, IMG submission 71023) | Tabebuia heterophylla rhizosphere microbial communities from the University of Puerto Rico - S4T2R2 | ecosystem: Host-associated > Plants > Roots > Rhizosphere ...
AAGATGCGCACGGGTTGCCATGCAGAGTCGTCAAAGCCGAACGCGCTCCAGCCCGGGATCTCCATGCGCGCGTCGTAGTCCTCGCCCATGAGCATGTCGCTGGAGCGGATCGGTCCGTCGCTGGTCTTCCAGGAGCCGTCGGTCGCGATCGTCTGCGTCGAGCCGTCCTTGAACTCGATGACGAGCTGCGCCAGCAGGCGCGGGCGGTCGCCGTGGTACTGACGCGGGTCGGAGTGGACGTGGCCGCAATACCAGCCGTCGCCGAGGATCGCGCCGCAGGCGTTCTCGCCGGTCTTGAGCATCGAGGTGACGTCGTACGTTTCGTACGGCACGCGGTGGGCGTACTCGGTGCGCCCGGGCGTGAAGACGCCGTCGCCGACACGTTGACCATTGATCTCGAATTCGTAGAGGCCGAGCGCCGTCGCGTAGAGCCGCGCCGACGCGATCGACTTGCTCAAGGAGAACGTCTTGCGCAGGTACGGCGGCGGCGGGATCGTGCGCGGGCCGCCGACGATCGACGAGCCGATCCACTGGCCGGTCCAGTCGGAGCGGTTGAGCAGACCCGTCTCCCAAGTCGCGACCTCGCTCCACGACGATGCTTCGCCGGCCGCGTCCCACGTGCGCACGCGCCACGCGCATCGCTGCCGCGATCGCAGCGCCGGGCCGGCATACTCGACTTGAATCGATTGATCGGAAGAGACCTTGCCCGAATCCCAGAGGTCCGCCTTGCCGTCGGCGAGCGCGCGATCGGAACTGGACACCTGAACCTGATATGCCGACTGCGTCGCGCCGCGGCGGGCGTCGTTCACCCACCACGACAATCGGGGTTTGATGGTGTCGATGCCGAGCGGGTTCTCACTGTATTCACACCGCAGGTGCGTCGGTTGGCTCAGTCCATTCATGCGGCCGATTGTCGGCGACACGCCCAAGTTGTCCAGCGGGTGCCGGTTCGTCGCGGGTCCGCTACGCGTGCACCGAGCCGCGCGAAAAAACAAAGGACAGCCGTTCTAATGGCCGTCCCTTGTGCTCTCTCACCTCGAGCGTTCGACCGGTTTCGGGCGAACCCAAGCGGCGCGAGCGATCCATTCAACGCAAGCCATGTGCCAGCCGCGTGACACATCTGTATGCTGGTGTGCCGCGATGGCACAGGACTTCCTCAACGAGATCGTGCAGATGGACGACGACGGCCGGCTGTTCCTGTCGGCCGCGATCAACGACTGGCAGCCCCTGCTCGACCGCGGGATCAACGTGGTGATCGACCTCGACGGCGGTGTCGACCACGGCGTGCCGGAGATCTTCGACAAGTTCCTCTACATCTACCTCCCGATCCACGACGGCGAGATGTGCGATCTCGATCGGCTTCATGCCGTCGCGAAGCTCGGCGCGGAGCTGGTGAAGCGCGGGGACCGCGTGCTCGCGCACTGCGGTGTCGGGCTCAACCGCTCGGCGCTGATGATCGCGGTGATCCTTCAATACCTGGGGATGAAGAACACCGACGCGATCGAGCGGTGTCGTGAGAGGAGACCGGGTGCGCTGTACAACCGCGTGTTCGCGGAGTACTTGGAGACGGGTCTCGTGAAGCCATTGGGTTGAACCGAGGAACCGCCGCTTGACTTCGACGAGCGGAGTGGAGGACGTCACGTGAGCGCATCGTTCATCGTCATGGTGTGTGTCGTCGTGGTGTTCGGCGCGACGCTCGTTCTCGGCGCCGCACCGAGCGACGCGCGCTTCGAACGCGTCTACGACCTCGATCATCCCGCCGACTTCAAGCCGAACTTCCCCGACCGCGCGGCCTGGGAGAAGCGCGCCGAGTTCCTCCGCCACCAGATGCTCGTCGCGCACGGCCTGTGGCCGATGCCGGAGAAGACGCCGCTGAACGCGGTGATCCACGGCAAGATCGACCGCGACGCGTACACGATCGAGAAGGTCTACTTCCAGAGCATGCCCGGCCATTACGTGTGCGGGAACCTCTACCGGCCGAAGGGGAAGAGCGGAAAGCTCCCGGCGGTGTTGTCCCCGTACGGACACTGGCCGAACGGGCGGTTCATCTGGAAGGACGACAACGGCGTCAAGAAGGACATGGACTCCGGCGCCGAGCGCGATCCGATTGCGGCGCGCAGCCCGCTCCAGGCCAACTGCGCGATGCTCGCGCGCATGGGCTGCGTCGTGTTCATCTACGACATGGTCGGCTACTGCGACAGCGAGCGGCTTCCGATCAAGCACCGCGAAGGGTTCACCGACGCCGAGGCGACCCTCCGGCTCCAGAGCTTCATGGGCCTCCAGACGTGGAACAGCATCCGGTCACTCGACTTCGTGTTGAGTCTGCCGGAGGTCGATCCGTCGCGCGTCGCCGTCGCTGGCTCGAGCAGCGGCGGCACGCAGACGATCGCGCTTTGCGCTGCCGACCCTCGGCCGACCGCGTCGTTCCCGATGGTGATGGTGGGAATGAACATGCAGGGCGGCTGCGTGTGCGAGAACGCGCCGCTGTACCGCGTCGGCACGAACAACGTCGAGCTCGCGTGCCTGTTCGCGCCCAAGCCCGAAGGCGCCGCCGCCGCGAACGACTGGACGAGGGACTTCATGACCCGCGGGTTGCCGGAGATGAAGTCGATCTGGAAGCTCTACGACGCCGAAGACCGCGTCACCGGCGGCCACGTGGACTTCGGCCACAACCACAACGTGCACAGCCGCGAGATGCAGTACGCCTTCCTCAACCGCAAGCTGAAGCTCGGCTGGTCGGAGCCCGTGCGCGAGGGGAAGTTCGAGCCGGTGGATCCGAAAGAGTTGTCGGTGTGGGACGACGCGCATCCGGTGCCGGCGGACGCGCTGGACGCGGCGGGGTTGCGAAACGCGATGACGCGGCGGTCGGACGTCCAATTGGCGAAGCTCGCGGACCAGCCGCAAGAGTATGTGCAGGTGTTGCGTCCCGCGCTTCAGGCGATGATCGCCGACACGTTGCCGACGATGGAGCAAATTCAAACCGTCCTGCCTGCGCCCGGGGTGCGACCCGGTTTCATCAGCCGCCGTGGCAGCGGGGAGCGCGTGCCGTGCGCGATGATCATTCCGAAAAACGCGACGGGTTTGATGGTCGTCTGGGCGCACCCGGACGGATGTGCAAGCTTGACGAGCGACGCGCCCGGCATCAAGGAACTGCTCGCCGCCGGACGGACCGTGGTGGCGATCGACCCGTTCATGTCCGAATCGTTTGGACCGACGACGAAGCCGGCGCTGGCAACGGGACAGTCGAAGAAGAACGCCAACCCGCGCTACGTCGGCGGTTTCACGCTGGGTTACAACCGCTCGGTGCTGGCCGAGGGCGTGCACGACCTGCTCACAGTGATCGCGCTGACGGCAAACGTTTCCGAGACGAAGGTGGATGTCATCGGCATCGGCGAGGCGGGCCCGGCCGCGCTGTTGGCCAGCGCGCTCGCCAACGACAAGGTCGGCGCAGCGGCGATCGACGTGAACCAGTTCGACTTCGACAAGATCACCAACGACGACGACCCGATGCTCTTGCCCGGTGGGCTCAAATACGGCGGCATTTGCGGCTTCCTCCCGCTGCGCACGAACGGGCGGACGATGGTAGCTAACGCGCGGACGGTGCCGCCGGCACGAGTCGTGAACGATCACGTGCGCGTGGGCATGGAGGCGCAGGACGCGGCCGCGCTTGCGAAATGGGTCCTTCAGCCGGAGGCTGGCCGATGACGCTCGCGGCAGTCATGATGCTGAGCGTGCTCGCAGCAGACGCGTCACCGATCCCGCCCGACATCATCGTCGCCGCGGACGGGAGCGGCAACTTCACGACCGTCCACGCGGCCGTTCAGTCGATCCCGAAGGACAACCGCGACCGCGTCGTGATCCTCATCAAGGACGGCGTCTACAAGGAGAAGGTCCGCATCGACGCGCCGTTCGTCTCGCTCCGCGGCGAGAGTCGTAAGAACACGCGCATCGAGTTCCCGCAGCTCAACGACGACTTCACGAAGAACCCCGACGACGTCGGCCGGGCCGTGGTCAACATCAACGGCTCGGACTGCGTGCTCCAGAACCTCACGATCGCGAACACCGCCGGCGTCGTCGGGCCGCACTCGTTCGCGATCTACGCGCAGCAGGACCGGATCGTGATCGTCGACTGCGACGTGCTCAGCGAAGGCGCCGACACGGTTTCGCTCTGGAAGGGCGGCAGCGGCCGCTACTACCACGCGCGGTGTCACTTCCGCGGGGCCGTCGATTTCGTCTGCCCGCGCGGGTGGTGTTACGTCACCGACAGCACGTTCTACGAGACGAAGGCGACGGCCGCGATGTGGCACGACGGCAGCAAGGACAAGGACATGAAGTTCGTCCTTCGGAACTGCAAGTTCGACGGCGTCGAAGGGTGGAACCTGGCGCGGCATCACCACGACGCGCAGTTCTTCTTCATCGATTGCGCGTTCTCGAAGTCGATGATCGATAGGCCGCCTTATCGAGTGATCTACCCGCTCGGCGGCGCGACGACGACGGAAGCGGACGTGAAGCGCAACGCCGAACTCGACAAGACCAACGTCTGGGGTGAGCGCGCCTACTTCCACAACTGCCACCGCGACGGCGGTGACTACCCGTGGATGAAGGACAACCTCGCCGACGCGCTGGGCACACCTGCGCCGGATCAGATCACCGCGAAGTGGACGTTCGCGGGGAAATGGGACCCCGAATCGATCGAAGGTCCGAAGTTCGGCAAGGTTCAGGTGCTCGACGGAAAGGTGATCATCCTGTTCTCGGAGCCTGTGACGGTGAAAGGCGCGCCGCGCGTACGCTTGAGCAATGGTGAGCTCGGCGAATACGAGTCCGGTAGCGGCAGCGATACGCTCACCTTCCGCACCGCGCCCGCGTTGGAATCCTCATTCGTGTCGATCGATCTGAAGGGCGGCGCGATCATCGCAACGGAAGCGTCCGCCACTCTGCGCGGATGCGTCCGTAACGTTGGTGAGTGATGTGTCGCCAACGCGATCGAGGATTTGCCGGTCGCTAAGCCGGCGAGCGGCGGGGAACAGCTTCTGCTCAACATGGTCGCGGACGAAGCGAGCGCCAATCGCAAAGCGAGCACCGACTTGGTCGCGTGGAACCCGGACAGGCTGTTGTTCGAGCTACGCAAGCGAGCGGATGGTCCGACGCTCTTCGCGCCGGAGCATCACCAAGTGTTGCCGGACGATGTGAATGTCGATCACCTCGAGCGCGTCGTGCGCGACGTGCACGAGGCGCACCCGGAAGATTTCGCGGCACTGCTCGGCACCAAGGGCGTCGGCCCGGCGACCGTTCGCGCGCTGTCGCTGCTGGCCGAGATCGTTTATGACGCGCCGGCATCACACCGTGATCCCGCGACGCGCAAGGGTCGGAACTGGGCCGACTATGAGCTACGCGCACGGTGGGAAGGACGGCACGCCGCACCCTGTCGATCGCACGACATACGACAAGAGCATCCACGTCCTCACCGACGCCGTGCGCAAGTCGCGCGCGGGCGAGACCGAGAAGACCGAAGCGCTCAAGCGTCTGGCGTTGTTCAGCCGCGCGTGAGAGACTGCCGCGCATGAGCTTCACCGAAGGCATCGTTTCCGCGCAGTTCATCCACGAGTCCGCGCCGTTCCCCTCCTGTCACGCGGCCACGCTCGTCAACACGCGCCGCGGAAGTTTATTGGGCGCGTTCTTCGGCGGCACGCACGAGCGGCACCCGGACGTTTGCATCTACGTCGCGCGCTTCGAAAACGGCAATTGGACGACACCGGTGAACGTGGCGGATGGCGTGCAGCCCGACGGTTCGCCGCGCATGCCGACGTGGAACCCCGTGCTCTTCGAGCCGCGCGGCGGACCCCTGATGCTCTTCTACAAGGTCGGCCCCAACCCGCGCCAGTGGTGGGGCATGGTCAAGACTTCGGACGACGATGGTCGCACGTGGTCGGACGCGAAGCGCCTGCCCGATGGAATCCTCGGCCCGATCAAGAACAAGCCCGAGCAACTCGAAAGCGGACTCATCGTTTCACCAACGAGCGTGGAACTGATGGCCGATCCGAACGACGACGGCCTCGCGAGTGCAGGAGCTAGGAGCCAGGAGCCAGGAGCCAGTAGTGGCGATCCGCGTGGCGCGAATCTTCTGGCTCCTGCATCTGGCTGGCACGTCTATTTCGAATTGAGCGAAGACAACGGAAAGACGTGGCGCGCCACGCCGTGGGTCGAACAACCGCCGGGCGTGAAGGCGATTCAGCCCAGCATTCTCATCCATTCCCAATCTACACTTCAGGCCATCGGTCGAACCAAATCCGCGCGGCTCTTCGAAGTGTGGTCGCGCGATGGCGGGCGGACGTGGGGAAAACTCTCGCTCACGAATTTGCCCAACTGCAATTCCGGAACGGACGCGGTAACCTTGCGCGACGGACGGCACCTGCTCGTCTACAACCATTCGGACACGGAAAAGGTGCGATACCCGCTCAACGTCGCGCTCTCGCACGAAGGGCGCGACTGGCAGGCGGCGGCCGTGCTAGATGCGGAGCCACCGGGGCAGTACTCGTATCCGGCCGTGATCCAATCGAGCGACGGGCTGGTGCACGTGGCGTACACGTGGAAGCGGCTGAAGATGAAGCACGTCGTGCTCGACCCCGCCAAGCTGCGCCCTCGCCCGATGGCGCCGGGTGGCGCTTGGCCGAGCGCGTGAGGGTCGCGCTCGCGTTATCGCCCCTCGACGTGCGCGAGCGAAGCGGGCCTTGTCGAGTGGCGCGACTGCGCCGACGCGCGCGCCCGAAACTTGTGCCAGTACCTGCGCTGATTAATAAAACTATTCCGCAAAAGTACAAAGGGTGTCTCGGCACCGGTGATATGATTTTCTTCGACGTCGGGCTGGCGCCTCGACGTATGCCTCGCGCTCGCCACGAACCGCAGCCTGTAGCCTGTTGCAGCTTTGACGCTCACGCGCCCGTCAGTCGGGACGGGCGCAGCTACACCGGTCATGTGGCAAGCACGGGCAGATCGTTCTGCGGAGCAAGCGGAGTAGAGCCATAGCGTGGAAGTGATCGAACTTCGTTTCGCGCGAGAGCGAACGGGTTCACGCACACGACTTGGACTGGAGGAGAACCATGCGGAGTGAGAGAGAGCCTGCCGGCAACGCGCGCACGTCTTCGGCGTCTTCCACGACCTCTTCGTCGTTCGTTCAACGGATCAAGGGAGAAAATTCAATGAAGGATAGGAAGCGAGTTATCGGCGCTGCCGCCAGCGCCGCCGCGATGTTCCTGATTTCCTCGGCCTACGCAGTGGACTCGACCTGGGTCTCGACCGCGGCCGGCACCTACGATTGGACCGTCCCGGGCAACTGGTCCAACGGCGTGCCCGGCGTTGGCAACCGCGCCGACTTCCAGGTCGGCTTGGCCGGGAACATCGGCGTAACGCTTCCCAGCAACCAAGTGGTCGGCCACCTGCTCCTCGGCGGCACCGGCGCGCCGGTCACCACCGACATCGGCAACGCCAACGCCGGCGGTGGCAGCCTTACCTTCGACAACACGGGCGGCGCCAACAACACCGACGGCTCGGCGAACGCCAGCATCACCAGCGGCGGCGTGGCCGGTTCTGTCAACGTGATCTCGGCGCCGCTGCTGCTGACCAGCGGCACCATCTCCTCAGCCGCGAACATCACCAACGCCAGTACGCGAAATCTGTCGATCAGCAACATTCTGGTCGACTACAACACTTCCACGTTCAGCGCCGCGACGCGCACGATTCAGTTCAACAATGGACCCGGCACGACCGTGACGGTCGGGGACATCACTTCCGTCACCACTGGTGCGGCGCCGACGGCCGCCATCACCAACGTCTTTCAGGTCGGCAACGCTAACGGCACCACGCTCTCGTTGGGCACGGTGATCCTCAACGGCGTGATCAGCAACGGCGCGCCGGCCGGCGGCTTCAACGTCAACACGCAGGTCGTGCTCGGCCAGGGCGGTGCCAACAACTCGAACAACATCGGCACGATCATCATCAACGGGAACAACACTTACAGCGGCGGCGCGCGGTTGTTCCGGGCCAACATCGTCCTTGGTAGCAACACCGCTTTCGGCACCGGCGGCATGCAGTACGGCGGCGGCGCCGCGGCGGGCGCGATGGGCTTCAACCTCATCTCCACCGACGACGCGCGCACGATCGCCAACACCTTCACGATGCAGCGCAACTTGACGGTCATGGGCGACCACTCGCTCACCTGGACCGGCACGATTACGCAGAGCAACGCCAGCAACCTGTTCAACTTCCTGCCTGCCGGCAAGACGTTCAACATGACCGACCTGAACACGGACAACGGCACCACCGCCCGCACGTTCGGGTTCGACGGTCCGGGCACCACCGTGATCAACGGCGTCGTCCGCTCCAACCCAACCGAGACTGGCGGTGGCCGCCTCCAGAAGGGCGGCACCGGTGTTGTGACGCTGAACGGCACGAACACCTACACGGGCGTGACGTTCGCGGCGGGCGGCCTGCTCCAGTTCAACGCCAGCACGGCGTACAACTCGACGGGCGGCCTCTGGGCCATCGAGGGCGGCGCGCTGGGCGCGCTGGACGGCTCGACCGCGGCCGGGTTCCTCGGCAAGTTCGCCACGGCCGGCGGCAACTCCAACGGCGCGCTGGCGCTGGACGACAGCGACGCGGCCGTCAACCTCGACTTCACCGGCGCGGGCAACATGTCCAACGCCACCACCGTCGGCATGAGCATCGGCGCCCTGCCCGGCGGCGTCACCTACACCGGCACGATCACGCCTGCCGCGGCGGGCTATCGCTTGGGCGGTGGTAAGGGCCAGCTCACGCTCTCGAACACCAACGCGCTGACTGGCGCCAACGCCTTGACCGTCGTGAACGACGGCACCGTCGTGCTGGCCGGATCGAACAACTACTCCGGCGTCACCACGATCAAGGGCAACTACATCGTCTCGCTCCAGCAACAGGCCGCGGCAAACACCGGTACGCTCGTCACGACGGGCGTCTTCGTCGCCCCGACGCTCGCGGTCGGCAGCGCCGCCGCGCTCGGTACCGCCGGCGACGCCGCCAGCAACCTCGTGATCAGCGGTGGCACGCTGAAGTCCGGCGGCACCGGTGGCACGAGCACGCGGTTGTTCACGATCACGCCCGTCGGCGCGACGCTCGACTCGTCGGGCTCGGCGCCGATCAACTTCAGCAACACCGGCGCGATCGTCAGCGCGGACGCGCCCTCGATCACCGGAACGCTCACGTCCGGACAGGGCACGGTCACTTTGGCAAGTGACATCTCGCAGTTGACCGTCGGCATGACCGTCACTGACTCCATGGGTGTGGTCCCCGTGGGTACGACAATCACTGGCTTCGTCCCAATCGTCGCCAACTCCGGAGGCATCTTCACGGGGATCGAGTACCGCGTCCGCCTCAGTGCGAACGCTACCGCCGCCGGCGCCGGCGACACGCTCACCTTCGGCGCCCAGAACCGCACGCTCAGCCTCACCGGCAGCAACGGCGGCGACAACGCGGTTGCAGGCGTCCTCGGCAACTCCGCCACCGGCGTGCTCGGCGTCGCCAAGTCCGGCTCGGGCAAGTGGATCCTCGGCGGCAACAACACCTACACCGGCGGCACCGCGATCACGGCCGGCACGCTCTCGCTCGGCACCGGCGGCGCCGCGGGCACCGGCTCGGTCAACGTCGCGGCCGGCGCGGCGCTGGCCTACGAGCCCGGGCGGGCGCAGGCGGTCAAGCCGACCAACGTGAACCTCGCGGCCGGCGCGTTCCTGGACCTGTACGACAACGACATGGTCGTCGACAGCGCCTGGCTCACCAAGTCGCAGGTCGAGACGCTCGTGAAGACCGCGCGCAACGGCGGCGCCTGGAACATGCCGGGCATCACCTCGACCACCGCGCGCAACGTCTCGACGACCGGCCTGGGCGTGATCAGCGGCGCCGAGTACAACACGGTGGGCGGCACCGGCAACTTCAACGGCCAACCGTACGTCGCGGGCGACACGTTGGTGAAGTACACGTGGAACGGCGACGCCAACTTCGACGGCCGCGTGACGTTCGACGACTACGTGAAGATCGACACCGGGTTCAACACCGGGCTGACGGGTTGGCTGAACGGCGACTTCAACTACAGCGGCGCCGTGACGTTCGACGACTACGTGTTGATCGACATCGCGTTCAACCAGCAGAACGGGACGCTGGGCCGCGCGATCGGGTGGGTCTCGGGTGACGACCGATCTGAATCCGGTCGCACAGCGACCGGCGTGCAGGAAGTCATCGGACACCTCGAGCAGTTTGGCGGCGCGTACGGGGCCGCCTTTCTCGCGGCCGTGCCGGAGCCGACGACGCTCGCGCTACTCGTCGTGCCTGCCGTTGCCGGCATGGTCCGTCGGCGTCGTCGCGCAAACTGACGCGTTCGCTTGCGATCTCCTCCAGCGCCAGCCGCGTCGTGCCTTGTCGCACGGCGCGGCTATTTTACTTGTAGTCCGGGTCGAAGAACTTCCGCACGAACGCGTCCTTGCGGCTGAAGAACTCGCCGTGACCGTCGGCGAACGCCACGTTCCCTCGTGCGTCCTGCGAGTTGCGCTTGTTCTTCAGCTCGTGCCGGTCGGCGATCGCCGTGTAGTCCTGGTTGGGGTTGTCGACGTTCGCGTACGGCACGGTGGGGTTGTACTCGCCGTTGTTCACGCTGATCTCCGCCTCGTCGATGAAGATCATCTTGGTCGAGGGACTCCGAACCTTGGTGAAGCGGTTGACGGCCTTGCGGTCGCCGAGCGTGTAAAGGCCGCTGCCGGGCGGGTTCTCGACGATGATCTTGTTCCCGAAGCAGATGTTCATCGAATAGCTGTAGCGGTAGATGCCGCGCCCGCCGTTGAAGTCCGCGGCGAACGCGACGCGCCGCGCGAGGTTGTCCGACGGACAGCGGTAGATGCTATTGATCGCCGGACTCACGGCATTCGCTTTCGCGTACTCGTCGAGCGACGTGCTGTTGGTCGGGTTGTGCTCGACGCGCTTGACGCCGAGGTACTTCGCCAGGCCCGAATAGCTAATGTTCTGATCGACGGCGCCCGAGTAGTACATCCCCGTGATCGGATCGATCTTGCGCCGCCAGGCGATCCAATCGCTCGCGTCCACCGCCTGCCCGGCGCGGCCGGGGTAGCAGCCGTTGTTCTCATTGCAGTAGGAGACCGTGGCCAAAGAGATTTGGCGGAGGTTGCTGAGACATTGCACCTGCCGCGCGCTCTCGCGGGCCTTGTTCAGCGCGGGAAGGAGGATGCCGATCAGCAGCGCGATGATGCCGATGACGACGAGCAGCTCGACGAGCGTGAATGCTCTGGGGGCGCGCGTGCCGGGGCCGACGCTGGCTGTAAGGCTTGGCATGTCTGGTCCTCCGCTCAAGACGTGATCGGCCGCAACAGTAGCTGCTACGGCGTCGGCGAACACTCTACATTCGCGTCCGCATTTTGCGATCCTGCGCAATACGCGCGACGCGTAGTTTTCGGCCCGCGCGTGCGAGTCGTGGACCGGCTCGCGCGTGTAGAATGAGGTCCGCTTGGACCCGACTTCGACAACGCCCGACCGACCGACGCAGCGCATCCTGTCGATGTCACTGCCGCGCACGCTCGTGTTCGGCGCGGGCGCCGCAGGCAAGTGTGTCGATGACCTGCTCGCGCAGGGGAAGGGCCGCGCGTTCGTCGTCACCAGCCCGCCGACGCGGACGCTGTGCGACGATTTCGTCTCGCGCGCGGGCGCGATCGTTTACGACGCGATCGACCGCGAGCCGACCGTCGCGATGTTCGAAGCCGCGCTCGCGGCCGCGCGCGAGGCGAAGGCCGACGCCGTGATCGGCCTGGGCGGCGGCAGCGCGATGGACGTCGCGAAGCTCGTCGCGGCTTTCCTCGGTTCCGATCAGCGCGTCGGCGACGTGTTCGGCATCGGCAAGCTCGCGGGACGAACGACCTATCTCGCGTGTCTTCCGACGACTGCCGGAACGGGCAGTGAAGTTTCTCCCAACGCGATCCTGCTGGACGAATCGGACCAGCTCAAAAAGGGCGTGATCAGCCCGCACCTGATGCCCGACGCGGCCTACGTCGACCCGCTCCTCACGCTCGGCGTGCCACCCGCGGTGACCGCCGCGACGGGCATCGACGCGCTCACGCACTGCATCGAGGCGTACGCCAACAAGTTCGCGCATCCCGTGATCGACCTGTACGCGCTGGAAGGCGCACGGCTGATCAGCGCGAACTTGGCCCGCGCGGTACGAAAGGGCGACGACGTCGAGGCGCGATCCGCGCTCGCGCTGGGCAGCATGTACGGCGGCATGTGCCTGGGCCCGGTGAACACGGGCGCGGTGCACGCGCTGGCGTACCCGTTGGGCGGGGAGTTTCACGTGGCACATGGCGTGTCGAACGCCGTCTTGCTGCCGCACGTCCTCGATTTCAATCTGTCCGCTGCGACAGACCGATACGCAACCCTCGCGCTCGCGCTCGGCGCCGAGCGCGGCGCGAACGACGAAGAAACCGCTCGGCGCGGCCTCGATCGCGTGCGACAGCTCTCGCGCGATTGCGGCATCCCCGCCCGGATCCGCGAGCTTGGCGTGTCCAAGACTGCGCTGCCGCGCATGGCCAAGGCCGCGATGACCGTCACGCGGTTGCTGGAGCGCAACGTGCGCGAGTTCGGCATCCCGTACTTCTCCATGACCGATGTCCGCCAGGGCATCGTGCATGTCA
>Ga0081539_10005581_pt1 | contig 12716 bp, 14 predicted proteins | sample TabmetS4T2R2_FD_71023 | JGI IMG/M metagenome (GOLD analysis project Ga0081539, IMG submission 71023) | Tabebuia heterophylla rhizosphere microbial communities from the University of Puerto Rico - S4T2R2 | ecosystem: Host-associated > Plants > Roots > Rhizosphere ...
GGCGCTTTCTATGCGCAGGCATATCGCTACCGGCGCGTTTCCATGCCGACCGAGCGGCAACAAACCAAATGGGTAATTTTCGGGTTCCTGTCATGGTGGACGCTGATGCTGATGCTCTTCGTGCCCTACGTTATCGAGTCGAACCTTCCGCCCGGCAGTCCCCTTCCCTGGTGGACGCTTGTCGGTTCGGCTGTCTGGTGGCTCACGCTGGCCATCGTGCCGCTCTCGTTGAGCGTCGCCGTTCTCCGCTTTCGCCTCTACGACATAGACGTCGTCATCAACCGCACCCTCGTCTACAGCTCGGTGACCGTGATGCTGGGGCTGGCCTACTTCGGGAGCGTCGCCACCTTGCAGTACGCCTTGCGCGTATTAACCGGACACGAGGTACAGCAACAGCTCATCATCGTGGTCTCCACCCTAGCGATAGCCGCCCTTTTCAACCCGCTACGCCGACGGATTCAGTCTACCGTGGATCGGCGTTTCTACCGCAGCAAGTACGACGCGGCGACGACACTCGACGCCTTCAACAGCCGGTTGCGCGACGAGACGGACCTTGCTTCTTTGAACGAAGATCTGGTCTCGGTGGTTAGGGAGACGATGCAGCCCGAGCACGTCTCCCTGTGGCTGCAACCCGACGCCACCTCCACGGAGCGCCGGGCAGGCCAGCAGTAGACGTCCGCGCACCAGACGCAGGGAGACATGCGATACCGTGCACTAACTTCGGGACAGCTCCTGGTCTGCAGCCCCCGAAGCGCGAGGTGCGGTGATGTTATGCTTGATGCCTGTCCGGCCAGGAGGTGACGGTGCGGGAGATAGGGGCAGAAGAGATCGTGCGGGTGGTGCGCGACCTGTGCATCGAGGCGAACACCCGCCTGCCCGAAGACCACCTGACGGCGCTGCGACGGGCGCTGGAAGACGAAGAGTCCCCCCTTGGACGCGAGGTGCTGGAGCGGCTGCTGGAGAACGCCGAGGTCGCCCGTGAGCGGTGCGTCGCCTTCTGCCAGGACACGGGCTACGCCGTGTTCTTCGTAGAGCTGGGTAGCGAGGTCCGGGTCTCCGGCGGTGAGATCGGAGATGCCATAGACGAGGGCGTCCGGCGCGGGTACGAGGAAGGTTACCTGCGCAAGTCCATCGTCAGGAGCCCGGTGGACCGGACGAACACCGGCGACAACACCCCGGCCGTCGTGTACCACGAGCCCGTCTCCGGCGACGGCTTGAAGTTGACCATGCTGGTGAAAGGAGCGGGCTGCGATAACATGAGCGCGCTGAAGATGCTCACGCCCGCAGAAGGCGTGCAGGCGATGAAACAGTTCGTCGTGGAGACGGTAGAGAAAGCCGGTCCCAACGCGAGCCCCCCGCTCACCGTCGGTGTCGGCATCGGCGGTCCGTTCGAGAAGGCGGCCCTTCTCGCCAAGAAAGCCCTGACCCGGCCATCCGGGCAGCCGAACCCGGACCCGAAGCTGGCCGAACTTGAGCGGGATCTCCTCGACGCCATCAACGCGACAGGAATCGGGCCAGCGGGCTATGGCGGCACGCAGACGGCGCTGGCGGTCCACGTCGAGAGCTTCCCGACCCACATCGCCGCCTTCCCCGTCGCCGTGAACCTGGATTGTCACTCCCACCGCACCGCCTCCGCAGAGCTATGAGCAAAGAGTCCGTCCGCCTCGAAACGCCCCTCTCGATGTCTTCCATCGAGCCGCTGAAGACTGGGGACGTGGTGCTCCTCTCCGGCGTGCTGTACACCGCCCGCGACGCGGCCCACGCCAGGATGAAAGAGGCCATCGAGGGCGGGGAACCGTTGCCCTTCGATCCCCAAGGCCAGATCGTCTACTTCACAGGCCCAGCCCCGGCGCGTCCCGGCCACGCTCTAGGGCCAGCGGGACCGACGACGGCATCGCGCATGGACCCGTACTCCCCGCTCCTGATCGAACGCGGACTGCGCGGCATGGTCGGCAAGGGCCTGCGTTCGGACGCGGTTCAGGCCGCAATGCGGGAGCACGGCTGCGTGTACTTCGGTGCGGTCGAGGGTACGGCGGCGCTGCTGGCCGACAGGGTGAAGGAGGCCGAGGTCGTCGCCTACGAAGACCTGGGGGCAGAGGCTATACGGCGTCTCGTCGTAGAGGACTTTCCCGTGGTGGTCGTCAACGACCTGCACGGCGGGGATCTGTACCGCGAGGGCCGGATGCGGTGGCGGCGTCCGGTAGTCTGAGACAACCGTGACACCCGCATAGATCCTATGCTTCTACGAACCTAACTCTAAGTAGGATCGTAGATATGAGTTTATGAGAAGACACCCCTCGGAAGGCGGGTGAACGGACTTTTGGGATAGTGCCTGATCCAAAATTCATCGCCAATTCACTACGGCCGTCTACAGTAGGCGCCGGAACATAGCCTGGAGAAGGAGCAAACTTATGAATCAGTTCATGAAGGCCGTACTCGCGGCAGCCATCCCACTAATCTCAGCGCTCGGCTCGTGGATCAGCACGGGCGAGTTAAAGGCCCCAGAGGTCGCGGTGGCCATAACTGGTTTTGTAACGGCGGTATTGGTGTATTTCTTCCGCAACAGGCCGACCGGCTTCCTCGCATCGCTGAAGTTCATCGTAGCGGCTGTAACGCCGATCGTGAGCGCGCTTCTACAGTGGGCTGTGACGGGAGGCTTCGAGAGGGCCGAATTTGCAACTATCGTTGTGGGTGTCAGTACCTCGATCCTGGTCTACTTCACGCAGAATGCGCCAGACACCGGAAGTCAAGCCAGTCCTCGAGTCACATAGTCTGGCGACTCCCAGCGGACCTCCAAGAGCGCATCCCCGGCAACTAAGGCTCCCGGGGACACGCCCTCCCGGAAGATAGACGGATCTGCCCCTTTATGGATACGCGATGCTCATGGTCGCCAGCCCCTCGGCATCATCGTAAAGTGCGGGTGATCAAAGTGCGCCCCCGTGCCGTCATCCTCCCACTCGCGCCACTCCTTTGTCGAGCGCGTCCAAATCTGTCCCTCCCAGATGCACCAGCTAATGTAGGGGATACCCGGATCGTCGAATACAAATTCGACGACCTGCTCCCCGACTTTCGGGTTTATGTCCACGCCCCGCCCTGCTTTAGCCCAAACATCGAAACTACGCACGGCCGTGTTGTACCCCAGCTTCGCAGACCACCCCTCCGGGTGATCGGCATACGTGTTGATGCTGATACCGTTGAAGCGCTCGAATAGACCGTCGATCAACTTCCGTACATCGTCGTGCCAACCGTAACGGGTTGGATGCCGCTGTAGCCAGGTACCGCCGGGTACCGGCATTTTGATAGGCTCTTTAGGAGGCCCAATCCACTTACGCGCCATTATGCTGAGACCGCCTCTCCTTATTGAGTTGATCCGCCTCGATGGTTGCCTTGCAACGGTGACTTGCTACACGATCTACCTCCTCATCCACCTGCATTGCACAGCCTCTCTACGAAACGACTTGCTGCGATTGCCTGCGCCCGGTGGCGGCTTGCACCTTCCGCAGCCCACCAATGCGTTCGCGATGTCGTCAGAGTCAGAAAAACACGAACCGATGAATCGCGAATGAATTCGAGGAATATTTGCAGCTCTCGAAACTTCTTGCGAGTGAGAGGCTCCGTTGACAAGCGAGTAGCAAACGTGGCCAAGGCCGGACGAGAGGCGATCTAATCGTGCGAAATGCTGCCTGACAGGATAAGTTGCCAGCCCATAGACGGAAGCACCGCGTGTCCTGGTCGGATCGGGATAGCCTTGCCACTAGACATCACATGGTCGAGCTCGTGGAGCGCATGCTCTCTTTGCACGAGCGGTTGGCGGAGGCCAGGATCGAACGTGAGCGGACGGTGATAGGGCACCAGATCACGGCCACCGACCGGCAGATCGACCGGCTGGTGTATGATCTCTACGGGCTCACGGAGGATGAGATCCGGATAGTAGAAGGAAGCGGGTGATCCATACATGACCTCTTCGGAGGCTACCGCCGAGGTTTTCTGGACTGCTTTTAGCGCCTTGCCACCAGAAACGCGCGACCGGTTCATGGAGAAGATGCTGGCCGATCCGGCGCTCCGCGGGGAACTGGAAGACTTGCTGGACCTGGAGGTCGTGGCAGAAAGGTTCGGCGGGCCCACCCGTCCACTCGACGAGGTGCTCGGAGAGTTGAACGAATAACGGCCATTGCATTACACGGTCGTAATCAATCGTTCCGCTGAACGTGAGCTCGAAGGACTCGCGCCGGACACAGCAAAACGTATCGGGGGACGGTTGCGGAGGCTGCTGAAGATCCGCATCCCGCCCAATCGAGACGCCTGAAAGGCAGCCCCAACTTCAGGCTACGGGTCGGTGATTACCGGGTGATCCACTCGGTAGACGAAGCCCAAGCGAAAGTGCTCGTAGTTGCCGTTGGACACCGGCGCGAAGTGTATCGGAAGCGCCGATAAATTCCGTCAGGCCCGGATATTGGCTAGTAGGTAGTGGCAGGTAGATAGTGCCTCCACCAGCTATACAGGTCTTGAAATTCCTGGCTAGCCTGACCCCTTGATCCTCTCCTCCACTTTCTCGACGTACTGGTCCGGCTTGGACTTGCGTTTCAGGCCGCTGGCGGCCATGTAGCGGACCTTGCCGAAGACCTGACGCTCGGTCCAGCCGCGGTCGTGCTGGCCGAAGACCCAGGCGACGTTGGCGAAGGAGTTGGGGTCGCGGCCATCGAGGAAGTACTTGTTGTTGAGGTAGAGCGTGGTGCGGTAGGCGTGCTCCGGGGTATTGGACCACTCCAGGATCTTCTTGCCCCAGTACATGCGCATGTAGTTGTGCATGTAGCCCGTATGCACCATCTCCTTCATCGCCGCGTTCCAGTAATCGTCGTGCGTCTCGGCGCTCTCTAACTGCTTGTGCGTGTACGTGTGTTCCCTATCATCGGACTTGTGATCTTTCAGGGTTTCCTTCGCCCATCCCGGCAGGTTCGAGTACGAGTCGTAGTCGTCGTTGTAGAAGACGAAGTTCATCGTCAACTCGCGGCGGACGATCAACTCCTCCAGAAACGAGTCCGTGTTCTCTCCGCCGCTGGTCTTCTTCGCTTCGAGGGCCAGCCATACCGGGGAGACGTGCCCGAAGTGCAGGTACTTGCTCATGTGCGAGACGTAATCCGTCTGCGGCTGATTGCGGTTGGCGTCGTAGTCTCCAAGGCTTTTCTTCAGGAAGCGGCGGAAGATCTTCTTCGCTTCCGACGTCCCGCCCCGGTAAAGATGGCTCAGGCGGGTTACGCTGCTGTCCAGGTTGAGGTCGTCAAGGACTTTGTCCAGGTCCGAGAGGTCGAGACCATCTTCCTGCATATTGGACGATTGCTTCTCCGGCTTCGTTGGCGTGAGCGCGACGAGGAAATCGTCGAGGTACTCGTGGATCCTGGGCCGCAGGGTACGCGCTGCGTGCTCCTGCTTGTCCGAGGCCAGCTCGACGGGCACCACCACGTCGCTCTCCACCTGCGTGACGAGGCACTTCGCGTTCCGGGCCACCTTCTCGCGCCACTGCCGCTGCGGGCGCATGTAGCCGCGATCCGTGACGATCAGAGACGCGTCCTCGCCCGCTTCGAGCGCCACGTCGTCCGGCGAGCCCTTGCGGACCACGAACTTTATGCCGCGCTTGCGGAGGGCCTTCTCCACGTCCGCGAGGCCCTCAAGCATGAAGGCGTAGTGGCGGAGGTTTGCCTCAGGGTAGTCGTCGGTCAGGCCGAAGACGACGAGCAGGCGCTGGCCGAGGTCGTTGGCCCGCTGCACCGCGTACTCCAGCGCGTGGTTGTATTCCGCCCGCTGGGATGACTGCATCCAGTACAGGACGTGGTCGCCATCCCTAACGTCCTCCTCATTGAGGTGCTTGATCCTATCTTTCTGTACCCGTTTGCTCGACTTCACCGTACCTCCCTCGTCACGAACCTGCGACGCAAGCATACGGTTTTCACCTGGTGGGAAATGGATGAAAAACCACAAAGACGCCGGAAAACTAATCGGACTTCGTGTCCTTCGGAGCCTCATCAAAAAGGGCGGCGGAGCGGGCGCGCCATTCGATCAGGTCCTCACGCCGCTGCTTGAGCACGCGCTCCGGTATCTGGTCTGCGATGTTGTGCTGTTCGAGCGGGTCCTTCTTCAGGTCGTAGAACTCATCCGGCTGCTTGTCGTAGTTGTAGATGTACTTCTCGTAGCCGTTGATGCTCGCCATGCACAGGAGGTCCGGGCGGCAGTTGAAGTACAGGGTGCGTTTGCCCGGCACGCCGAGCATGGAGGCCCCCGGATACTCGGCGTTGACGAGCTTTAAGTTAAGCAGGTCCAGGATGGTCGGCGGAATATCCAGGTGGTTGGTCGGGTAGTCCGGGCCTATCGTCGCCCCGTTCTGCCAGCGTTGGGGGTCGTGGATGATCAGGGGCACGTGCAAACCCTCGTCGTGGATCACGTTGTCGTGCCCCCGGACCCCGTGCTCTGCGAAGCCTTCCCCATGGTCGCCGTAGATCACGAAGATCGTGTTCTCGTAGAGTCCAAGCTCCTTGTACTGCTGGATCACGTTCCTCACGAAGAAGTCCTCGTAGCGCACGGTGTTGAGGTAGCGGTTGAGGCGATCGTCCTTCACGGGGTAGTCGCGCAGACCGTAGCGATCCGGCTCCAGCCACTCGTGGTGCGCCGTTATGGTGATGTATGACGTTATGAATGGTCCCTTGTGGCCGTACTTCTCCAGCCACTGGCGGCTCGGGTCGAGCATGATGTCGTCCTCGTAGCCCAGGTATCCGGCGCGCTGGAACCCGGTCCTGTCCATGTCCTCCAGGCCGATGAAACCATCGTAGCCGAAGTTCTCGGCCAGCTGCGGGCGGTCCTCGAACTTCTCGGTGGCGGCCTGGAACATCATGCTCCTGTACCCCTGATCTCCCAGGAGCTCCGGCAGGCAGCGCACCGGGATGCCGTCCGGCTCAGCCTCGTGGATGGCCGTCTCCGGGTGCGGGTAGATGCCGCAGTTCACGGACGTTATGGCCTTGGAGGTGTGTGGCGTGGTGGTGTACGCCCGCTCGACGAGGAGGCTGTGGTCCGCCAGGGAGTCGAGGAACGGTGTGGTGTTCGCGTCCGGGTTGTACGGGTCGGTGGAGCGCGAGCGGACGGATTCCAGGTGGATCAGGACGACGTTCCGCTTCTCAGTCTGGGGCGTGGTTTCCAGCTTCGCGTGTACCAGGGAGAGGGCTCGACGGCTCGCCTCCTCCGTCGTCAGCTCCTCGGCCGTCGGGCTCCTGACGCCGGTCACGACCACGTTGACGGGCGGGCTCAGGGAGAAAGACTGGTTGGCGTCCTGTGTCCCCGGCACCAGCGAGAAGGAGACGAGGCCGACCGAAATGAGGCACAGCCCCGCCGCGTTCAGGGGGAGCCCCGCCACCCGGCCTATATCCCGCCTCCCGGCGCGCCGGGCGATGGTACGCGTGACGATCCAGGGTCCAAACAGAACGTACAACAACGCCGACACCAGCACGGCCCAGACGTACCAGGGGGCCTCGCTGGCGATGATGTCCTTGATCTCGCCCAACGTACCCAGGTAGAACATGACGACGCTGTAGTCGAGCGTCGAGCCGGTAGCCTGGAAGTACTGGTATGCGGTCGTGGTTATGGTCACGACCAGCAGCGAGACCACGTGGAACAGCGCCACCATGATCCAGCGCGGAACTCCCCGGCGCGCCACGGAGAACAGACCGATCCAGAACGCCGCATATCCGGCGTTGAACAGCAGGTCGGAGCGGATCAGGGAGAGCGCCCCGAAAAAGCCATCAACCTCCCCCTGCGCGGCGACGCCCGCGGACTTCAGGATCAGGTTGTACAGGATCAGCGGGATCAGGAGGGCGAGCAGATACACCCAGTCCCTGGGGTCCAACAGATCCCGCAACGTCCCTTGAAGCCGGCCCAACATGGAGGCACATAATATACAACCAGAAGGGAGGAATCGGGACTCCACGTCGTACGACTGCGGAAAGATGCGAATTCGGGAAGACTCCGACCACGAACCAGAATATCCGGCGGGACCCTCAAAAGGCCGGATACGCGCAGAGGGAGGCGGTGCGTTGGCTGTTCCGGGCTAAGCGGCGAACAGGACGTAGATGACGAACAGGCCACCCAGGATGAGGCTACCAGTCACGACTATCAGGTAGGTCCGCGTGGTGGGAACGAAGGCGCCACGGGAGATCTGACGCCGGTTGCTCAGAAATTGCCAGGTGCCCATGACGAGCGTAAGGCACCCGAGCAGGGCCATCGCCACCCCAAGAATCGTGGAGACATCCGCACCCTGGCTGCCGGAGATATTCGCCAGCGCACCTGCCCGCTCCACGACGATGCCGAGCGAGATCAGCCCCACCCCCGTCCTTACCCAAGAGAGCAGCGTCCGCTCGTTCGCCAGGTGCTCCCGCGTCTCCGTCCCACGATTTTCGCCGTCCTGCCCTGCCATCACGCCGACCCGGTGATGATCCATTTGTAGAGTCCGAACCGGACGAGACGCACGCTCTTGAGTTTCGCTGACTCCTCGATGACCATCTGGATAGCCACCTCCGCCGCGTCTTTCTCTGGATGGCCGAATGCGCCGGTCGAAACGACCGGAAATGCCACGGATTCGAGGTCGTTTTCTTCGGCCAGCGCGAGGGCGGTGCGGTAGCACTTGACCGGAAGCTCCGCCCCGGCCTCCCTTTCCAGGCCGGGACCGGCGGCACGGTGGATGGCGCCCGTGGCTCCCCCACCGATCCTCAGTTCGGCGTTGACCTCACGTTTCATAAACGCGCCTCTGCCTTCGGGTACACTTGCTCGCCGCCTTTCCAGACGGCTTCGGCGGAGAGATCCGGGCCGAGGACGGTCACGTCGGCGTGGTAACCGGGGGTAAGTCGGCCCTTGCGGCGGCCCTCGCCAACGAGGCGTGCGGGGACGGTGGAGGCCATGCGGACGGCTTCTGGGACTGTGCAGCCGGTGAAGGCCAGGACGTTCTGGAACGCCTCGTTCATGGTGAGGAGGCTTCCGGCGAGGGCGCCGCTGCCGAGACGGGCCATGTTGGCGTCCAGGTAGACCTTGCGGGTGGCCAGGGGATACTCTCCTGGCCCCATGCCGGTGGCGGCGGTAGCGTCGGTGGCGAGGTAGATGCGATCTGGGCCAAGCATGCGGAAGGCCAGGGAGACCATCTCCGGGTGGACGTGGAGGCCGTCGCAGATCAGGCCGCACACCACCCTCGGATGCGCGAAGGCCGCGCCGGGAATACCAGGTTCCCTGTGATGCAGCGGGCTCATAGCGTTGAAGAGGTGGGTGACGCTGGCGGCCCGGCGGTCGAAGGTGTCGTAGGCGATCTCGAAGGAGGCGTCCGAATGTCCGGCGGAGACAACGACGCCCCGGGTCGCCGCCAGCGACATCAGGTCGTCCGCGTCTTCGAGTTCGGGGGCGATGGTGAGCATACGCACCGGACCGAGATCCAGGAGGTGCGCAAGGAGCCCTGGGGCGGACGGAACTACGTGGGCAGCCGCGTGGGCGCCGCGCCTATCCAGGCTCAAGAACGGGCCTTCCAGATGGACACCGAGGACCTCCGCGCCCACGTTCCGGTCATGTGTTGCGGTGGAGAGGACGGGGAGAGCATCTTCGTAGAGAGATTCGGGAGAGGAGATCACGGTCGGCAGATAGGCCGTTGTCCCCGTGGAAGGCAGGCTCTCCGAAAGCTCCGCCATACGGTGCGGCTCGGAGGCGACGTCCACCCCGAAGGCGCCGTTTACCTGCAAGTCCACGAAACCCGGCACGAGCAGCGAATCGCCGTAGTCATGGGCTTCGTCGGCTTCGTCGAGGAGGTCTCCATTCGGGCTCACGTCCAGGATGGATCCACCTTCCAGTAGCAGGGACCCCTCGGGCCAGACTTCATAATCCGTGACCACCCGGCCGGCGAGCCCTACCAGCATCGAGGAGCCTTCAACCCTCCGCAAAACGGGTTCCCCTTCCATCGTACGTTCCCTTACGCGGGCATTTTCACCTTTTATGTCGGCGAATCAAGTGTGCCGGAGGGGTTTCGGGGGTTCGTCCCCGTATCGAGCACGCCAGCTTTCGGGGTAGGGCGGGCGTCGGGGACGCGGAAGAGGAGGAGGATGCTGATGAGCATTACGAAGACGAGCGAGCCGATGGAGAGACGGTAGGAGGCCGCGCGTCCCATCCCTCCCAGAACGGTGAGCAGCAGGCCGAGCAGCGAGGACCCCAGTACGGTGGAGACCTTGCCCGCGATGCCGTAGAGCCCGAAGAACTCGCCCAGCTTCTCCGGTGGGGAGAGGGCGACGAGCAGTATCCTGCTCACGGTCCACGTGGCGCCGAGCGCGATGCCCACGAGCGGTCCCGCCGCGAACAGCACCCAAACCGCCGGAGAGCCCGCAACCATCACGATCGCGACGATCCAGAGGGCAATGATCGCGAGCAGCGTCCTCTTGGGGCCGGCGCGGTCTGAGACGTATCCGAAGACCACGCATCCGACGGCGGCGAAGGTCGTCGAAAACAGGATGAGCACCGAGATTCCGCCCTGCGCCATCCCGAAGACCTCCCTTCCGTAGAAGGACATGTTGGCGATGGTTGTGCTCGCCGCGTCCATGTAGAGCAAGGTAGCGAGGATGAAAGCCCCCATTCCGGCGTATTGCCGGATATTCCCGACGGTGGTGAGCACGTCCCGGTAAGCGGCCCTGACGTTGAACGGCCTTGAAGCTCGAACCGGACGGTCGGGCACCAGGAAAAACGTCGGCAGGCTGAAGAGCATGTACAGGACGGCCGTAGGGACGAAGGCGTTCGAGCTGTGCTCCGGGCCGGGTTGGATCCAGACTCCCAGAGGTCCGATCACCTGCCGAATTTCATCCGCCCCGGCGACGAAGACGGTGAGCACGACGAGACCAAAGATGGCCCCAACGTACCCCGCGCCGGTCCCGTAGCCGCTGACCTTGTCGAGGCTGCGCCCTGCGGCGACGCCGGGCAGGAGCGCGTTGTAGAAAACTAGCGCCGACTGGTAAGTGACGTCCGCCGCCACGAAGAGCGCCAGCCCGACTATGACGTTGCCCGCGAGGTCCAGTCCCGCCGTCGCCGCCGCAGAAATGACGGTCAGGACCACCAGGTACGGTATCCGCCTCTGGCGGAAGTCCGCCAGGGCGCCGAAGGCCGGGACGGTGAGCACCACGCCAAGCGCCGCGACAGCCGAGACGTAGTTGAAAACGTTCGGTCCCGCATCGAAACTCTCCTCCAGCCATAGCGGAAAGTACACGCTCAGGATGCTGATCGAGAATATAGTGTTCGAGAAGTCATACAGCGCCCACGCCCACACCGAAAGTGTCGAGGAGCTTCTTGTCTCAGGCATCAGCCCTCAGCTTTCTCGTCGCTCGTGACTTCTATTACACATCATTTCGGCATTGTACGCCAATCATGCATGGTGCGGAATACGTCACCGGAACGCTGGCTTACGAGCCTTCTAGCCGAACGACTCGTCCAGTGTCATCATTGCTCCTTCAGCAATAGGCCTTCTCCGATTGGTCCTCGCCGTTGTTGAATATCGGCAGCACGCACTTGGGCCACGGATCGGCTGACGGCACCGGATTCATCGCTACCACACCCTCTATCTGATCGGGATAGCGGCGTGTGCGTAACTGGCCAGGACACCTCAGGCAGAACTCCCAGCAAGACAGTCACTTGCGCACAGGGATGGCGGCCCCTCCATCTGCCGCACCATGTATTCGCAAAACCGTTCTCCTTTCCAGTTCCCTTCCGCGCTTCTCTCAGCTTTCGCTGGCCGGGCTCTAGCGCCTTTTACGAGAAGCCGGGCACACTATCGTAGAAACTCTGCGGTATGGACTCGAAGAATGCATCGATATTACGCCGACCGAAGAACACCCTCTCGCAGTCGGGAGCTATCACATCGGTCCTGTCGGCCAGCACACGGTCGAAGCCACCGCCGCATGAGACGAAGTCCTTGCCCCTGGGACTCCAGTTCAACACCCAGACTGCGTCGGTGCCCTCTCCGGCAGAGATATAGTCGGGCTTGGCAACGTCAGGCTCGGCGCCCTCAAACAAGTAGTCTTTACCTCCACCACCCATTATGTTGTCTGAATCCTTGCCGCCGTAAACGAAGTCGTTGCCAGGACCTCCCAACATGTTCTTGCGGCCGCCGTAGGAGCCACCGGTGTTGGTTCTGGCCCAGAGCATATCCTTGCCCGGCCCGCCCAGCAGGCTGTCATTGCCACGAAAGGCAAATAGCTCGTCGTTACCGCCCAGGCCCACCAGTTGGTCGTCTCCGTTGGTTCCCCTGAGGTGGTCGGGGCCATCGGTGCCTATCCTGGTCACCGCAAGGGCCACCCCGCTTGCCACCAACAGGGTCAGGGTCATGGCGGCCAGTAGCAGTATGACGCGTTTCATGTAGCGTCCTCCTTCTACGTAAGGGGGCGGGGTGAGTAGTAAGGTCGCAACTCACGGCGCCTTTCGTTAGTAACTCTTACACCATACTCTCCTGCCTGGACAGGTGCATGTGCCAGGTGGCGTATCTTTGCGGTTGCTTGGGCGTTGCTTGCGCGTTGCGAACTCGGTGGACAACTTCATTCCGCTCTGGTGAATATCGGTAGAAGAAAGGGCTGAATCCCGATGCAACCCGACCCTGCACAAAACTCACACTACATCCGCCCCGCCCGACGGACCATGCTCCGGCGCGTGGTGGTCCCGTCGGCGTT
>Ga0081539_10005582_pt1 | contig 12712 bp, 10 predicted proteins | sample TabmetS4T2R2_FD_71023 | JGI IMG/M metagenome (GOLD analysis project Ga0081539, IMG submission 71023) | Tabebuia heterophylla rhizosphere microbial communities from the University of Puerto Rico - S4T2R2 | ecosystem: Host-associated > Plants > Roots > Rhizosphere ...
CTTCACCCCGATCCGGGCGGCGATCGACAGCAGCTTCTGGGGATCCGCCACGCCCGGCACGCCGATGACGACGTCGCGATCGAAGCCCTCCGTCCTGCGGGCCCGCACCCAGGACGCGATCGCCTTCGTGTCGAAGTCCATCTGGGTCGTGACGTGCGCCACGAACGGCGCCTTGTTGACGAGGGCCTGGGCCAACGCCTCGGCGGGGATATCGGGGTGGCCACTCGGATACGCGGGACAGCCGATCGTCTCGAAGGGATGCCCCAACTCGGCCATCGCGCGCAGCAGCGACAGGCCGTCGAGGTACTCGCCCGGCTCGTCGGCGTCGCCGCCGACGACGAACGCATGCGTCAGGCCGCCGTCGCGCGCTCGCTCGAGCAGCGCCGACAGGATCGCCCGCGACCCGATCATCCGGGCCGACAGGTGCGGGATCGCCCGGAAGCCCTCGGCCTGGAGCCGGATCGCCCAGTCGAGGGTCGCGTCGATCCCCTTCGCTGGCGAGGCCGTGACGGACACCCGAGCGCCGGCCGGCAGGAACGCGACCTGGTCGCCGATCGACTTCAAGGGCAGGAGCTCGAAGATCGGGTCGGCGAGGACTGCCCGGAGCGCCGCCGCGTCCTCGGGCGCCAGACCGCGACGCCGCCGCAGGAGCGCCGTCATCAGACCTCCGAGTCCGGCATCGACGCCTTGCGCTTGGAGACGAACTCGAGGAGCGCCTCGTCGATCCCGGGATCGAGCGGCGGCGCCTCGTACTCGCGGAGCATCCGCTTCCAGATCGCGTTCGCCCGCTGGGCGGCGTCGAGCGAGCCGTCCTCCTGCCACTGCTCGAAGCTGTTGTTGTCGGCGATCTCGGATCGGTAGAACGCGGTTTCGAAGTTCGACAGCGTATGAGCGGTGCCGAGGAAGTGCTGCCCCGGGCCGTTCTGGAGGATCGCATCGAGCGCCTGGCCGTTCTCGCTCAGATCGACGCCCTTCACGAACACCGCGGCCATCCCGCACTGGTCGGCGTCGAGGATGAACTTCTCGTAGCCGATCGAGAGGCCGCCCTCCAGCCAGCCGGCGGCATGGAGGACGAAGTTCACGCCGGCGAGGATCGTGGGCCCGAACGTCGCGGCGCTCTCGTAGGCGGCCTGGGCGTCGGCGATCTTCGAGGCGCACAGGTTGCCGCCCGATCGGAACGGCACCCGCAGCCGCCGCGCGAGCGAGGCCATCACGTACAGGACGAGGGCCGGCTCGGGCGTCCCGAACGTGGGCGCGCCGGACTGCATCGACATCGAGCTCGCAAACGACCCGAGCACGACCGGCGCCCCCGGCCGGACGAGCTGGACGAAGGTCATCCCGCCGAGCGCCTCCGCCAGCGTCTGCGCGGCGACCCCCGCCGCGGTCACCGGCGCCATCGCCCCGGCGAGGATGAACGGCGTGAGGAGCGTCGCCTGGTTCGCCTCGGCGTACGCCCGCGCGGCGCCGAGCATCGTCGCGTCCCAGACGAGGGGCGAGTTCGCGTTGATCAGCGACAGGATGACCGGGTGGTCCTCGAGGTACTCCGCGCCGAAGGTGATCCGGGCCATCTCGACCGTGTCGCGTGCCCGCTCCGGCGCCGTCACCGAGCCCATGAACGGCTTGTCGCTGTAGCGGATGTGCGAATAGACCATGTCGAGGTGGCGCTTGTTCACGGGCACGTCGACCGGCTCGCAGACCGTGCCGCCGCTGTGGTGGAGGTGCGGCGAGAGGTAGGCGAGCTTCACGAAGTTCCGGAAGTCCTCGATCGTGCCGTAGCGCCGGCCGTTGTCGAGGTCGCGCACGAACGGCGAGCCGTAGTTGGGAGCCAGGACCGTCGCGCGGCCGCCGATCTGGACGTGGTTCGCCTCGTTCCGGGCGTACTGGGTGAACACCTCCGGCGCCGTTGCCTGGACGATCTGGCGGCACATGCCCTTCGGGAAGCGGACGCGCTCGCCCTGGACGTCCGCGCCGGCGTCCTTGAGGAGCCGCAGCGCGTCGGCGTCGCCACGGAACTCGAGGCCGACCTCCTGGAGGATCGTGTCCGCGTTCTCCTCGATGATCGACAGGCCCTCGTCCCCGAGCACCTCGACGGGAGCGAGCGTCCGGGTCAGGAACGGCTCGCGCGCGACGTGCGCGTGGAGGCGCGCCGCTCGGCGCGCATCGCTCCCGCCCGAGCGCCGATGGCCCGTCTCGGTCGTCATCGCTCCTCCTTCGCGGCCGAGACGACCGCGCGTCGCCTCCGGCGCTCCTCGCTGGCGGCCCGCCGGCCGGCGCCTGCGGCCGCGCCGCCGCCCGACTCGCGCCGCGGCAGCTCGACGATCGTCGACAGGTGCGTCGACGGCGCCGTCCGGTGGGGCAGCGCCATCGCATCGACGAAGTGCTCCTGGAACCGCGCCTCGACCGCGGTCTCGATCTTCTCGACGGTCCGGACGACGCTCTCGATCTGGCGCCGGGCGGCGGCGCTCAACAGCGCGATCAGCGCGCCCGTGCCCGCCGCGTTGCCGGCCGCCTTCACCCGATCCAGCGGCGCGTCCGGGATCAGGCCCAGGACCATGGCGTGGAACGGGTCGATCTGGCTCCCGAACGCGCCCGCCAGCCGGACCTCGTCGACCGCGTCGATCCCGGCGTGGTCCATGAGGAGCCGGACGCCGGCGTACAGGGCGGCCTTGGCCAGCTGGATCGCCCGGACGTCGTTCTGCGTCACGGCGATCCGCAGCCGGCCGCTGCCCGTCCCGTCGTGGAGGACGTAGCTGAACGTCCGGCCCTCGGCGACGACGCGCGGCGTGCGCGCGGCGAGCGACCCGTCCACGATCCCGTCGGGCGTGATCACGCCGGCGAGGAACAGCTCGGCGATCACTTCCACGATCCCTGACCCGCAGATCCCGGTGATCCCGGTGTCGGCGGTGGCGGCTTCGAACTCCGGCTCGTCCGACCACAGGGCGGAACCGATCACGCGGAAGCGGGGCTCGAGCGTCTCGCGATCGATCCTCACGCGCTCGATCGCACCCGGCGCGGCGCGCTGGCCGCCCGAGATCTGGGCGCCCTCGAAGGCCGGGCCGGTCGGCGATGACGCCGCGAGCAGGAAGTAGCGGTTGCCGAGGACGATCTCGGCGTTCGTGCCGACGTCCACCACGAGCTCGACGTCCTCGGACTCGTGGGGCGCCTCGGCGAGGATGACGCCGGCGGTGTCGGCGCCGACGTGCCCGGCGATGCACGGCAGGACGTAGACGCGGGCGCCGGGATGCGTCTGGAGGTCCAGCTCGTCGGCGCGGACGGTCACGGCCCGGTCGGTGGCCAGCGCGAAGGGCGCCGAGCCGAGGGGGATCGGATCGATCCCCAGGACGAGGTGATGCATGATCGGATTCCCGACGAGCGCGAGCTCCAGGATCGCGTCACGCTTGATCCCGGCCCGATTCGCGAGCTGGGCGAGCAGCCCGTTGAGCGCCCCACGGACCGCGGCCGTCATCTCGGACGCGCCACCGGCATTCATCATCGCGTAGCTCACCCGGCTCATCAGGTCCTCGCCGAACCGGATCTGCGGGTTCATCACGCCCGCGCTCGCGAGGACCTCGCCGGTCCCCAGGTCGACCAGGTGGCCCGCGATCGTCGTCGATCCCACGTCGATCGCCACGCCGAACGCCTTCTCGTGGAGCCCGGGCCAGACGCCGGTGATCGTCCGGCGGTCGTGGACGGCGACCGTGACCGCGAACTTGCCGGCCTCGAGCGCCGGCTGGAGATCGCGGATGACGTGGAGGTCCGTCTCGAGCTCGCGCAGGTCCCATTCGGCGGCGAGGGCTTCCTGAAGGCGGAACAGGTCACCGGACGGTGAGGCGAGCTGGGGCGGCTCGACCTCGACGTAGTGGAGCCGGACCACCGGATCGAGGTGGAAGTCGCGCACGTCGAGGCCCTTGCGCACGACCTGGCGGTAGACCTGGCTCTCGGGCGGGACGTCGATGACGACGTCGCCCCGGATGTGCGCGACGCACCCGAGCCGCCGGCCCTGCCCCAGGCCCTTCGTGTCGCGGTACTCCGCTTCGACCGGCCCGAACGGGGTCAGATGGTCGGCGGCGGACGTGATCCCGTGCTTCGCGAACTCGCCGACGCTCTGCTCCACCTGGCAGCGGCCGCAGATCCCGCGACCGCCGCAGACCGAGTCGATGTCCACGCCGAGCCTGCGCGCCGCATCGAGGACGGTCGTCCCCGGCTCGAACCGGCCGCGCCGGCCGGACGGCGTGAAGATGACGAGGGGTTCGGCGCTCATCGCTGCGCTCGCCGGCTCGCCCGGATCAGCCGCCGGTGGCGGCGACCGCCTCGCTGCCCGCGATCCGCTGCGGTGGCTCGCCGCCCGCCCGACGCCGGTTGACCCGCCGCGCCCCGATCTCCCCGTCGGCGGGCGCGACCCGGAACTGGCGGATCCAGCGGGCGGCGTCCTGGTCGTTGCCCTGGAGGACGTCGGCGGCCATCACGGCGGTCCGGACGCCCTCGGCGATCGGGTTCGTGATCGCTGACGTGAGCCCGGACGCGATCGCCATCGCGAGGAAGGCGCCGTTGATCCCCTCGCGGTTCGGCAGCCCGAAGCTCACGTTCGAGGCGCCGCAGGTCGAGTTGACCCGGAGCTCGTCGCGGAGCCGGCCGAGGATCCGGAACACCTGGCGGCCGGCCGTGGGCATCGCTCCGATCGGCATGAGGAGCGGATCCACGACCACGTCCTCGCGCGGGATCCCGTGGTCGAGCGCCCGCTCCACGATCCGCTTCGCGACGGCGAACCGGACGTCGGGGTCCTCGCTGATCCCGGTCTCGTCGTTGCTGATCGCGACGACCGCCGCGCCGTACTTCTTCACGAGCGGCAGGACCCGCTCGAGGCGCTCCTCCTCGCCGGTGACGCTGTTCACGAGCGCCTTGCCCTGGTAGACCGCTAGCCCCGCCTCGAGCGCCTCGACGATGGACGAATCGATCGAGAGCGGCAGGTCGGTCAGCGACTGGACCAGCTGGATCGTCTTCGCGAGGATCGCCGGCTCGTCGGCGAGCGGGATGCCGGCGTTCACGTCGAGCATGTGGGCGCCCGCCTCGACCTGGGCGATTGCATCCCGCTCGACCCGGCTGAAGTCGCCGTTCTTCATCTCCTCGGCGAGGAGCTTCCGGCCGGTCGGGTTGATCCGCTCGCCGATGACGACGAACGGCCGATCGTCGCCGATGACGACCTCGCGGGTGGCCGAGCCGACGACGGTCCAGGTCATACGCCCTCTCCGGTCCTGGCGCCCTTCGAGGTCTCGTCGTGCGCCGGCGGCAATGCCGGCCCGCCAGCGATCCCGCCCGATTGGATGAGCTCGGCCAAGCGGTGCTTGTCGTACTCGGCCTCGAGCCGCTCCGATTCCGCGGAGACCTCCGCCTCGAGGTCGTCGCCGCAGGCGCGCGCGACCTTCCGCCACTCCTCGATGTAGTCGTTGTACGCGCGCTTGCCGGCGCGGCTGGCCGCCTTGTCGATCGCGACTTGGAAGCGCGGGTGGAGGACGACCTTGCTTGCCCGGCGGCCGTCGCGGGCCAGGACCTGGGCCGGGATGTCGCGCCACCAGATCACGGTGAGCGTCGCCATCAGCGGGCCACCGGGGCGGTCCGCGCCCACGCCTCGATCGGGCTCGCGAGCTGAGCGAGCCCAGTCGGGCGATGCTCGAACGCGAGCCCCAGGCGGTCCGCGGCGGCCCGCGCCGCGTCCAGCAGCTCCGGGTCGCCGGTCTGGGACAGGAAGACAACGCGACGGTAGTTGGCGAAATAGACGGGCAGCAGCTCCGGGTGCCGGTCGATCCCCAGGCCGCGGATCACGAGCCGGTCGAAGTTGCGGGCGAGGAAATCGGTGAGCCAGAACGTCCCCGGCTCGGCGTCCGCGAGCTGGGCGAACTCGGCGGAGCCGGCGAAGACCTCGTAGCAGTGGGCGCCGGGAAGACGCTCCACGCGCTCCTCCGACAGCATCGGGTCGAGGAGCCCGCCGGTGCCGCAGTCGGCGTAGGCGACGAAGATCCGACCGTAGCCGTCGGCTCGGGCCTTCTGAATGCGGCGGCGAACGGCGGACGGGATCCCCTCGGGCCGGTTGTGGAGGTCCGGAGCCAGGCAGGCGACGTCGAGACCCGGGATCGGCTCGACCACCGCGAGGAGCTCGCGCGCGAGCGCGCCGCAGCCGATCACGAGGGCGCGGCCCGCGCCCCGGCCGGCGCCACGCGGGGGCTGGTCGCCGTCGGCGCCGGTGAGGAGGGACGTTATGGCGTCGCTCGGTCCCGCACCGAACGCCCATTCGCCCGACAGGTGGTCCGGATCGCGAACGGGCCGCCCGCCCAGCGGCCAGGCCGCCTCGTTCCGCGCGCCCGTAGCGACGCCATCGCTGAGAACGGCGTTTGCGTGGCCGGAAGGACGTGCCCGAGAGCGGCGGCGTGCGGAGGGCGGCGTCTCGCGTGCGTGGGTCGTGCCGGGAGCGGCCCGTTCCGCGGCCTTCCGTGCAGGCGGGAACGATGGTGTCGCTGTGGCACCGCGGAGCGGCCGCGCGGGTTGCGCGGACCGCGCGCTAGGCCGCGGCACGGCGCTCGTCGATCAGGCGGCGGGCGGTCTCGGCGGCCACCCCGGCATCGCGGCAGTACGCGTCCGCGCCCACGGCCATCCCGAACTCCTCATTGAGGGGCGCCCCGCCGACGAGGACGATGTAGTCGTCGCGGATCCCGCGGTCCTTGAGCGTCTGGATGACGACCTTCATGTACGGCATCGTCGTGGTCAGGAGCGCGCTCATCCCGAGGATGTCGGGCTTGTGCTGCTCGAGCGCGGCGATGAACTTGTCGGCGTCCGTGTTGATCCCGAGGTCCACGACCTCGAAGCCGGCGCCCTCGAGCATCATCCCGACGAGGTTCTTGCCGATGTCGTGGATGTCGCCCTTGACCGTCCCGATGACGACCTTACCCACGGGCTCGGCGCCGGTTTCGGCGAGGAGGGGGCGGAGGATCTCCATCCCGGCCTTCATCGCGTTCGCGGCGAGGAGGACCTCGGGCACGAACAGGATCCCGTCCCGGAAGTCGATGCCGACGATCTTCATCCCGGCGACGAGCGCGTCGTCGAGGACCTTCGTCGCGGAGAAGCCACGCCCCAGCAGGATCTTCGTCCCCTCGACGATCTCGTCCTTCATCCCGTCGTAGAGGTCGTTGTGCATCTGCTCGACGAGCTCGTCGTCGTTCAGGGCATTGAGGTCGATCTCTTCGTAATCGGCCACGGACCGTGCTCCTGGCTGCCGACGACCACGTTGCGGCACTCGCGGATTCCACATCGTGGAACGGTGCCGTATGATGGAACGCAGGCGCCGAATCTAGTCGACGGGGAGTGCCGTTGTCCAGAGTCCAGTCGATCGAGCGGGCGTTCGCCGTGCTCGGAGCGTTGACCGACGGCCCCATCGGGGTGACCGAGGTGGCCGATCGCGTCCAGCTCCCGAAGTCGACCGCCGCGCGGATGCTCCAATCGCTTGCGCGCGAAGGCGCGGTCGAGCAGGTTCCGGGCGAGACCCGCTACCGCCTCGGACCGCGCATTGAGCGACTCGCGGTCGGTCTCGGCGCGATGCGCTCGGTCGCCGAGATCGCCCGGCCGCACCTGGCCGAGCTCGCCCAGTCGGTCGGCGAGGCTGCCGGCCTGTCGGTGCCCGAGGAGCGCGAGGTCCACTACGTCGACCAGGTCGACACACCGAACCCGGTCGGGATCCGCGACTGGACCGGGTCACGCGTCCCGCTCCATGCCGTCTCGTCCGGGCTCGTGTTCCTCGCCCATCGGCCGGCGGCCGCGGTCGACCGCTACCTCGCCGGGCCCCTCCTCGCCCTGACCGCGCGGACCACCACCGATCCCGACGCGCTCCGCGAGCGGCTGCGCGCCGTGGCTCTCGCCGGTTTCGCGTGGGTCCACGACGAGTTCGCCGACGGGATCTCGTCGGTCGCTGCCGGGGTCGCGGACGCGAGCGGCGAGGTGATCGCCGCGGTCCACGTCCACGGCCCGTCGTACCGGTTCCCGCCGCCGGGCCGTGCTGCCGCGCTCGGGCTGCACGTGGCGACGGCGGCGAACCGGATCGCGCGGACCCTTCGCGAAGGATCGTCGCCCGACGCGGACGCCGGGGCTGACGCCGGGCGCTGACGCCCGGGCGGAGGCCGTCAGGCGGTGGCGCTCCGGTGCATCCCGCCGACGGCCTGGTTGAGCCGGCGCAAGCGCATCCCGAGCGCGATCGCCATGAGCCCGCCGAGGATCGCGAACCAGCCGACCGTCGCGACGACGAAGATCACGCCGACGACCGGGGCGACGAGGATGATCACGCCGAGCGCCGCTCGGGCGATCCCGGCGATGGCCAGCAGCCACTCGTTATCGATCTCGTCGCGGATCTTGTAGGCGGCGTACGCCTCGGTCAGGCCGCTCACGACGAGCCACGCGCCGAGGAACAGGATCAGGCCGCTGATCGCCGCCGGCGGCAGGACGATCGCGATGATCCCGGCGACGATCGACACGACGCCGCTCAGCGCGAAGGGCCAGGCCCGCCCGCGGTGCTCCGCGATCCGCCAGCCCTCGGCGATCGACGCGACGCCCGAGACGATGGCCCACGCGCCGAACAGGAGCGCGAGCGAGACGATCGTGATGTCCGGATTGAAGAGAGCGAAGATCCCGAACAGGATCCCGAGCACCCCCTGCAGGATCAGAACCCACCATTGTCGTGCTGCGGTCGCGAGCATCCGGAGTCCCTCCAGCCGTGGGCGCGGGCCGTCTGGGTGCGGCCGGCGGCGTCCGGGGAGAATCCTACGACCGAGGGGAAGCCCGTCAGCCGGCCGCGACCAGCGATGGATCGGCGAGGGGCATTCCCGCGCCGTGCCGGTAGAACGGAATCGGCTCGGGGTCGAGGGGCGCGTTGCCGGCGATCAGGTCGGCCGCCTTCTCCGCGAGCATCATGACCGGGGCGTAGATGTTCCCGTTCGTGACATACGGCATCACGCTCGCGTCCACCGCCCGCAGCCCCTCGACCCCGTGCACGCGCATCGTCAGCGGGTCGACGACGGACGCCGCGTCCACGCCCATCCGGGCCGTGCACGACGGGTGGAGCGCAGTCTCCGCGTCGCGGGCGACCCAGGCGAGGATCTCCTCGTCCGTCTCCACGCCCGGACCGGGCGAGAGCTCGCCGGTCGAGTACGGCTCGAACGCCGCCTGGCCGAGGATTTGGCGGGCCGTTCGGATCGCCTCGACCCACTCGCGCCGGTCCTGCTCGGTCGAGAGGTAGTTGAACTGGATCGCGGGGTGCTCGTGCGGATCCGTGGAGCGGATCCGGAGCCAGCCCCTGGCGTCGGAGTACATCGGCCCGACGTGGACCTGATAGCCGTGGCCGCCCGGCGCCGACGTCCCGTCATAGCGGATCGCCAGCGGCAGGAAGTGGAACATCAGGTTGGGGTAGGTGACGTGGTCGTTCGAGCGGACGAAGCCGCCTGCCTCGAAATGGTTCGTCGCGCCGGGCCCGCTTCGCAGGAGCAGCCACTGGGCGCCGATGAACGGCCGCCGCCAGAGCTCGGTGGCGTACGGCTGCATCGACACCGGCTGGCTGGATCCGTGCTGGACGTAGACCTCGAGGTGGTCCTGGAGGTGGTCGCCGACGCCCGGAAGGTCGGCCAGCACCCGGATCCCGAGCGGCTCCAGGGCGGCCGCCGGCCCGATCCCGGACAGCTGGAGGAGCTGCGGCGTGTTGAACGCGCCGCCGGCGAGGATCACCTCGCCCGCCGGGATCGTCTCGGTGCCGCCGCCCTGCCGCTCGATCTCCACGCCGGTCGCCCGGCCGTCCTCCACGTGGATCTCCGTGACGAGCGTCGAGGTCCGGATCGAGAGGTTCCGGCGACCCATCACCGGGTGCAGGTACGCCCGCGCGGCGCTGATCCTCCGGCCGCGCCTGATGTTCCGGTCAAACGCGGCCACGCCCTCCTGGCGATAGCCGTTCACATCACTCGTGAGCGGGTAGCCGGCCTGCTGAGCAGCCTCGAACCAGGCCCGGAAGAGCGGACTCGCCGCCGGCCCGCGCTCGAGGCCGAGCGGTCCGCCGTGACCGCGCCACGGATCGTCGGGAGCGGCCGCGGTGCAGTCCTCCATCCGCTTGAAGTACGGCAGGCAATGGGCGTAGTCCCACGTCGCCATCCCCGGATCCGCGGCCCAGCGCTCGTAGTCGAGCGGGTTGCCACGCTGGAAGATCATCCCGTTGATCGAGCTCGACCCGCCAAGGACCTTGCCGCGGGCGTGGTAGATCCGGCGGCCGCCCATGAAGGGCTCCGGCTCCGACTCGTACCCCCAGTCGTAGAACCGGCTGCCGATCGGGAACGTCAGCGCGGCCGGCATATGGATGAACGCGTCGAGCCGCCAGTCGGGCCGGCCGGCCTCGAGGACGAGGACGCGCGTCCCGGGATCGGCTGATAGCCGGTTCGCGAGGACGCAGCCGGCGCTGCCGCCCCCGACGATCACGTAGTCCCAGGACCGCGCCATGGCCGCGGATCGTAGCAGCGGGGTCGGGCCGGGACGGGTCGGTTCCGTGAGTGGCGGCCATCCAACCTACACTCCCCCGATGGCCGGACGACCGTCGCGCGACGCAGGGCTCACGGTCGTCGCGCTGATCGCGATCGCGGTCCTCGCCCTCCTGCCGGACCTGGGTCCGCCCCTGCGCCAGCCCGACAGCGGGATCCAGGCGTTCCACGGTCGGATCGTCGAGGTCCGCGATCCGCCCGCAGGCGAGGCGTTCACGCCGCCGACCGCGATCGTGACCTTGCTCGACGGGCCGCAGGCCGGCCGCAACGTCGAGGCGCTCGTCGAGGGGCCGGGCGGATCGCAGACCGTCGCCGACTACAAGCCGGGCGAGGAAGTCGTGGTCACGATCACGAACGACCAGCACGGCGTCCCGTACACCGCGGTCAGCGATCGCTGGCGAGCGCCGCTGCTCGGCGCGTTCGTCCTCCTGTTCGCGCTCGCCGTCGTCGTCGTTGGCGGGATCCGTGGCGTTCGTGCCCTCGTGTCGCTGGGCTTCACGATCGCGGTGATCCTGAAGATCCTCGTGCCGCTGGTCATCAGCGGCGTGGCGCCCGTGCCACTTGCCGTGATCACGGCGACGGTGGTCACCGTGATCTCGATCGTGCTGACCGAGGGCATCAACCGGGCTGCCGCTGCGGCGATCCTGGGGACGGCCGCGGCCCTGTCCGTCGCCGGCGTCCTTGCGGCGGTCGGCACGGCGCTCGCCGGGTTCACGTACACGGCCGGCTCGGACCTGGCGTTCTTCGTCACCGCTGACGGGCGCGGGATCGATCTGCGCGGGATGCTCCTCGCCGCGATCATCCTCGGGGCGGTCGGGGTCCTCGACGACGTGACGGTCACCCAGGCCGCGCTCGTCGACAGCCTCGCCGAGCACGGCGCCCACGGCCAGGGACTCATCCGGTCCGCCCTCCGAGTGGGCCAGTCGCACATCGGGGCGACGGTGAACACCCTCTTCCTGGCCTACGTCGGCGCGGGGCTGCCGCTCGTCGTGCTGATCCTCGTCAGCCGCCAGCCGATGACGCTGATCCTGAACTCCGAGGAGGTTGCGACCGAGGTCGTCCGGACGATCGTGGGAAGCCTCGGGATCATCGCCGCGGTCCCGTTCACGACCTTCATCGCGGCCGCCCTCCTCGATCGCCAGCCGCGGGCCGCGGACACCTCGCTGCGGCGCTTCGCGATGCCCGCGGTCGTCGTGGCGATCGCGCTCGCCCTGGCCGGGACGGCGCTGCTGCCAGGCTCGAGCCGCGTCCCGCTCACCGCCGGACGGCTCGACCCGAGTGCCCTGCCGCTCGGCAGCGACGGTGGTTTCGGGCCGGAACCCGGCGAGTCGCTCGGACCGGACGGCAGCTTCGAGCCGTCCGCGAGCACCGGGAACGAGGAGCCGATCATCCTGTCACCGGGCGAGACGTTCGCGTTGGAGTCCGGGGGCGCCCAGCTGGGGATCACCGTGACGAGCGTCCGCGCTTCGAAGACCTCGAGCGGATACGACGTGCTCGTCCGGGTCACCTACGACAACCAGGGAGCCGTTCCGTTCGTGGTCGACCCGGCAGCGTGGTCGCTGATCACCGGGGACGGCGAGTCGATCACGATGGTCCCGGCCGCGACCGATGGCCTCGAGGCGGGGGCGCTCAAGGCCGGGGAGACCCGCTCCGGACGGCTGCGCGGCATCGTCCGGGCCACGCCCGATCAGACCTTTGTCGCGTTCACCGCCCCGGACGGGGTGATGGAGTTCGCGCTGCCGGCGAACGGGACGTAGGGCCCGCGCGCCCGTCGGCGCGCCGGGGTCGGGTCGCGTGGCGATCCACCTGTCGGTTCAGTGGGCTGCCGACCGACATCTGGCTCGCGGGGCGGTCCACACGTCGGGTCGTTGCCAGGTGTGGATCGTTGGAGGAGCCAAACGTCGGTTCCCGGTGCCCAAATCCGACCGGTGGCTCACCGGGGGACCCACCGCGCAACTCAGGGCCGCGCCGGCGGGCGGGCGGCCAGGTCGCCACGGCAGGATCCTGGCCGTGGTTCACCCGACGATCCACCTGGCGGTTCGCTGCCCATCCGAGCGACATCCGGGTCGCGGGGCGGTCCGAAGGTCGCTTCGCGGCCGGGTATGGGTCGCGGGACGAGCCAACTGTCGCCTACCGGTGCGGAATGGTTCACCGGGTGA
>Ga0081539_10005583_pt1 | contig 12711 bp, 14 predicted proteins | sample TabmetS4T2R2_FD_71023 | JGI IMG/M metagenome (GOLD analysis project Ga0081539, IMG submission 71023) | Tabebuia heterophylla rhizosphere microbial communities from the University of Puerto Rico - S4T2R2 | ecosystem: Host-associated > Plants > Roots > Rhizosphere ...
GGTCGACACGCTCCGAACGTCACGCCTTCGTTCTGAGGCGTCGACTCGGCGACGCCGCCTCAGGGTCGCCGGCTCAGCCGGCGGCCCGTCTTAGAGGGCCTCCATCAGCCAGGCGCTGGTCTCGGCGAGGTGACGCGCCGGGTCCGGATCGAGCGCGCGCCTCGCGGGTGACTCGTAATACGCGTCGTTCGCAGCGGCGAAGTCGTCGTGCCCGATGATCCAGACGAAGCGACTCTCGTCGCGGACGACCCAGGGCCCCACCACCTCGAACCCGTGCGCGCGCCGCAACGGCAGGACATGCGCGCGCCACTCGTCGACCCATTCGTCGAGCTCGCCGGCGCGCACGCGGTAGATGCGGAGCTCGTAAATCAACCGCCCTCGGCAAAGGTCGCGATCAGCGCCTCGGCGACGACGCGGAGCGGGCGCCCCGACAAGTGGCTTGCACGGCGCAGGCGGGAGAACGCGTCCTGTTCCGACAGGCCTTCCTTCTCCATCAGCAGGCCCTTCGCGCGCTCGATCGCCTTCCGCGCCGCGAGCGCGTCGGCGAGGGACTCGGCCTCGGCGCGGAGCGCTGCGAGCTCCTCGTGACGTGCGCGCGCGGTGTGGATCGCGGGCAGCAGATCTTGCTCGCGGAAAGGCTTGACCAGATAGCCGAACACGCCCGCTTCGGCTGCACGTGAGACAAGCTCCTGCTGGCCGTACGCCGTCAGCATCACGATCGGGATCGGCCGCTCGTCGAGGATCCGCCGCGCAGCTTCGATGCCGTCGAGCTTCGGCATCTTCACGTCCATGATCGCGAGGTCCGGCCGCAGCTCGCGCGCGAGCGCGATCGCCTCCTCGCCGTCGTGCGCCTCGCCGACGACGTCCATCCCCGCACGCCGCAGCAGCTCGACGAGGTCGAGCCTGATGATCGTCTCGTCTTCCGCTACGAGGATGCGGATGCGGGGGAGGCTAGCGGGAACGCCACCGCCCCCTTCGCCGTCCACCACGTGAACACGTCGACGGCGAGCCGCCCGGCGCGCACCGACGGATCCTGCTCCGCGAGCTCGCGCGTTTCGTCGACCGTCATGCGGTAGAGGCAGAGCCCGCGCCACGCCTCGTCCGGCTGGTCGTCGAACGGCCCCGCGGCGAGCAGCGCACCGCGCGCCCTCATCGCGTCGAGGTGCGCGAGGTGCAGCTCCTGAAGCCGGTCGAGCTCCGCTTCCGGAAGATCAGGTGCGTCGTCCGGCCGGCGCAGGAGGACGAACGTGAACGACTCGAGCTCGGGGCTCACTCGGCGCGCGAGCGGTCGAGCTGCTGCGCGAGCATCCAGGCGTTCCCGTCGGGGTCGTAGAACGTGGCCAGCTTGACCATGTCCTGGATCTGATACGTGTCGCCGTCGAAACGGGCACCGATCGACTCGAGGTGCGCACGCGCGGCGTCGATGTCCTTGACGGTGAACGTGGGCACGGTGCCCCCGTGCTTCAGCTCTTCGGTCTGTCCGAGCCCGATCGTGATGCCCTGCAGCGGGGTCTGCACCTCGCCCCAGCCGTATTCGTCCATCCGGTAGACGAGCTCGAACCCGAGCGCCTTGCCGTACCACTCGACGGCGGCGTCGAAGTTCGACACGTTCACCGAGATGACCATCGTCTCGCCGTATTCGAACGGCGTCTTCACCGGCTTCGTGGCCGTCTCGCTCATGTCCGCTCCTTCGGCATCGACAGCATCCGGTTCGGTTTTTATACTAGATACGCTTTCGTGTCAATACCGGACGCCATCGCACTGTTCCATCACCGCTGGGCCGCGCCGGTCCTCGCCGAGCTGCGGCGGCAGAAGGGGTCGCGCTTCGCCGCCCTCGCCGGCGTCCTCGGCGTCAGCCGCGAGTCGTTGCGCCGCACGCTGGGCGCGTTGATCGAGCTCGGCCTCGTCGCGCGGAATCCCGGCTACGGCCATCCACTGCGGCCCGAGTACGTCCTCACGACCCGCGGCGAGCTCATCGCCCAGCAGTGCGCGCGCCTGCTCGCGGCGCTCGGAGACGATCGCGAGGTCGCGCTGCGCAAGTGGTCGCTGCCGGTGCTGATCGCGCTGCGCGGGGCAGGCCGGTTCTCGGAGCTGCGCGAGGCGCTCCCGGGGATCACGCCGCGTGCGCTGGCGATGGCGCTGAAGGATCTGCAGGCGGCCGGGCTCGTCGAGCGCCGCGTCGACGAGGAGGCGTATCCGCCGACGGTCGTCTACGCCGCGACGCGTGCAGCGCGCCCGCTGCAGCGCGCGCTCAACTGAAACCGCGGAAGACCTCTGCGGCAGCCCGATGAAAGCCCTCGGGCTGGCCGGCAGCGCCGAATGTCGCCGCGATCTCCTCCATCTCGCCCACCCAGCGCCAGCCCTTCGCCTCCGCTGAGCGCTCGGCGCGCTCGACCCGTGCCTGCAGCCCGGGCGCGGAGAGCGTCCACTCCGCCAGGAGCCTGTCCTCGACTCCTTCGGCGCGGGCAACGGCGCGGATCGCGAGCAGCAACGCAGCACTGCCCTTCGACCAGGCCGCGTACGTCATCTTCAGCGCGGAGGCGTCCCCGATCTCCGTCGAAAGCAGGCGCGCATCGACGGCAGTCCCGTCGAAGAGGCGTGCAACTCCCGCGGCCTCCGGGCCCGACAAGTAGAGGCGCGTCGTCGCCGATGCGAGCGGCGGCGGGCCGATGATGCCGCCGTCGACGAACGCCGGCATCTCTTTCGCCAGGGTGCGTGCCGTCGCCGGCGAGATCGCGTTCGCGTCCACGTACACGCCGTCGAATCCCGCCACCGAACGCAACACCTCCTGCGCGGCGTGCGGAGGGCAGACAGACAGGATCACGTCGGCGCGCTGCGCGAGAGTGGCCGCGTCGCCGACGTCGCTGAAGGCCCGTGCCCGCTCCGCCGTCTCCGCGCCGCGTCCGGCCGACGCCCAGAGCACCTCGTGACCGGCGGCGAGCAGCGCAGCGCCCAGCGCTGATCCCATCTCTCCCGGATGCAGAAGGCCGACGGCGGCCACCGAGAAGGAGTCTGTCAGGCGGCGGCGCGCTCGAAACGCGGACTCTCGGCGGGCTGGAGGCAGCGCGGGCACGCCGCCCAGCCGATCCGCAGTGTGGCGCCGCAGTGACCGCAGGTCGTGCGCAGGTCGTCGCCGCAACCCGGGCAACAGCGGAACTCCGGCTGCAACGGCGTCAGGCACGCGAGGCAGCGCTCGCCCTGGTCCAGCTGCGACTCGAGGTAGCGGCGCCAGACCCGGCGCTCGCGCTCGTCGGCGCGCACACCGCCCGGACGGAGCAGCGCGTAGAGAGCAGGGCCGGCCAGCGGCAGCGCGAGCGCGGCGCCGACGGCGAGGCGGACGAGCCGCGGATCGCCGCAGCGGCGCCTCGCGTCGCCGTGCGCCCAGGCGACGGACGCGAGCCAGACGGTCAGGAACGAGAGCGGAAGGATCGTCTGGGCGGCGGCGAAGGCCAGGTCCATCGGTGATTCAACGGCCGGCGGGCCGGGGCCGTTACGGCGGTGTCCGGGTGCCAGGCACGGTGGAGGGTTTTGGCCTGCCGAACCGCATAACCGTGCGGATCAGCTGTCCGGCGGAGCCGTGTCCGTGGTGCCAGGCACGGTTGAGGAGTTCGAACACCATGGTCACGCGGGAAAGACGACTTCCGCCCGCGTGCCGCCCTCCGCCCGGAGCTCGAAGGAGCCCTTGAGCTCGTCCCGGACGAGCGCACGGACGATCGAGAGTCCCGTCCCGTCGGTACCCCCGCCGACCCCGGATCCCGAGTCCGCGATCGCGAGCACGACCTCGCCGTTGCGCCGCGCGAGCTCGATCCGAACGTCGTCGCCGCCGTGCTCGAGCGCGTTCTGGAGCAGCTCCGAGAAGACGAGTGCGAGCGCCGTAGCACGCGCACCCGCCAGGGACACCGGCTCCAGCTCCTCCTCGACGTGCTTGCCCGCGCCGATCCCCTGGACGAGCATCGCACGCAGCCGGTTGAGCAGCTGCTGCAGCTCCACCTCCTCGTCCTGACGCTGCGTGAGCACCTCGTGCACGGCCGCGATCGCCAGCACGCGATTGACGGAGTCCTCGAGCGCCTTCCGCGGATCGGCGTGCGTGTCGCGCGCCTGCAGCCGCAGCAGCGACGCGACCGTCTGCAGGTTGTTCTTGACGCGGTGGTGGATCTCCTGGGCGAGCACGCCGCGCATCACCGCGCGGCCGTGCTCGAGCGCCACGGCCGCGTGATGCGCGATCGACCCGAGCAGCTGGCGGTCCGCATCCGAGAACTGGACGTCGCGGTCGCACACGAGCTCGCCGATCTGGCGGCCGCGCCAGCGCAGCGGCAGCCGCTCCGCGAACGCGCCGGCGCGCCCTTCCGGCCACGCGATGTTGCCGTCCTCGAGCACGAGCGCGGCGCCCGTCGCGTCGAGGGCGTCCATCGTCGTGCGCACGATCGCGGCCAGTGACTCCTCGAGATACAGCGACTCCGAGACCGCCTCCGAGATGCGCGCGAGCGCTTCCAGCTCCTCGACACGCCGTTGGGCCGCGGCGTACAGCCGCGCATGCTGGATCGACTGCGCGACCTGTGAAGCGATCGCCTCGAGCAGCTCGACCTCCGCCTGCGTGAAGTCCCGCGGGTCGACCGTCCGGATGTTCAGCGCCCCCTCCATTCGATCGCGCGCGAGGATCGGCACCGCCAGGATCGACTGGAAGCGGTCCTCCGGCAGGTTCGGGAACGACTTGAACCGCGGATCCAGCTCCGCGTGCGCGGGGATCATGATCGGGGCGCGCTCTGCCGCGGCGACGCCGGTGATCCCCTCACCGACGCGCATTCGCGGACGCCTGGTCATCTCCGCGACGCGCGTCCCGTGGGTCGCGTGCAGGACGAGCTCGTCGGCCTGCTCGTCGTAGAGATAGACGAAGCACGCGTCGGCGTTGAGCGCATCCGAGACGCGGCGCGCAACGAGCGTCAGCACCTCTTCGAGGTCGAGCGTCGAGTTGACCGCGGCGATCGTTTCCGTCAGGAGTTGCAAGTGCCGCGCGGTCGAGTCCATCCCCGTTATCTTGACGTCCGAGCGGCCCGCTAACGTTGTTGCCACGTGAGTAAATACGACTGGCTCCTCTTCCTGCACGTGACCGGCGCGTTCCTGCTGCTGGGCGCATCGGTGATCGCCGCCACCCTGCTGTTCGCGGCCGTCCGCCGCGAGCGGCCGAGCGAGGTGGCGCTCTTCCTCGGGCTGATCCGGTTCGCCGTTCCCGCGGTCGGAGCAGGCTCGCTGCTGACGCTCGTGTTCGGGCTCTGGCTGGTCAGCGCCGCGGGGTACGACTACAGCTACGGCAGCTTCTGGGTGATCGCCGCGCTGGTGCTCTGGGTGCTCGCGAATGCGCTCGGCAAGTTCGGCGGCGATCGGGCGGAGGCCACGCGCAAGCTCGCGGTCGAGCTCGCCGGGCGCGGAGACGCGCCGACTCCTGAGCTGACGACGCGGCTTCGCGATCCGCGGATGCTGGCGTTGAACTACGGGAGCGGCCTGCTGGTGTTGCTGATCCTCGTCGACATGATCTGGAAGCCGGGCGCATGACGGCCTCGATCTGCGGTCCGGGCTGCGGGTTCCCGCTCTTCCTCCACGTCTTCGGCGCGATCGTGCTGGTCGGAGCGATCGCGACGGTCGCGATCGTCACCTGGTTCTCGCTGCGTCGCCCGCTCGAGCAGGCGCGGGTGCTGCGGCGCATGGCGTTCACAACGATGCTGGCCGTCGTCTGGCCCGGGTGGCTGGCGATGCGACTCGCCGGGCAGTGGGTGCTGAGCCAGGACCTGTACTCGGGGATCGAGAAGTCCGATCCCGGCTGGCTCGGCGTCGGCTTCATCGTCGGCGACCTCGGTGTGCTCGTGCTCCTGATCTCGACGATCCTCGCCTGGTTCGCCTACCGCCGCACGCGGCCCGAGCAGCCGAAGCCCGTCACGGCCCCGATCTTCGCCGGGCTGACCACGCTCTACCTGGCCGCGCTGGCCGTCGCCTGGTTCGCGATGTCCGGCAAACCGGGGGCTTAACGAAAGGTTTACAGCTGGTACGGGAAAGATTTCACAAGCGGGGAAGAAGATTGCGCCTGTGAGCGCCCTCGCCTACGACCTCCGGGGCACGCGCGGCTACCTCGTCGCCGACAACCGCGGACGCCTCGTCGGGCGCGTCGAGTCCCCGATGTACGGAACGCAGCCGGACGTGCCGGACGCGCTGGCCGTCCGCTCGGGGTGGTTCGCCCGCAAGCGCCGCCTCGTCCCCGCCGACGCGATCGACCAGATCGACGGGACGAGCAAGGTGATCGGCCTGCGGGTCGAGCGCGAGCTTCTTCGTCGCTTCCTGTAGGGAAGCGCCTCATTCGGACGACCGCCTGCGCGCTTGTGCGCGCGTTGCCTTGGCGTGCGACTACTGCCGGTGCAGCGTGATCGGTGCGCAATTGCGTTCGCCGACCGCGCCGGCGGTGTCGTGCGCGGTGACACAGAACCTGAACGCCGTTGCCGCGGATGTGCTCGTCGGGGCGCGCCAGGTTGCGGCTGCAACCGTCGGTCGGTCGACTGCCCGGAATCCCTGCGTCAGCGAGGCGACGAGGTTCGTCCCGCGGAAGACCTCCACACTCGCGCGCACCTCCATCGGGCTTGCGGCGAACCTGAAGGGCAGGCGGACGGCGCCGCCGAAAGTGCCGCGAGCCGCAAGAGCGAGCGCAGCCGGCCGGGTGGGACCCGCGATCGCCGGCAGGAGCAGCTTGCCGGCGCCGAACAACGGGTCCGGTCCGGAGGGGCCGACGTCGGCGGCGTGCTGGATCAGGTACGACCGGATCTGGGCGAAGTTGTAAGAGGGGAAGCGCTGCTCGACCAGCGCCGCCGCACCCGCGACGTGAGGCGCGGCAGCCGAGGTCCCCGTGAAGCCGCTGGCGCCGCAGCGTGAGAAGGCGCCGTAAATCGGGGAGGAGACGCTGTCGGGCGCGACCAGTTCCGGCTTCAGGCGGCCGTCGATCGTCGGGCCCTGCGAGCTATAGGGCTCCAGCGCACCCGTTTGCCAGCAGATCGCGCCGACCGCGAGCACGTTCGGCGAGCTGGCGGGATCGGCAATGCTGCCCGCAGCCGTCGAATGTGCGATCGGGCCTGCTCCCTCGACGAACAACTCGAGCGGTGCCGAGCCGACGCCGCCGGGTGCCTGGACCGTGATCTCGACCGCAGTTGCTTGTGCGTCCCAGAGGCGTGGGTTCCGCCAGCAAGCGCTCTCGAGCGGGAGCGGGGACTCGTCGCCCGGGAAGGCCAGCCCACTGCCGGGGTCGTGCAGGACGAGGTCGTAGTCGTGTCGCGCCTGCGGCCACTCGTGCCAGCGCAGGAACGCGCACACCGCGCCTCCCGGCGGAACGGACACGAAGTTGCCGTTCTCACCAGGGGCGAAGTCGAGCAGGCCGTCTCCCTCTGCGTCGGAAAAGGTTCCGCGCCAGTAGTGCCGCGCCTCGTTGCCTGCCGCGTTCACCCAGAGCACACCGTGCGCTCGAGCCGCAGCGACGACCGCGTCGACGGTGCCCACGCCGCCGCTGCCGTCGCCAGGCCCGGTGTTGAACCAGCCGACGGAGTGGTTGACGATCCGGATCCCGTGTGCGGCGACGAACGCCTCGGCGTGCGCGAGCGCCGGCAGGCCGTCTACGCAGATCAGGTAGAGCTGCGCCGCGGGCGCCTCGTCTGCCACGACCTCGGCGACCGCGGTCCCGTGGTGCTCGACGGAGAACTGCCCGGGGCAATAGTCGACGCTGACCGCCGACAGCGGCAGCTGACCGGCAGCCTGCGCTTCACGCAGGCCGCCGAAGCCGAGATCGATGACGGCGACCGTCGTTCCCGCGCCGCTCAGCCCGCGCGCCTGCCAGGCGTCGGCGTTCGTCGCCGCGACACCTTCACCGGAACCCAGTGCATACGGCCGCGGCGACGGCCGGATCGAACTCGAGTCACGGTCCAGCGCGTGGGCAGCCCGAGCCGGAATGTACGCCTCGAGCATCCGCCCGAAGCGACTGCACACGCCACCGCCCGCGGCGCGAACCTGCGAAGCGAGCGCCGCTGTCCGGCCGCGGTCGGCCACGAGCACGACCGGCGATAGGCCGTCCCGGCGGTCGCCGGCGCAGGAACCCTTTCCAGAGAGACGCGCGCCGCCGGCAGCGGTGCTCGCCACCGCCAGCGCGTCGGTGGCGAGCACCATCGTTAGAGCAATCGCGAGCCCGGCGAGCTTGTGATGTGCGCTGGTCATACCGCCTCCTCGAACCTCGGCCGCGGGGTGCGGCCACTGGTGCGAAGGTGGCCCGGTGCGCTAAAACAGCCCTAGCGGCGCACTAAACGAGCGCTTGCAGAGGAGGGCGATGCAGTACCGAGTCCTCGGCCCGCTGGAGGTGCGCGACGGCGAGGAATCACTTCCGCTCGCAGGCGCCAAGCAGCGCGCGCTGCTGGCGTTATTGCTTCTGCACGCGAACCGGGTGCTCTCTCGCGATCGACTGATCGACGAGCTCTGGGGAGACGAGCCGCCGGCGACAGCCGTGACCAGTCTGCAGGTCTACGTCTCGCGGCTGCGGAAGCTGCTGCCTGACGGCACGCTGATGACACGGCCGCCCGGCTATCTGCTCGGGGTCGAGCCGGACGAGCTCGACCTCCAGCGCTTCGAGCGTCTGCTCGCCGAAGGACATGAGGCGCTCGCCGACGGCGACGCGGAACGGGCGGCAAACGCGCTGCATCGTGCGCTCGAGCTCTGGCGCGGCCCGGCGCTCGCCGAGTTCGCCTACGAGCCGTTCGCGCAGGCCGAGATCGGCCGGCTCGAGGACCTGCGCCTGGCCGCGGTCGAGGAGCGCATCGAGGCCGACCTCGCGCTCGGCCACCACGCCGAGGTGATCGGGGAACTCGAGGCCCTGATCGGGGAGAACCCCCATCGCGAGCGACTACGTAGCCAACTGATGCTCGCCCTCTACCGATCAGGCAGACAGGCCGAAGCGCTTGAGGCCTACCAACAGGCGCGCCACGCCCTCGGCGAGCTTGGGATCGAGCCCGGTGCAGCGCTGCAGCGGCTCGAGAAGGCGATCCTCACCCAGGACGAGCAGCTCGAAACGCCGCCGCGGCAAACCGTTCCGAGCGCTCCGAGCGGGCGCGCGCCACCCCCTGTGCCGTCACCCCTCGAACGCAAGGTCGTCACCGTCCTTTTCGCCGACCTGGGGACGACGAACGAGCTGGATGAGGACGCCGAGCGCGCCGGCGTCTTCCTCGACCGCCTCCACTCGGAAGCCGCGGCGGAGATCGAGGCCGCCGGCGGCACAGTCGAGAAAGGCATCGCCGGTGCGCTGCTCGCCACGTTCGGCGCCCCGGACGCGCGACGCGAGGATCACGCCGTCCGCGCAGTCAGCGCCGCGCTCGCGACGCGCAACCGGCTGACCAGCGCGTTCGGCGACGCGCTCGCGCTGCGGATGGGCGTCGAGAGCGGCGAGGTGATCCTCGGTCGGCCCGGCTCGTTCGTGACTGGGACGCCCGTCGCGGCGGCCGCGCGACTCGTCCGCTCCGCGGAGCCCGGCGAGGTCGTCATCGGCGAGCGCGCCGCGACCGCAACCGCCGGCGCCTTCCAGCTTCAGAAACGCGACGGCGCCTACGCGCTCGTCGGAGCGCTCGCCCCCACTCGATCACCGGCGCAGTTCGCCCGCGAGCGTGTGCGACGCCGACTCCTCCTGCTCGCAGGCGCCCTCCTCGCCGCAGCCGCGATCGCGGGCGCGATCGTCTTCGCCACACGTCACCCCGGATTAACGGTTCCACCCAACTCCGTCGGCATCATCGACCCGGAGACGAACGAGGTTGTTGGTTTTGTGCGGGTCGGCTCGAGGCCTGACGGCGTGGCCGTCGGCGACAAGGCCGTTTGGGTGGCGAACCTCGAGGACCGGACGCTGTCGCGCGTCGATTCGAAGCGGCGCACGCTCGAGAGGACGATCTCATTGAACGCCACCCCGACCGGGCTCGCCGTCGGCCTCGGAGCCGTCTGGGTCGCGCACGGACTACTGGGGACAGTGTCGCGGATCGCGCCGGAATACAACCGGCTGGGCGGGGCGATCGAGACGCCCGCCGTCCGGTCCTCAGTCCGGACCTCCGTCGGCCGGGGCGTGGTCGCCGTCGGCGTAGGAGCCGTCTGGGTCGCCTACGGCGACTCGAAGGTGTTCCGGATCGATCCCACGTTGATGCAAATCGTCTCTACCACATTCGCCGGGAACGGCCCGTCGGCCATCGCTTTCGGCGACGGATCGCTATGGGTCGCGAATGCCGAAAACAGCACTGTCACGCGCTTCAACCGGCCCACCTATGGCCCGGCGGCGGAGATATCGGTCGGTGAGCATCCGAACAGCGTCGCCGTCGGAGGGGGAGCCGTCTGGGTCACCGGCACAGCCGACGACGCCGTCTCACGGATCGAGCCGAGCACCAACTCCGTGACGGCCATCCCCGTCGGGCGAGCGCCCGTGGGCATTGCGTACGGGGCGGGGGCCGTCTGGGTCGCGAACAGCGAGGAAGGCACCGTCTCGCGGATCGACCCGAGCACGAGTAAGGTCGTCGCGACGATTCCGGTCGGCCACAGTCCGCTTCGGATCGCCGTGGGTGCGGGGGTCGTCTGGGTCACGGTGCAGGAGGACTCTCGGGCTACTTAAGGCAGAGGCCCGCAAAGTCGAGGTCGTGCGCGCCGGCGGTCACGCACCCCACGCGGCTGGACACGAAGAAGCGGAGGTTGCGACTGATGAACGTTGCCATCGGAGCGGCATTCTTAGCGAGGTCGAAAGCGAGCTTGCCGTAGGCCTCGTAGCGGGCGCGGCCGGTCAGCCTCTGCGCCCGATCCATCAAGTTGTTGTAGTGAGTCGAGTTGAAGTACGACTGATTGGTATTCCCCGTCGCGTGGATCGTCCGCCCGTCGAGCAGCACGTTGACGTACTGGGAGGGGTCCACCCAGGGCACGTCGTACCGGTCGTCCGTGAGGTCAAAGGGCTCTCCGCGGGTAGAGGTCTTGTCGGCCTTGACGGTATACGGGAACGCCGACTTGATCTCGACGTCGATCCCGATCGCCTTCATGTTGGCCTGGACGATCTCAGCGACCTTGAGACACCCCAACCCGACGTCGTTGCATGCGTAGTACACCGCTTTGCCGCTTCTCGTGTGCCCGCGTGCCAGCGCCTGCGCTTTCTCGAGGTCGGGGTGCCGGAGCGGAAAGGGGTGCACGTCGAGTGAGCCGGGCATCCCGGGCGGCAGGTAGCCGTCGGCAGAGGTGCCGAAGGAGGGCGGCCCGAGCTCAGCCAGGATCGCCGTCCGGTCGAGGGCGAAGTTGACCGCCTGCCGGAGCTTGACGTTGTTCCTGAACAGCGGACTTTCGGTGTTCATGTAGACGTAGAACATCGCGGTGGAGGGGATCGAGAAGTACTGGCTCTTGTTGACCCGATGCTTCGCCGCGACCTCCCAGATCCTGCTGAGTGGCACCGTGAGGTCGACGTCGACCTCGCCGGCCTCGACCTTGTCGGTATTCGTCGCGACCTCGTCGCCGATCCGAACGACGAGCCGGTCGAGGTGGTGGGCTCTGGGCCCGCGATAGAACCGGTTGCGCTCCAGGACGACGCGACTGCCGCGCACGAACTCGGCCACGTAGTAGGGGCCCGAACCTGGGAGCGGCGCCCCGACGCCTTCCGGGTCGACCGCAAGGCCCGCCGGCACGGGACAGAAATTGGGCGTCGTCATCCGCGCAGGCAAGTCGGGCACCCGCCTCGTCAGCCGAATGATCAACCGGTTGCCCGCGGCCTTGACGCCGGACGCGGTTTTGGCTGTTCCCTGCTGCACGGCGCGTGCGCCAACGACGTCCTTTAGATACTGGGCGGCCGGTGAGCGCATCGCCGGATTGAGATTCCGATTGATCGCAGCTGCATAGCTTCCCGCCGTCACAGGTGCGCCGGTGCTGAACCTGTAGCCCGAGCGGATCGTGAACGTGTAGGTCTTGCCGTCGAGCGACAGCGCCGGGTAGCCGGTCGCGACCTCCGGCACGAGGTTGTAGCGGACGATCGGAGGAGGGGCGACCGGATAGCGGAAAAGCAGCGCACACGTCGCGTCGGTGAGACCGCGCGAAACCAAAGAGACGCCCGTGCCTCCAACGAAGGGCAGGGTGAGCGCCGGATCGATGTAGTCGAGCCAGCGAACGCCGATCGTGAGCGTTCCGCCCTCCTTGACGGCCGCCTGCTCACTACGTGCCGCGCCTTTCGTTCCCGTCGCCGCAAACGCGGTTGCGACGGACACGCTCGCCCCAAGCCCGAGCAGCAGAGCCGAGATGAGTAGGCCGCGCGCGGTGCGGGTTGGGATCACGACGAGCTCTGGATCCGAGCGTACGCCTAAGTCGTCATTGAAACAAGGCACTGTGCTGGACGGAGCGTTGGGGCCACCGCCCCTCCAACGACCACGAGGTGCCCAATAGAAGCACCTCGCAGTCGGCCGTCAGTCGATTCCACGTGGCCGCAGGCCAGCGGAACCGCCCTGATTTTTACACCTCGGCTCGCACTCGCATAGGTCTAGTTTTCAACCAGTACTCGACGTCCACAGGCGCGAGGCGTCCCACGAGTTAAAGCACAGCCAAATACCGCTCCTGCTCCCATTTCGTGAGCTGCACGCGGTACTCGTCCCACTCCTTTCGCTTCAGCTCGACGTAGCGGTCGAAGATGTGCGGGCCGAGGGCCTT
>Ga0081539_10005584_pt1 | contig 12706 bp, 14 predicted proteins | sample TabmetS4T2R2_FD_71023 | JGI IMG/M metagenome (GOLD analysis project Ga0081539, IMG submission 71023) | Tabebuia heterophylla rhizosphere microbial communities from the University of Puerto Rico - S4T2R2 | ecosystem: Host-associated > Plants > Roots > Rhizosphere ...
CGCAGCGCGGCTGCACGCGCTGCTGCGCCGCCGCCCCGCGGGCGAGGATGCGGTCGTCGAGGCCGGCGACCTGCGGCTGGACCCGCGCAACCACACCGCCACGCGCGCCGGGCGCGACCTCGAGCTCACCCGCCGCGAGTTCGAGCTCTTGCGCTTCTTCATGCACCACGCCGACGAGGTCGTCGACCGCCGGCGCCTGCACGCGGAGGTCTGGGGCTACGACTTCGATCCGGGGACGAACGTCGCCGACGTCTTCGTCGGCTACCTGCGGCGCAAGCTCGAGGCCGGCGGCGAGCCACGCGTCTTGCACACGGTGCGCGGCGTCGGGTTCATCCTTCGCACGTGAGAAGTCTCCGCGGCCGCCTCACGCTCGGCGTCCTGATCGTCCTCGCCGTCGTGCTGGGCGTCGCGGGCGCGATCGCCTCGCACTACGTCGACAGCCGCGAGCGCGAGGCCGTCGACGACCGGCTCGAGCGCACCGCCGAGCTCTCGCGCGCCACCGCCCGCGCCGAGGTCCAGGAGGAGATCCCCGCCGACGACAAGCGGCTGGACAACGTGCTCTCCGCGACGACCACGTCGCTGCGCCTGCTGCTCGGCAAGGCCGTGCTGCTCGAGACCGGCGCGCCGGCGCCCGAGGTCCCCAAGCTCCGCGCGGGCCTGCAGACCTTCACCGCCGGCGACACGGACTACCGCGCCTTCGTCACCACCCTCGACGACCCGAACCTCGGCGGCCTCGCGCGCCTGGAGGTCATCACCAGCCTCGCCACGGTCGAGCGCCGCCAGTCGCAGCTCAACCGCCGCCTCGTGGTCATCGGGCTCATCGCGCTGGCCGCCGCGGGCCTGGGCACGTGGCTGGCGGCCGAGCTGCTCCTGCGCCCGCTGCGGCGCCTGCGCGCCGTGACCTCGACCATCGCCGACGACGAGGACCTCGATCGGCGCGTGCCCTCAGACGACGGGCCGGGCGAGCTGCGCTCGCTGGCGGCGAGCTTCAACGCGATGCTCGCGCGCCTCGGCCGCTCGGCCGACGACCGCGAGCGCGCACTGGAGGCGACGCGCCGCTTCGCTGCCGACGCCGGCCACGAGCTGCGCACCCCGCTGACGAGCGTCCAGGCGACGCTCGACACGCTGAGCCGCCACCCCGAGCTGGCGCCCGAGCGCCGCGAGGCGATGATCGCCGACGCGCTGGCCGAGCACCAGCGGCTCGTCGGCCTCCTCGACGGGTTGCAGGCGCTCGCCCGCGGCGACGCGGCGCCGGTCGAGCACGGCGACGTCGACCTCGCCGAGATCGTCGACGCGGCGGTCAGCGCGGCCGCCGAGCGCCACCCCGAGGTCGACCTCGCCGCCGACCTCCCGGAGGATCCGGTGGTCGTAGAGGGCTGGGAGCCGGGGCTGCGGCTGCTGGCCGACAACCTCATCGAGAACGCCGCCCGCCATGGGCGGCCCCGCGGCCGCGTGCGCGTCACCCTGACGCCGACCGCCGTCCTGCACGTCGACGACGACGGGCCCGGCGTCCCGCCCGATCAGCGTGCGCAGATCTTCGAGCCCTTCACGCGCATCGACGGCGTCGACCGGCCCGGGTCGGGCCTCGGCCTCGCGCTGGTCGCCCAGCAGGCGCGCCACCACGGCGCGTCGATCCAGGTGGGCGACGCCGACCTCGGCGGCGCCCGCTTCACCGTTCGGTTCTAGGGCGAGGGGATCGTCGGGACCGACGCGTCGGAGAACTCGCGGAAGAGGCCGCTGACCACGAACGCGGTGACCTCGCCGATGTCGACGGCGTTGTCGCCGATGCGCTCCAGGGCGCGGGCGACCATCGTCATGTGCATCGCCCACTCGCGCGTGTCCGGGTCCTCGCCGATGTCGATGGCCAGCTGGAAGACCTCGCGGTTCAGGCGGTTGATCTCCCGGTCCTGGCGCGCGAGGTCCTCGGCCAGGGCCACGTCGCGCGCCTGGAACGCCGCCCGCGCCTGCACGACCTCCGAGCGCGCCGCGCGCCCCATGCGCAGGATGCGGTCGAGCATCTCGGCGCGCACCGGCGGCTCGTGGCCGGAGAGCGGGATGAGCTTGGCGATCGTCACGCACTGATCGCCCATGCGCTCGACGTGCTTGATGAGGTGAAGCAGCGCCGCGACCAGCCGAAGATCGCCGGCGACCGGCGCCTGCAGCGCCAGCAGCGACAGGATCCCCTGGTGCACCTCGAGGTAACGGCCGTCGAGCCGGTCGTCGTCGAGGATCACGAACTGCGCCAGCTCGACGTCCTGGTGCTCGAGCGCCTCGAGCACCCTGTCGAGCTGCTCGAGCACGAGGTCGATCGCGCCGATCGCCGACTGCTCGAGCGCCTTGAGCTCCTCCTGGAAGTGTCTGCGTCCCTCCCCCGTAGCCACGCGGATCTACCCGAACTTCCCGGTCACGTACTCCTCCGTGCGCGTGTCGTCGGGCTTGGAGAAGATCTTGTCGGTCGGCGCGTGCTCGACCAGCTCGCCGTTAAGCATGAAGGCCGTGGTGTCCGCGACGCGCGCGGCCTGCTGCATGTTGTGGGTGACGATGACGATCGTGTAGCGCTTCTTGAGCTCGTGGACGAGCTCCTCGATCTTCAGCGTCGAGATCGGGTCCAGCGCCGAGGCCGGCTCGTCCATGAGGATGACCTCGGGCTCCACGGCGATCGTGCGCGCGATGCAGAGGCGCTGCTGCTGGCCGCCCGAAAGGCCGATGCCCGGCGCCCCGAGACGGTCCTTGACCTCCTCCCACAGGCCGGCGCCGCGCAGCGACTGCTCGACGCGCTCCTTGACGTTGACGCCCCGCGTCCCGCTCAGGCGGATGCCCGCGGCCACGTTGTCGTAGATCGACATCGTCGGGAACGGGTTGGGCTTCTGGAAGACCATCCCGATCGCGCGGCGCACGCTGACCACGTCCACCGCGCTGCCCTGCAGGTCGAGGTCGTCGAGCAGGATCTCGCCCGTCGACCGCGCGCCGGGGATCTCCTCGTGCATGCGGTTGATGCAGCGAACGAGCGTCGACTTGCCGCAGCCGGACGGACCGATCATCGCCGTGACCTGGTTGGCCGCGTACTCGAGGTTGACGTCCTTGACCGCGTGCGTGTCGCCGTAGTAGGCGTTGACGTTGCGCAGCGAGATGGAGTACGCCTTCGACGTGACGCCGGCGGCGGTCGCCTCGGCGGCGGCGGTCCCCGCGGCCGGTCGGGCGACGGTCGGCGACGCGTCGGTCGACTGCGCAGGCGCGGTCGTGGTCTCTTCGGGGTTCATGCCAGGCGGCTCCTTCGTTGCACCAGACGGGCGAGCAGGCTCAGCAGCAGGACCAGCAGCACGAGCGTGAGGGCGGCGCCCCACGCGCGCTGCACGAGCCGATCCTGTGCCTGACTGACGTCGTTGAAGATCTGCAGGGGCAGCGAGTTCATCCTCTGCGACACGTCGAACTGCGTGCCGAAGACGAACGCGGCGGTGAACAGCAGCGGCGCCGTCTCGCCGGCCGCTCGCGCGACGGCGAGGAGCGAGCCGGTCACGAGGCCGGGCAGCGCCGTCGGCAGGACGATGCTGAACGTGACGCGCCAGCGCGGCGCGCCGAGGGCCAGCGCGCCTTCGCGCAGGCCGTCGGGGACGAGGTTGAGCACGACCTCCGCCGAGCGCGTGACGACCGGCAGCATGAGCAGCGCGAGCGCCACCGAGCCCTTCCAGGCGGCGAACGTGCCACCGACCTTCGTCACCACGAGCACGATGTAGACGAAGAGACCGAACACCACCGACGGAACGCCGGTCATGACGTCGACGAAGTAGCGGACGATGTTCGAGAAGGTCGATCGCTTGCCGTACTCGACGAGGTAGAGCGCGACGCCGATGCCGATGGGGATCGCGATGACGCTGGCCAGCGCGACCATGATGACCGTTCCCCAGATCGCCGACTTGATCCCGCCCGGATCGCCCAGGAAGCGGCCGGTCGGATCGGTGGTGAAGAAGTCACCGCTCCAGGCGCCGATGCCCTCCTTGATGAGGTAGTAGATGATGAGGACGAGCGGCACGATCGCGATCAACGTGAGCACGAGCGTGACCGAGCGTGCGACCTGATCGGTCAGGCGCCTGCGCCCGCTGACTGGAGCAAGGGTCGTCATCCGGCCATCCCCTGTGGCACCGCGCGCTCGCCGCGCGCGGCGCGGTTGACGTAGAAGCGCGCGATCGCGTTGACGATCAGCGTGAGCACGAAGAGCACGAGGCCGGCAGCGATGAGCGCCGCGCGGTGGGTCGGGTCAGACGCCGCCTCGTTGAACTCGTTGGCGATCACGGCGGCCAGCGTGTAGCCCTGGCTGAAGATGGTGCTCGGGACGTTCGGCGCGTTGCCGATGACGATCGTCACCGCGATCGTCTCCCCGATCGCACGGCCGAGCCCGAGCATCGCAGCGCCGGAGATGCCGGCGCGCGAATAGGGCAGCACCGCCATGCGGATCATCTCCCAGCGGGTCGCCCCCAGCGCCAGCGCGCCCTCCTTGTCGTGCGGCGGCACCGTCGACATGACCTCGCGCGAGATCGCCGAGACGATGGGCAGGATCATGATCGCCATGATCAGGCCGGCGATGAAGCAGTTGGGTATCGATACGGGCCCGCCGACGAGCGGCAGGAACGAGAAGGTGTCCGAGAACCACTGCTCGGCCGGCTTGAGCTTCGGCGCGAGCACGAGGATGCCCCACAGGCCGTAGACGACGGACGGCACCGCGGCGAGCAACTCGATGAGGATCGTCAGCGGCTGGCGCAGGCGACGCGGGCACAGCTCGGTGATGTACAGCGCGGTGGCGATCGCGACCGGCACGCCGATGATGAGCGCGATCGCGCTCGTCAACAGCGTCCCGACGACCAGCGGCCACGCGCCGTAGGTCGCCTTCGAGACGTCCCAGTTGTTGTCGAAGACGAAGCCGAAGTAGCCGAACTTGTCGAACGCGGGCTTGGCCTCGACGAACAGCCGGATGAAGAAGAACGCGATGAGGACCAGGATCAGCCCGGCCAGGCCGGTCAGGACCCATCGCAGCACGGGATCGGCTGCGCGGGAGCGCGACGACCGCTCGAGTGCCGAGCGGCCGCCGCGTGCTGTGAGACTCCCGGCTTCCATCGGTCGCTAGCTGCCGCTGATCGCTTGGCCGTTGCACTGCAGGCCGGCGACCTTGGCCTTGGCCTTCTCCAGGATCGGAGCCGGCAGGGGGGCGTACTGGAGCTCGGGCGCGACCTTCTGGCCATCGCCGAGCGCGTAGTCGAGCCAGGCCTTGACGACCTTGGCGTTGGCGGCGCTGATGCCCGACTTGCACATGTCCTGCCAGACCAGCAGGAAGGTCACCGCGCTGATCGGGTAGGTCTTGGCGCCCGGCGCGTTGATCGTCGAGAACTTGAGGTCCTCGGGGACGTCGGCGCCCTCACCGGCCGCCGACGTCGCGTCGAGCGACGGCTCGACGAACTGGCCGTCCTTGTTCTTCACGGCGGCGGTCGTGAAGTTGTTCTGCAGCGCGTAGGCCTGCTCGACGTAGCCCACCGCGCCGTCCGTCTGCTTGACGCAGCCGGCCACGCCGTCGTTGCCCTTGGCGCCAGTGCCGGTCGGCCACTTGACCGTCTTGTCGACGCCCGGGCCGCTCTCCCACTCGGGCGAGTAGTCGGCGAGGAACTGGGTGAAGTTCTTCGTCGTGCCCGACTCGTCGGAGCGGTGGCAGACGGTGATCTCCTTGTCCGGCAGGCTGCTGTTGCCGCTGACCTGGGAGATCGCCGGGTCGTTCCACTTCTTGACCTTGCCCAGGAAGATGTCGGCGATCGTCTTGCCGTCGAGCTTGAGGCCCTTGTCCACGCCGCTGACGTTGTAGGAGATCGTGACGGCGCCGAGGACGGTCGGGATGTGCACCGGATCGCCCTTCTTCTTCGCGGCGGTCTCCTCGTCGGGCTTCATCGCGGCGTCGGTTGCGCCGAAGTCGACGGTGCCGGCGGTGAACTGGGCGATGCCGCCGCCCGAGCCGACGCCCTGGTAGTTGACCGTCGGGCCGATGGCGTCCTTGAAGCGCGCGGCCCACTCGGTGTAGACGGGCTGCGGGAACGTGGCGCCCGCGCCGTTGATGGTGCCGCTGAGCTTGGCGCCGCCGGAGCTCGAGCCGCTGCTCGACGATCCGCCGCCTGATGGACTCTCGTCGTTGCTGCCACAGGCAGCGGCGCCGAGCGCCAGCACGGCCGCCGCTCCCACGGCGAGCCACTTGTTCGACCTCACAGGAGAACACCCCTCGTGTTTCGTTGCCGTATCTGAGGGTCGGCAGGCTCGCGCGGCACGACCGCGAAGCCTGTTACCGACCCGTCGCCGGAATGTGAAAAGCGTGTGAAGGCTCCGGGCTGAAGCGGTAGCCGAAGCCCACGTGCGTGTGGATGAAACGCCAGTCGGGCAGGGCCTCCTCGAGCTTGACGCGCAGCTTGTGGATGTACACGTCGATGGATCGATCGCCGCCGCGCAGTGCGCCTCCCCAGACCCGTCCGTAGAGGTCCTCGCGACGGACGATGCCGCCGCCGCTCCGTGCCAGCGCGACCAGCAGGCCGAACTCCCGGACCGAGAGGTTCAGCGCGCGGCCGCCGGCGAGGACGAGACCGTCCGATGGCCTGATTTCCAGCGCCCCGACGTAGAGGACGTCGTCATGGGGCCTCTCCGCCGCTTCCATGGTGCCGCGGAGCATCTCCAGCGGCGGTGGCGCCGCTCGTTACGCGGCTGTGAACCGACTGTGAAAGACCGGTGAAGGTGGCGCATCCGCCCGGACGGGCAGGGTTAGGGTTGGCCCGCATGCCGCTTCGCCGTCCCGGTCCGGACCTCGAGGTGCTCGAGCTGCTCGAGGAGAGCGGGCGCAACGTCGAGCGCGCGACGCTGCTGCTGCGCGACCTGCTCGTCGACTATCCCGAGCGCGCGGACCTGCACCGCGACCTCGTCCTCGTCGAGCACGAGGGCGACCGGATCGCCCACGACATCATCCATCGCTTGAAGGGCGACGGCCGGCGGGCACCGTTCGACCCGATCGACGGCTATCAGCTGGCGACCGCGATCGACGACATCGTCGACTTCGCCGAGCAGGCCGCGGACAACATGGGCCTGTTCGGCGTCGAGGCCCCGATGGAGCAGGCCTCGCAGATGGGCGACGTGCTCGTCGGCGCGGGCGAGCAGGTGGCGCGTGCGCTTCGCTCCTTGCGGACGGGAGCCGACCTCGCGCCGTACCTCGTCGAGATCCACCGCTTGGAGAACGAAGGCGATCGCATCTCGCGCGACGGCGTCGCGTCGCTGTTCGCCAACGGCATCGACCCGATGGTCGTGATCCGCTGGAAGGACATCTTCGCCTCGCTGGAGGCGAGCGTGGATGCCTGCGAGCACGTGGCCCACGTACTCGAGGGGATCAGCCTGCGGCGGCGGGAGACCTAGGGCCGGCGCAGCGGCGGGACGCGCTGGCCCGCCTCGGAGCATTCGATGAGCTGGGTCAGGCGCCGTTCGCGCGTCTCGGGCTTCTTGGCGCTCGTGACCCAGTGGATCGCTGCGCGGCGGTACCAGGGCGGCTGGGACTCGAAGAACGCGTGGGCGCGCTCGTGGGCCTGCAGGCGCTGCTGTTGGTCGGGTTCGAGCTCGGCCTGCTTGCGCTGCTCGTGGGAGTAGATCGCCGTGCGGTCGTCGGTGCGACGTTCGAACGCGGCCAGGCCGGCGGCGGCGACGAGCCCCTCGTCGATCAGCTCCCCCATCCGCTTGACGTTCACCGCGCTCCAGGTGCTGCGCGGCTTGCGGGGCGTGAAGCGGATGCTGTAGCTGGTGTCGTCGATGCGGCGCCGGACGCCGTCGATCCAGCCGAAGCACAGCGCCTGGTCGACCGATTCGGGCCAGGTCATGCTGGGCCGGCCGCTGCCTCGCTTGTGGAAGCCGACCAGGAGCTCGCCGGCGCTCTCGTGGTGGCGCTCGAGCCAGGCGCGGAACTCTGCGGGCGTGGCGAAGAACGTCGGCTCCATGCACGACCAACGCTAGCCAGCGACGCCGTGGCGAGCAGACCGGCCAGGAGGTAGAGCGCGGCCTGGGCGTCGAGGAGCGCGGTCAGGCCGAGGCGGTCGCCGAGCAGGCCGGCCGCGAGCATGCCGACGGCCTCGCCGACGCTCGCTGCGACGCCGGCGATCGCGAACGCCGTGCCGCGCTGGCCTTCGGTGGTGGCCTGCTGCAGCGTGCTGATCAGGCCGGTCATCAGCGCGACGCCGGGGGCGCCGGCGGCGATGAAGAGCGCGATGTAGAGCGGCTCCGCGGTGGTGAGGGCCGGTGCGTTCCAGATCGCGAGGCTCAGCGCGCCGAACGCGAGGGCCGCCGAGGCGGTGAGCCGCCCGGGCGCGGTGCGCCCGGCGACGGCGAGGAGCAGGCCGCCCCCGATCGCGCCGATGCCCTGGACGCCGCGCAGCAGGCCGATCTCGCCGGCGTCGCCGTGGAGCTTCTCGGCGACGAAGACGACGAAGAGCACGACGAAGATGCCCTGCGCGGCGCTCGCCGTGAGCAGCACGACGAGGGCGGCGCGGACCTGGCGTGCGGCAAGGACGGTGCGCCAGCGGGTCGGCGAGGGGGCGGCGGATCGGGTCTCGTTCGGCGATTGCGCCGGAGCCATCCGGGCGATCAGGGCGAAGGCGAGCAGGAAGGTGGCGGCGTCGACGGCGACGATCGTCGGCAGGCCGCCGCCGGCCGCGAGCAGGATTCCGCCGAGCGGTCCGCCGATGAGACGGCCGACGTTGTGGTTGAGGCCGATGAGCGAGTTCGCCGAGACGAGGCGGTCGCGGTGGACGAGCGTCGGCAGCAGCGCGCTCTTGGTCGGCTCGAACAGCGCTGCGAGGCTGGCCTGCGCCGCGATGACCGCGTAGAGGATCGGCAGTCCGCCGGCGTCGTGGACGAGCAGCAGCGGCGCCAGCGCGGCCGCCTGGGCGACGCTCAGCACCAGGAGCGTGCGGCGGCGGTCGAGCCGGTCGGCGAGGCGTCCGGTGAGCGGCGCCAGCAGCACCGGCGGGGCCAGCTCGATGAGGAACGCCGCTGCGGTCCCGAACGTCGAGCCGGTGTACTGGTAGACGAGGATCGGCAGGCTGATCATCAGCAGCCAGTCGCCGGTCTGCGACATCAGGCCGGCCAGCCACAGGCGGCGGAAGTCGGCGGTGCGCAGCGCGGTCATCGGGTCACGTCCTTCGGGAAGGCCTGCATGCCGAGGTGCACGACCGCCGAGCCGCGCGGAGCGTCCTCGCGGGTCGCGGCGATGTACGGGCGGATGAGCGCGTCGAGCTTGGCGGTGAGGTCGCGCAGCTCTTGCGGGTCGAGGCGCAGCGCGTAGGTCGAGTAGACGTCGGCGCTGCGCCAGCGCTTCGGAAGATCGTCGCGACGCGCGAGGTGCTCGCGGACCATGCGCTGGTCGCGCTGTAGCTGGATGGCGAGCAGCTCGGCAGCTTCGGGCGTCATCTCGCCTTCGACGTCGGCATCGAAGCCGGTCATCAGCGCCCGCCACGGCCGCTCGCGCCCGTCGTCGGAAACGGCTTCCTCGACGAGCCCCGCCTTGGCCAGCATCCGCAGGTGGTAGCTGCAGTTCGACGGCGTGTCCCCCACCGCCCGCGCACAGGTCGATGCGGTCGCCGGGCCCTGCGCCATCAGGTAGTCGATGAGCTCCAACCGCACCGGATGCGCCAGCGCCCGGAGCGCCGCCGGCTCGGTGATGTGCCGTCTGGTCTCGCGTGGCACGGTGTCGAGCTCCTCACTCTGAAAGACCGTTTCAGGTCTGCACTGTACCCGATCTGCGCGAGATTTGAAACCCTCTTTCAGATCCTCTTCGCGCATGTTTGCGCGCAGCGTTTAGCGTCCGCGCCGCCGGGCACCGCTCTCCGCGCGGGCTGCCGGTCGCGTTTGGCAATGAGGGGAAGGAGCGGCCGGCACCGCCGGCGCCGGCGGTCTCCTCCGCCGCTCGCGGCGAACGTCCATGACGTATCACTGGGGACCTACACCATGGACGTTCACCGCTCCCGACGACGCGAACGTCCATGGCGTACCACTGGGGACCTACACCATGGACGTTCACCGCTCCCGACGACGCGAACGTCCATGGCGTACCACTGGAGACCTACACCATGGACGTTCACCGTCGCGCGGGCAGCGACCGCCGGCGGCGGCGCCGCCGCACACTCCCTCCCCTCGCCGCGCTTTCGCGACCGGAAGCCCGCGCGGAGAGCGGGTGCCCGGCGGCGCGGACGCGAAGCCACGCGGCCGCAGCGGTGCCCGGCGGCGCGGACGCGAAACCTCGCGGCCGCGCGGGTGCCCGGCGGCGCGGACGCGAAGCCACGCGGCCGCGCCGGCGGCCGCGCTGCGCGGACGCCCCTACCCGCTCTGCCCAGCCCCGTTCAGCGGCTCGATCAGCGCGGCGCTCGTCGCCTGCGGCATCAGAGGCTGGCCGCACTTCCAGCAGTACGCGGCCCCGCGACTGTGGGGGGCGCCGCAGGAGCGGCACTCGCCGGTGACGCCGTTCTCGGCGGCGGCGAGCAGGCGCTCGACTTCGCCGAGCTCGGCGTCGCGCTCCTGCAGGGCGGCGGCGCGGCGGACGAGGACGTCGAGGCGGAAGTGGTCACGGATCGCCATCTCGTACGTGAGGCCGCCGAGGTCCCAGGTGAGCTCGGCGACCTCCTCGGCGAGCCGGTTGCGCTGGGCGCGCAGCTCGGCGTGGGGGTCGGGCGCGGCGGGCGTCGGCGGCTGGGCGAGCGGGGGCGCGGCGCGCAGGGCGCGGAGCCGGTCGGTGAGCGCGCTCATCGCACGGCTCCCCGGGCCGCCGCGAGGTGGACCGCGTCGAGCGCGCTCATCGCGCGGCTCCCGGTGCCGCGACGACTCGGACCGCGTCGAGCGCGCTCATCCGATGTCCTCGAAGTCCGAGCCGCCGCCGGCCGGCTTGTTGTCCTTCGGCGGCGCCTTGCCGCCGGTGCCGACCTCCTTGGGCAGCTTCTCGGACTTCTTCTGGTAGTCCGAGCCCGAGCTGCTGTCCAGGTCCTTGACCGACTTGTTCGACGACTTCGAGCTCTTCGACGAGCTCGCGCCCGAGCTGCCGCTGTCGCTCTTCGTCGACTTGCTCGACGACGAGGACGAGGACGAATCGGTCGACGTCGCGCCGCTGCTGTCGCCCGACCCCGCGGCCGGAGTCGTCGACGCCGGCGCCGAGCCGTTGACCGTGATCACCTGCGGCGGCGGGGTCGTCGAGGCCGTCGGGGTGTCGTCGCCGGAGCGTCCGATCAACACGCCGACCCCGAGCGCGACCAGCAGGCACAGCAGGCCCGCGAGGAAGGCCAGGCCGGCGCGCGCCGGAGGCGGATCGGCGGGCGCGGGCGCGCCCGGCGGCGCCGCGCCCGGCGGCGGCGCCGGCCCCGTGAGGATGTCGCGGAAGGCCAAGCGCGCCTCCGCGCGACGCGTTCCGCACTCCAGGCAATAGCGCTGATCGGCCGCCAGCGGCGCGCCGCACGAGGCGCACGGCTCGCCCTGGGCTCCGAGCGTCGGCGCGTGGATGTCTTGCGTTGCCATGGCTTACTCCAGGACCGTCGGGGGCGCGGCGAACACGAGCTTCGCGCCCTTGGGGTTACCGATGAAGAAGACGGTGAACGGGGTCGGCCTGCCGCCCGCGGGCGGGACGGCGTCGACGATCGCGCGCCCCGCGGCGACGATCCGCGAGCCGCGGCGGGCGACGCAGAAGATCGTCACCCGCTTCTGGGCGATCTTCGACTTGTTGGTGATCGTCCCCTTGGCGATGACGCTGCCGCTGTCGCTGCTCAGGTGCACGCCGGAGATCGAGAGGCTCGGCACCTTGGCGGGCAGCTTGCCCTTCGCCATGCCGACGACCGCGCTGACCTTCGCGGGCTTGCCGGTCGCGGTGACCTGGTTGTTGACCCAGAACGCGTCCTGCCCGCGGTCGAGCAGCGCCATCGAGACGAGCGAGTCCTCGAGGCCCGCGAGGTTGTTGCGGTACAGCGGCTTGCCGTGCGCGTCGGTGACCGAGATCGCCACCGGCAGCTTGGCCTGCGCGCCGCCGCCGCTGTTGCGCAGCTCGACCACTGCCGCGATCCCGTTGGCGTCCTGCAGCACCGCGGTCGCGCCGACCTTCACGTCCGGGTTGGCCTTCCCGATGCTCAGCCCCTTCTCGGCGACGAGCTTCTTCGCCGTCTTCGCGCGCTCGCGGCTGAGCTCCTGCGTGGTCTGACACGCCGACAGGGCGACCGCGGCGACCAGCACGACCACGAGCGCGGCGAGCGGCTTCACCCGAACGCGCCCCCGATGTAGTCGCGCGTGCGCTGCGCGCGCGGCTCGCCGAAGACCTGCTCGGTGGGCCCGTACTCGACGAGATCGCCCAGGTACATGAAGGCCACGTGGTCGCCGACGCGATAGGCCTGCTGCAGGTTGTGGGTGACGATGACGATCGCCAGCTCGCGCCGCAGTTCGCCGATCAGCGCCTCGATCACCGCCGTCGACCGCGGATCGAGCGCCGAGCACGGCTCGTCCATGAGCAGCACCTCGGGGCGCGTCGCGATCGCCCGCGCGATGCACAGGCGCTGCTGCTGGCCGCCCGACAGCCGCAGCGCCGGCCGATCGAGGTCGTCGCGGACCTCGTCGTACAGCCCCGCGCGCTGCAGCGCATCGATCACCAGCGGCTCGACGACCGACTTCCCCGGCCGCTTCA
>Ga0081539_10005585_pt1 | contig 12705 bp, 8 predicted proteins | sample TabmetS4T2R2_FD_71023 | JGI IMG/M metagenome (GOLD analysis project Ga0081539, IMG submission 71023) | Tabebuia heterophylla rhizosphere microbial communities from the University of Puerto Rico - S4T2R2 | ecosystem: Host-associated > Plants > Roots > Rhizosphere ...
GATCGCCAGCGCGACGCCGATCGCGGTGCCGGCGCTCGCCAGGATCACGCTCTCGGTCAGGAACTGGCGCACCAGCCGCGAGCGGCTCGCGCCGATGGCGGCGCGCACCGCGACCTCGCGCTCGCGCGCCGTGGCCCTCGCCAGCAGCAGGCTTGCGACGTTGGTGCAGGTGATGAGCAGCAGGAAGCCGGCCGCTCCGAACAGCGCGAACAGCGCTGGCCGGAAGTAGCCTTCGACCTCGTGCGAGAGCAGCACCGACCGCGCGCTCCAGTCGGCATTGGTCGCCGCGAACTCCTTGCCGAGACGCCCGGTCAGCGCGCGCAGTTCGCCGTTGACGGCGTCGACGGTCACGCCCGGCTTGACGCGAACGATCGACTCGACGAAATGTGCGCCGCGGCTGTGCTGCGCAAAGTCCCACGCCAGGCGCTGCCAGACGTCGGTGCCGTTCGGGTAGTTGAAGCCCGGCGGCATCACGCCGGCGACTTCATACGGCAGGTCGCTGAGAACGATCGGCTTGCCGACAATCGAGGGATCCCCGCCAAAGCGCTCGCGCCACAGGCGGTGGCTGATCACCGCAACCAGCGGCCGCCCGTAGAACGTGCCGGCCGGGAAGCCGGCGCCGAGAATCGGCTGGACGCCGAGCACCGAAAAGAAGTTGCCGCTGGCCTCGACCGCGTTGACGCGCTGCGGATCGCGGCCGGTCTCCGTGAGATTGACCTGCGGGTACCACCAGCCGGCCGCGTCCTCGATGACGTGCGATAGCGCGCGGTAATCCAGGAACGTCACCGGCGAGAGCCGCTCGTGCGAAAGGCTCTTCGCATGGTTCACGTCCCAGATCGCCACGAGCCGATCGGGATCGTTGTAAGGAAGGGGCCGCAGGACGACGCGGTCGAGGACGGAGAAAATGGCAGTCGTCGCCGCCACCCCGAGGGCGAGCGCCAGAACGGCCGCGACCGTGAAGCCGGGAGTCCGCCGGAGGAGCCGCCACCCGAACCGGATGTCCTGAAGCAGGGTGTCCATGGCGGCTTAGACGGCCAGGCGTCAGCCAGGGTTGTGGAGCGGGTGCTGTTCGACGAGAAATTCGCCGACGGGCACGCCGGCGATGAGGTGTTCCTGGATGATCCGTTCCAGGACAGGCGGATCGCACTCCGCGTACCACGTGCCCTCGGGGTAGACGACCGCTACCGGTCCGTTCTCACAGACGCGCAGGCAGTTGGCCTTGGTTCGCAGAATGCCGCCCTGCTCGGAGAGCCCGAGCTCCTTCAGGCGCCGCTTCAGAAACTCCCACGCCGCGAGGCCGCGCTCCTTCTCACAGCATTTGGGATTCGTCTGATCGCAGCACAGGAAGATGTGCCGGCGCGCAGCCGGGACGCCGATCGAATCCGTCAGACGCCGAAGTCGCTCGCGTTCCATTGGAGTCCCAATTCGTCCGGCGGCGCCATGTAGCCGACGAGGGCGGAAGCGGCGACGACGGCCGGGCTCGCCAGGTAGCCCTCGCCACCCAGACCCATCCGGTTCTGCCAGTTGCGATTGAACGACGTGATCGCGCGCTCGCCGGCGTGCAGCGCATCCGGTCCCTGACCGAAGCACGGTCCGCACCAGGACTGGCGAATCTCCCCGCCGATCGATCGGAACACCTCGGCGATCGATTCGCCGCCAAGGCGCGCGTCCGGACGCTCGATCAGGCGGCCGACGCCGCCCGACCCCGGAAAGATCACGAATGGCTTCGCGGCGCGCTTCGCGCCGCGCTGCTTCGCGGCCCGCACGACCAACGCCGCCGTCAGGAGATCGTCGTAGCTGCCGTTGGTGCACGAGCCGATCATCGCCTTGTCGAACGTGATGCGCTCTCGTGCGACCTCCTCCGCGGGAAACGCGTTCCCCGGGCTGAACGGCTTCGCGATCATCGGCATCACGTCCGACAGGTCGAGCGTTTCGTCGATGGCATAGACCGCGTCGGCGCCGGGCGCAAGACTCGGGTACGGCAGCCCGGTCACGCCTTTCTCGCGATACCACGCGTAGGTGATCTCGTCGGCCGCGAAGATGCCGTTGAGCGCCTCGGCCTCCGCCATCATGTTGGCGATCGTGTTTCGGTACGCAATCGGCAGCTGCTTCTTCGCGTCGACCAGCTCCACCGACATGCCCTGCGACTGCTTCGCGCCCCAGCGCCGCAGCAGCTCCAGGACGATGTCCTTGCCGCTGACCCAGGACTGGAGCGTGCCCGTGAAGACGACGCGTCGAGCCTTGGCGAGCGTGAAGTAGATGTAGCCGGTCGCCCAGCCGAAGCCGAGCGTCGTCGAGCCGATGCCCATGCCGACCGCACCGTAGGCGCCGTAGGCGCGGCTGTGCGAATCGGCGCCGGGGATGAACTGCCCGGGCATCACCAGCCCCTGCTCCGGAAAATAGAAATGGAAGATGCCGTCGCCCGGCGTCGCGTAGTACGGCTTCTCGATCCCCTGGAATCGCGCGAACGCGCGTCCGATTGCCGTCTGCTTCTCATCGTCGTCGCGGCCGGTGAAGACGAAGTGATCGTTCGCGATCGCGGCCTGCCGCGGCGCGATCAGATCGCCGCCGGTGATCTGGTTGAAGGTGTGGATGGCGAAGGGCGCGGTCCCGTCGGACGCGGGAAGCAGATCTGCAAAGACGCGCAGCGTCACGCCCGGCGTGACCTGGGCCGACTTGTCGACCCGGTGCGCCCAGACGATCTGCTCGGTCGTCGTCAGGCGGCGCGCCTGATCCGGATCGGGCCACTCGATCGAGGGCACCGTTCGCAGCGACGCCGCGAGCTCGCGGCGGCCGACGGCGAAAATGCCGCCGCTGCGGCGGATGTCGTCTTCCTTGGCCGTCAGCGGCACCGGTTCATAGGTCTTGCGCTGCGTCTCGTTCGTCAGCCGCCGCGTGCCCCGATCGAAACTGAGCTCGTCGCCGTCTTTCGCGTCCGCAACCGCCTCCGGGCTCTGCACGACGTGCAGACCGAGATTGAGCGCGTTGCGGCGGAAGATGTCGCCCATGTTGCTGCCGCACACGACGACCATCTCGAGGCCGACCTCGTCCGCGATCGCCTTGAGGCCGGCCGGGCTCATCTCGCGCGACGAGCCGATCGCGAAGCGATCGCCCGCGATGACGAACGTCTCGCCGCGATGCACGCGGGCGCGGAAGTCGGGCATCAGATAGCGGAACGCGCCGGCCTTCCATCGCTCGTCGAGCGTCTCGAGACTCTCGGAGACGCAGTCCGCGGCTGGCGTGATCTGATCGGTATCGATGGCGTCGAGCTTCTTCTTCTTGCCGGGAACTTTCAGGTCCCAGAAGATGAGCGCCTTCCCGCGAATCGTCCGGCGTGCGTCGAGTCCGATCTCGGGTGTCGTGACCGGCGCCTCCGCTGCGCCGGCGGCCGCGCCCTGCTTCAGCCGGGCCGGTTGGATCGTGTGCATATATAAAGGATAGCGTGAGCGCTCCGGGTTGGTATCATGAGAGGGCCGCCAACCACACATGTCGGACATCAAACACCAGCAGCTGCATTCCTCGACGTCGGAGGCCGTGACGAACAACGTCCGCGTCGAGGTCGAATCGCGCTACGCGCCGGAGCGATCGAAGCCGTTTCAGAACGAGTGGGTCTTTCCGTACACGGTGCGAATCACCAACGAGGGTGATGGAACGATTCAGCTCGTCGGCCGCCACTGGGTCATCACCGACGCGACCGGGCACGTGGACGAAGTGAAAGGTCCGGACGTCGTCGGCACGCGGCCGGTGCTGGCGCCCGGCGAGGCGTTTCAGTACACATCGTGGTGTGAGCTCAAGACCTCGACGGGCCTGATGCGCGGGAGCTATCAGATGGTCACCGAGGACGGCGATCACTTCGACGTCGAGATTGCGCCGTTCGCCCTCCACGAGCCGTACACCGTCCACTAAAGCGGCTTCCTGAACATCCTGATCGCGTCGAGGAACGCGTCGCCGAAGTCGGCGGCCTTCTTCGCGCCCACGCCGTAGATGTCGTGCAGGTCGTCGAACGTCGCCGGGCGGCGCTCCGCCATGTCGCGGAGCGTCGTGTCGTGGAAGATGACGTACGGCGGCACGCCCCGCTCACGCGCAATCCGCAGGCGTACTTCGCGCAGCGCGTCGAAGAGATCCGAATTGGCCGGGGAGCTGAAGGTCTCGCGCAGCGTCGACCGGGCGCGGCGGCGCGAGGCCGGCGGCGCGGCCTCGCGGTAGAGCACGCACTGGCCCTGGCCGCGCAGCAGCGCCGCACCGGCGGCCGTCAGCCGCAGCACGGGATACGGATCGCCCTCGCGCGCCAGCAGGCCGTCGCCGGTCAGCTGCTCGATATACCCTCTGATCGCCGCCGGCGATTGGTCCTTCAGCAGACCGAACGTCGACAACCGATCGTGGCCGGCGCCGGCCACTTTCTCGGTCGGCTTGCCGAGCAGGACGTCGGTGACGTGGCCCATGCCCCACGTCTGTTTCACGCGGGCCACGCATGACAGGATTTTCCGGGCGAGCGTGACCGAATCCGCGACGGCGTCGAGCTCCTTCAAACACCAGTCGCAGGCGCCGCAGGCCGCGCGATCGTACGGCTGCCCGAAGTACTCGACGAGCGACCGGCGGCGGCAGCGTGTGCCGGAGGCGTATCGCTCCATGTCGCGCAGCAGCAGCCGCGCGCTGTCGTTCCATTCGCCGTTGGACTCGAGCATCTGCCGCCAGCGCACGAAATCGCTGCCCGAATACAGCAGGACGCATTCGGCCGCGAGACCGTCGCGGCCGGCGCGGCCCGACTCCTGCTGATAGTGCTCGAGCGATCGCGGCGCGCCGGCGTGCACCACGAACCGCACGTTCGAGCGATCGATGCCCATGCCGAACGCCACCGTCGCGACGACGATGTCGGCGCGCTCTTCGAGGAACGCTTCCTGATGCCGGCTGCGCACCGCATCGTCCAGCCCGGCGTGGTACGGCACGGCGCGCAGGCCGCTCTCCTGCAGCCACGCCGCCAGGGATTCGACCTCGCGGCGTGAGGAGCAGTAGATGATCCCGGACTCCTGCTCGTGCCGCTCGAGGATTCGCGTGAGCTGTGCGTGCAGACCGCCGCGGCGCAGCACCCGATAGGTGAGATTGGGACGATCGAAGGAACCGACCAGCACCGCGGGATCGTCGAGACGCAGCTCGTCGATGATGTCGCGGCGCACGCGCTCGGTGGCGGTGGCGGTGAAGGCGTGAATCGACACGCCGGCAAACTCTGCGCGGAGCTCGCCCAGCTGACGGTATTCCGGCCGGAAGTCGTGCCCCCACTGGCTGATGCAGTGCGCCTCGTCGACGGCGATGTAGCGCACGGGCGCGCGCTGCAGCAGCCGCCGCAGCGCGGGATCGCCGACCAGCCGCTCCGGCGACACGTACAACAAGCGGCAGCGGCCGTCGCGCAGGCTCGCCAGCACGTCGTCGCGCTCGTGCGGCAGGAGAGAGCTGTTGAGATACGACGCGGCCACGCCATCCACTCGCAGACCGTCGACCTGGTCCTTCATCAGCGAGATGAGCGGCGACACGACGACGGCGAGACCGGACGCGAGATCGATGGCCGGCGCCTGGAAGCACAGCGACTTGCCGCCGCCGGTTGGCAGAACCACGACGCTGTCGCGGCGCGCGAGGATCGACTGCATCGCCTCGCGCTGCAGCGGACGGAACTCGGAGAATCCCCAGACGCGATGGAGGACGGCGAGGAGGGCGTCCGCCGGGTCCGGCTGCAGCCGGACCTGCTCAGCGCCTGGCGTACTTGTGCTCGACGTAGTCATCGACCAGACGCTGGAAGGCCGCCGCGAGCTCGTCGTACGTGCCGCGCAGCGTCGTGACGTGCTCGCCGTCGATGTAGATCGGACAGTTGGGCGCTTCGCCCGTGCCGGGCAGGCTGATGCCGATGTTCGCCGCCTTCGATTCGCCCGGACCGTTGACGACGCAGCCCATGACGGCGAGCGTCATCGACTCGACGCCGTCGTGCGTCGTCTTCCACTCGGGCATCTTCTCGCGGATGTAGCCCTGGATCCGCTCGGCGAGCTCCTGAAAGGTCGTGCTCGTGGTGCGGCCGCAGCCGGGGCACGCGGTCACGCTCGGCGAGAACGAGCGCAGGCCGAGCGCCTGCAGCAGCTCGCAGGCGGCATAGACTTCCTCGCGCCGATCGCCGCCCGGACGCGGCGTCAGCGAGACCCGGATCGTGTCGCCGATGCCTTCGTTGAGCAGCACGCCCATGGCCGACGCCGACCAGACGAGCCCCTTCACGCCCATGCCGGCCTCCGTCAGCCCGAGGTGCAGCGGCTGATCGGTCTGCCTGGCGAGCGCGCGATAGACGCCGATGAGATCGCGCGGCCGCGACGTCTTGCACGAGATGATGATCTGATCCTTGCGCAGGCCGCTCTCGATCGCCAGCGCCGTCGATTCGACGGCCGACAGCACCATGCACTCGTTGATGATCTCTTCGGAGGTGAGGCCCAGCTGGCGGTCGGTGTTCTCCTGCATCTTCGCGACGACGAGCTCCTGATTGAGTGAGCCGCCGTTGACGCCGATGCGGACCGGCTTGCCGCGATCGACGGCTACCTTGCAAATCGTCGAGAACTGCTCGTCGCGGCGGCGGCCGGTGCCGACGTTGCCGGGGTTGATCCGGTACTTGTCGAGCGCGGCCGCGCACGCGGGGTACTTCGTGAGCAGGAGATGGCCGTTGTAGTGGAAGTCGCCGATGAGCGGCGCGTCGCAGCCCGCGTCGAGCATGCGCTGCCTGATCTCCGGCACCGCCGCCGCGGCCTCCGGAACGTTGACGGTGACGCGCACCATTTCCGATCCCGCTTCCGCGAGCTCGATGCACTGCTGCGCCGTCGCGCGCGCATCCGCCGTGTCGGTCATCGTCATCGACTGCACGACGATCGGCGCGCCGCCGCCGACTTGCACGACTCGCGCAGAACCGACTTTCACGCCGACGGTCCTGTGGAGCTTCACGAAAGACATGGGAATTTCCCATGATAGCATTCGCAACGGAGCAACACCCGGAGCGCGAAGGCTTTAGCCGAGCGACACACCATGAAAGCGATCGTCGTTCACGAGTTCGGCGCACCTGACGTCATGAAGCTCGAGACCGTTCCCGATCCGGCGCCGGGCGCGGGACAAGTGCTCGTGCATCTCTCGGCCGCCGGGGTCAATCCGGTCGAGACCTACATCCGCGCCGGCATGCACGCGATCAAGCCGCAGCTTCCGTACGTTCCCGGATCCGACGGCGCCGGTATCGTCGAGGCGGTCGGCGCCGGCGTCACGCGCTTCAAGGCGGGCGACCGCGTCTACGTCGCCGCCCCAGGCGCCGGAACGTATGCCGAACGCGTCGTCTGCGCGGCGTCTCAGGCGCATCCGCTGCCGGCGAACGCCACCTTCGGTCAAGGCGCGGCGCTCGGTGTGCCGTACGCCACGGCGTACCGCGCGCTGTTTCAGCGTGCGCACGCCAGGCCCGGTGAGACGGTGCTCGTCCACGGCGCGACCGGCGGCGTCGGCATTGCCACCGTCGAGCTCGCCTACGCGCACGGTCTGTTCGTGATCGGCACCGGCGGTACCGAGAAAGGCCTGGACGCGGCCCGCGCGCACGGCGCCCACGTCGTCGTCAATCACCGCGCCGATGGGTACGCCGACGAGATCATGAAGGCCACCGCGGGACGCGGTGTCGACGTCATCGTCGAGATGCTGGCCAACGTCAACCTCGATCGCGATCTCACGCTGCTCGCCAGGAACGGTCGTGTCGCCGTCGTCGGCAACCGGGGCCGGATCGAGATCAATCCACGCGACGCCATGAGCCGCGACGCCGCGATTCTCGGGGTGCTGCTGTTCAATACTTCCGACGCCGACCTCGTCGAGATCCATGCCGCGCTCGTGCGAGGACTCGAGGACGAGTCGTTGAAGCCCATCGTGGGACGCGAGCTGCCGCTCGCCGACGCGATGCGCGCGCACGAAGCGGTCATGGAGCCTGGCGCGCTCGGAAAAATCGTCCTCACCGTATGAGGGCGATCGTCCGCTACGCAGCAGTCGGCGCGACGGTTCTGCTCACGATCGCCGCGGCATCGGTCAGGAACCTCGCCCAGCCGCGCGGCAAAGCGGTGTACGACGCACACTGCGTAGAATGTCATGGCGACGCCGGCAAGGGTGACGGTCCCGCGTCAGGGTTCCTCACGCCGCGGCCGCGCGATTTCACGACCGGCAAGTACAAGATCCGCACGACGGAGACCGGCAGCCTGCCGAGCGACGACGATCTCGTCCAGTCCGTGCGTCGCGGCCTGTATGGCACGACGATGCCGGCCTGGGATCGCATCCTCTCGGATGATGAGATCGCGAGTGTCGTCGACTACATCAAGAGCCTGTCGCCGCAGTTCGCGGCAGGATCGCCGAAGCCGATTGCGATCGGCCCGGGCATTCCAAGCTCGTCCGACAGCATCACCCGCGGCCGGACCGTCTACGACAAGCTGCAGTGCGGCAAGTGCCACGGCACCGACGGCCGCGGCACCGGCGCGGTGACGACCTCGTTCGAAGACGACTCACGGCAGCCGCTGCGAGCGGCGGACCTGACCGAGCCGTGGACGTTTCACGGCGGCGCGACCGCGCGTGACATCTACCTGCGGTTCCGGACCGGCATGGCCGGAACGCCCATGCCCTCGTTCGCCGACGCCGCCACGGACGCCGAGATGTGGGACCTCGCGAACTATGTCGTATCGATCGGGCGGAAGCCGGTCTGGTCGATGGGCGCCGACGAAGTCACGGCGCTCTACGCGAAGCTCGACGCCGATGCACAGCGCGATCCGATCAAGCGCGGCGCGCATCTCGTCCAGGCCTTGGGTTGTGATGTCTGTCACACGCCGTTGGACGAACGGAAGCGGATCATCCCCGGCCTGCGGCTCGCAGGCGGTCTGCTCGTTCGCATCGAGCCGTTCGGCGATTTTCCCACCGGCAACCTCACCTCGGACAAAGAGACGGGTCTCGGCAACTGGTCCGACGACGAGATCAAGCGCGTGATCACGAAGGGCATCCTCCGCGACGGCACGCGGCTGCTCCCGTATCCGATGGACTACGCCTCGTACTCGACGCTGAAGCCGGAAGATCTGGACGCGATCGTCAAGTACCTTCGCACGGTCCCGCCGATCTCGAACAAAGTGCCGAGGCCGCGATGGACGCCGCTGCCGGCGTTTCTCTGGGGCAAGTTCAAGATGCTGATCCTCGGTCAGGATCCGCCGATGGCCTTCTTCCCCGGCAACGCCGGCACGCCGGGAGGACCCCGGCGATGACATCGCGGCTCGCACGCGTGCTGAAATGGACGGCGATCGTGGTCGTGCTGCTCGCGCTGTGCGGCTTCGCGGCATTCCTCTACAACATCCCGCCGTTCTTCCTCGTCTCGCCGGAGGAGTTCGGCAATCAGATGGCCGCCGCCGCGCCGACGGTGACCGACATCGCCGACCCGGCCCAGCGCGCCATCGCGGAGCGCGGCCGCTACATCGTGATGACGACGGGCTGCATCGGCTGCCACGCGCGCAACGGTGGTCAGGGACCCGACCTGACGCAGTATCTCGCCGGCGGCGCGCTCCAGATCCGCGCGCCGCATGCGACCTACGTCAGCCGCAATCTGACTCCAGACAAGGAAACCGGCCTCGGCCGGCGAACCGACGACGAGGTGCTGCGCGTGCTGCGCAGCGGCACGTTCAGCGACGGCCACGTGGTCGATGCCACGGCGATGCCCTGGGCGTCGTTCTCGAACTGGACGGAGGAAGACCGCTACGCGGTGCTCGTCTACCTGCGGCACCTCAAACCCATCCGACACGCGACCCCGGAGCCGGTGAAGGGCAACGCCATCACGATTCCCGGCGCGATCGAGCAGGACTACGGCGGCAAGGACTACGGCGTCCCTGACGCACCGAAGTAAAACGCGGAACAACAACACAGGGAGAACACAGGCAATGCGGAGGCTGGTGCTGGCGATGCTCTTCGCCGTGGCGTGTAACATCCACGCAACGGCGCAGGAAACCACTGGAACGATCACGGGAACGGCCACCGATCAGAGCGGCGCCGTCCTTCCCGGCGTGACCGTCACCTTCAAGAACACGAACACGAATCTCACCCGGACGAGCGTGACCAACGAAGCCGGACTCTACACGGCGACGCTCCTGCCGATCGGCCCGTACGAGGTGACCTTCGAGCTGCAAGGCTTCACGACCTACAGCGTCAAGAGCGTCGTGCTGCACGTGAACGACCGTCTGCAAATCGATGGGCGGCTCGGCATCGGCGGCGTCGCCGAGAGCATCGACGTGACCGCGGCGCGCCAGCTGGTGCAGCCGACGGCGGCGCTGCAGACGACGATGACGTCGACGCAGGTCAAGGAGCTGCCGCTCAACAACCGCAACTTCGTGCAGCTGGCGACGCTCGCCGCCGGCGTCTCGAGCGACCTGAGCGACGAAGTCGGCGTCGGCCTTGCCAGCAACGTCAGCATGTCGATCAACGGCGCCCGGCGCAACGGCGTCAACTGGCTGGTCGACGGCGTGTCGAACGTGGACGTCGGATCGAACATCACGCTGCTCTCGACACCGAGCCTGGAATCGATCGACGAGTTCAAGATCATCACCAACGGCTACCAGGCGGAGTGGCCGCGCAGCGGCGGCGGCATCGTCAACGTCGTCACCAAGTCGGGCGGCGCGCGCTTCTCGGGCAGTGCCTACGAGTTCCTACGGTCGGACAAGTTGAACGCGAACTCGTTCTTCAGAAATCTCAGCGCCGACGCGTCGCTCAACAGCACGCCGCCCAAGTTGAAGTACAACAACTTCGGCGCGACCGTCGGAGGGCCGGCGATCCGCGATCGCCTGTTCTTCTTCTTCTCCGAAGAACTGCGCCGGATCAATCGAGCGCCGACGGCGCTGAACTCCAACGTTTTCGATCCGACCTGGCTGACTGACACGACCAACCCCAATTACGTGCCGCCGGCGCTTCGAGATCCAAACGCCGTGAAGCTGCTCTCGCTGTGGCCGTTCCCCAACGTCCCCGGCCAACTTCGCTATGTGAGCTCACAGCCGTCCGTCAACAACACCCGCCAGGAGGTCGTCAGGCTCGACTACGAGCTGCGCTCCAACTGGCGGCTCACGGGGCGCTACTCGCATGACAATAGTTACACGGCGGATCCGAGCGGCCTCTTCAACACCATCACACTGCCGAATGTGGCGACAACCGAAACCAACGTGCCAGGACAAGTGGCGTCGGTCGCGGCGCGCGCGGTCCTCGGCGCGAACAAGCTCAACGAACTGCAGTTTCAGTTCTCGAGCAATACGATCAGCGACGCCAATCTGGCCGGCGATCGCAACCTGCGTTCGAGCTTGGGCCTGAACATTCCCGAGGTCTATCCGGGGAACGCGCTCGGCGTCATGCCGACGGTGGCGATCGCCGGACTCGCGACGGCTGGAGCGAACCAGCTCTATGCAATCAATTATCGCAACTATACGGTCACCGACAGCCTGGCGTGGCAGCGCGGCAACCACACCGTGAAATTCGGCGGCCTCCTGACCTTCGAACAGAAAAACGAGAACGCCGCAAATGTGACCCATGGGAGCTTCGCCTTCAACCAGGGCGGCGGCCGGACGGCGTTCTACAACTTCCTCAGCGGAAACGCCGACGGCTTATGCGGCAACGCCTGCACCTACAGCGAGGCGCAGACCGACGTCACCGAGCACCTCCGCTTCAATCGTTATGAGATGTTCGCACAGGACACCTGGAAGCCGCGTGCCAGCGTGACGGTGGACATCGGTGTGCGTTACTCGCTGTACCCGCCAGTGACCGACGCGAACAACGTCCTGACCAGCTTTCTGCCATCGGCCTACGTGGCGGCCAATGCGCCGAAGTGCGCGAACGCCGCGTGCACGCTGATCACGGTCGGCACGGGAGACCCCTTGAACGGCATCATCGTCGCCGGCAAGAACTCGCCGTTCGGGGACGCCGTCTACGCATTTGACAAGAAGGACATTCAGCCGCGCGCTGGCGTAACGTGGGATCCGACGTCGAACGGTCGATCGATCTATCGCGCGTCTTACGGGATGTACTATGACCAGCCGCTGGTCGGCATCTTCGAGCAGAACTCGTTCACGAACCCGCCGTTTGTCAGCACTGTGAATCTCTTGAACGCGCGATTGTCCAGCCCAGGCGCAGGCACGACGTCCACAACCACCGGCGTGCTCAATCTGATCGGTAACGGCGACAACTTCGCGACACCGCGCGTCCAGCAGTGGAATGTCGGCATGCAGCGGCAGCTCTACGCGCGCGGCGCGATCGACGTCGGCTACGTCGGCACGCACGGCGACCATCTGATCCGCCCGATCGACATCAACTACCCGGCGCCCGCCGACGTGCTGCGGCTCGGCAGCGTCAACCTGGCGCGGCCCTACCTCGGCTACGGATCGATCACGCTGCGCGAGACGACCGCGCGCAGCAATTACTGGGGGATCCTCACCACGTTCCGGCACGACGGCGGCGCCGCCGGCTCAGTGACCCTGAACTACACGCTGAGTCGCAACCGCACGGACTCGACCAACGACCGCGACGCGATCGACATCCCGCAGGATCCCAGGAACCTCGCGGTCGAGTACGCGGACGCCCGCACGGATCGGCGGCACATCTTCACGGCCAACTACGTCTACATGCTGCCGTTCTTCAAGAATGCGTCGAGCGCCGCGC
>Ga0081539_10005586_pt1 | contig 12696 bp, 13 predicted proteins | sample TabmetS4T2R2_FD_71023 | JGI IMG/M metagenome (GOLD analysis project Ga0081539, IMG submission 71023) | Tabebuia heterophylla rhizosphere microbial communities from the University of Puerto Rico - S4T2R2 | ecosystem: Host-associated > Plants > Roots > Rhizosphere ...
CGCCGCCGTCCCCCGCCGCCGCCGTCCCGACGCCGCCGCCCGCCAGCCCCGCCTCGTCGGCCGTGTCGGTCGTGTGGCCGACCGCCGCCACCTGCGGCTCGGTGAAGATCACTCGCGGGCTGCCCGCCCCGTCGCCGAGGTGCGAGAGCGACGTGTCCTCGCCGAGGATGTGGTCCGCGGCGATCCGGGCCTGGTACTTGCCCATGTGGGTGAAGAGGGCGTGGCCGTTGACGTCGCCGATCGCGTACAGCCACGCGTTGCCCTCGGCGCGCATGAGTGCGTCGACCTCGATCGGGCGGTCGTCCGGCAGCCCGACCGTGTCGAGTCCCAGGCCCGTCGTCTGCGGCTTGCGGCCGAGCGCGACGAGCAGCGTGTCGCCCTCCGCGGAACCGCCGTCCGCGGTCGTCACGACGACGGTCCCGTCGCGCTGCTGCACCCGCGACGCCTTCTGCCCCGTCCGGATGTCGACGCCGTAATCCGTGAGCGCCTCGGTCACCTGCTCGCAGGCGTACTCCTCCTCGCGCGGCAGCAGTCGCCGCTCGCCCTCGATCAGCGTGACCTGCGAGCCGAGCGTCTGGAACGCCTGCGCCATCTCGACCCCGACCACGCCGCCGCCCATGATCACCATCCGCTCGGGGATCGCCTTGGCCGTCGTGGCGTCGCGGTTCGTCCACGCGTCCTCGATTCTGTCGAGTCCGTCGATCGGCGGCATGAGCGGCAGCGACCCCGTCGAGAGGATCACGGCGCGCGTCGCCTCGATCTCCTCGTCGCCGACCACAACGCGCCGCTCGCCGCTGAGCGCGCCCTGCCCGCGGATGAGGTCGATGTCGCGCTTCTCGAGCCACGGCAGCTGCGACGAGTCGTCGAGGTCGTGGATGATCTCGTCGCGGCGGCGCAGCACCGCCGGGACGTCGAGCCGGCCGCCGCAGGCCTGGGCCGCGCCCGGGATCCGCAGCGCCTCGGCCAGCGCCTCGTACGGCCGCAGCAGCGCCTTGGACGGCATGCACGCCCAGAACGAGCACTCGCCGCCGACGAGCCGGTCCTCGACGATCGCCACGCTGAGGCCTCGCTCGCCGAGCCGCCCGGCTGCCACCTCGCCGGCCGGGCCGGCGCCGATCACCACCACGTCGTACGTCCGCATCCACGCTCCCGTCGCCTTGCCGACCTCTACAATGGGGACCGTACATAGCCCCTGGGGACGACACGGCTTCGACGTGGCCGGTTCGCGGGGGCGGTTGCGAGTCGAGGTCCCGGAGGCCTCGTTAAACCCCGGGAAAACCATAAGTGCGAAGAGCACATCTGACGTTCACAACGTCGCTCTCGCTGCCTAGCCGAAACTAGGCCAGAGCCTCGGCCTCCCGGAGCCTGCGACGGGAAGGCCGAGACCTAACCAGCAGGCTCACCCCGTGAGGCCCGCCTCAGCCGATCGGGGGACATCTCTTCGAGGCTGGCCCCCTGCAACCCCGCCGGCGTTGGCGAGCAGGGAGCGAGAGACAGAGCGCCGGCTACGCTCGTAGACGCCGTCCTTTGCGCGGTTGCGGACGTGGGTTCGATTCCCACCGTCTCCACTGCTGCGTCGTTCGGGCCCGCTCCCCACATGGGAGCGGTGCCCGTCCCTCGGTGAGCACGTCCGGGATGTCGCTACATGTTCGGGTTGAGCACGCAGTTCGCGACGATCACGGCGCTGCCACCGCCGATGACGCCGATCAGCCAGATCGCCAGCGGGATGCCCCAGGGACCGGTGGCGGTGCCGACGATGAGGAACGCGCCCGCGGCCGCGAAGATGCCGAGCGCCGCCCAGAAGCCGAGCTTGGCGACGACGCAGTCCCAGACCGTGCGGTTGTGCTGAAGCCCGCGGGTGGCGATGTCGCGCAGTGCCGGGCCGTCCGCGTCGAGGATCGCGTCCGGGAGGTCCGGAAAGCGCTCGCTGAGGATGCGCCGGGCGTCGGCGACCGAGGTCGAGGCGTCGAGCCCCAGCGCTCGCAGCTGCGCCGGCGCCACCGGCTCGATCGGGTTGTCGCCTGCCGCCATCTCGTGCCACGACAGCGAGCGCCCCTTCCCCTTGTCCTTGAGCTTCTTGCCGAGATGGCCTTCGGCCTCGCGCTCGATCCGATCGTGCAGCTCCGGCGGGAAGATCTCGTCGTCCTTGATGAGCTGCCGCAGCGCGGCCCGGTCGACGATGACCTCGCCCGAGACCTCCGCGGTAAGCGCATCCAGGTGCCGGCTCAGCTTGCGGAGCCGCTTGCGGGCCCCGTCGTCGTGCAGTTCGGTGGGAAGCAGGTCGATGAGGTCCTCGAGCGAGGACGCGCGCGCGTTGTCCGCCATGACAGTCAGCTCCTCCGATTGATGAGAACAAACCGACTGATACAGCCGTAACCGCTCGCAGGCGGGGTGAATCCGGTCCGCAGGATTTGCGCAGGTTCGGGCGCTCTGGCTCCAGAGAGTTGGTCGATCCCAGTGGCGCGGAGCGCTGCGAGGCGGACCTCGCAGCGCTCCGCGGGGCGCTCGAGGCCTAGTCGATGCCGGGGAACCAGAGCCCGAAGCGGCTGCACAGCTCCGGGAGGGTCTCGGGGCGCATGTCGAGGGCGTAGCGGGCGCAGAGCTCGCCCATCGCCTCCGGGTCGGGCGCGCCGCCGGCCGCGATCGGGCCCAGCTCGGCGAAGAACTGCTCGAAGCCGGCCGGGGAGATGATCTCGAGGATCCGCGCGGGCTCGTCGCCGGCGTTCCAGAACGTGTGCCACTGCCCGCGCGGCTTGTAGACGAGGTCGCCCGGGCCCGCCTCGACGACGTCGTCGCCGAGCAGCGCGCCCATCCGGCCCTCGAGGACGTAGCTGTACTCGTCCTCGCGGTTGTGGCGGTGCAGCGGAGCCGCGAGCCCGCGCGGCGGCATCGGGTGCTCGACGAGGCTGAAGCGGGTGTCGGTATCGGCGCCGGGGATCATGAACCGGACGCCGATGACCTGGAGCGTGACGGACTCGCCGTCGGTCGGGCCGACGATCGTGGGCGACGTGGTGGTGGGCATCGAACTCCTTTGGCTGGACAATGGTGTCCGATGAATACAGGACGCCGCACGATGTGTCAAGATTCATCGGACACTCATGCCCGCCGAAATGTCATCGACCAAACGCCGCTACGAGAAGCGGGCGCGCGCGGCCAACGAGCAGGCGACGCGGATGCGCATCGTCGAGGCCGCGATCGGCCTGCACGGCACGGTCGGGCCGGCGCGCACGACGGTCTCGGCGATCGCCGAGCGCGCGGGCGTGCGCCGGTCGACGGTCTACCGCCACTTCCCCGACGAGCGCGCGCTGTTCCTGGGCTGCTCCGGCACGTGGCGGGACCGCAACCCCGTGCCCGATCCCGCGACCTGGTCTGCGATCCCTGACCCGGCGGCCCGGCTTGCCGCGGCGCTCGACGCGATCTACGGCTGGTACGAGCAGGTCGAGCCGATGCTCACCGCGCTGCTGCGCGACGCCGACAAGATGCCGATCATCGGGGAGCTCCAGGCCGGGCGGTACGCCTACCTCGCCGCCGTCGAGGACGGCCTCGCGGCGGGCTGGGGGGCGCGCGGGCACGCGGCCCGGCGACTGCGCGCGACGATCGGCCTGGCGCTCGACTTCGACGCCTGGCGGACCCTCCACGAGCGCGGCCTCAGCCGCTCCGACGCGATCGCGGTGATGTCGTCGGCGGTGCGAGGCGCCGCCGCGGCGGGCGACCGTCGCTGATGGCCGCCCGCTGGGCGGCCGTCGTCGCGGTCACGGTCCTCGCCGACCTCGCCTGCGACGCCGCCGGCCTCCCGTCGCCACAGCTCTTCGCCGGGCTGATCGGCGGCGTCGTCGCGGCGCTGGCGCTCGGCTGGCGGATGACGCCGGCCAAGCCGGTGCGCGTGACCGCCCAGGCAGTCACCGGCGTCGCGCTCGGCGCCTACGTCCAGGGGGACACCGTCAAGGCGATCGGCGAGCACATCGTCCCGGTCGCGCTCGTCTCGATCGCGACGCTCGCGCTCACCGTCGTCGCCGGGACCCTGCTCGCACGCTTCAGCGAGCTGGACCGCCCGACCGCGGCGTTCGCGATGATCGCCGGCGGCGCCGCGGGCATCGTGGCGATCGCCGACGAGCTCGACGCCGACAACCGGCTCGTCGCGATCCTCCAGTACCTGCGCGTGCTGATCATCGTCGTGCTCACGCCGCTGGTCGCGAGCGCGCTGTTCCCCGGCGACCACGGCTTCCACACCGGCGCGGGCCATCAGGCCGCAGGCTCGCTCGGCGATGCGGCGCTGCTGCTCGCCGCGTCCGGCGCGGGCGGGCTCGTCCTCGCGCGGCTCGTCACGCTGCCGGCGGTCTCCCTGCTCGGCCCGATGCTCGTCGCGGCCGCGCTGACCCTGGCCGGCGCGCCCTTCGCCGTGCCGATGCCCGCCTGGATCCAGCACATCGCGTTCGCCGCGATCGGCCTCCAGGTCGGGCTGCGCTTCACGCCGGACGCGATGCGCGCGGCGGGCCGCGCGCTCGTCCCCGGCCTGGTCGCGATCGCGGGCCTGCTCGTCGGCTGCGCGCTGCTCGGCCTCGTGCTCGCGCCGCTGGCGGACGTGAGCACGCTCGACGCGTACCTCGCGACGACGCCCGGCGGCCTCTACGCGGTGCTGGCCACAGCGGTCGGGAGCGGCGCGAACACGACGTTCGTGCTCGCCGTCCAGGTCCTGCGGCTGTTCGTGATGCTGCTCGCGGCTCCGGTGCTCGCTAGGTGGCTGGTGCGCGGGCGAACGTCAACGGCGGCGGGGTAGGGAGGGGTGGGCTGGCACGTTGCCGCTCGTACGTCGCGGGTGTGTCCAGTTGACCGCGGTATACGCGGATAACTGAGCACACCCCCGCGGCTGACCGCCGCGGCCGGAACCCTTGCCGCCCTACCCGGCCGCAGTGGACGTTCGCGGCGCGGCTTCCGCCAGGTCCACGGACAGGGCCTCGATGAACGCGAAGAGCTCGGGGTGCGCGTCCGGCTCCCACTCCGCGGCGAGCTCGCACAGCGCGCCGCGGCGCGCGTCGGCCAGCGCGTCGACCGCGGCGGCACCGTCGTTGGTGAGGCCCGTCGCGCCGTCGCCCGCGTCGGTCAGCAGGCCGCGTCGGTGCAGCGTGCGGCACGCGTCGCGGACGCGCTCGAGCTCGAGCTCGCTGGTCTGGGCCACGGCCGGCACGTCCAGCGTGCGGTCGGCCGCGGTGCGGACGAGCACCCAGCTCTCCAGCGGGCTGATGTCGAGCCCCGACCGCGCCGCGGTCCGGCGCACGAAGTCGACGGCGCCCTCGCGCCCCACGAGGCGGGTGAGGTCGCGCGCGACGGTCCGCACCGAGTCGGGGTCCTCCGGCGTGGCGAACGCCTCGTGGATGCCCGCGGTCGCCACCGTGGTGCGCAGCGGGCGCTCCTCCAGGAACCACGTGAGCACGAACGCGAACGCCACCACGCAGGCGGCGACGAGGAAGACGAGGTCGAGCGCGTCGGTGAACGCGTTGATGAACGCCGTGTGCTGCGCCGGCGGCAGCTTCGCGAGCGCCGACGGGTCGAGCGTGCTGCCGGCCGGCGTTCCCGAGCCGGCCAACAGGTCGTCGAGCCGGTTCGTGAAGACCGTGCCGAGCAGCGCCGTGCCGACCGAGCCGCCGATCGAGCGGAACAGCGTCGCGCCCGACGTCGCCACGCCAAGGTACTCGTAGTCGACCGCGTTCTGGACGGCCAGCACGAGCACCTGCATGACCATCCCGAGCCCGAGGCCGAGCACGAACATCCGCAGTGCCGCCGACACGGTGCTCGTGCTCGCGTCCATCGAGCTCAGCAGGAACATGCCGGCGCACGCGACCGCGGTGCCGGCGATCGGCCATGCCTTGTAGCGCCCGGTCCGCGTGATGATCTGCCCCGACGCGATCGAGGCGATCAGCACGCCGGCCATGACGGGGACGAGCTGGAGGCCGGAGGCCGTCGGCGACGCCCCGCGCACGACCTGCTGGAACAGCGGCAGGTACGTGAGCGCACCGAACAGCGCGAAGCCGATCACGAAGCCGATCACGCTCGTGACCGCGAACACCCGGTTGCGGAAGAGGCGGGGCGGGAGCACCGGCTCGGCCGCGCGCCGCTCCACCGCGACGAAGCCCACCAGCGCGGCGACCGCGACGACGCCGAGGCCGACGATGAACGGCGACCCCCACCCGTACTGCGTGCCGCCGAGCGTCGTCCCCAGCACGACCGCGCTGAGCGAGGCCGCGAGCAGCGCGGTGCCGAGGTAGTCGACCGCGTGCTCGACGCGCTCGCGCACGCCCGGCAGCGTCACCGCCAGCACCGCCAGCGCGGCCACGCCGAGCGGCAGGTTGACGTAGAAGATCCAGCGCCACGACAGATGCGAGGTGAAGAACCCGCCGATCAGCGGCCCCGCGACGCTCGAGACGCCGAACACGGCGCCGAACAGGCCGACCCACTTCCCGCGCTCACGCGGGGACACGACGTCCCCGATCGCGGCCTGCGCGGAGACCATCAGGCCGCCGCCGCCCAGCCCTTGGACCGCCCGGAACGCGATCAGCTCGGTCATGCTCTGGGCCAGCCCGCACAGCGCCGAGCCGATCAGGAACAGGACCAGCGCCGACTGGAGCACGATCTTGCGCCCGTAGAGGTCCCCGAGCTTGCCGTAGAGCGGCGTGACCGCGGTGATGGCGAGCAGGTAGGCGGTGACGACCCACGAGATGTGCTCGAGGCCGCCGAGTTCGCCGACGATCGTCGGCAGCGCCGTCGACACGATCGTCTGGTCGAGCGAGGCGAGGAGCATCACCATCATCAGCCCGCTCGCCACGAGCATCACGCCGCGCCGCGCCGTCGCCTGGGTCACGTCACCCCAGTACCCACTGGCTACCATGTAAGGAGCCGCGCGATCCCCGGCGCCAGCGCGAGGGCGCCAGGAACGGGTCGCGCCACAGATCTTCCGAGCGCCCGCCGCCCACGCGACGACCCGGCGCTCTCCCCAGCGAATCCGGAGGTGTGACAGCCATGGCCGTCGAAGAGAAGCTCGCCCTCGAGGGCGTCGTAGAAGAGTCCCTTCCCAACCTGATGTTCCGCGTGGTGCTCGACAACGGGCACTCCGTGCTCGCCCACATGGCGGGCCGCATGCGCCGCGCCCGCATCCGCGTGAACCCGGGCGACCGCGTCCGCGTCGAGGTCTCGCCGTACGACCTCACCCGCGCGCGGCTCATCTATCGCCTGAAGTAAGCGCCCGCCGGACCAGCGCATCGAACGCGCTGTCCGGCAGGAGCCGCGCCAGCGCCGCCTGCACACGCGCGTCGCGCCCGATCACGTAGCGGGTCCGCGGCCACCGGGCGGTCACTGCGCGGCCGACCGCGTCGGCCACCTGCTCCGGCGGGAGACCGTCGCGGCCCATCGCCGCCGCCGCCCCGCGCACCGCCTCGATCAGGCGCTCGTAGCGGCGCGGCACGTCGGGCGGCAGACCGTCGAGCCGCCGCTGCGCGTCCTCGAGGCCCTTGTCCCAGATCGGCGTCGCGATCGCCCCCGGCTCGATCGCCACGACCTTGACGCCGTGCGCGCGCAGCTCGCGCCGCAGCGCGTCGGTCACCGCCTCCATCGCGAACTTCGACGCCGAGTAGGGGCCGAACAGCGGCATCGCCACGCGGCCGCCGATCGACGTCATGTTCACGATGCGGCCGCGCGCGCGGATCAGGGCCGGCAGCAGCGCGCGCGTCACCGCGACCTGGCCGATCACGTTCACCTCGAGCTGGCGCCGCCAGTCGTCCACCGGCACCCCCTCGACCGGGCCCATGATCGCGACGCCCGCGTTGTTGACGAGCGCGGCCAACTCGGCGCCCACGCGCTCGCGCGCGGCCTCGACGTCGGCCTCGGAGGTCACGTCGAGGACGAGCGGCTCGAGGCCCGGCGGCGCGTCCGCCTCGTCGCGGACGCCTGCCAGGACGTGGAATCCGCGCGCCGCCAGGTGCGTGGCGCACGCGCGCCCGATCCCGGTCGACGCGCCGGTGACGAGCGCGAGGGGAGCCATCCGCGCGACGATACGCTCTCGCGGTGGATCAGCCGGTTCAGCGCGTCTGCCCGCATTGCGCGCGCATCTCCTACGAGAGCGGGGCGCGCTGCCCGTACTGCGGGCACGGCTTCCGGCGCAGCAGCGGGCTCGGAGCCATGGCGTTCCTGCTGCTCGTGTTCGCCGTCGTCGTGCTCGGCGGCATGTTCCTGCTGCTCGTCGCCGCCGGCCACGAGGCCGACCGCAAGCTGGACCGCGAGGTCAACCGCGTCGAGCGCAACGTCAACGGGCAGTTCGACCAGGTGCGGCGCGACGTCCGGTCGGAGCTCGACCGGCGCCTGCCGACGCCGGCGCCCTAGGACGCCGCCAGCGCCTCGGCCACGTGGCCGGGCGTGGCGGTGACGAACCGCGTGTGCGGGTATCTCGCCGCGACGGGCGCCACAGCGTGGGTGTCGTCGAGGCCGACGCCAATCACCAGCGTGTAGCGCCGGGCGGCGAAGTAGTGGGTCACCGAGAGCTGCTCGGTCGGGGTGCGCGGGACTCGCAGCTGCGCCTCCGATCCGGCGCGCGCCACAGCGGCGCGCGCTTCGTCGAGGACGGCCGGGTCACGGCCCGCAGCCGCGTCCACCACGACCACGACCCGCCGCTCCGGTGCCGCCGGAGCCGCCTGCACGATCGCGAAGACCGCGAGCGCCAGGAGGCCGGCGATGGGGAGGAGACGTGGGGTCATACGAATGAGCGTAATACGTATGACCGAAATTGTCCAGGCGGATAACCCCACCGTCACGACCGCGCCCGGGCACGGCGAGCGCGGGGCTCAGCGCGGCGGCGCCGTGGACTCGCGAACGACGAGCTCGACGGGGAGGACCCGGCTCTCGGCCGGGCGGCCGCCGATGAGGTCGAGCAGCACCTCGAAGGCGCCCGCGCCGAGCGCCTCCGGGTCGATCGCGACCGTGGTCAGCGGCGGCTCGAACACGCGCGCGAACGGCAGGTCGTCGAAGCCGACCACCGACAGGTCCTCCGGGATCCGCAGCCCGCGCTCGCGCGCCGCGAGGTACACGCCGCCGGCGAGGATGTCGTCGTCGCAGAAGATCGCCGTGGGGTGCGCCTCGAGCAGCCGCAGCGTCGCCGTGCACGCCTCCCGATAGTCGAACGGAGCGGTCTCGTACGGCACGTCGTCGCCGAGCAGGGCGGCCATGGCGTCGATGCGGCGGCGGAACGTCTCGGCGTCCAGCCACGACCCGAGGTGCCCGATCCGCGTGTGCCCGAGGTCGAGGAGGTGGCGCACCGCGAGCTCCGTCCCGCGGTCGGTGTCGACGCGCACGGAGGCCATGCCGGGCGGCTGGACCTCGATCGCCACGACGTGCTCCCCGCTGCCCTCGGGCGGGTCGACCGTGAAGAACATGAAGCCGTCGGCGGGGCCGGCGCGCAGCGCCTCGAACGACGCGCGCTCGCGGTCCGGGTCGTTGGCGACGTCGACCAGGGCGACGGCGTAGCCGGCGCGCCAGGCGGCCTGCTGGGCGCCGCGCAGCACCGGCCCGAAGAACGGGTGCGTGACGTCGGTGACCACGAGCCCGACCGTGCGGGCGGTGCCCGTGCGCAGCGCGCGCGCCGCGACGTTGGGGCGGTAGCCGAGGTCGGCCGCGGCCTGGCGCACCACCGCCTCGGTCCGGGCCGAGATGCGGCCCGCGCCCTTGCCGGACAGCACGAGCGACACGGTCGACTGCGACACGCCGGCCCGGCGCGCCACGTCGACGCTCGTGACTCTCGACTCCGATCGAGGGATGGGATGGATACAACCATGTGGATGGACGACGTCGTCGAGGAGGTCGTGGCGCTCGACGGGCGGGACCTGCGCCTGCTGCGCCCGCGCGACGCGGAGGCGCTGCTCGACGAGCACGCCTTCGAGCACGAGGAGTACCTGCCGTACTGGGCCGAGCTGTGGCCGAGCTCGCTCGCGCTCGCCCGCGCCGTCGCCGCCCGCTCGCTGCGCGGCGCGCGCACGCTCGAGCTGGGCTGCGGGCTCGGCCTGCCGAGCATCGCCGCCGCGCTGGCGGGCGGCCGCGTGCTGGCCACCGACTGGTCGCCCGACGCCGTCGCCATGACGCGCGCCAACGCCGAGCGCAACGGCGCGCGCCTCGAGACGCTGGTGTGCTCGTGGGCCGAGCCGGGGCCACTGGTCGAGCAGGCCCCGTGGGACCTCGTGCTGGCGTCCGACGTCCTCTACGAGGCGCGCAACGCCGATGCGCTGCTGGGGCTGCTGCCCAGGCTCGGACCCGAGGTCTGGCTCGCCGACCCGGGCCGCCCGCCGGCGCGCCGCTTCCTCGCCGAGGCCGCGCGCGACTGGACGATCACCTCGCGCCCGATCCCGGCCCTCTCAGACGGCGCGGTGCACCGCCTCGTGCGTCAGCCCGTGGCGACGTAGAGCGCGCGCGTGCTCGTGCCGCCGCGGCGGCGCATGCGGTGCCGCAGGGTGCCGTCGAAGAACAGCGAGTCGCCCTGGCGGAGCGCGTAGATCGTGCCGTCGACGTCGACCTCGAGCGCGCCGCGCATGACGTAGATCATGACCTCGCCGGTCGTCGCGTCGCCCTCCTCCGACCACGCGCGCGAGCCGGCCTGCCACTCGCGGACGTGGATCGACGAGCGCGCGGGCGAGACGTCGCGGACGCCGCCCGGCGCCTCGGGGTCGTCGTGGGCGGTGAGCTTGCCCTCGCCCGCGCGCACGACACGGGCCGTGTGCTCGCGCGGCCCGGTCCAGAGCATGGTCACCGGCACCTCGAGCGCGCGGGCGATGCGGTCGACGGACGCCACGCTGGGGCGGGCGAGCCCGCGCTCGAGCTGGCTCAGGAACGGGTGCGAGAGGCCGGCGTCGCGGCCGAGCGCCTTGAGCGTGAGCCCGCGGTCCTGCCGCAGCTCGCGCACACGGGCGCCGAGCGACGCGGCCGGATCGACCTGGGTGTTATGGATGTCGCGTAGCACCGTCTTCCAGAGTAACGGAGGGACCATGCGCCGCCTCGTGCGGCGCTCGCGGTGCGCGCGAGCAGGATGTGTGGGCGAAGCTGGCGTCCGCTCGCCGGTCGCATCGTGCGCCGATCGCGAAGCGGTCACCGTCGCCGGCGCGTCCTGCGCCGGTGCACCGTTGTCTGTTGATACCGGGTCCTGGCTTGTGAACCCAGGTGGGACCCGCCCCTGGCGGGCGGGGCGGGTCCCACCTCGGCTCGCAAGTGGACCATCGGGTTTCCTGTACGACTGGACCGCGATGAATGTACGGCCCGGATAAGGCCGCGCCTACTCCCCGAAGGGACAGTTGTGAAAGCGTCCCGTGCCGATGAACGCGCTCGATGCGCTGGATCCCGGGGCGCTGCTGCGCGACGCGGCGGCGCTCGTGCGCGTGCCGAGCGTCACCGGGGACGAGCGGGCGGCCCTGGAGGCCGTGGCCGGCGTGGCCCGTTCGCTGGGACTCGAGGCCGCGCTGGAGCCCCACGACCTCGCCGCGCTGCGCGCCGCGGCCGGCCATCCCGGCGAGGAGGCCGCGCGCGACGAGCTCTGGGGACTGACCGTCACGCTGCCCGGCGGGCCCGGGCGGATCGCGCTCAACGGGCACGTCGACGTCGTGGGCCCGGGCACGGTGCGATGGCGGCACGGGCCGTGGTCGGGCGTGCTGGAGGACGGACGGCTGTATGGCCGCGGCGCGGTCGACATGAAGGCCGCGGTGATGGCGATGCTGCACGCGCTGGGCGCGCTGCGGGCCGCGGGCGCCGCGACCCCGGAGGTCGTGCTCCAAGCCGTCGGCTCGGAGGAGGACGGCGGGCTCGGCACGTTCGCCGCACTCGAGCGCGACGCGGCCTTCGACGCGGCCTTCATCCCCGAGCCGACCGGCTTCGACGTCGTGTGCGCGCAGGCCGGCGCGCTGACCTTCCGGCTGACCGTCCCCGGGCGTAGCGCGCACGCCGCCACGCGGCTCGCGGGCTGCTCCGCGATCGACCGCTACGTGCGCGTGCACGCGGCGCTCGCCGCGCTCGAGCAGCGCATGAACGCCGACGTCGCGCACTCGCTGATGGCCGCGCTCGAGCTGCCCTACCCGCTGCTGGTGGGGCGCGTGAGCGGCGGCGAGTGGTCGAGCCAGGTGCCCGACCGGGTCGAGGCCGAGGGGCGCGTCGGGGTGCCGGTGGGGGCCGATCCCGCGTCGGTGCGGGCGGCGCTCGAGGCTGCCGTGGCGGGTGCGCTCGACGACGGCGAGGCGCCGGCGTCCGTGGCGTGGACCGGCGGCGCGTTCCTGCCGGGAGAGACGGCGGCGGACCATCCGTGGGCCGCGCGGGTCGCCGCCGCCGTGCGCGCCGAGCGCGGATCCGTCCGCGTGGCGGGCGTGCCGTGGGGCGCCGACATGCGCCAGTTCACCGCGCGCGGGATCCCGTGCGTGATGGCGGGCCCGAGCGGGATCGAGCGCGCGCACGCGGTCGACGAGTGGGTCGCCGCCGACGACGTCGTCGCGGTGGCGCGGATCGTGATCAGGCTGCTCGAAGGCGGCTGACCGCGGCGAGGCCGGCGCCGGCCGCCGCGGCGGCCGCGGCGAACGCGAAGGCGGCGGCGGGGCCGCTGGACTGCGCGAGCGCGCCCGCCACGGCGGCGCCGGCCGCGATGCCGCCGCCGATGCCGGTCGACAGCCACGTGTACGCCTCGGTGAG